>JGI24737J22298_10000872_pt1 | contig 10765 bp, 9 predicted proteins | sample KBSCornC3_FD_22298 | JGI IMG/M metagenome (IMG submission 22298) | reverse complement strand
ATGGCTTTTGACCTCACCGCTCGCCACCTTGTCGAAACGGCGTATGCCATGTTCGAAAGCGGCCTTGTCGCGCTGCGGCAGGACGGTGTGAATGGCGCTGACGCCAAAGGGCGCGATCGCGTCGAACGTTGCGAAACGGCCCTGCGTCAATATGCTGACGCCACCGCCCATGGACTGCCCCATCCCCACCAGGAAAAGCGACGACAGGCGAGGAAAGCCCTGCGCCGCCGTACCCTCGATCAGGGAAGCCGCAATCTGCTTCACGCAGGAATCATGCGTGGCGGCCATCGTCTGGAAATCGATCTTCGACAGATCGGGCATGCTGCTTTCACCAACGCCCACATGATCGATCGCGACGTGGATCATGCCGTGGCGGGCCTGCCATTCCGCCTCGTCATAGCCTTCATGACGATCGAAATTCATCATGAAATAGTGGCGCGAATATCCACCACCCGGACAGGCGAAGATCGCGACCGGCCGGTCCGGCATGGCCGACGGATCGGGCAGGGTCAGCGTCACGGCCATTTCGACCTTGTCCCCCAAATGCGGTGCGGCCGCCGTGACATCGATACGCTTGTCTATTCTCAGCATGGATTCTCTCCCGATATTATCCCGCGGCACAGGATCGGTTGTTCATATGGTCGTGATGGTGTGGCGCCGGTGCGGCTCACCCCATTTCCTGCATCGTGACCCAACGCCTTTCGGCATTGGCCCGCTCGACTGCCTCGACCACGCGGTGCACGGCTGCGGCCTCGGTAAAGCTGGGCGATCCTTCCGTTCCGTGGTGAATGGCATCGACCATATTCCGGAACATCCAGTCCATGGCAGCGAAGGCGCGCGGTTCCGCCGTCGCCCCTTCGACGCCGGGAATGGCGTAGACTGCATCGTCCACCGTCACCTCCTCGCAGGTCCGCTGGCCATAGGTCAGCAACCGCGCGTCGCCGGCATAGAGCTTGGCCGACGGGAAATTGCCGAAACTGTCGTCGACCAGCAGCAGCCGGCCCCTGTCGCCCCACACTTCCACGCGCCATCCTTCGGTGTCGGGCACGCACCATCCGGCCTGCAGGCTGCCGATCGCGCCATTTTCCATGCGCAGCACCGCGCTGCCCAGGTCGTGCGTTTCCGGGCGCAACACTTCGCCATTGGGCAGGAACCATTCGGGCACGCCGGTCGTCAACATGCCGGTCGCCTCCGCCACTGGGCCGATCAGATGCGTCAGGAACAGCAGCGAATGAGTCGCGAAATTGCGCCAGGCGCTGCCGCCGCTGCTCTTTTCCGCCAGCCAGTAATATGGGTCGGTATGCTCCGAATAGGCGCAATAGGCATAGGGTTTGTCGTTGGCGACGATCAGCGGCAACATGAGCTGCACGTTGAAGCCCAGCGGGCGGCCAATGAAACCTTCATCGATCATGCGCTTCATCTTCTGCGCATGCGGGGACCATCGGAACTGCGCGTCGACGACGCCGACGACCCCGGCCGCCTTTTGCGCGTCGCGCATCGCTTCGGCGTCGGACAGGCTGACCGCGAAGGGCAGGGCGTCATAGACATGCTTGCCGTTCTTCAGCGCGGCCATGACCATGGGAAAGCGGAAGGACGGCCGCGTGCCGACATCGATGATGTGCAGGTCCGGATCGGCCGACATTTCCTCATGGTTCCAATAGGCCTTGGGGATGTCATATTCGCGTGCCGCCCGCTCCGCCGTTTCCTGCCTGGATGTGCAGATGGCGGCGACTTCCACGCCCTCGATCCGGCGCCAGGCCGCGCCATGCACCTTGAGGCTCCAGTTGGCGCTGATGATCCCGACCTTGAGTGTATCCGCCATTGCCCTGCACCTTCATTCCGTTCTAATTGAACCAATCTGTCCAATTAAAATGGGGCCTGCGCAAGCAGGAAGGGGATCAGGAATATGATGATTGCGCGGCACGCCTCCCGTCGACGCGGTCGACCCACGGCCGCCGAGGCGCAAGCGCGGGAGCAGGCCATCATGGAGGCTGCCGGGGCGCTGTTCGAGCAGCGTGGTTTTGCCGGCGTGACCATGGCGGAAGTGGCGCGCCGCGCCCGCATCAGCAAGACGACGCTCTATGCCCGCTATCCGGACAAGCCTGCCCTCTTCCGCGCGATCTGCAGCTATGCCTGCCGCGTACCGGCGCATCGCTTCGCTGCGGTCGAGACAGAGGAGCGCGATCCGATCGACGTGCTCGCTGACTTTGCCGTCGCGATTGCCGAAGCGACTGCCGATCCCGCCGCCGATCGATTCCTCCGCCTCGTGATTTTCGAGGCCGGCCGCTTCCCTGAACTGGCGCGGCAGATCCTGCTGGAAAGCCGCGACGTGGCCGCGCCGCTGGTCCTCTGGCTGGAGGAGCTGGCGCGGGAGGGGCGGCTTGCCAGTCACGACCCGGCCCTGCTCGCGCGGCAATTCGGCGCGCTTGTCACCGGCGGCCATGATGGCCTGCTGCAATGTTCCGAACGGGAGTCGGGGGAACGGATCGCATCGGCGATGGCGTTGCTGACGCCGCTGTTCCGCAATGAAAAAGACCGACAATGAAAAAGACCGGCACGGATAACCGTGCCGGTCTTCTGGCATGTCTGCGCGCCCCTTATCCGCGCCGACACTCCATCTCAGGCGATTTCATGCTGCCTGGCCTGCGCGGTCGCCGGAGCGCCGCGTACACCACGCACCAGGCGGCCCGGAAGCGCGTCGGTCGCCTCGCCGTTGCGATAGGTCACGGCTCCGCTGACGAGGGTCGCGACATAACCCTTGGACTTTTGCGACAGCCGCTTGCCGCCTGCCGGAAGGTCCGCGATCACCTGCGGCCGGTGCAGGATCATGTTGGGCAGGTCCAGGACATTGATGTCCGCCTTGTACCCGACGCTGAGGACGCCGCGATCGCGCAGGCCCACGGAGTTTGCCGGCTGGCTGGTCAGCGCCTTGACCGCGGTGGGCAGGTCCAGCCCATCCCGGCCCAGCCGCCCGGTCAGCAGGTAGGTGGTATAGGCCGCGTCGCAGATCATGCCGTAATGCGCGCCGCCATCGCCCAGGGCGACGATCATATTGTCCTGCCCGATCAGGTCGCGACTCTTGGCCAGATATTCCGGCACGTCCGACGAATAGGAACACAGGATCGCGCGTCCTTCATCCTCCAGCAGCGCATCGTAGATCATCTCGCGCGGGTTGACGCCGCGCCGCGCCGCCTCCGCCTGGATGCTGTCTTCCGCCGCGAAATTATAATCGGCCGGATCGCCGATGCGGAACAGGGCGCTGATCGACTTGATCAGCCCGACGAAAGCGGGGTTGGGATCGTCCGGTTCCTCCGCGATCAGGCGCGCGCGAAGTTCGGGATCGCGCATGCGCGCCACCTTTTCCTCCAGGGGCAGCTTCGCCAGCGGACGGTAGCTGGGATTGAGCGAGAAGGGATGATAGCTGAGGTCCAGCCCATACATCACCCCCATCGGGCGCGGCATGAACTGGCAGCGTATGGCAAGGCCGTCCTCCGCCGCCTGGCGCACGCCCGCGACATAGCCGTCCCAATTTTCCGGCCGGGTCGGCATGGCGATCAGGCTGAACGTCACGGGGACGCCCGCCTCCCGCGCGATGGTGCGGAAGATCTTCAGCTCTACCTCGGCATCATTGTCCAGATTGGGATTGCACTGGAATGTGCCCGCGCCCGCATCCTTCAGACCCTCTGCCAGGGCCAGCACCTCGTCCAGTTCGGTCGTGACGGAGGGCGCGAGCTCGCCGGAACGGAAGCGGTGGAAAAGGTTGCGCGAACTGGCGACGCCCAGCGCGCCGGCCTTTACCGCCTCGCTGACGCAGCGGCGCATCTCGACCAGATCCTCCAGCGTCGGCGGTTCCAGATTGGCGCCCCGCTCGCCCATGACGAACACGCGCAGCGGGCTGTGCGGGATCTGCGTCGCGAAATCGACGTCGGACACGCGCTGTTCCAGCGCATCCAGATATTCGGGGAAGCTGTTCCAGTTGAACGGCACGCCTTCGGCCATGACGACTTCGGGGATGTCCTCGACGCCTTCCATCAGCTTGATCATCAATTGATGGTCGCCATCGCGCACCGGCGCGAATCCCACGCCGCAATTGCCCATCACCACGGTCGTGACGCCGTGATTGGATGAAGGGGCCATGCGGTTTTCCCAGGTGATCTGGCCGTCATAATGGGTGTGAACATCGACGAAGCCCGGCGTAACGGTCAGGCCGCGCGCATCGATTTCCTCGCGCGCCGACGCATCGATCGCGCCGATCTGCGTGATGATGCCGTCCTTCACGCCGATATCGGCGACATAAGGCTGGGCTCCGGTGCCGTCCACGATTGTGCCGCCGCGGATCACCACATCGAATTGACTGCTCATGCCTCTCCTTTCAGAATCGCCGCAACGGAGTCGCGGAGATAAATAGTATGTGCTATTTATAGCATCCGCGAAGACAGGACAATGGCTTAATGACGCATGCATGACATTTCCGATCGGTCGACTGAGGTCATTGCGCGCCGCCGCCGCGCGCGGCGCTCCACGGCGGAAATCCGCGCGCTCATCCTCGATGCCGCCCGTGCCGTTTTTGCGGAGCGGGGTTTTTCCGGTGCGACCACGCGCCATATCGCTGCGCGCGCGGAAGTGTCGGAACCGCTGATCTTCAACAATTTCGGCAGCAAGGAGGCGCTGTTCACCGAAGCGGTGATAGAGCCTTTCAATGCCCGTTTCCGGGANTTCCTGGCCTTCAGCGATACCCTGCCGCCTGACCGGGAAGAACGCAGCATGCGCTATGTCCAGGCNCTCTATCCCTTTCTGCGCGACCATGCCGACCTGCTCCTGGCAATGGTCAAGTCCAGGGGGGACGTGGATCTGGCGGCCATTCATGGAATGGATGANTATTTNGCCCGGGCCGTGGCCCGGATCCGGTCGCAATATCAGCAGGCCGGGCTGGAATTCGACGTGCCGCCGGAACTGATGGTTCGCTANGGCTTCGGCATGCTGGCAGGTTCGGTGCTGCTCGGCGACTGGTTCTTNCCCGAGGGCGGGCCGGATACGGACGTGGAGGAAGGCGTGCTGGCACGAATGCTTTTCAAGGCCAGCGAACCCAGGAAGGATTAGCTTTCCGNCCATCGATCCATCACATGGCCGAAATTCCATCGCCCGGCTTGGCGGAANGCCGGGCNGCCGCCATGGTCGNGCCNAAAAGGAGGCGCGGATGGCGATTGATTTCAGTGGGCAGGTGGCCGTGGTCACGGGTGCTGGCGGCGCACTCGGTTCGGCCTTCTGCCGGGAACTGGCGCGCCGGGGCGCGGCGGTGGTNGCCAATGATCTGGGCGGNGATCCNACGGGNCAGGGNGGTTCCACCGGCTATGCGGACGCGGTCGTCGACGAACTTGCCGGGATGGGCGCCCGCGCGATCGCGAACTACGACACCGTCGCGACGGAGGCCGGGGGCCGGGCCATCATCGATGCCGCGCTGGACGCCTTCGGACGGGTGGACATCGTCATCTCCAACGCCGGGAACCAGCGCAACGGCGCCTTCGGCGCATTGAGCGAGGAGGATGTCGAATCCGTATTGGCGGTCCATCTGAAGGGCGCCTTCAACATATGCCAGCCCGCCTATCGCGCCATGACCCGCCAGGGCTATGGCCGGATCGTTCTGGTGAGTTCGCAATCGGGCGTGTTCGGCAATCCCTATCGCGCCAATTACGGCGCCGCCAAGACCGCGTTGATCGGCCTGATGAACGTCATCGCGCAGGAGGCGCCGGCCGGGATCGCCGTCAATACCCTGTTCCCCAACGCGCAGGGCGGCCGGCTGGGCGGCACGCCGATCGATCAGCGCCCGGACGTCGATTTCCTCAAGGCCGCCGGTGCGCGCACCCGCCATTTCATCGAGGGCATGAAGCCGGAATTCGTCGCCGCCCTGGCCTGTTACATGGCCAGCCGGGACTGCGCCTCCTCCCAGCACATGTATTCGGTGCTGGGCGGCAAATATTCGCGACTGTTCGTCGGCCTGACCCGCGGATGGTACAGCCCCGGCCCGGATGCGCCCGACTGTGACGACATCGCTGCCCATATTGGCCAGATTGACGATCGCGCCGACTATGACGTGCCGTTGAGCGGCCTGGACGAGATGGACACGGTGCTGGCGGCGCGGCGCGCCCTGGGGCTGGATGGGTGATCGCGGTGGACGCCCCCATCGACAGGGATGACCTTGCGCCGACGCACGAACCGATTTCCGACGTCCTCGACGTGACGCAGTCCGGCCCCGACCGTTTCATCGGATCGGCCGGGGCGAGGAATCATATCGGATCGGTATTTGGCGGTCGCTTGCTCGCCCAGTCCCTCCTTTCGGCGATGAAGACGGTGGAGGCGCTGCCGGCCAGTTCGTTCCACGCCTATTTCCTGGCCGCCGGCCGCACCGACATGCCGATCGACTATCAGGTGACGCGCCTGCGCGACAGCCGTCGTTTCGCCAACCGCCTGATCACCGCCCGTCAGGATGGGCAGACGATTTTCACGATGATGGCCGAATTCCACGCGGCGGAGGATGGCTTCGTCCATCAGGACGCATCGATGCCCCTCGTGCCGCCGCCCGAAGAAGTGGCCTCGATCCAGCATTTCGTCCGCGAACGGGCGGGGGAACTGGCGCAGGCGGTCACCCATAATTTCGCGGCGGCGCTGGTCATAGAGATGCGCCCGATCGCACCGGAAAGCTACTTGCTGGCACGCCCTGCCGAAGCGGCGCGATCCTTCTGGTTCCGGCAGTCGGGGGCCGCCGCCGTCGACGATGCCCGGCTGCAGCAATGCCTGCTCGCCTTCGCCAGCGATTACTGGCTGGGCGGCGCATCGGCCATTCCGCATTTCCTGCCCACCAACAGCGGCGAATTCCTGATCACCAGCATGGATCATTCGATGTGGTTCCACCGCCCCGCCCGTTGCGAGGAGTGGATGTTGCATCAGACGTCCAGCCCCTCGGCCAGCGACGGGCTCGGCCTTTCCAGGGGTCAGATTTTCGACCGCGACGGCCGTCTCGTCGCCTCGACGGCGCAGGAATGCCTGTTGCGCCGATTGCGTGGTTGAGGCGGGCGGCTCACTCCGGCTGGTCGCCCTCCGGGTAGCGGCCCATCATCAGGTAGAACAGGGCCGCCAGGAAGAAACTGCCTGAACAGGCCATCAACGCAATGTCGTAGCCGCCGAAATGATCATAGGCCATGCCGATCAGGCTGGCGCCCATCGCAACGCCCAGCGCAATGCCCAAGGTCGACAGGCTGTAGATGGTTGCATAGCTGCGCAGCCCGAAATAGCGCGCGATCATGAAGGCCACGATATCGATCTCCGCGCCCTGGCCAAGCCCGATCATCAATACCGCGCCATAGAAAAGCGCGGGCGGCACGTCGTGCTGGAGCAGCAGCAGGCAGCCGATGGCAGGCGCGAAGTTGAGGACGAACGCGACTGCCGGCGCCCAGAAACGATCGACCAGAACGCCACTGAGCAAGGCCCCCATGGCTGCCGCCGCCCCCATGACCGACACGGCACCGACCGCGGACAGGGCATCAAGACCCTTCTCCACCGCCAGAGGCTTCATCTGGGAAAGCAGCGCCACCACCGGCACATAGTTCAGAACGGAGGCCGCGATCAGGATGCGGACCTTCCCATTGGCCAACAGGGACAGGGCGCTGTCCGCGGGCGGAGGCGATCCGCGACCGGACCGCAACTCCATAGCGCGGGAGGGTACCCAGAACCAGATAAGGGGCAGGGCGACCAGAAGGATGAAGGCGGCAAGCAGCAGATAGCCGCCTGCCGTACCGAAGCGCAGCACCACGGGATAGAGCGCCATCGGCATCAATCCCCCCGCGACCGCCAGACCGGACCGGCCAATGGCCAGAGCCGTTCCCCGCGTCCGCTCGAACGCGCCGCTCAGGATGCGGGTGACGGTGATGCCGGTCGTTGCCATGCCGACCAGCGCAAAGCCGAAATGCACCACATAGAAATAGCCGAGCGACCCCCTCATCGAAGCGAGCAGGCCATAGCCGATGGCGGTCATCAGCAAGCCCGCCGACAATATCGGCCTGACCCCGTAACGATCGGTCATCCGGCCGATGATCGGCGCGATGAAGGCGATGACCAGGCCGAAGCTGTGAACGAAGGCGATGTCGCCGCGCGACCAGCCGAATTGCTGTTGCAGGGGCTCCACGAACAGGCTGGATACCGCCGGGTACAGGGAATAGCCCAGCGATCCTGCGAACAATGCCGCAACGCCCGGACGCCAGGCGCGCCGCCATTCCTGCGCGACAAGGCGCAACTGGGATGCTCCGGCGGCGGGGGGCTGGTGCTGGCTCATGCCCCTGTTTCTGCGCGAAAGCGCGTGATGGGAACAGCCGCCCCTCTTTTCTACGCATATGTGTAGGGAACGCATCTTCCGCTTGCCAATGTGGCGGCGGCGGTCGCACCTTCGCGAAGAGGTCGGTCAGGAGAGGGTGATGGTCGAGGAAGATATTGTCGTTGAGCGGCCGGGACAGGATGACGGCATCGTGCTGCTGACGCTCAACCGGCCCGCGCGGATGAACGCCCTGCTTCGCGAGACTGTCGCGCATTTCAACGGATTGCTGGACGAACTGGCGGCCGATCCCACGTGCCGGGCGGTGATCATCACCGGCGCCGGGCGCGGCTTCTGTTCTGGCCAGGACCTTGCCGCATCCAATCAGCGCAACCAGACGGGCGCCAGCGGCGTGATCGAGAAACTGCACTGGCAGCAGCAGTTCGCCGGCATGGGCGGACGCATCCGGGCCATGCCGAAGCTGGTGATCGCGGCCGTCAACGGCCCGGCCGTGGGCGCGGGCATGGCGATCGCGCTCAGCGCCGACGTGCGGATCGCGACCCCGGCCGCGAAATTTCTGGTGGCGGCGGTGCGGATCGGCCTGACCGGCGGCGAAAGCGGCATTTCCTATCTGCTGCCCCGCATGATCGGCGCCGCCCGCGCCTTCGACATCCTGCTGACCGGCCGCGCGATCGAGGCTGGGGAGGCCGAACGCATCGGCCTGGTCCGTTCGCTTTCGGAGCCGCAGTCGCTGATCGACGACAGCATCGCCTATGCGCGCTCCGTCCTTGCCAACAGCCCCTATTCCGTCGCCCATACCAAGGCGTTGATGTGGGCCAATCTGGACGCCGGCAGCTATGACGCCGCGATACAGGCGGAAAACCGCACCCAGATATTGGGCACGATGACAGAGGATTACAGGGAGGCGACCGCCGCCTTCATGGAAAAGCGGCCGCCCCGCTTCTCGGGACGATAGGGCCGGGGGTCCCGGCCGCCGCCTGATGCAGGCGGCCGGGCGCCACGCGCCGTCAGTCGACGATCCGCTTCACCGCCCGGTTGCGGTCCAGCGTGGGGTCGAGATAGCGGCCCACCGCATAGTCGCCCATGATCGTGGTGCGGCGGGCGCTGCGCGGCACGTTCAGCGGCACGCCCTCGGCATGGTGGATCATCCGCCAATTGTCCCACACCAGCATGTCGTTCCGCTGCCAGTCGTGGAAATAGGCATATCGCTCGTCGGTCAGATGAGCCGCCAGTTCGGCCAGCAGTGCATCGCTTTCGGCCCGATCCATGCCCAGAATATACTGCGCCTGCAATGGCGAGATCTTGAGCGCCTTGCGGCCGGTTTCCCTTTGCGTGATGACCATCGGGTGGACCACGGGCGGGAAATCATATTTCGCCCCGCTCGATGGCTTGGCGCGCGGCAGGGCGCGCAGATCCGCGGGCACGCCATATTTGCACTCCAGGAAGTCGGTCACGAAATGATAGACGACCTCCATGCCATCGATCTTCTCCTTCATCTCGGGCGACAGCCGTTCATAGGCCTCGATCGCATCGATGAACCCGGTCCGGCCAAGCTGCGTGGCCGGCTGTTCCATGCGCAGCACGGCGCCGCGCACGATGGTCGGCATGAAGCTCTGGTCCCAGTGCCAGGGAATATAGCCCGCCCGGTCATGGCCGCCGAAATTATAATCGGTCTGGAACCGGGGCTTGTCGTCCGCGGGATCATGTTTCAGCGTCATCATGAACTGGTTGTTGGGATCGTTCATGTCCGCCGTGGCGGCCGGTTCCATATCGCCGAACAGGCGGCTCAGGCGCATCTGCGCTTCATCGTCGGCCTTCGGATCGCGGACCAGCAGCAGTCCCGCCTCGATCCATATGTCGCGAATGGCCTCGGCCGTGGCATCGTCCAGCGGACGCGAAAGATCGACGCCGATGATCTCCGCACCGAAACCGGGGCTGAGCGCGCGGACCTTGATCCCGGCCTTTTCCCGAACCTCGTTTTCCTTCAGCATTATCCTCTCCTCGCATATGCCGCCGGGCCGTGATGGCGGACCAGTGCGATCATGCTAAACCTTATCGGTCGCCTGTATAATCGGGCAATTTACGAAAAAACCATTCAGGATCATTGAACAATGATCTTGGGGGGACTTGGGGCAACTCATCAGAAATCTGATGACATCGTTCCGGGTCCTCCAGCACCGGCGCCTATTGCTACCTCCATGCTATAAGGGCTGCCAAGGCGGGGTAGCGGACGGCAGCCCTGTGTCGGACGATGTCCCCAGGAAGGAATGGAAAAGGATGAACAGTTTTACCGCGACCCCATGGCCCAAGGACCGTGTGATGCCGGCCAGAAGCTGGGAAAGGCCCGCCGGCATGCGCGTCATTTCCAGCGACGATCATCTGATCGAGGAGCCGGGGCTGTGGGAAAACCGGCTGAAGGGCGCGGACAAGGATCGCGCGCCC
>JGI24737J22298_10000864_pt1 | contig 10811 bp, 8 predicted proteins | sample KBSCornC3_FD_22298 | JGI IMG/M metagenome (IMG submission 22298) | reverse complement strand
AGGCCGACCACGATCGCGCCGCCTGCCTCGCGCCCGGCAATATAGGCATTGGGTCGGCCTTGCTCCTTGAAGATCTTTTCGATCAGACCGGCCAGGCCCGCCGCGCCCTTGCCGAACACGCCTTCTGCGGCCCCGACGATATCGCCTTCCTCATAAGTGCCCCCCTTGGCCGAGTTGCGCGCCTGGATCTCGGCGGACGAAGCGGCCGGAATCGGATGGGTGCCGGCAGGCTGTTCGGGGGCAGCGGGGGGCGGTGCGGGTCTGGCGGGCTCAGCATCAGGAGCCGGCGTGGCCTGGCCATGCTCCTCGATCGGGCCGCTCGCGGCCATGCTGCCGGCGGCGTTGGGGTCGACCGTCTTGACCTGCGTGGACGCGGTGGATGCCGCGAACACCGCCATCAGGATCATACCCATCGTCTTGCCGATCATCCGCCGCCCTCTCTCAAATCTGCGCCATGATAGCCCTGCGAGCGCTTTCCCCGCAATGAACGGTGAAGCGCGTTGATCGACGCAAAAGCTCTCGCTATAGCCGCGCTTCCGCCAGGACCCGGAGACGTGGGTGAGTGGCTGAAACCAACGCTTTGCTAAAGCGTCATACGGGAAACCGTATCGAGGGTTCGAATCCCTCCGTCTCCGCCACCTGATGATCCCCTCGCCTTTACCGGCCGGATCACCAGGGCCATCTTTGTCCACATCCCAGATGGTTAGCTGATCCTTTTGCCTTAACCGGCCGACGCCGGCTGGTTGAACTGCTGCTCAGGTCGCTCGCTTCGCACCAATTGCTCGATCATCTGATCGAGCGCCCTCCATCCTTGGCGCTGCTCAGCATGCTGGCGTTCGAAACTGATCCAACCCCGATTGAAGCCGCCCCCTCGCCATGATGATCGTCGGAATCGTCAATGATGACGCGTACCTTGGATTTCGGCAGCCTCTTCAAGACCTCCCGCCGCGCTTCAAACCCCATCCATTGATAGCCATCGTCCTTCCGCGGATGCGTCGGCACGAAGGTTAGGCCTTGCTTACTGGTCGCCGGCAGCAGGGTGTCGCTCGGTCCCTTGGATGCATAACGATCGACAAAGGCCTGCGAGGAAACGAAGCCGCGGGTGAAAGCGACGTTGAGCAGGCTCGGATCGGTTTCGCGCGCGAGGTCGATCTCCGCCAGTTGCGCGATGCCATAATGGGGCTCGCCATTCGCATTCATAAAGACGGGCGTCACACGAGAGGTGAAGGCGCCCGGAAGTTCAGCGTTGAAGGGGAAATGTACCCAGCGGAACTTCCGGATCGGCGCGACCAGGATGGAAAAGCTCGGTGGCCGCGCGGCGCTGGAGCGCGTCCCGGCATTGCCCTCGAAATTCAGCCGGTTCTTCACCCCCAAGAAGGTTGTGCTTTCCGGCTCACTATATTCGATCGCGAAGCCGACGAAATCGTCGGGCGGGCATGCCCACGCGCCAGTTCATCGCGAGCAAGGCCATCCCTTCGCCACGATGAATCTTCAGCGTGAGCGGTGCGGCAGCAACGGTGCCTTCGACGAAGCAGGCATTGGTCATGCGCGAATCCCCCGCACTGTCGGGGGCAAGGTGCCATGCCTGCACCGTGCTGGCCAACGCAACTGGCACCACGTCGGCACTAATATCTGTCCCAAACGGTTTCTAAGCGGCCGGTGATCCAGGGGAGGCAATCAGCCGGGATAGTACCGGCAGCGACTCCTGAGCCGGCGCGTCCGTTTGTTACATTTCTGTATCAATTGCCCGGCGAATGGGCATTATGCTTGCGCGCTCGGTCGTGTTTCGTGTCTGCGTCGGTTGAAGGTTTCTGAGGCGCTGCCCCCAAGGCGCCTCAGGGGGCCGGTCGCCACCGCGGCCGGCCCTTACCCTCAGCCCTGGTCCTCATAAGCGAATTGCAGGATGCCCCATTGGCGTCCGCGCACGTGGATCGACGCGATCACCTGCTTCAGCAGCACGACGCCGCCGCCCGCAACGGACCGGCGATAGGCCTTGATGCAGAAGGGCTGCGTAATCTGGCACTGCTCGCGCGTGTCCTGAAATTCAAAGATCATGCCTTGGCGCGCATGCTCGGCATTCCAGTCATCCTGCCCGGGACGCTGTTCCTGTGCGCGTTCGGGCATGGCAACCGCGCCGAACGCATTGCGATCGGTAAAGGTCATGCCGAAGAAGCCTTTATAGCTCCGCGCTGCCTCCTGATGGGGGCGTGCGGCGGCCACGATCAGCTGCTGTGCGGGGTGCGTGTAGAGCGGGGGTTTNGTGCCCGGAATCTGGCTATATTGCGCGCTGAACAGNTCGGCCTCGGATAGCGCACCCGAAGCGATCGCCTGTTCCAGCTTGGCCGATACATCCTGTGCTGCGGCAAGGCCGAAGCGGATATAAGGGGAATCGGGGATCTCGGTCCCGCTTTCGGCGAAATATTGCAGCAGTTCGTTGGTGTCGTTGCTGACGCCAGTAACGCGATCGGACAGGCGTAGCAGGCCGGTCGCATTGTCGTTCGAGGTCGCGCTGAGCGCGCCCAGGCCCGCATGGACGTTATCGACCGACGCGACCATCGATCCGATCCGGTCGGCGACTGAATCGCTGATCTGCGATAGGCCGCGCATGAGCGATCCCAGTCTCTCGACCAGCGTTTCGATGTCCTGTGCGCCGGCATGCGCCGAACGTGCCTTGGCCGTGCCGTCGTTGATGCGATGAAGCATGCGATCCGCTTCGCCGGTCAGCGCGACGATCGATTCCTCGATCGTCTGCGTCGCCTGCGCGGTTTCCTGCGCGAGCTTCTTCACCTCGCTCGCAACTACGGTGAAGCCGCGACCGGCATCGCCCGCGCGCGCCGCCTCGATCGTGGCGTTGAGCGCAAGCAGGTTGGTCTGGCTGGCAATGTCACGGATCGCCCCGGTCACGCGCCCCACGGTGGAGAGCGCGTTGGTGAAGGCTTCTAGCCCGGCATGGATATGCGTGACCTGGTCGATCAGCTCGAGCACGTTAGCGGTCGCGCCCGAGAGACGGCGGTTCGAATCGTCGATCACGCTACGCGCCGCGGTTGCGTTCTCGCGCGCCTCTTGCGCCGCCTGCGCGACGCTCTGACCGTCTTCCGATAGCCGATCGGCTTCCCCGCGGATCGACTGGATCGTAGAGGCCTGCTCTGTGACGCGCGTGGCGAGCTCTGAAATATCCGCTTGCAGGTCGAGCGTGCGGATGCCGAGTTCNCCCGACATCTTGGCCGCTTTCATGATGGTGTCATTCATACTGAGCGCCCGGGCCAAGCCTCTTTGGAGCAACGCATAATCGGAAAGGGTTAACAGCGATTTAGCGAGTGGCCCGGCCAAGCGTCTGGCGAGACGTGCGCACCGTGTGCCGTTGTCACCGAATCGAAACGGCACCGTCACCAAAGTCTCATCATCCGGGCGCATCCGCCTCCGACNTTGCACTGCAGCAAATCGGGGGAATTCATGGTCCGCACGCACGTTTCGCTTCTCGCTCTTGCTGTCGCAAGCCTTGTTCCAGCTGTGGTTCATGCCGCCGATCCGGCCGTCACGCCCGCGGCCGATGCGAGGGGCGCCGACACTGTGGCAAACGGGAGCGAAGCCGAGACGGTCGTGGTCACCGGCGCCAAGGTGACCCGCTCGGCGACCGCCATCTCGCAGGCGGAGATCCAGAAGATCATGCCGGGTGTGTCCCCGCTGAAGGCGATCCAGACCCTACCGGGCGTACTCTACATCACCGCCGATCCGTGGGGTTACAATGAGCAGAACGCCCAGATCTTCATCCACGGCTTCACCGCACAGCAGCTCGGTTACACGATGGACGGTTTGCCGCTGGGCGACCAGAGCTACGGCAATTATAACGGCCTTTCGCCACAACGCGCCGTGATCTCGGAAAATGTGGGGCGCGTCGTCGTCACCACCGGCGCGGGCGATCTCGGTACCCCCTCTAACAGCAATCTCGGCGGCACGGTCGAAACATTCTCATCCGATCCGGCCAAGCAGTTCGGCATTACTGCGAACCAGACGGTCGGCAGCTATTCGACCTCGCGCACCTATGTGCGGATCGACAGCGGCACGTTTGATGGCGAAAACGCCTTCTACGTCTCGGCCGCGCGTCAGCATGCGCGAGCGTGGGATTTCAATGGCAAGCAGGGCGGCTGGCAGGCCAACGCGAAGTTCGTCCATGAGAATGAAGCGGGCAAATTCACGCTCTTCCTCGACTATAACGACATGAAGCAGCCGAACGAGGACGCGACGGTATTCTTCAAGCCGTCCGCCGGCGGCACCGCCACCCCGGTCCAGCTCTACACGCCCTATACGAAGCCCTTTTTCTACCCGGATCTCACCGGCTACCGGACGACCTATCTGAGTGCGCTCGGCAATTCTCCGGCCAGCGTCGGCAGCAATTATCGCAACTATTATTCCGATGCGCAGCGCACCGACTATCTCGGTTACGCGCGCTACGATGCGCACCTGTCGGATCGCATCACCTGGTCGAACACGCTCTATTTCCACCACAATGACGGCGCTGGCGTGGTTGCCGGCCCGCTCGGCCAGTCGATCACGACCGCACAACCTTACCTCGACCCGGCTTATGCGAGCCTTCCTGCCAACTGCCGGTTCGGCGGCAACAACAATGGCGTCCGGCCTGCTGCCTGCACCGCGCTTACCGACGCTCAGGCGGCGGCCGCCGGCACCGCTCTGGTCAAGGCGACGGGCGGTTCCGGTCTGATCACGCGCACAACCGAATATCAGATCGATCGCGGCGGCGTGATTTCGACGCTCGACCTGCAGTTCGGCAACCACAAGATCGAGCTCGGCGGCTGGTTCGAGCATAACAGCACGACCCAGTGGCGCCGCTGGTACGGCGTCGATGTCGACAATCCCAAGTCGAGCACGCCCTATATCCGCCCGCGCGACGTTGAGCCGCCCTTGTTCACCCAATATCAGGGCGACGCGAGTATCAATGAGCTCCAGCTCCATATCCAGGATACGTGGCAGGCGCTCGACAAGCTGACCGTCCAGGCCGGCTTCAAGACCAGCGCGCAATGGGCGACCGGCAAATTCCCGGTACAGCCGAAGCTCGGGTCATTGTCGGGCCTCACTGGCGGGCTGCCGCAGGGCACGATCAACACGCTGCGCTGGTTCCTGCCCGCGATTGGCGCGACCTACGATTTCAACGGCCACGAACAGGTCTATTTCAACGTGCAGAAGAACCTGCGCCAATATCAGGCCTATCTGGCCGGCGGTGGTGGCCCATGGTTCACCGGAAGTCAGACCGCGTTCGACGCCTTCGCCGACAAGGGCAAGCCGGAGAGCAGCTGGACCTACGAAGGCGGCTTCCGCACGCGGCGCAGCTTCTCGAGCGACGTTTCGCTCGATGCGCAGGTCAATTACTATCACGTGGTCTTCAACAATCGGCTGCTGGCCATCTCGACCAATCCGGGCGGCATCGCGGGCAGCGGCATCACCGGCGGAACCTCGATCCTGGTCAATGTCGGAAGCGTTCATACGGATGGCGTCGACGCCGCCTTCACGCTCCGTCTCGGTCGGGCCGTGTCGCTCTACAACGCGACCTCTTACAATCTGTCCAGATATCAGAGCGACTATACGTCGGCGGCGACCGGCATCGGTGCCGCCACCGGCACCTGTATCGGCGGGCTGGTGGTCGTCGGCGGCGTGGTACCGACCTGCGGCAAGCAGATCCCCGGCAGCCCGAAGTGGATGAACAAGACGGTCGCCTCGCTAAACGTCGCGCCGTTCGAAGCACAGCTGATCGGGGATTATGTCGGCAAACGCTTTGCGACTTATTCCAATGACGCGAGCGTTGCTTCCACCTTCCTGGCGTCATTGCGCATCGGCGCGGACCTGCCGGCGGATTGGGCCCATTTACGCAAGGCCAATATCGCGCTCAACGTCACCAATCTCTTCGATAAGAAGGGCGTATCGACTCTCTCGATCGGGTCGGCCACGAACGGCTATTCGGCTTATCCGATCGCGCCGCGCCAATGGTTCCTCACGCTGTCGCTCGGCTTCTGATATGGCGGGCTTCAGCCGCAGGGAGGCGGTGCGGATCATGGGCTTGGGCGCGATCGCGGCGGGTGCGGGCGCTTTCGCCGTAGCGCCCGGCCGCACGGTCGAGGTGTTCGGGCACCGTGGCGCGTCGGCGCTGCGGCCCGAGCACACGCTCGCTTCCTATGCCAAGGCGATCGCGGACGGGGCCGACTATATCGAGCCCGATCTGTGCATCACCAAGGATGGCGTGCTGATTGCACGGCACGAGAATAATATCGCCGAGACGACCGACGTCGCGAAACATCCCGAGTTTGTGGCGCGCAGGACGGTGAAGACTATCGACGGCCAGCGGGTGGAAGGCTGGTTCACAGAGGACTTCACTNTTGCCGAGCTCAAAACGTTGCGCGCGATCGAGCGGCTGCCCCAGCTTCGGCCTCAGAATGCGGCGATGAACGGCCAATTCGACGTACCGACCTGGGAAGAGATTATCGATTTCACCGCGGCCGAAGCTGCGGCGCGTGGGCGAATGATCGGGCTCGTGCCCGAGCTCAAACATTCGACCTATTTCGCAGGCGTGGAGCTCCCGCTCGAGGATCGATTTCTCGCTACGCTTAGTGCCCATGATTATGTCCGCCGCTGCCCGCTCGAGATCCAGTCGTTCGAAATCACCAATCTCAAATATCTGCGCAGCAGATTGGGCCACCCGGCCAATGTTCGCCTGATGCAATTGGTCGAGCCCGCCGCGGGCATACCGGCCGATGTGGTCAAGGGCGGCAGCGGGCCGAGCTATGCGGAGATGGTGACGCCCGCCGGCCTCGCCGGGGTGGCGCGTTATGCCGACGTAATCGCACCGCCCACGCGCGCGATCATTCCGCTTGGCCCGGACGGTCGGCTCGGCGCGCCAACCAACCTCGTCGCCGATGCGCACAAGGCGGGGCTGCTCGTGCATGTCTGGACCTTCAGGCCCGAAAACTACTTCCTTGCGGCCGATTTTCGGGATGCGAACGGTCCCGCGGCGCGCAACGAAGCGGGCTCGATCCGCGAAATGCAGGCCTATATTCGTATGGGGATTGACGGGCTCTTCAGCGATGATCCGGGGCTGGGCAAGAAGGCGCTGGACACCTTGTAGCCGCTAGCCTTTCGTTACCCTGATCCAGACCATCGTACGCGCGCTGCGCGTGAGCTACATGGTGGCTCGGCAAGCAACGACGGAAGGACAGCATATGGCGGATCCGATCATTCTGCGGCGCTGGTCGTCGCGGATTCGCACCACCGATCGCGCGGCCTACGCCGCTTACATCGAAGAAACGGGCGTTGCCGATTATCTCGCGGTCGCGGGTAATCTCGGCTGCGAAATGCTGATGCGCGACCTCGGCGATGGCGTCACTGAAGTGACCACCCTCAGCTGGTGGCAATCCATGGATGCAATCCGGGGCTTCGCCGGCGATGATGTCGCGCGGGCACGTTATTACCCTGAGGATGATCGCTTCCTGCTCGAAAAGCCCGAGGCGGTTGAGCATTACGACGTGGTTGTGGATGCTCTCGAGTTAGCGGGTCGGCGATCGAGTGGATCCGGAACCGAATAGCGTACGGTGGCGCGACAAGTATCGGGGTGATCCCGCATTTGCCTTGGGAATTACCAAGACACCAAGGCGATAGCGCGGTTCGGAACGGCGCTCCTCGGCGCGGATCGGTTTGCTCGGTTCCCGCGCGGCCGCAGCATGGATATATCCTGCACGGACGTGACTTGGGAGGCGCGGATGTCGACCGGTAATGCACGGGTGACACTCCACATGGTGGCAAGTCTCGACGGGTTCATCGCCCGCAAGGACGGCGCCGTCGATTGGCTGGAAACGTCGGATTCATTCAAAGGCGGAGAAACGCTCGACCCTCAATATATTGAAGACTTTCTTCGGACGATCGACTGCTATGTCATGGGCTCCAGGACATACGAGACCGCGCTTGGGTTCGAGGATAAAGGCTTTGGGTGGTCCTACGGCGACAAGCCGGTGATCGTTCTCACCAGCCGCAAGCTGCCCCCGCGACGCGAGACCGTCGAATTCTATGCGGGCGATTTGGCCGAGCTGGTGAACGATCGTCTCAAGCCGCGATATGGCAGCATCTGGGTGGTCGGAGGTGGGGCCGTCGCGGGCGCGTGCCTAAGCCGGGGCCTGATCGACGAGGTACGCTACACGATTGCCCCCGTGCTGATCGGCGACGGAATTCCCTTCTTCGAAGGTCTCGGGGTCGACGTCGCGCTCCACCTGTTGGAGGTGAAAGCCTATAAGAGCGGCCTGGTTGCGCTTCGCCATCAGGTCGTGAGGTGAGCAGGATCGGTGCTGTGAGCCGATGCGGCTGAATTAAGCTGCCTGACGCCCTCCAGGCGGAACCATCCCGCTCTCGGCAAGTCGAGCAACGCGTGCGGATCGCCACCTATAACGTGAACGGTGTCAACGGCCGGTTGCCGGTGCTGCTGCGCTGGCTGGAGGAGGCGCGGCCCGACGTCGTCTGCCTGCAGGAACTGAAGGCGCCGGACGACAAGTTTCCGATCCGGGCGATCGAGAAAGCAGGTTATGGCGCGATCTGGCACGGCCAGGCGCGGTGGAACGGTGTTGCCATCCTCGCGCGCGGGCAGCAGCCGATCGAGACGCGCCGCGGGCTGCCGGGCGATCCGGACGATGCGCATAGCCGTTATATCGAAGCGGCGGTGGACGGCGTGCTGATCGGCGGGCTCTACCTGCCCAATGGCAATCCGCGTCCCGGCCCTCGCTTCGATTACAAGATGCAGTGGATCGCGCGATTGACCCGCCACGCCGACGAATTGCTCGCAGCCGGGTTACCCGCGGTGCTGGCTGGTGATTTCAACATTATCCCGACCGAGCGCGACGTCTATGTGCCCGAACGTTGGCTGGACGATGCCTTGTTCGCGCCCGAGGCGCGTGCGGCCTATGCCGCGATGCTCGCGCGCGGCTGGACCGACGCGCTCAGGCATTATCATCCGGAGACGATCTATACTTTCTGGAAATATCTGCGGAACGCCTATGCGCGTGATGCGGGTCTGCGCATCGACCATCTGTTGCTGAGTCCGGTCGCGGCGGAGCGGATGAAGAGTGCCGGCGTCGACCGGCACGTACGTGGTTGGGACAAGAGCAGCGATCACGCGCCGGTTTGGGTTGAAATGGCGCCGATCGACTAAAGTTGATTCCGGTTAGATTGAACCGTTCACTCCGAGCGAAGTCGAGGGGTATCGCCGAGCACAGCCGAGGCTTCTCGACTTCGCTCGACACGAACGGGGATTCAGCCTCCGTGGAACGTGCTCTAGGGGGAATCGCCCGGGGTCGACGGTCAATCAGTGACCAAATTGTTTCAAATAANGCAGCGGCTTGTTCTGGTAACGACTCGTTGACTCTTTTTCAGGTCCATGATTTCTTCCGCGTGTGGGGGGGCAGTCTAACAAGGGGACTGTCATGAACATGGGTCATATTGGCTTTGCGTCCGCCGTGGCGATCGCCTGCTGCGCCACATCAGCCTCAGCCAGCTCATTCTACTATCCGGATTTCACTAATACCTCCGGCTTGACGATGGTGGGAAGCACGTCGACGGCGGTCACTGGCGACGGAACCGTGCTCCGCATCATCCCCGCTTCGGGCAACCAATCGGGTGCTGCCTACAGCACCGCGCCGGTCACATTGGGATCAGGCGCGACGTTCAGCACGCAGTTTCAATTCCGATTCACGGATGCGGGTGGGGTCGATCCGGCAGATGGCATCACCTTCGTCGTGGCGGCGAGCCCGGGCGGATTGGGGACGGCCGGGTACGGCATGGGCTATGAAGGCGTCACCAACAGCATCGCGATTGAGCTCGACACCTACAATAACGGCATCCCGGGGGGCAGCCTCGGCTATTTCCCAGCCGAGCCGAATAGCAGCAATCATGTGGCGCTCAACGTCAACGGCGTGCTGACCAACTCCTTCGCCAGCAACGTCTATGGCAACGGCTCGTGCGGCTTTGCGGGTGGGACGCCCGCACAGAATCCCAACAGTGCCGGGGGCTGCATGTCCAACGGCAATCTCTGGACGGCGACGATCACTTACGACGGATCGCTGCTCAACGTCTCGCTGCGTGATCCGGGGATGGGGACAACCTTCAACGCCTTGGTTGACGTACCGCTCGACCTCGCGACCATATTAGGCACCAACACGGCCTATGTCGGCTTCACCGGCAGCAGCGGCGCCGGCTGGGAGAATGAGGATATCGTCAACTGGCGCTTCTCGAATACGCGGGTGCTTCCGGGCGTGCCGGAGCCGGCGAGCTGGGCGATGATGCTCGGCGGCTTCGGGCTCATAGGCGGCACGCTGCGCACGCGGCGTAGAGCGATCGTGTCCTTCAGCTAATCTTCGGAAAGGCGGCAAGGCGCCGTCGCACTTCGGGTGTGGCGGCGCTTTGATTTTCTGCCCTCGGAGTCCCTTGTTTTTGCTGGGGCTGATCGAGTTTTCGTCTCAGGCTTTCCTGCGCGGAGCGACCGTATGGCCACAATCCGTCATCAGATCGATATTGCGGTGCCCGCCGCGCGCGTCTGGGATGCGGCACGCGACATAGCTGCGCTCCACACGCGCCTCGTACCCGGCTTCGTCACTGCGACTAGGATATTGCCCGACAATGAGGTGCCCACCAGGCGCGTAACTTTTGCGAGCGGCGCGGTGCTGGATGAGAAAATCATCACGATCGACGACGATCGGCGCCGGCTCGTCTGGAGCATCCAGGGTGTGGAGCATCACAATGGCGCATTGGAAATCGTGGACACGGGC
>JGI24737J22298_10000860_pt1 | contig 10839 bp, 10 predicted proteins | sample KBSCornC3_FD_22298 | JGI IMG/M metagenome (IMG submission 22298) | reverse complement strand
ATAACGTGCGGGGCAAAGATGAGCTGATATTCGTCATGTTCGACGAACCAATCGAGCACCCGGCGGCCCATCTTGTACCAGGATGACAGATGGGGCGAGACGTGTGGATTGTAGAGAACCACGGGACGGTCGTCGATGAGCGAGGTGGCGCGCGGCGCGCCGTGAAGATCGAACTTCGGATAGCCGACGACGCTGATCCGATCCGGATCCACCCCCGCTTCGCCGATCAAGCGTCGGCGTATCTTCTCGCCGGAGACGAGCACATGATCGAATTTCGCGCTCACCGGATTGAAGCCGATCGCACGATCGCCCGCGCCGTGGCGGGTATGAACGAGCTTCAGCTTGTCGAGACCGTAGCGTGATTTGAGGAGAAGCGATGTCTTTTCCGCGACGACGAGTACGTCGAGTGAACGGAAGAAATCGAGATTGTCACCGTAGATAAGGATCTTGTGGGCGGGTGCGAACGGCTCCGTCAGTGCGGCAAGGCATTGCGATCGGCGGCGGTGGATACGCAGTGGATGGAGCGAGAGATTTCCGCCGATACGTCCGACTGAGAGCCTGATTACCTCCGCCTGGATACGGGGATTGGTGGGTGCCAGGACGACATCCACGTCAGGCGCAAGGTCGGCAAGCGCCAGTGCAACAGGCAGGCTATGTGCGACCTGATGCACCTGATCGTGATTGAAGAGAAAGCCTACCCGCATAAATCTCAGACGCCGCCGTGGCGCCAATCCCGCAGCTTCGATCGGCTTATCGCGCTGGACGTTGATGTTTTCGTGACCTGTGGCCCCGGCGTGGCGATCCACCGCGAACCCGGTTAGAGGGCCCGCATGCTCCGCATCACCGAACTCAAGCTGCCGCTCGGTCACACACCCGACGCTCTGCGCGAGGCTATTCGTGCCCGTCTGGATCTGCCCGCGGACGCCCCTTTCGAGTTCTCCATCGCACGACGTGCCAATGATGCGCGGCGCAAATCCGCGATCCTGATGGTCTATTCGGTCGACGTCGCGGTCAGTGACGAGACGGCCATCCTCAGTCATTTTGCCGGCGATCCGCACGTTAGGCGGACGCCCGACACGCAGTACCGGTTCGTCGCGAGAGCACCGGATGACTTCCAGGGGCCTCGGCCGGTGGTGGTCGGTGCCGGACCGTGCGGCTTGTTCGCGGGATTGATCCTGGCTCAAATGGGTTTTCGTCCGATCATTCTCGATCGCGGCAGGGTGGTGCGCGAGCGGACCAAGGATACGTGGGGGTTGTGGCGGCGGGGCGTTCTCGATCCCGAATCCAACGTCCAGTTTGGCGAGGGCGGTGCCGGCACCTTTTCCGATGGAAAATTGTGGAGCCAGGTCAAGGACCCGCGCTTCCTCGGCAGGAAGGTTCTGACCGAATTCGTAGCCGCCGGCGCGCCCCCCGAGATCCTGACCGAGGCGCATCCCCATATCGGCACCTTTAGGCTGGTCTCGATGGTCGAGCATATGCGCGCCACGATCCAGCGACTGGGCGGGGAATATCGCTGGCAGCATCGCGTAGACGATCTGGTGATCGACACCGACGCGGCTGGCATGCGCCGTCTCAAGGGCCTCGCGCTTCAGAACGGTGGGGTGCTCGAGACCTCCCACGTCGTTCTGGCCGTGGGGCATAGCGCGCGCGACACGTTCCAGATGCTCTTCGACCGCGGCATCCATATGGAGGCCAAGCCCTTTTCGATCGGCGTCCGGATTGAGCATCCCCAATCCTGGATCGATCGCGCGCGGTTCGGCGATTGCGCCAAGCATCCCGATCTCGGGGCCGCCGCTTATACCTTGTCGCATCATTGTTCCAACGGGCGTACCGTTTATAGCTTCTGCATGTGCCCCGGCGGCCGCGTCGTCGCAGCGACGTCCGAACCGGGCCGCGTCGTCACCAACGGTATGAGCCAATATTCGCGCGCGGAGTTCAACGCGAACTCGGGGTTGGTGGTTGGAATCGATCCGGAGCGCGATTATCCCGGCGATCCGCTGGCGGGGATCGCCTTCCAACGCAGATGGGAGGAAGCGGCATTCCGTGCCGGTGGAGGCGACTATTCGGCGCCCGCACAGCGGGTCGGCGATTTCCTAGCCGGCCGTGCGTCCGAACAGCTCGGCGAAGTTACCCCGTCGTACAAACCCGGTGTTTACCTGACCGATCTCGCGCAATGTTTGCCCCCCTTCGCCGTCGACGCATTGCGCGAGGCACTGCCGGTGTTCGGCCGGCAGATACCCGGTTATGACCATCCGGATGCGGTTATGACGGGCGTCGAAACGCGTACCTCCTCGCCCGTCCGGATCACGCGTGGCGCGGATTTCCAGAGCCTCAACACGCGAGCATTGTTCCCTGCCGGCGAGGGAGCGGGCTATGCGGGGGGCATTCTTTCGGCAGCGATCGACGGGATCAAAGTAGCGGAGGCTGTGGGACTGAGCCTTCTTGAAGGAAGTGTCGCATGAGCCGACCCGCGATCCTGTTCGTCTGTCTCGGCAATATCTGTCGCTCGCCCTTGGCCGAGGCAGCGTTTCGCGCGAGAGCCGGCGAGGCTGGGTTGGACGCCACTGTCGATTCCGCCGGAACGGGCGCCTGGCATATCGGCGAGCCGCCGGATCGCCGCGCCCAGGCGGCTGCGCTGCGCCAGGGCATCGATATATCGCGCTATCGCGGACGGCAGGTGGAAGCCGCNGATTTCCACCGCTTCTCGCACATTTTCGCGCTGGACCACGACAATCTCGCCAATCTGCAACGAATGGCGCCGGTCGATGGCACGGCCAAACTCGGCCTGCTACTCGACCTGGTCGAGGGGTTGAGCGGGCAGCCGGTTGCCGACCCTTATTATGGCGAGGCTTCTGGGTTCGATCAGACCTGGGAGCAGGTCGATGCTGCTGCGCGCGCGCTTGTCGCGCAATTGGCCCGTGCTCACCCCGGCTGAAGCCGCGGCACGCCTGCTCGGCCGCCCCGTGACGAGCGCTCGCCAATTATCCGGCGGTGATCTTTCATCCGTGTTCCGACTGACGCTGGAAGAGGGCGGCACACTTATCGCCAAACAGGCGCCCACGGCCGGTGCGGAAGCCGCGATGCTGCGTGCGATCGCCGCCACGGGCGCGCCGGCCCCTCAAGTCCTTGCAGCAGACACCGAATGGCTGCTGATGGAGGAAATTGCGCATGACCGCGGCGTCGAGGCTGCTTGGGGCGATCTTGCCGACGTGCTCGCCCGGCTCCATGCGATCGAAGCGCCACATTTCGGCTGGTCCACCGATCACGCTTTCGGCGCGGTGCAAATCGAGAATGGCTGGTGTGCGGACTGGCCGGTCTTCTGGGCCAATCGGCGGCTGCGCTGCCTTTTGCCGTTTCTTCGGCCGGAGCTCGGCCGGAGGATAGAGCATCTTGCCGACCGGATCGACGAGTTGCTGCCACGGCGGCCGCGGCCAGTATTGCTCCATGGCGATCTGTGGGGCGGCAACATCCTGATCCAAGGGACCCGGATTGCAGCCTTGATCGACCCCGCCTGCTATCATGGCGACCGCGAGGTGGACGTGGCGATGCTCACGCTGTTCGATCGACCTCCGCCATCTTTATTCGCGGCCTTGGGGCTGGAGCCGGGCTGGCGGAAGCGGCAGCCGGTATATCGGCTCTGGCCTCTCCTGGTGCATCTGAGGCTGTTTGGGGATTCCTATGCCGGATCGGTGGCAAGTGCGCTTGCGGCTAACGGCTTCTGATACGATCCGCGTGTGAAAACAAAACGCCGCCGGGGTTAGCCGGCGGCGTTCCGATTGAAGCGGTTCGCGCGACGATTAGACGAAGTCCGCCGTCGTGACCGCTGTGACATGGTCCAGGCGGATACCTGAGTCGAGCGCGCCGCCGGCCCCGCTGTCGTCGTAGAAAAGGTAAGTGTCGGTGCCGACGCTTACCGCGGCCACATCGGCTTCACCCGCGTGGCCTTGCAGGGCCTGTGCAGCCCAGCTTACGGCAGCCGCGACACTGCTGGCAGTTCCGTGAAGGACCTGCACCGGATGGAAGTTCAGCGAGATATGATCGGTACCGCTCGTGAAATCGGTAACCTCGTCCGTCGAATAGGCACTCCCTCCGGAAGTGGCGAAGGTCGCCTCGTTCACGCGGAACGAGAAGATGTCGGCGCCGGCCCCGCCGGTGATCACGTCGCGACCCGATCCTCCAAGCAGCAGATCGTTGCCGTCATCGCCCGTCACTACGTCATTGTTGCTGCCGCCGCTGACGGTGTCGTTGCCGACGCCGCCGGCCACGGTGTCATTTCCGGCGCCGCCCTGCAGATTATCGTTGCCGGAGCCGCCCGTGATATTGTCATCGTCGTAATCGCCATAAACGACGTCGTTCCCGCTGCCCCCGTCGATCGTGTCGGCGCCCAGGTTGCCGTGAATCGCGTCGTTTCCAGCCCCGCCGCTCAGGCTGTCCGCGCCGTCGGGCTCGGTGCTCGAACCGGCTATATTGCCCCAGATCGCGTCGTTGCCGTCGCCGCCGTCGATCGTGTCGGAGCCGTCGCCGCCCTGATAATAGTCCTTCTCGATCAGGCTGCCGCTCGAGTCGGTCGAGCTTGAAGAGCCGATGATTTTATCATTGCCGCCGCTGCCGATGATCGTGTCATTCGAAGAGCCAGCGGTGATCACATCGTCACCGGCGAGGGCGTCGAGCGTTCCGCCCTGGGCGGTAGCGAGAAGCGTATCATTGCCCGCGGTCGGAACGTGGCTGGTACCGGTCGTGGTGGTGCCCCTAGCGGCGAGCAGCGCTTCGTAGCGTGGACTGGTGCTGTCGTAGATTGAGTCCAGTGCACCCCAATAACCGCTGGTCCCGTTACCCGAGACATCGTTGAAGGCGAGGAACTCGGTACCACCCGAGGCTTTGAAGTCGGCAATCAGCTTCGAATAAAGCTCCCCCATTCGGGGATCGTTTATCAGCTTGCCGAAGAAATCCTGAGCTGCGCTGCGGTAGGTGGAGCTATAGCTCGACGTATACAGCGAGGCGCCACCTTCATACGCGACAAGATTCAATCCGGCCGAGCTGGCGGCGGATGCTGCCTTGGCGAACCAGTTATGCATGGCGGCTAGGCTGTAGTTGCTGCTCAACGAGCCGCCATATTCCAGCTCGTGGAAGGCAGCGTCCAGGCCGGCCGAACCGGAATTAGCCCAGTTTAGAACGATCGAGCGATCGGCGCTGTTGGCACCCGCACGGCTCAGCTCCTGCCCGAAATAGGGGGCGATCGCATAATCCTGGAACAGGCTGGAGGCCGAACCGAGGCCGGCCTTGGCAACGCCCTCGAGCATGTAGGTCATCAGGCCCGGATTGGCGCCTTGCCCGGCGAGCACGTCGACAACCTGCCCGGCGTGCGCTCCGGTGAACACCTTGTGCGCAATGTCGGCGATCTGCGCGGAGCGGTAGCCATAATAGATGTTGGCGCCGTGCGCGACCGAGGAACCGCCACCCCACAACGCATTAGCCTTGCCTTGCGCATAGCTGTTCGCTGCGAAGCCCGCATTCCAAACTTCGTTGGACCATTCGACGTGGACCTTCACGCTGGGATCGAGATGGTCGCGGATGTAGGTCAGCGCGTTGGTGACGTAAGTATTATCCGCCCTGGTCGGCACATTATACCATAAGTCCACATGCGCTTCGTTGGCGAGCTTGACCAGCGCTTCAACCGGCACGCCATCGTTGGTCGTATGATGTGACCAGGACGCGTCATTGAGCGTGGTGCGGGTCGACCAATTGACTGATGCGGAATCGTTGGTGTTCTGCCAATCCATGGTGCGAACCACGCCCCACTGCGACACCTTGGCAATGAAATCGGGATTGAAGATCTCGCCGCTGTTGAACAGGCTGACCTGATCCTCGCGCACGACATGCACATTTGACAGGGGATTGGTATTGCTGAGCCCCTTGAAGGCCAGCACAACGTCCGGCTTGCTGTCGCCGCCGGTATATTCGAATACGACCTGACCCTTCGTCTGGCTGATGATCTTTGCGCCGGACATTGCGACCGTACCGACCGCGCCGTCATAGGTCAGCACATAGCGGTCGATCGGTGCAGCTGATTTAGGGTCGACAGCTACCGCCACCGATAGTTCTGAAAAATCGCCAGGACTGGCGGCGTATCCCAAGCCATTGACTTTCAACGACGATGTCGCGTCGTGGCCCGAGCTGTCCTTTGCGTGCCAATCGCCCGCTGTTTTGAAGCGGTCGATGAAGGGCTCCTCAGTCGACCAGTAGTTAATGCCTGCGAGATTAATGCCGATGTCTGTCACGTGTTAAGCCACCCCATAAGGAATGGCGATCTGATAGGGGGACAAATGTAAAAAAGTTCCTTAACCATAATGGGTTAGCCATGGAACGCGAACGGCTTATCGCTACGGCATCGAAACGATAAATTCGGCTAGACGGTTGAAGCCGGGGTCCTTCCGGATTAGGGGAGGCGCTGCGGGCGGTTAGCTCAGTTGGTAGAGCATCTCGTTTACACCGAGAGGGTCGGCGGTTCGAGCCCGTCACCGCCCACCATCCCAAGATAGGATGATGAGCCCAAATAAGAGTGGCTCATTCGGCAAATAGGGCTGCCTCAACGCATGGGCTGCTATGCGCGCAGCTGGGGTTCTAGCCCTACCTGCTGACGACAGCCGAGTCTCTTCCATAGGTTTTCGCGGGCGGCGCGAGGTCACAACCCTCAGATCGAATAGAAATCCACAACCGTCGGAATCGTATCGTTGAGCAGCAGGATATATTTGCGCGTGATCCGCCACGCACCCGCTTCGCGGCGGAGGGTGTGGCGGTAGCGGCCGAAGAAATCATGCGTTCGCTCCGCCCGGACATCGTGCAGTGACACCGTAAAGTTCGAAGCGATCTCGGCGGTGTTCGCGATGCATTCGATCAGTCGGACGTTCGAGATCATATGAACGCTGCGAGGGCGGGGGTGCGAGGCGACCGACTGACCCGATCGCGCGCGGATTACGCGATCCTCCAGTCCCCGGCGCCCCTCATAATAGATGAGCGAAAGCTCTCTGTCCGGATCCGCTGTCGGCGTCAGTTCGTCGCGCCAAGCCGGCATCCAGAACAANGCATCCTCGGTGTAGAGCGCGAGCCAATCGTCCCAGGCGCCTTCGTCGAGCAAGGCGGCCTCGCGATAGAGCAGATCTTCGGCTTCGGCGCGGGTGAGGGTTGCCGTCATACCTGAACCGCCGCCGTCAAGCGACGCGCCCACTCGCGATAGTAATTATGATAGAGCGTCTCGTCGCAGAGCTGCGAGTCCGCGAGCACATTCCGCAGCGGCGATGCCNCGATCGCGTCGGACAAGGCGTTGCCGCCCTGCCGACTAGCTGTCATGCCGCGCGAATAGCCTTGCAGCCAGGGATCGATGCGCCCGGCATGACCGCGCTGGCAGCCTTCATACGCTACTGTGTCGTCCGGCGTCGCCATGCCCGATGGATTGAAGAAATCCTCATATTGGCGGATCCGTCGACGCCGCGCAGGGGCGCTCTCCCCCTTGGGCGCGATGCACCAGGTGCGCATCAGCGTCCGACCGGGCTCGAGCGGCTGGATCACACGCAATTGGCTCGACGCATTTTCCGCAATCTGCAGATTGGGAAAGATGGTCAGATTGCGCATGTTGAAGATCCAGTCGCGGCCCGCCTCGCCACGGCGCGCCGTGATGGCCTCAGCGCTTTCGCGCAGGGGGTGCGTCTCTCCCATGCCGATCCGCCCCCAGTTGAGCACATGGCCATGCTCAAAGCTGTAACTTCCGCCCTGCACCCCTTCCGCGTCTTCGCGCCAAGCCTGCGACTGTTCCCAGATCGATCGTACCCCAACCGCGCCTTCGCCCTTCTGCCGGCGCTCCATGATCCGGATGTAGGAGGGGTGGGTCGAGGTGAAGTGATAGGCGTCGGAGCAGTTTTCGAGCTGCAGCTTCCAGTTGGCGTCATAAGTGAAGGTCACCGCCCCCGGCACGAGCTCGATCCCCTCCTCGGGCTGGCCGACCACAAAGTCTAGAAAGCGCGCGGCACCACCCAGATGCTGGGCAAGCGACGGCACATCGGCGACGAGGCTGCCGAACAGGAAACCGCGATACTCCTCAAACCGCGGCAGGCGAGCGAGGCCGTGGTCGCTGCGATCGAAGGATTGTGCATAACAGCCGGCGCGCTGCCATTTGATGGCGCGGTTTCGGCCGGCACTGTCGAAGCTCCAGCTATGATAAGGGCAGACGTGCATCCGGGCGTTTCCGGCACGGGTCTGCACCACTTGCGCGCCCTTGTGTGGGCAGGAATTGACGAAGGCCCCCAACTGGCCGTCGCCGTCGCGCATCACCAGGACAGGGACCCGACCGGCGGTGGCGGTGAAGAAGTCGTGCGGGGCCGGTGCCTGCGACGCCAGCCCGAGAAATACCCAACCGCCTTCGAAAAGGCGCCGCATCTCCAGCTCGAAAATGTCCGCATCGCGGAAGATCGCACGATCGACCCGGAAAATACCCTCGTCCGGCCGGTCGTCGATCAGGCTGACTGGATCGATCGTCATGGCCGCGCCGCCCGCGCACTCTCCGCAGCGAAGATCGGCGCTTGGCGGATCAGCGTGAACAAGATGCGCGCTTTCGGCAACAGACTGCTCAGATCAATGCATAATAGCGGAACAAGGATCGGTCGGGATCTGTGCGACGCTCGCCGCCGCCCACGATCACGGTGCGCGAGAGCCAGTCATGCGGCCCCGCGGGCACCCGGAAATATGGTGTCAGCCTGAAATAGGATGGCTGGGCACTACTGGCGCCCGCGCGCACCAGATAACCGCGGTTCTGGATATAGATGCTGGTGCCGTCGTCGGCTTCCAACATGTAATGCGCGCTCAGCTCGATCGTGCCATCGTCGCGGACCAAGGCATAATCCGCTCCGCTATGCGGCACGACGCGGCCCGATAGCCGCGGCCCGCTGATCGTGCCGCCGATCGCGGGTGTATAGCCTTGCTGGCCGCCGCCGGGCAGGGGGCCGAACATATGGCGATCAGCCCCGAACAGGACTTCGACATCGAAGACATGCTCAAGCCTGCAGTCGGCAGCGCTCATCGGGCGGATTCCTTTGCCGGAACGAAGGGAATCAGGAGAGAGGAATCGAACGTGCCGCCGGTGCGGATGATGTGCGTGCCGGCGTTGCGCGTCTGCTCGTGCAGCGGGAAGGGCAGCATCACGCCCTCTTCCCTGCGATAAATGTCCGATCCCGCGACGATCAGCCGCAACGTCTCGCCTGCCGCAAAGCGGACCGAGAAGGGCCAGATTTCGATCTCCACGGGAACGCATTGGCCAGGCGTGAGCCGCTCCTCGCGATCATGCGGGTGGACCGGGCGTTCGGGGCGTGACCGCGCAGGATCGAGCGCCCTATGGCTGGCCCTCAACCAGCCGAGCGCGATTGGGCCATTGTCGTAGAAGGCGTAGAAGGTGAAGCCGACCGGCTCGCCCGCTGCGTCGATCTTTTGCAGCGCGACGAACAGGTCCATGTCGTCGCTGCCGTCCGCCTCGACCCATAATTTGAGGCTGGCATGGCCGGTGATCTCGGTCGTCTCGGCGAACCGATGGTCGAAGCTGACGCTGCCGTCGCGCGCGGAATAGCGGATTTCGCTTTCGTCCGGGACGGTGTCGCCGATGGTGCGGCTGGCACCATCGAGCGCGAGCCGGCGATATTGGGTGCGCGCGAGCGGCCATTCATCCTCTGCGCGTTCCTCCGCCACGCCATGGCGCTCGCGCACCTCGATCCGCACCTTGGGCCAGGCTGCCAGCGCGGTCGGTCGATCGCGCAGATAATGGTCGAAGAAAGAGAGTAGGCGCGCGCGGCTCTCGGGCCGATAATAATGCGCCCATTTCTTCTGGCCGTGGATCTCCAGCCATTTGTCGGCCGATCCCATTCGGCGCCAGGCCTCGATCGTACCCCGCAGGTGCAGTGCTTGGTCGGACCAGCTCGCGACAACAAAGGCCGGCTGGCGGATTGCCTCGAGATCCAGCTCCTTTGAGCGCCAATAATCGTCGATCAACGGATGGGCGGTAATGTTGGCCCAGCTGTCCTCGGTCCGGTTCAGCGACCATTGGATATTGTCGCACGCACGCGGCAGGAAGCTCGTCTCCAATATGCCGCCATGATAGGCGAACTCGCGATACCAATCCGAAAAGGCTTCCCACGGATTGAGGGCGGCGAGCGGGCCCGGGCGGAGCGGGGCGACCAGATATTGGATGCCCGCGAGATAGGACACGCCGGTCATGCCGACGCGGCCGTTCGACCAGGGCAGGCGGCCGAGCCATTCGATCGCGTCCGCGCAATCCTCCGCCTCCTGGATGCCATTGTGGTGGAAATCGCCGCCCGACAGCCATGCGCCGCGGGGATCGACCACCGCCACCCCATAGCCTTGCGCCCCCCACCAGACTGGATCTGGTGCCTCGAACGCGGTCAGTTCGGACAGCCAATCGGGGTCGACGCCAGACCGCGGCCAAAAGACGCGGTTGGTGAGCGCATGCTTGCCATAGGGTCCCCAGGCCAGAAGCAGCGGTACGTTCGAGATCGCGCCCTCGGGACGATAGAGATCGCAGAAGATCTCGACGCCGTCGCGCATCCTAATTCGGCAATTGCGTTCGATCGTGAGCCCGCGCTCGGTCCGGCACTCATAGTCAGCCGGCGGCAGCGGCGGCTTGGTCGGGTGACTGAAGGGGTCGCTCCCCGTGCGCATCAGCGGCTGAAAACGCACAACGCCTCCTTATAAGACGACGAAATAATGGATCCGGTTTGCGTTGGGCACCTTCTCCGCCACGCCGACGAAGACATGCTGCGACATCCATTCGTGCGGGCCTGC
>JGI24737J22298_10000855_pt1 | contig 10856 bp, 8 predicted proteins | sample KBSCornC3_FD_22298 | JGI IMG/M metagenome (IMG submission 22298) | reverse complement strand
AACGTCGCCTTCGAGCTCTTGAACGAGCCGCATGACGCGCTCAACGGCGAGCCGTGGAATGCGCTTCTTGCCGATGTCCTGGCCGTGGTCCGCAAGACCAACCCGACCCGGATCGTCGTCGTCGGACCGACGCACTGGAACAGCCTCAATGACCTATCGGACCTGAAGCTTCCGGCTGACCCCAATCTCTTGCTCACCTACCATTATTACGAACCCTTCCATTTCACTCACCAGGGCGCGACCTGGGCCGGCGAAGAAGTGAAGGGCCTTCACGGGATTACTTGGGGGACCGCTGCCGACCATGCCGCAATGGCGTCGGATTTCGACAAGGTCCGGGCATGGGCGAGCGCCAATCAACGGCCGGTTCTGCTCGGCGAGTTTGGCGCCTTCGACAGGAGCGGAACGCCGGTCGAGCAGCGCGCCGGCTATACCGCGGCTGCCCGCTGCGAGGCGGAGCGTCGCGGTTCGGGTGGGCTTATTGGCAGTTCGAAGGCGACTTCATCGCCTGGGACGTGAAGGCCAATGCCTGGGTGCCACAGATCAGGCAGGCGCTGATCGACCAGCCGTGCGGAGGCAAGAAGGGCGAGCGCGGCTAGGCGCGAAGGCCCTGCAGCTGCTCTGCAAACGTCGGTGCCTCCGCGGCATCGCGAAGCGCGACGAAGATCGTGTCGTCGCCGCAGATGGTGCCGACGACCTGCGCCAGCTCGGCGCGATCGAGGGCCACGCCGACGAGATGCGCTGATCCGGGCGGGGTCCGGATGACGACGAGGTTGCCGGCAAAATCGACCGACCGCACCCAGTCGCGGAACACCGCCGCCATCTGCGGGCCCTCATTGGCCGGCGACGCTATCTGCTCGGGCAATGCATAAATCAGCAGTCCGTCGCGCCGCGCCTTGACCGCGCCGAGATGCTCAAGGTCGCGCGAAATCGTTGCCTGGGTGACTGAATAGCCGAGTGCCGACAGTCCTTCGGCTACCTCGTCCTGGCTCGAGATCGGACGGGTTCGGATGAGGTCGGCGATGGCTCGGAGGCGCTGGTCGCGGGAATCGGTCATGCGTATTATTATGCATATACTTGCATAAATATGCAAATAAGCCGATAGGCGCCGGCTTCATGATTCGGACGGCCATCCTTGGAGCCTCAGGCTATGTCGGCGGCGAGCTGCTGCGGTTGATCGCTGCGCACCCCGAGCTGCGCGCCGTGAAGCTATTCGGCGACAGCAAAGCGGGGCAGGCGCTCGGCGCGGCCCATCCGCATCTTGCCGCAGCTTATCCGAAGGCGATGGTCGAGAAGTTCGATGGCAGCCTCGAGGGCATTGATTTGGTCTTCGCCGCGCTTCCGCACGGCAAGAGCCAGGAAATTGCCGCGAGCATTCTCGAGGCGGGCATCCCGTTGGTTGACCTTGGCGCGGACTTCCGGCTCGATGATGCCGCAACCTACGAGCGCTGGTACCACGAACCGCACACCGCGCCCGGGCTGCTGGGGAGGTTCGTCTACGGCATTCCCGAACTCAACCGCGAGGCGATCCGCGACGCGAAGGCCGTCGCCGCCGCCGGCTGCTATGCTACCGCCGCTATCCTCGCCCTGAAACCGCTCGTCGACGCCGGGCTGATCGAGCCGGAGAGCATCATCGTCGACGCCGCCTCAGGCGTCAGCGGAGCGGGGCGCGAACTTAAGGAAAGCACCGCCTTCAACACGGTCGACGGCAGCTTCTGCGCCTACGGCCTCCTCAACCATCGTCATACCGCCGAAATGGAACTGGCGTTGGGAGCAACGGTGCTGTTCACGCCCCACCTCGTCCCGATGACCCGCGGCATCCTCGCGACCGCTTACGCCGAGGCGGCGGGACAGTGTGACCCGCTCAACGTTCTTCACCGGGCTTATGCCGACGAGCCGTTCGTCCACGTCACCGAACAGCCGCCCGCGACCAAGTGGGTCAGCGGCTCCAACGGGTGCCAGCTCACCGCTCGCTTTTGCGAGCGCACGGGCCGGGTGCTCGCGCTCTCGGCAATCGACAATCTTGGAAAGGGTGCAGCCGGACAGATGATCCAGTGCGCGAATTTGATGTTGGGTTTTGACGAGGCCGCGGGCCTCACTCCTCTCGGAACCTATCCATGAGCGTGACCGCCGCCGAAGGCTTCGTCGCGTCCGGTTGCCACGCCGGGATCAAGCGCCGCAAGTTCGACATGGCCTTGCTCGCCACCGAAGACGGCAGGCCGGTGAACTGCGCCGCCGTCTTTACTAAGAACAAGTTCGTCGCCCCGCCGGTCGAGCTCGACCGCGCCACGCTCGCCGCCAATGGCGGGAAAGCCGCGGCGGTGATCGTCAATTCGGGCAACGCCAATGCCGGAACCGGCAAGCCCGGCTACAAAGACGCGCAGCTGATGGCGGCGGCGACCGGCGAAGCGCTGCAGGTCGCAAGCAGCCATGTGCTCGTCTGCTCGACCGGGATCATCGGCACGCCGCTGCCGATGGAGCCGATCCTCGGCCACGTTCCGCATCTTGCGAAAAAACTCTCCGTCGAGGGCGGGCACGACGCCGCCCGCGGGATCCTCACCACCGACCACCAGGCCAAGGAAGTCGTGATCAAGGGTTCGACCTTCACGCTCGGCGGGATGGCCAAAGGCTGCGGGATGATTGCCCCCAACATGGGCACGATGCTGGCCTTCCTCACAACCGATGCCGACGTGCCTCGCTCGGTTCTGCAAAGGGCGCTGAAGGCGGCGTCGGACAAAAGCTTCAACACGCTCAATGTTGATGGCGCGATGTCGACCAATGACACCGCACTGCTCCTTGCGTCCGGCGAGCGCGGCAAAGCCGACCATGATGAGTTCGCGAACGCCGTGCTCGCCGCCTGCCGCGACTTGACCTTGCAAATGGCGCGCGACGCCGAGGGCATGACCCGGATGGCGCACCTCACCGTCACGGGCGCTGCCGACGAGGGGCAGGCGCGGATCGCCGCCAAGTCCATCGTCGAGAACAATCTCGTCAAGTGCAGCTGGTACGGTGGAGACCCTTATTGGGGTCGGCTGATGGCAGCGGCCGGCTCGACCGGCGTCGAGTTGAACGTCGACAAATCGCGCGTCGCGTACGGCGGGATCGTCGTTGCGAGGGGCGGCGTCGGCGTCGAGCACGAGGCCCAGCCGCTCACCGAGCACATGATGGGCGACGAAATTGAAATCGACGTCCATCTCGGCGCCGGCAAGGCGAGCGCGACCATGATCGGGATTGACCTTGGCCCCGGCTACATTCGCGAAAATTCGAAAACATCATGAAAATCGTTCTCTTGCCTTCAGAGATCGCGACCGTCCTCGTCGAGGCGCTGCCCTACATTCGCCAGTTCGCGGGCAAGTCGGTGGTCGTGAAGCTCGGCGGCGCGGCGATCGACAAGGAATCCGACCTTGCTCTCGCGCAGGACGTGCTGCTGCTGCGGAGCGTCGGCGTGCGCTGCGTGCTCGTCCACGGCGGCGGGCCGCAGGTCGACACGATGCTTCGCCGCGTCGGCAAGGAGCCCGAGTTTCGTGACGGGCTGCGGGTCACCGACGAAGAGACGCTTGAGATCGTCCGGATGGTNCTCGTCGGAAAGATCAACCGCGACCTCGTCTCGACAATCAATAGCCAGGCCGGCGACGAACCGGTCGCGGTCGGGGTGTCGGGTGAGGATGCGGGCCTTTTGACGGTGACTCCTGCCGATCCGGCGCTGGGTTTCGTCGGTAATGTCACCGGCGTTCGCGCCGAGCTCATTCATCGCCTTCTCAACGACGGCCTGACGCCGGTCATTTCGACCGTCGGAGCCGACGCCGGTGGGCAGCCCTACAACGTCAACGCCGACGAAGCGGCGCGGGCGATCGCGGTCGCGATGCAGGCGGAGAAAATCGTCTACCTCACCGCCGTCCCGGGCCTGCTCGAAGATCCGAAGGACGAGAGCACGCTGGTGCACCGGCTGACCTCGGCCGAGCTTCGTGAGCGGATCGCGCATGAGAGCGTCGGCAAGGGCATGATCCCGAAGCTCAGGGCCTGCGCCGATGCAGTCGACGAGGGCGTCAACTTCGCGCACATCATCGACGGGCGGGTGCATCANTCGCTGCTGATCGAACTGCTTACCGACCATGGCGTCGGGACGATGATCAAGAAGGAGGCGAGCTGGTGAAGCACCTCCTCGCGATCCGCGATCTTGGNGCGTCCGANCTTCGGACGATCCTCGACCTGTCACAAGAGCCAGCGCCGCGCCTGCTCCAGGATAAGGGCGTCGCGCTCTATTTCGAAAAACCGAGCGCCCGGACCCGCAACTCGATGGAGATGGCGGCCGCACAGCTTGGCGGCCATCCCGTCTATCTCCAGCCCGCCGAGCTCGGCATCGGTNNCCGCGAGAGCGTCGAGGACGTGACCCGGACGCTCGCCTGCTANCATTCGATCATCGCCGCGCGGGTCTTCGACCATGCTCTCCTCGAAGAGATGGCGGCGGTGAACGCGGCGCCTGTACTCAACATGCTATCGGCCACCGATCACCCGCTTCAGGCTCTCGCTGACCTCATGACGATCGAGCAATTGCTCGGCAGCATCGCGGGCAGGAAAGTCGCCTTCATCGGCGAAGCGCACAATGTCGCCCGCTCGCTCGGCGAAGGCTGCGCCCTGCTCGGCGCTGAGTTCGTCATCGCCAGCCCCGAAGGCTACGGGTTCGACGGCGGGAACATCGCCCAGGTAACCGATCCCGCGCAAGCCGTCGAAGGCGCCGACATCGTCTACGCCGACGTCTGGGTGTCGATGGGCGACGAGCATTGCGACGAAAAACTGGTCGCGCTTGCCCCCTATCAGGTCAACGAAGCGCTGATGGACCGCGCGCGGCACGCGCATTTCCTCCATTGCCTGCCCGCGCATCGTGGCGAAGAGGTAACCGCTGGCGTGATCGACGGGCCGCGCTCGGCCGTATGGAAGCAGGCCGAGAACCGGATGCACACGGCGCGCGGCGCCATGCTTTGGATGTTGGGACAATGACGAACAAGAAAATGAAGGTTGTGCTCGCTTATTCGGGCGGGCTCGATACCTCGATCATCTTGAAGTGGCTCCAGACCGAATATGACGCGGAGGTCGTTACTTTCACCGCGGACCTCGGCCAGGGCGAGGAAGTCGAGCCGGCGCGGCGCAAGGCCGAGATGCTCGGAGTTAAACCAGGCAACATCTTCATCGAGGATTTGCGCGAGGAGTTCGTCCGCGACTTCGTCTTCCCGATGTTCCGCGCAAACACCCAGTATGAGGGCGATTATTTGCTCGGCACGTCGATCGCCCGGCCGCTGATCGCCAGGCGCCAGATCGAGATCGCGCGCCAGGTCGGCGCCGACGCCGTCTGTCACGGCGCGACCGGCAAAGGCAACGACCAGGTCCGGTTCGAGCTCGGCTATTATGCGCTGGAGCCCGATATCAAGGTCATCGCCCCGTGGCGCGAGTGGGAATTCCAGAGCCGCGAGCAACTGCTCGACTTCGCCGAGAAGCACCAGATCCCGATATCCAAGGACAAGCGCGGTGAGGCGCCGTTCTCGATCGATGCCAATCTGCTGCACTCGTCGTCCGAGGGGAAGGTGCTGGAAGACCCGGCAGCCGAAGCGCCGGAANATGTGCATCAGCGGACGATCTCGCCCGAAGATGCGCCGGAGAAACCGACGACCATCACGATCGATTTCGAAAAGGGCGACGCGATTGCAATCGACGGCAAGAAGCTGTCGCCCGCAAAGTTGCTGACCAAGCTCAACCAGCTTGGCCACGACAATGGCATCGGCCGGCTCGACCTCGTCGAGAACCGCTTCGTCGGGATGAAATCGCGCGGTGTTTACGAGACGCCCGGCGGCACCATCCTGCTCGCGGCTCATCGCGGCATCGAAAGCATCACGCTCGACGGGGGCGCGATGCACCTCAAGGACGAGCTCATGCCGAAATATGCGAGCCTGATCTACAACGGCTTCTGGTTCGCTCCGGAACGCGAGATGCTGCAAGCGGCAATCGATAAGAGCCAGGAGCATGTTTCCGGGCGAGTCACGCTGAAACTCTACAAGGGCAATGCGACGGTGATCGGGCGCGAGAGTGACGAGTCGCTCTACGATGAGGATCTGGTGACGTTCGAGGAAGGCAGCGGCAGCTACGACCACCGCGATGCAGCGGGCTTCATCCGNCTGAATGCGCTGAGGCTGCGNACCCTCGCGCAACGCAAACGTAAGCTAGAAGCCTAGCTCCTTCGCCTTCGCGATCTGCTCGCGGACGCGCTCGGGGGCCGTGCCGCCATAGCTGGTGCGGCTGCGCACCGACGCATCGACGCTGANNACGTCGAACACCTCGCTGGTGATGCGCGGATCGATCGCCTGGAGCGCGTCGAGCGGGAGCTCGGCAAGCCCGCAGCAGCGTTCTTCCGCTTCCTTCACCGCGCGCCCGGTGATGTGATGCGCTTCGCGGAAAGGGACGTCCGCCTCGCGCACCAGCCAGTCGGCGAGATCCGTCGCGGTCGAATAGCCGGACGCCGCGGCCTCGCGCATCCGCTCGGGAACGAAGGTCACCGTCTCGATCATTCCGGCGAGCGCCTGAAGCGATAGGGTGAGGAGGTCGCGCGCTTCGAACGCCGGTTCCTTATCATCCTGCATGTCCTTCGAATAAGCGAGCGGCAGCCCCTTCATCGTGACCATCAGTGACATCAGCGCGCCGACGATGCGACCACTATGCCCGCGCACCAATTCTGCCGCGTCGGGATTGCGCTTTTGGGGCATGATCGACGAGCCGGTCGAATAATCGTCCGACAGTTTCACGAAGCCGAACTGCGGGCTTGCCCAAATGATCAGTTCCTCGGCCAGCCGCGACAGGTGAAGCGAGCATTGCGCAGCCCCATTGAGATAATCGAGCGCGAAGTCGCGGTCGGACACGCTGTCGAGACTGTTCGCCGTCGGCCGGTCGAAACCGAGCGCGTCCGCGGTCCGGTCACGGTCGATCGCAAAGCCGGTGCCGGCCAGCGCCGCGCTGCCAAGCGGACACTTGTTCATCCGCTCGCGCGCATCGGCGAAGCGCGAATAATCACGCCGCAGCATCTCATAATAGGCCATCAGATGGTGGCCGAGAGTCACCGGCTGGGCGACCTGAAGATGAGTGAATCCGGGCATGACGGTCTCGACATGCTCTTCGGCGCGGCCGACCAGCACCCGTTGCAAGCCGCGGATGCCATCCAGCGCTTCGTCGCAGGCGCTGCGCACCCACAAGCGGAAGTCGGTCGCCACCTGGTCGTTGCGCGAGCGTGCGGTGTGAAGGCGCCCCGCCGCCGGGCCGATCAGCTCCGTCAGCCGGTGTTCGATAGTCATGTGAATGTCTTCGAGCGCCTCGTCCTCCGGCACGCCCTTCTGACGATATTCCTCGGCGATCGCGTCGAGCCCGTTGAGGATCGCCTGGGAGTCGGCGGCGGGGATGATGCCGGCATCACGCAGCATCGCCGCATGCGCCCTCGAGGCAGCGACATCCTCGCGCCAAAGCCTCCTGTCGAAGCTGATCGAGGCGTTGATCTCTTGCATCAGCTCGGCGGGCTTTCCGCTGAATCTGCCGCCCCACATTTCCTGACTGTCATCCGCCATTCGAGCGCCGTTCGCATGACTGGGGGTTCGAGTCGAGCGCGCGCGAACTGGCCCAAAGCGGGACGACTGAGCTAAAGTGCTGGAAAATCAACCGATATTGAGCAAGGGTTAGGTTAGGTTAAGCTAACCATCCGTAGGCCTATGAAATGCGGTGGGGAATTTTCGCAGCAAGCATGCTGGCTGTGGCGCTGTGCGCCTCGGCCGCCGAGGTGTGCGCGATGAGCTCATCTGCATCGAAAAACGTAACCTGCACCGTGGTTGGCGCTGACAGATTGCCGGCCGATGCGGGGGACGCGGATGCGCTCTGCCGGGCGATCGGGGCTGCCATTGCTAAGGAAGCGCCAAAGGCCCGGGTTAGTGTTGAAGTGCGGGTGTTGACGCCTTCCATGCTCGCGACGATGCTCGTCGTAGAGGGACAGGCGCTGCCCGAGCAGAAATTTGCGGTAATGGACCGCAATCTCAATTCACGCTCGATTGAACGGTTTGCGCAATCGATCGCCACAAAGGTCGCGAAGGCGACCGCGTCCTAATTCGGGGGAGTTTGCACGTTGGTTGATATTCCTGGTGATAAGACCACGACCGCGACGGTCACGGTGGGAAGCACCACCAACGGCGATCTCGAAGTCGTCGGCGATCACGATTGGTACAAAATCAGCCTCACCGCCGGCCAGTCGATCACCGTCACCATCAACGGCGTCACTCTCGAGGATTCCTACCTCTACATCCATAATGCTTCGGGAAGCGTCCTCTACGAGAATGACGATATCTCGCCCGGTGTCATTCGCGATTCGAGGCTGTCGTTCAGTGCGACCTACACGGGCGTCTATTATATCGACGTCGGATCATTCTCGGACGGCTATTCCGGTACCTACCAGGTCGTCGTCAGCACTTATACGCCGCCGCCGATGGGGACGGTCGACCAGCTCGCTGACCAATTGGTCAATGGCTATTGGGGCGGCGACAGCCATCATTTCGATGTCGCCCAAGGGGGCACGATCGACGTCAACCTGACCGGCATCACGCCCGAGGCGCAGACGCTTGCCCGAGCGGCGCTCGACCTGTGGAGCGACGTCATCGGCGTCACTTTCCATGAAGTGACGACCGGCGGCCAGATATTGTTCAACGACGACGACGTCGGCGCTTACACCAATTCCAACTGGGGCAACGGCATCATTGAATATTCGTCGGTAAATGTCGGTACGGATTGGTTGACGACCTACGGGACGGGCATCGATAGCTACAGTTTCCAGACCTACGTTCATGAGATCGGCCACGCTCTCGGCCTGGGCCACGAGGGCAATTACAACGACACCGCGACCTATCCGTACGATTCCTCGTTCCAGAACGATTCCTGGGCGACGTCGGTCATGTCGTACTTCAGCCAGCACGATAACACCTATTTCGCCGGCCAGGGTTTCAGTGAGGACTACGCCGTCTCGCCGATGATGGCAGACATCGTCGCGATGCAGACGTTGTACGGTCTGTCGACGATCACCCGGACAGGCGATACGATCTACGGGTTCAATACGAATGCCGGCCGATCGATCTACGACGCGACCCAGTTCACCGACGTCGCTTACACGATCTTCGACAGCGGCGGGAACGACACGCTCGATTACTCGGGCTTCAACGTCAATCAGGTCATCAACCTCAATCCCGAGACGTTCTCCAACGTCGGGCTCAACACCGCCGGTACCGGGCCGAACGTCGGCAACGTCTCGATTGCTCGCGGAACGGTTATCGAAAACGCCATCGGCGGTTCGGGAGCCGACACACTGACCGGTAACGACGCTGACAACTGGCTGCAGGGCAACGGCGGCAACGATTCGCTCAGCGGCGGGAATGGCAATGACCGACTGAGCGGCGGCTCGGGCACCAATACGCTTAACGGCGGATCGGGCTCGGACACCGCCGATTATTCCGCTGGCGCCACGGCCGCCGTGACTGCCAATCTCGCAACCGGCACTGCGACCTACAATGCCGGCGCGGCGCACGACAATTTCACATCGGTCGAGAATATCTACGGCTCGATCTTCGGCGACGTTCTCACCGGCGATGCGAACGCCAACGTCATCGAAGGCAACCTTGGCAATGACACGCTTGACGGCGGAGCGGGCATCGACACCGTTTCCTACGCTCACTCGACGGTCGCTGTGACCGTCAATCTTGGCCAGGCGGGATCGCAAAATACGGTGGGCGAAGGCAGCGACAGCCTGTCGAACTTCGAAAATATTCTGGGCTCGGACTTCAACGACACGCTGACCGGCAATGCGTCTGCGAACGTCATCACCGGCGGCCTTGGCAACGACACGCTCGACGGCGCCGGTGGGGCAGACACGTTGGTCGGCGGCCTCGGCAACGACAGCTATGCGATCGACAATGTCGGCGACGTCATTACCGAAGCGAGCGGTGAGGGTACCGACCAGGCCAATGCCTCGATCAGCTATGCGATCGGCGCCAACGTCGAGAATCTGACCCTGACCGGTGCGTCGTCGATCAACGGCACCGGCAATGCCGTTGCCAACGTCATCACCGGGAACAGCGGCAACAACATCCTCGATGGCGCCGGCGGGGCGGACACTTTGGTCGGCGGCCTCGGCAACGATACCTACGTCATCGACGCGTCGGACACGGTGACGGAGAACCCGGGCGAAGGCACCGATACGATCCAGACGGGCTTCACCTACACGCTCAATGTCGCGAACGTCGAAAACCTGACCCTCACCGGTATCTCGGCCATCGACGGCACTGGAGACGGCGGCGACAATACGGTCCGCGGCAACTCGGCCGCCAACGTCCTCGATGGCGGAGCCGGCGACGACTATCTGTTCGGTAATGCCGGTAACGACACGCTGATCGGCGGTGCCGGGTACGACCGGATGTACGGCGGCCTTGGCGACGACACCTATTATGTCAACGATGACACCGACTTCGCCTACGAGGATCCGGGCGAGGGTCACGACCAGGTCATTTCATCGGTCGACGTGACGCTGCGCGACAATGTCGAAGATCTTGTGCTCACTGGCGCGGCCTACATCGGCAAAGGCAATGCGATCGACAATCTCGTCACCGGCACCAACAGCGCCAACAAGCTCTACGGCTATGAAGGCAACGATACGCTCAATGGCATGGGCGGCGACGATTATCTGTTCGGGGCGGATGGCAACGATATTCTGACCGGCGGCGCGGGCTATGACCGGATGTATGGCGGCATCGGGGACGACACTTATTACGTCAACGACACCACCGATTATGCCT
>JGI24737J22298_10000853_pt1 | contig 10873 bp, 8 predicted proteins | sample KBSCornC3_FD_22298 | JGI IMG/M metagenome (IMG submission 22298) | reverse complement strand
GAGGACCGCGATCGACCAGTGAAGCGCGATCGATACCAGGCCATAGCGGTGTTGCGCGCACGGCATTGACTATCCCTTCATCGATCGGGAGTGGATTTCGCGGCTGAGCGGTCCCATACCCGCTTTCGCCCGATCCATCCGGTAATTGCGACGCCGAAGGCGCTGCGCTTGATCTTGCCGGTCGCGCTGAATCCCACGTTGAGCGCGTTGTTGGCCATGGGGTTACTGCCGGCGCCAAGAAAACGCGCGTTCAGGGTGACGGGCTTGGTGACATCCTTGATCGTCAGGTTGCCGACGATAACGGCAGCATTCTTCCCGGATGGCTTAATCGAAGTCGACACGAAGCGGGCGGTGCCGAACTTCGCCGTATCGAAGAAGTCGGCGCTGTTGAGATGCTTGGTGAACCCTGGAGCGGTCGTGCTCAGTTGCTTCATGTCGAACGTAACCTCAACCTTCGACGCCGCGACCTTCGCAGGATCCAGGGACAGNGACCCTCCCGAAGCTCCGAATTGGCCCTGCAGCATGCTGAAGCCGAGATGGTTCAGCTTCCAGGTGACCTGGGTGTGTGCAGGATCCACCGAATAGGCTCCCGCTGTCGCCCGCGATGGGTCTGGGGTACCCGGCACCTGACCGGACAGCGCCGTTGGCGCGGCGGACAGCGCGAGCAAGATCAATCGAATGTTCATCAGGCGATCCAGTCCATCAAATTTTCTCGGTAACCTAACGAAGTGACAAGCTCCGAAAAGTCCCATTCACCCGCTTCCGTGGTGTTTCCTGAAGGTAAAGCGGTGATGAGCAGGCACCGCGCCCACTTCGTCGACAGCGCCGGCCATGCGACTTAGTCCGGAAAGTTAAGAAAGGGGGGACTCACCCAAGCCCGCGTCCGGGACGGATGAGGCTGCACTCCTGTCAAAGTGCAGCCTCATCCACGGAGATCGAGCCGTGACCGCTACGAAGAGCTGCCCGTGCAATTAGAACCGGACGGTGGCCTGAAGGCCCCACTCACGCGGACGGGCGGGATTCTCCACGCGAGCACCGGCGGTGAAGCCGCCAGCATAATCCACCCCTCCCGTCAGATAGTACTCGTTCGTAAGGTTCGTGACGAACAATGCCGCTGACCACATCTCGTCAGCGGAGTCGAACTGCAGTCGNGAGTTGACNAGGTGATAGGAAGGCATCTCGACGGAGTCCGAGATCGTCACCGCGCTGCGTTGCCTATCGGTGTAGGTGTAATCGCCCGACAGAGTGATCTTCTGACCACCTTTCAAGGGAAGGACGTACCGCCCACCGACCGAAATCTTGTACTTAGGCGTCCGCTGAAGTTCCGTATCGCGGGTCAGGTTCGGCAGGGTGACGACCGGCCCGAGCACGCCTTCGGGATAGGCCGAATAGGTGAGCGCGGGCACTCGGGTGTATTCAGCGTCCAAGTAGGAGCCGGCGAAGTTGAAGGACAGGCGGTCGGTAGCTATCAATTGGCCTTCCAGTTCCACGCCGCGGATGCGTGCGTCGCCAGCGTTGGCCGTCGCAAGTATGATCTGGCCGGCAGTGGGAATCAGCAGGTTGAACTGGATGCTCTTCCAATCCGTCTGGAACACCGTAGGGTTGAGGCGCAGTCGGCGATCGAACAGGTCGAGGCGCGCGCCCGCCTCATAGGTCCAAGCCGTCTCTGGACCGAACCCAAGCCCGTTGCCGGGGAGCCGTGCATCCGCAGTGAACCCTCCCGCGCGGAAGCCGCGCGATGCCTTCGCGTAGAAGAGAGCACGCTCGGTAGCCTGGAAGTTAATGCCGATCAGTGGCGATGTGTTCTTGAACATTGAGGATCCCGGCGCCGTGCCTTCGACGAAGTCGGTGCTCGTCTCCTTCGAGTAGCGCAGGCCGCCGGTGACCGAGAGGGCTTCGGTGAAGTTGAAGGTTGCCTGGCCGTAGACCGCCTTCGACTCCACGTTGCTGCGGCTCGCTGGATCAAGCGGGAAGGCATCCAGACCAATTGAAAGGATGCCGGACTGTGACCTGCTTCTGCTGTCGTAGTAGTAGACGCCGGTTGTCCACTTCAGACGTTCATCGAGCGCCGATCCGCTCGCCTGGAACTCCTGCGTAAATACCTTGGCGGTGTTGTCGTCAGGCGTGACAGACACGAAGTTGAGGGGCGTGCTGTCGGTGTCGTAAGCTGTCGAGTTGTTCGCCTTGGTGTAGGCAGTGATTGACTTCAGGTGGAAGTTCTCCGTCACGTCGTAGTTCACTACGCCCTGATAGACCTCGAACTTCTGTCGCGCAAATTCCGGCGAACCAAACCCTGCGAAACTATAGCGCGACCGCGACAGATAGCGGTCGTCGTACGGTCGCGTCTCGCCGCCCAATGCTCCGAGGCCGATGAACAGGGCGTTGGGATTGATCGCGGTCACGCGGATCGCTTGACCGTTGCTCCGCTGACGAAAGAAGTCGCCCTTAAGATCGACCGTCAGGCTCTCCATCGGCTCCCAGCGTCCTTGGACGCGGATTTGGCTGTAGCGCTCAGCTCCGCGATAGATCTGGTTGAACTCGTCAAGTACGTAACCGTCCTTCCTCTGCGACGCGCCGGTAAGGCGCACGGCAAGCGTCCGGGTCACGGGAAGGTTGATCGCGCCCTGGATGTCCGCACGATCGTAGCGTCCGACGGTCCCGTCGACGTATCCGCCGAACTCCTGCGTGGGCTTGTTGGTGATGAACTGGACGGCACCGGCGATGGTGTTGCGGCCGAACAGCGTCCCCTGCGGACCGCGGAGCACCTCAATGCGCTCGACGTCGATAAGCCTGAGGAGATTGCCCGCCGAGGAGGAGAAGTAAACGTCGTCGACGTAGATGCCGACCGCCGCCGAAGAGCTTCCGTTAACTCCCATGCCGCGGATCGCATAGCCGCCGCTCGTCGCCTGGCCGGACGTGTTTCCGACGGACAGACTGGGCGTGAAGGAGTTGAGGTCCAGCAGGCTGCGCGCGCCGCGCTCCTGCAAAGCCTCGGTCGTCAGCGCGGTCACGGCGATCGGCGTCCGCTGGATGTTGGTGGACGTGCGGGTGGCGGTGACGAAGATGTCCTGCAACCCGCCCGAGTTCTCATCCACTTCGGCCTGAGTACCCTGCGCCGCCGGTGGCTCTGCAGGCGCCGCCTGCGCCCAAGCCGTTTGCGAAGCGCAGACTAGCGCCGCGCTCGCAACCCCCGCCATTAGGGTACGACGAACCATGAACTGCACCATCTCTTTCCCCCTTGCCTTCAGCGCGTCCGTAAGGATGCGGCCAATCAGATCGTGCTTCTCGCAACCTCTGGTGGGGAACCGGTAGTCTCGCAGACCCTCGCGGAGAGGGTGTCAAATTGACACCTTATGGGAGGCGATCATCACCAAGCAAGCTCGCTCGGGCGGATGGCGGTTGATTCGCCTCTTTTTCAGGCGGTTGTTCGACGCATGCCAGCAGTGCCTGTCCCGTGTGCAGCGTTGATGCCGCACTCGCCTGCAAATCAGCAGCATGCCATTGCACTCGGAGAGTGCCGGCGCGTCGGAATGGAAGCGCCAGTTGTATCCTGCGGTGGAAAAGGTACAAGCGCCAGACCCCTCGGCCTCGCTCCTGGTGCTCTGCGGACAACACCCGCTCGCACTTTGACACCTTTGCCGGAGGCCAGTTTCGATCAGTCTGACGAGCTTGGGGTTGGAGGCTTCAAGTCAGTTGGGGGGTAGGTAGAATGGTTGGTGAGCAATCCATGTGCGGCAATCACGCGCTTCTCGGAACAGCTTCGGCGCTTGCTATTCTCGCTGCGGCGATGTGCTCCGGAACCGCTGACGCGCAGGCGGCCCCAGACGAGACGGTGGCACCGGGCAACGATATCATCGTGACGGCGACACGGAGTGCTTCATCGATCTCCAAGGTCCCAATCAGTATCGCGGCGGTCACGCAGGAGCAGATCAACAGGACGGGCGTGCGCGAATTCGCCGACCTGATCCGCCTCACTCCGGGCGTCAACCTGACGAGCACCAGTTCCGGTTCGAACCAGATCGCGATCCGCGGCATATCCTCTGCCGCCGGAGCATCCACCACCGGCGTCTACATCGACGACGTTCCCATTCAGGTGCGCAGTCTCGGCTACTCCGCCGGCACATATTTCCCGGTCTTGTTCGACCTCGAGCGGGTCGAGGTGCTCCGCGGTCCCCAGGGAACCCTGTTCGGATCCGGATCGCAGGGGGGAACCATCCGCTTCATCCAGCCGACACCGTCGTTCAACGACTTCCAATTCCGCGCGCGGGCCGAGTTCGGCGACATCGATGGCGGCGGTCAGAGCTACGAGTTCGGAGCGGCGGTCGGTGGGCCGATCGTCGACGACAAGATCGCCTTCCGCGCAGCCGGGTACTTCCGTCGTCAGGGGGGCTTCGTCGATCGCATCGCCGGCACCCCTATCGTGGCAACAAGCGGCGGCCAGCCGGTTGTGGACGGCTCGCTTGGCCCGGACGGGCTGCGCCTCGAGGGTGCCAGGACCGTCTACGAGGATTCCAACTGGACCGAGACCATCGCCGGACGCTTCGCGCTGGCGTTCAACGTGACCGAAAATCTCGTGGTGACAGGATCTTTCAATGTCGAGGACCAGACGCTCCACGATGCTACGAATACGGTGTGGGTCAGCGCCTCACGACCGGGCCGAGGTGTCTACGCCGCTCCAGTCTTCGCGGCGGGCTCGACCACGCAGCTCCTGAACGATCCGAACGATCCCGGGAATCCCGCTACGGGCCAGCCCTTCCTCACGGGATTGGAGGCTCCGCTCTATGACAAGGGCTCGGACCGGCTCTACCTTCCATATGTGACCGTCGACTGGTCCAACGATGCGGTCCAGCTGATCTCAACGACGGCGTGGCTGGCCCGCAACCACAGCCAGTGGGTCGAGGCCACGAGCAGCTACGGCTACTCGTTCCTCGGCTTCGCAGCGCCACGCGTCGGCGATTCTGCGCGCGACATCCTCACCGACCGTCAGCGCAACTTCACGCAGGAGGTGCGGCTGCAATCCGCTAATCCGGACGCTCGTCTGCGCTGGGTCGTCGGGGGTTTCTACAGCAACAACCGCCAACGTTCGTACGAAGAGGACTATGTCAACTTCCTCGGGCGCGTGCCGTCCCTGTTCGGCGTCACCGCGGCGGACGGCCCCTATCCGGGCACCAGCGCGTTCCTCAACGCCTTCGGCGTGCCGCTCGGACCGAACTCCCTCGTATACTCGGCAGAGTTCTCGTCCCGCGAACGGCAACTCGCCGCGTTCGGCCAGGTGGACTTCAAGATCGTGCCGCAAGTCACCCTCACGGTGGGTGGTCGCTATGCTTCCAACAAGGTCCGGTTCGACACTGTCCAGGGCGGTCCGCTCAATAACCTGAACGCCCCCTATGGAACGCCGTGTCCTGACGCGGCAGGCTGCACGCCGGGGCAGGGGGCGTTCGCGCCGGTGTTCCCGATCGAACGACAGTTCAACAACGAAAAGGTGTTCACCCCGAAGTTCGGTATCTCGTGGGAGCCGGACGACCGTAACTTGATCTACGCGACTGCGTCGAAGGGTTTCAGACCCGGCGGCGCGCAGGTCCGTGTTCCGCCGGTTTGCGGGGGGGATCTCACTAGCCTTGGCTACGTGGATGCCAATGGCAACCCGGCATCACCCACGTCGTACGAGTCGGACACGGTCTGGAACTACGAAGTCGGTTCGAAGAATCGAATGCTCGGCGGCAAACTGCGGTTCGACGGAAGCATCTACCTCATCAAGTGGGACAAGATCCAAACGCAGCTGCAGCTGCCGACTTGCGGCTATCTATTCGTGGACAACCTCGGTTCGGCAAAGTCACGAGGCTTTGACGCGGCTGTGACATACAGTCCCATCCCGCAACTCGATCTCGGCGCGTCGGTCGGCTACAATCGCACAACGTTCAGCGAAGAAAGCCTTGTCTTCCAGAAGGGCGACTTCGTGCCGAATGCCGGATCCCCTTGGACGATCTACCTCTCAGGCGAATACCGTATCCCGATGCGCGGAAACGAAGGGTATCTGCGCAGCGACTTTACCTACACCAGCGCCCCTCGTCGGACCGGCAGGGTCGATCCCGACAGTCCCTTGTTCCAGCCGTTCGACACTCCACGGCCGAGCGTGAGCCTCGTCAACCTGCGGGCAGGCATGCGCTTCGATCGCGTCGACGTGTCGGTGTTCGTCAATAATGCGCTCAACTACAACCGTGCACAGGGCGTCGAGAAGTACGTCAACAGCCCATTGTACACGACCAGCTATCTCCGGCCCCGTACAGTCGGCGTCACCGCCTCGTACCGCCGATAGCTGCGGCAGGTACCGTGGTTGTGGTGCAGTGCATCCGCGCCACGATCAGTTCCGCAAGGCGGTCGCCGCCAGAGGGCTGACGGGGATTGTTTCGACGCAGAGGAATACGAATTCGAGATGAGCGAGAACGACAAGGTGAACTTCCGAAAAGCACGTGGCTTGCTCTCCCTGGCCCTCTTGCTGTCCCCGTCGAGCGTCCTAGCAGGCGGCGCCGACACGTGGAGCTACTTCGGTGGTTCTCACCGCTTTGACCGCTACTCCTCGCTTGCGAACATCAACCGAAGGAATGTCGATCGGCTGGCGGTCGTCTGGAACCGCCCGGGCGTCGACGAAGCGCTGCTGACCAAGTTTCCCGATCTGCAACCATCGCCCTATTTCCGGGGTACGCCGCTGATCCGGGATGGCATCCTCTATGCCCCTAATGGGGTGGGGCTGGTCGAAGCGTTTGACGCAGCGACCGGCAAGACCGTCTGGGTTCAGCAGCCGTTCAAGGCCACCTTCCGAGAAGCGGCCGGACAGAGCAGCCGGGGCGTTGATGTTTGGGGCACGGGAATAGAGGCGCGCGTTGTTTCGGTGCGCGGCGAATATCTCTACGCCTTGAACCTCAGCGATGGGAGTCCCGTGACGGGATTCGGCGAGGGCGGTCGTGTATCGCTAAACCGTAACACGCCGGATGGCGCGGTATACTTCAACTTCAATGGCCCAATCGTAGTGGGCGACGTGATCGTGGTCGGTGGGAACGGCGGCGGCAAGGTCGGCGTAGGCTATGGCGACAGCGGCAACGAAAAGGAGGCCCTGCCCGAGAACATCCGCGGCTACGATGTTCGCACGGGCAAGCTAGTTTGGACATTCAAGGTCATCCCTGACCGGGGCATGCCAGGCGGCGATAGCTGGGGAGGAGCCGAGGCCTACTCGGGCAACATGGCCGCCTGGGCGCCGATCACCGCGGATGACGAAACCGGCCTTGTCTATGTACCTCTGTCGGCGCCGACTAACCCCAACTACGGCGGCCACCGCCCCGGCGACAACCTCTATTCGAACAGCTTGGTCGCCCTGGACGCCAAGACAGGTCGAAAAATCTGGCACTATCAGACCGTTCATCACGATCTCTGGGACTTCGACAACGTTTCACCGCCGGTGCTCGCCGACTTCAAGACTGGCGGACGCACGGTCAAGGCAGTGATCCAAGCCAACAAGACAGGTTATATTTTCGTGCTCGACCGCGCGACCGGAAAGCCGGTGTGGCCGATCAACGAACGCCCCGTACCGCCAAGCACCGTGCCTGGGGAGCACGCCTCGCCCACGCAGCCATTTCCATCGCGTCCGGAGCCGGTCGACCGGATCGGCCTCGCCGATGACGACCTCATTGACTTCACTCCAGCGCTTCGCGAGGAGGCCATGCGAATACGCGACCAATACGTGCATGGTCCGCTCTTCACGCCGCCGACGGTGAACGCGAAGGATCGTCCGGGCACGAAGGGTACAATTTCCTCCCCTGGTGATATCGGCTCGATCGGCTGGAACACCGGGGCGTTCGATCCCGAGACGGGCCTCTATTATGCGGTGTCCATGACCGCGCCTGGCGTGGTCGGAGTGAGCAAGACGACGGATCCGAAGGCGACCATAGACTACAGCTGGGACGTCGGCTTCTCGGGATCGCCGCCACCGGGCAATCCGTACGGCATCGGTCCGCGAAACGAGCTGCCGCTCACCAAGCCGCCCTACGGCCGGATCACGGCGATCGACATGAAGGTCGGCAGACAAGTCTGGATGGCCGCGAACGGGGAGGGGCCGCGCAACCACCCGCTGCTCGCGGGGCTACAGCTGCCGCCGCTCGGATATCCTGGCAGGCCGGCAGCGCTCGTGACGAAATCGCTGCTCTTTGTCGGGGAGGGGAGCGATGCGGTGTTCGGCGGGTCCGGCGTTTCGGGGGAGTCCGTGTTCCGCGCCTATGACAAGGCGACGGGAAAGGTGGTCGGCGAGATCAAGCTGCCCGCAGGAACGACAGGCGGACCCATCACCTATCAAGTCAAAGGAAGGCAGATGATAGTAGTACCCATCGGCAACAGCAAGGTCGGAGGCCGTTGGGTCGCCTTGGCCGTGAACGAGGTGCCGGCACGATGAGCAGCGCACGCAGAGCCGGCACACTTGACGAGCGACGGCGGATCTCGGGATTGCGAGTAGCATGCGGGTCCGTCCTGGCGGCGCCCTTTCTGATCGCATCGGCGCCCAGCGGTCCAGCATCTCCTGCGTCCGATACTCGGCCCGTCGCAGTCCAGATCGCCACCGGCAAGAAGGTGTTCGGGGAAGTCTGCGCCGCCTGTCACGGCATGGATCAGGGCCAGCCGAGCGACGCACATTCAGCAAGCCTGAAGGGACAGCGTTTCCTCACCTCCTGGAGCGGCAAGCCAGCCAGGGCGCTCTATGGGCGGATCCTCAGCACGATGCCACAGAACGATCCCGGCTCGCTCGAAGCAGAAACCGTTCTCAACCTAACTACCTACATCCTGGCGGAGAATGGGCAAGCGCTGCCGGATGCCGGGGTCAAGGAACCGAGCGAGCTGAGCAGCATCACGATCGGTCAGTAATTTTTGTCGAAGCCCGCGGCAAGCGCTGCAACGCAGTAGAACGAGTGCAGACGAACGGACGCCGCAGCTGTCGCCGCGCAATGATCATCAAAGGATTGGAGTTAGCATGCAGTTGAATCTCCCTCGTCGTGCCATGGATCTCGTCAAGTCGAACGCCGCTGGCCTCGCGCTTGCGTTCGCCAGCGCCGTCGCTCTGTCCACGGCCTCCGCACAGGCCGCTCCCGCGGATGGGGAGGCGCTCTTCAAAGGGCGTTGCCAAATGTGCCACACGCACAAGGTGGACGGGAAGAATGGCGTGGGTCCTGCCCTCTACGGCATCGCAAAGCGTCCTGCGGCCTCGGTGCCGGCCTTCAACTATTCCGCCGCGCTGAAGAACTCGAAGCTGGTCTGGACCGAAGCCGTCCTCGACAAGTTCCTGCTGGCGCCGAGCAAGATGGTACCCGGCACGCGGATGGTCACGGCTGTGCCGTCCGCCACCGAGCGCAAGGCGGTCATCGCCTATCTTCTCAGCGCGAAATAGGCGGGGCGAGGCGGGCTCGTTGGCGGCAGGGCCTCAGCGGCGCGTGAAGAAGAGAAGGCTGGCCTTCGTCGTTTCGCGTCGATCATCCACAGTGTAGCCAGTGCTGGCAAGCGCGCGGCCACTTGCGGTCAGCTCGCGTCGAAGAAGCCCGCCCTCGCTGCCCGCTGCCAACGCCGCTCCCGCGTGGTCTCGCTGATCTTGTTCAGGATGACCGGCGCGGTTGCCGGCGGCGCGGCGTGCTCCCATCTTTCCGAAGCGGTGATCTTGAAGCACAGGAAGCACTCCTGGATCCTCTCTCAGGGTTCCTGTCAGAAGGCGGCGAGAGTGAAGCCGATGAGACGACCACACACGACCACCATGATCCAGAACAACAGCGAAATGCCGCCAGCCATCCTCGCCGCCAGCGGAAGCGTGGCGCTGCGATCCCAGCGATCTCGGCCGCGCCAGGTGATGCTCTGGAACAGCAGCATGTTGAGCCCCGCCAGGACGAGGCAGACCATCTTTGCGATGAAGTAGGTGTTGACAGCGTAGGCAGTGGCTCTGCTGACGAAGAGCAGGCTCCCCGTGGCGACTGCCACCATGAACGCGATCCAGACGTAGGGCAGCGTCTCATCGGAGACCGCCGAGACCGCCGATCCGTTGGATGCCAGGCCGAGAAGGCGAAGATCCATGATCGCGATCGAGCCGACGACCGTGACTATCGCCAGGACGTGGAGCGACTCGACTGTCGGGAATGCCCAAGCCGATTCGGCTAGAAACGTCGCCAAGGAAGACGCTTCGAGCGTCTGCCACAAAGATTCCAATGCCATCGACAATCCTCTCAAGTCGGCGCGTAAGCAATCCAGCGTCCAGCGAAAATGATTGCGCACCACAGCAGGAGTATCGCCGCTGAGGTGAGCCGGACTGAAGTTCGACGCGCGTGCGTGGCTTCCCAATCCTTGACGTTGAGCCGCACCGTCCGCGCCTGGAAGGCCAGAGTCACCCCGATCATCGAGATCACGAGGACCATCTTGATCCAGAAGGCCGCATTGAGGAGCTCGCGGGTTGGCTCGGCAATGATCATCCCGAGTCCGCTGATGACCAGGACGAGCAAAGCCCACCAGATCCACGGCGCGAACCGCGCGACGGTGTCGCCCATCGTTCGGTCGACCCCGCTGATCCTCAGGATGCGCATGTTGATCATGAGCACAGATCCGAAAGCAGCCGCGATCGCAAGGATGTGCGCGACCTGAAGCGCCGGGACCGCCCAGAAGTTGCTGCTGATCGACTGGCTGAGGGAGGTCGCGGCAATCCGATCCGCCAGATCCAAAGCCGGAGTGGTCCGCAGATACTGGCTCAAATCATACAACAGGTCACCGAAGGTGGACATGTGCTTCCTTCACTGCTGGCACTTCAACTCCGTGAAGCTGTGTCGTCCTTACTCTCGATAGCTTCTGCTGCCGCCAAGCC
>JGI24737J22298_10000852_pt1 | contig 10878 bp, 10 predicted proteins | sample KBSCornC3_FD_22298 | JGI IMG/M metagenome (IMG submission 22298) | reverse complement strand
TTTACGGGCGTATATGTTTTTTGAACAATAACGGCCGTAAGCAGCAAACTAAGCCCTAAAAGGGCAAGCAATAGGCGTATTTTTCCGGAAGTAGTCAAGATGTTGCTATACTATGGATTTTTTGTTTAATACAAGCCTATAACAAAAATAAAAGCCACATGTTGTATGTGGCTTTTAAAAATTATTGCGGTAACGCGGCGCTTGCAGTTTCAACGGTTTTATCAACCTTTTTAACAAGGCCCTGCAGTACGTTGCCCGGCCCCACTTCGGTAAATGAGGTAGCGCCATCTTCAAGCATGTGCATTACTGTTTGTGTCCACCTAACGGCACCGGTAAGCTGGGCTATCAGGTTGTGTTTAATCAGTTCAGGATCGGTATATGGCTTGGCATCTATGTTTTGATAGATTGGGCATACCGGAGCTTTGATCTCGGTAGCCACAATTGCGGCCTCCAGCTCAACCCTCGCGGCTTCCATTAACGGTGAATGGAAAGCTCCGCCTACCTTGAGCTTTAGCGCACGTTTTGCACCGGCTTCGGTCATTTTAATACAAGCCTCGTCAATACCGGCAATGGAGCCCGATATCACCAGCTGGCCAGGGCAGTTGTAATTTGCAGGCACAACAACCTCGCTTATGCGCTGGCAAATATCTTCTACCGTAAAATCATCCAGGCCTAAAATAGCGGCCATGGTTGATGGTTGTATTTCACAAGCTTTTTGCATAGCGTTGGCACGTGCTGCTACCAAACGCAAGCCATCTTCAAATGACAAAGCCCCTGCGGCTACCAGGGCCGAAAATTCACCCAGTGAGTGGCCCGCAACCATTTCGGGCTTAAAATCATCGCCCAAAACTGTGGCCAAAATGGTTGAATGTAAATAAATAGCAGGCTGGGTAACGCTGGTTTGCACCAGGTCATCGGCTGTACCTTCAAACATTACATCAGTAATGCGGAAACCCAGGATTTCGTTGGCTTTTTCAAACAACTCACGTGCTTTTTCTGATTGATCGTACAGGTCTTTGCCCATACCCGGAAACTGGGCGCCCTGGCCCGGGAAAATATATGCTTTCATCTTGCCCCCTAACCCCCTAAAGGGGGAATATTGTTTTAGTGGTTTATAAATATAATTATTAGCTCCTTACTCCCCCTTTAGGGGGCCGGGGGGCTCTTAACTTAACTTCGAACTTATCAAATTCAAAAATTCAGTCCTGGTTTTTTCTTTCAGGAACTCGCCGGTAAATGCCGATGTGGTGGTTACCGAGTTTTGTTTTTGTACGCCGCGCATGCTCATGCACAGGTGACGGCATTCAATTACCACACCAACGCCTACAGGGTTCAGTGTTTGCTGAATACAATCGCGGATCTCGTTTGTTAAACGCTCCTGCACCTGCAAACGGCGGGCGAAAACATCAACCACACGTGGAATTTTGCTTAAACCAACCACATGTCCGTTAGGGATATAAGCCACGTGCGCCTTGCCAAAAAATGGCAGCATATGGTGCTCGCACATCGAATAAACCTCAATGTCTTTTACTACCACCATCTGGCTGTAATCTTCCCTGAATTTGGCCGAGTTCAGGATCTCTTCGGCATTAAGCTCGTAACCGTGGGTTAAATAAAGCATGGCTTTGGCAACGCGCTCGGGAGTTTTTAACAAACCCTCGCGTGCGGCATCTTCGCCTATTTGCTTTAATACGTTATGGTAGTTATCTTTCAAACTATCAATCCGGTCCTGGTTATAACGATCTATTTTAATGTATCCGCCGAAATCGTCGTCGTCGGTATCCTGGCTAAATTGTGAGTCGCTCATTTTATAAAATTAACCGCCAAAATACTCGGCAGAATTATTCTCAGTTTCATAAAGCTTAACCGAATGTAAAAACACCCCCTCATAAGCTTCAATAGGTCCTTTTAACTGGTTAAAGATCTCAATACAGAGCAACTCGGTCGATGCCATTTTGCCCGCCATAAAATCAACATCCTTGTTGATGTTTTTATGGTCAAGTTTTTCAATAACATACTCGTTGATTATAATTTTAAGCTCTTTTAAATCGATAAGATAACCGGTGGCGTGCGTGACTTCGCCCTTTACAGTTACAAACAGGTTGTAATTGTGACCATGCCAGTTGGGGTTGGCGCATTTGCCAAACACCTCAAAGTTTTTTTCAGCGCTCCATTCCTCACGGTACATCCGGTGAGCGGCATTAAAATGTTCCTTGCGCGTTATATGTATCATCATAACAAAAGTGGGTGCAAATATACAAAACAAAAACAGGGTAGTTGTTTTATATTAGCCGTCAAAATAATGCAATATGCTTATACTCATTGTTGCAGCTACCAAATTTGAGGTTGAGCCGTTGGCCAATGCCTTTGGCAGCAAGGTTGATGTACTGATAACCGGTGCAGGCATGGTACCAACAGCCTTTGGCATGGCCCGGCAATTAAGCAACCATACCTATGATCTTGTGCTCAATCTTGGCATAGCAGGCAGTTTCGACCGCAATTTCAATTTAGGCGATGTAGTAGAGGTTACCGAAGATACCTTTGCCGAACTTGGAGCCCAGGATGATGAGGCTTTTATCTCTATAGACGCCCTCGGCTTTGGCGAAAGCATTTTTTTGCCTACAACATCGCTTGAGCAGGTTTATCCCGCCTTTTTTCTAAAAAAAGCAAAGGCTATAACTGTTAATATGGTACATGGGCACGAACCATCCATTCAAAAAGTACAGCAACGGTTAAACCCGCAACTGGAAAGCATGGAAGGCGCGGCTTTTTTTTACGCCTGCCGGCAGATGAACATGCCATGCATGCAAATCAGGGCAGTGTCAAATTATGTGGAAAAACGTAACCGTGAGGCCTGGAACATTGGGCTGGCCATTAAAAATCTGAATACATTTGCCATCGACCTGGTGAGCCAGATCATTAACAGTTAATCTGCTACCCGTATGAAACTAACTCTCGGATTTTCGCCCTGCCCTAACGATACTTTTATTTTTGATGCCCTCATTCACCATAAAATTGACACCGAAGGCCTGGAGTTTGAAGTGTTTTATGATGATGTGGAAACGCTTAACCAAAAAGCCTTTCGCGGCGAATTGGATATAACCAAGTTAAGCTACCACGCCTTTGCCTATGTAACCGACAAATATGTACTGCTTGACTCGGGCAGCGCGCTGGGCTTTGGGGTGGGACCATTGTTGATTTTTAGCCCGCCAATTACTCGTTTCTTTAAAGATGATGACGATAAAGAAGTTTTCAGAGGCGAATCGGGCACAAGCGAAAAAGTTGACTTAATACCTATCGTTTCGCGGTCAAAAATTGGCATTCCAGGTAAATATACTACAGCTAACTTCTTGTTGAGCCTTGCTTTTCCTGATGCAACCAACAAAACAGAGATTGTTTTTTCTGAAATAGAAAACTCGGTATTAAACGGAACAATTGATTTTGGATTGATCATCCATGAAAACAGGTTTACTTATAAGGAAAAGGGGCTTGCGAAATTAGTTGATCTTGGTAGCTACTGGGAAAAACGTACGGGTTGCGCCATCCCGCTTGGCGGCATTGTAGCTAACCGTAATTTACCGCTGGATGTTCAGCACAAAATCAACCGGGTGCTGCGTAAATCGGTTGAGTTTGCTTTTGCCAATCCAAAATCAGGCCTGGAGTTCATTAAACAACACGCCCAGGAAATGAGCGAAGAAGTGATGTATAAACACATTGAGCTTTATGTAAATCAATACTCCGTTGAGTTGGGCGAAGAAGGGCGTAAAGCTATTAACCTGATGTTTGATACTGCTTTGGAGAAGGGCATTATACCGGAGGTGAAGGATGGGATATTTTTGACAAATTAAAAAACTGAAATTATTAAAACAACGTCATTGCGAGGTACGAAGCAATCGCGAACTATACAGAGCTGCCCAGCTTATCGGGGATTGCTTCGTACCTCGCAATGACGGCTCTTATATTATAACTCCTTTTTTAACAGTAAGTTGCCAATCAATACAACAAAGCATCATAAGGATACCTTTCAGTATGTATAGCCTTCACTTCTTTATAAAGTAAGGCCCTAAACTCCTCCACATTTTCCTTTTTAGTTGCGGAGATAAATATGGCAGGAGCATTGTTTTTGGCCATCCAGCTTTGTTTAAAGTCTTCCAGCGTTAATGGCTCTTCCTGCTGCGGCACCTGGTGATCTTCGGGTTTAAAAGCGTCTATCTTGTTAAATACAGTAATAATGCGTTTATCAATAGCGCCGATATCTTTGAGGGTTTCGTTAACCGTACGGATCTGATCTTCAAAATTAGGGTGTGAAATATCTACCACATGGATCAGGATATCCGCTTCGCGGGTTTCATCAAGCGTCGATTTAAAACACTCAACCAAATGGTGGGGTAGCTTACGGATAAAGCCTACCGTATCCGACATCAGGAAAGGCAGGTTTTCAATCACAACTTTCCTCACGGTGGTATCTAACGTAGCAAACAGCTTATTCTCCGCAAACACCTCCGATTTGGCAATCATGTTCATTATTGTTGATTTGCCTACGTTGGTATAACCAACCAATGCCGTACGCACCAGTTGATGGCGGTTTTTACGCTGGGTTTCGTTCTGTTTATCTATCTGCCTTAGCTTATCCTTTAGTAAGGAGATTTTATTCAGGATCAAACGACGGTCGGTTTCAATTTGCGACTCACCCGGGCCGCGCATACCAATACCTCCCTTCTGGCGCTCCAAGTGTGTCCAGAGGCGAGTAAGGCGGGGTAATAAATATTGCAATTGTGCTAACTCAACCTGGGTTTTGGCCTGCGCTGTTTGAGCACGGCTTGCAAAAATATCCAGGATCAGGTTATTGCGGTCCAGGATCTTTACCTGTAGTTCGTTCTCAATATTACGCAATTGTGAAGGCGAAAGGCCATCATCAAAAATAACTATATCAATTTCTTCTTCTTTAACGTAGGCTTTAATATCTTCCAGCTTACCTGAGCCAACAAAAGTTGCCCTGTCCGGGCGCTGCAGTTTTTGAGTAAAGTGGGTAACAGTCAATGCCCCAGCCGTGCTGGCCAAAAACTCTAACTCTTCCAGGTGTTCCTTCTCAATCTCGTCGGTTTCGTTAGGGGTTATTACACCAACAAGTACAGCTTTTTCCTGCTTCACAGCAGTATCATAAAATTTTTGCTTCATTAATTACAGTATATCAATCCAAATGCCAATTGAATAAATGTACGTAAACGGGGCTGTGAAATAAAATTTTAATGTCAAAATAACATAAGCGGGAATAAATTCATGACAGAAGCTTTCATTATGAAAAATTAAATTAAAATGACTAAAAAAATTTGCTTTTAAATATTCCGGTAATTGTTATTTTTGATTTGATTAAACCTCATCACGATGAACAGGCTCTTACTGCTGCTTGGAGCAGCCCTATTTAGGTTACCGGCTAAAACCTCAAAAGCCGGAACACATCTCCATTTTTTTCATTTTATAACTTGACCATATCAGTACCCGAACGATTACGTATCATTCTGCGATCATCTGTTTGCTCTGAATTAAAATAATCCTGATAGGCAAATGCACCTCATGTAATGCTCTATTAGCCTGCACTCAAACCATTATAGTATAATTTAAACCCTTACAATTAATTTAAATGAATAAGTTATTAACCCTTATTGCAATAGGAGCCTTTGCAACTGCCGCAAAAGCACAAGCTCCTGCTATCCCTACCGCTCAGGCATTTGGCAAGGTGGACAAAGCCGACCTTGAAATGAAAGCCTGCGATTTTGAAAAAGATGCCAACGCTGAAATTCTTTTTGATAAAGGCGAAGTGTACTTCGATACCCAATACAATATCATATTTGAAAGGCACAAGCGGATTAAAATATTTAACGATAATGGTAAAGATGAGGCCAATATCCGGTTATCTTATATCAGTGCCAATCATTCGGAATTTATAACAGGCTTACAGGCCGAAACTATTAACCTTGAAAATGGCGTGGCAACTCCAATTAAGGTCGACAAAAAGCAGATCTTCACACAAACAGTCGATAAAAGCCGCTCCGCAATTGTTTTTTCGTTCCCTAATGTAAAACCCGGTAGTATTATTGAATATAAATACAGGCATACCATTAATAACATTGTTGATTTTCCCGACTGGTATTTTCAGGACGAATTACCAACACGCTACAGCGAGCTTAATACCAATATTCCGGATATTCTAACTTACAAAAACCTGGTAAACCTTCATTACCCTTTGGTGGTGGATAAAACTTCGGGCAGTAATACCCACACCCAGGCAATGGCCAACATCCCTTCGGTAAAAGAGGAGCCATACATGGATGCCATTAACGATAATTCGGAAAGGATCCTTTTCCAGTTGCTAAGCGTTCGCGGAACTTTTATGCACAGCTTCTCCGACACATGGACAAAAGTTGGCGAAAATGTTGTTAAATGGGAAGATTTCGGCGAACAGCTTAACCGCAAACTCGCAGGCGAGGAAACAATTGTTGCTAAAGCAAAAACTTTCAAAACCGACGAAGAAAAAATAGCCTACATTTTTAACGAGGTTAAAAACACCATGAAATGGGACGAGTCATATGACAAAACCACCAACGATGGTACAGTTAAAGCATGGGAAAAGAAAACCGGCAACTCAACAGAGGTAAACCTTATCCTTTATCATTTACTTCAAAAAGCGGGCTTAAAGGTTTACCCTATGATGGTTAGTACCCGTAAACATGGCCGCATAAACCCGGCTTATCCAAACTCATACCAGTTTAACAGCACGGTGGCTTACATACCTGTTGATAGCGCAAAACACTACGTACTTGATGCCACCAGCAAATACAATCTTTATAACCAAATCCCTTATAACTACCTTAATTCATTTGGTTTTTTAATAAACAAAGCGGATAATATTTACGAAATGACGTTTTTACAAAATACTGATGCGGTAAGACAGGTAGTTTTGATTAACGCCGAAATTAAGCCTGATGGCAAAATGGCCGGAAGCGCCGATATCAGCAGCTTTGCCTATAACAGGATCAATGTTATAAGAGGTTATAAAACCGATGGTGAAAAAAAATATATTGAAAACCTGCGCGATAATAACAACAGCCTTAAAATATCGTCGCTAAAAATTGAAGATATTGACGTTGATACGCTACCTGTACGTCAAAACATCAATTTCAATCTCGACCTTGCAGGCTCAGATGATAATTATATCTACTTTAATTCAAACCTGTTTACCGATCTTAAAAAGAACCCGTTTTTAAGTGAAAACCGTACTACAGATATCAACTTCGGCTATCGTGACAACTATGCTATTACCGGCATTTTTAAGCTGCCTGCGGGTTATAAAGTTGATGCCTTACCTAAGAGCGTAAGTATGGCTACTCCTGATAACTCCATTGTGTTTAAACGCATGGTAGCCGAACAGGATGGGCAGATCATGGTACGTCTTAATATCGATCACAAAAAATCGATATACTTTAAAGAAGAATATGCTGATTTTCATGAGTTCTGTAAAAAAATGTACGAGATGATCAACGAGCAGATCGTGCTTAAAAAGTCATAATAAATAATATGTTCAGTAAATATTTTAACAGGCTGCTGCTAACTGCAGCAGCCCTGTTTGTTTTAGCGGCTAAAAGCTACGGACAGGATAAAACCATTCCTAAAGATCTTTATATAGCCTCAACTATTCCCGATTCATTGAAGGAGGATGCAAATTCTGTAGTGCGCTATAGCATGGAAGATGATAATTTTATAGGTCCCGGTAAAGCGGAAGAGCACTTCCATACTATTGTTACCATCTTAAATGAAAAAGGAAACGACGAGGCCGAGAAGGTTTTACAATACAACAGAAAGTACAGCCTGGTAAATTCATTTGAAATGCGTGTTTACGGTGCTGATGGTACCCTCATCAAAAAATATCACAAAAGTGATATGTATGATAGGTTAGCTGTTGACAATGAAACCATGGCAACTGATGACAGGCTGCTTGCTATAAGTCATACCATTGCCAGTTATCCTACAACTGTTGAGTTTATTTATGATTTAGATGTTAGGAGCCTGATGGACCTTGGAAGCTGGGCTTACCAGGATTATGAACAATCTGTTCAAAATGCCTATTATCACATCTCCATTAACAGCGATGCCGGCTTTAGGTACCTGAATAAGAATACCAGTATTAAGCCACAAAAAACCACCGCCGATAAAATTGACAGCTATTCGTGGAAGGTTGCCAACCTAAAAGCCTTTAAGCATGAAGAAGGGTCAAAGGGATGGCGGGTATTGCCAAGGGTCTATTTTGCCGCCAGCGATTTTGAGTTTTACGGCGTGCCCGGCAATATCAGCACCTGGCAAAACTATGGCAAATGGCAACAAAAATTGAATGCAGATGTATGTACACTTAGCCCGGAGCGGGTTGAGGAAATAAAGAAAATGACTGCCGATATAAAAACTGATAAAGAAAAAGTGAAGTTTTTATATGAATATATGCAACACAATGTACGTTATGTGAGCATACAATTAGGTATAGGCGGCTGGAAACCCTTCCCCGCAACATTTGTTGATCAAAAAAAATATGGTGACTGCAAGGCTTTATCTAATTATATGTCGGCCTTACTTAAAGCGGTAAATATACCTTCGTGCTATGCAATCATAAACGCGGGCGCAAACATGCAACCGGCAGACCCTTCATTCCCTTACGATCCTTTTAACCACATTATATTATGTGTACCGCTTAAAAGCGATACTACCTGGCTTGAATGCACAAGCCAGACCCAGGCTTTTGGAAAGTTAGGCTCATTTACCGAAAACAGGTATGCGTTATTAGTCACTGAAGATGGTGGCAAACTCGTAAAAACGCCTAAGAGTATAGATACCGATAACCAGTTTAACAGCGAAGTACATATCACACTTGATGCCGATGGCGGTGCCAAGGCAAACGTCAAAATCATCAGTACAGGCGATTACAGGGACGATTATCTTGGCTTAATGTATTTAAAAACAGATGAACAGAAATCGAAGGTGATAACTATGTTGAACATGAAACAGCCTTCCGTTTTTACTTTTAAACCGTCAACAGACAAAGATGGGGTAAAAGAAGTCGACATCGATCTGGAGTACGATAAGTTTTGTGATGTATCAGCAGGTGGCAAACAGTTTTATAAACCAAGAGTATTTGATTTATGGCAGTCAACATTCCCGGTAGAAGAAAAACGAAAAAGTGATTATTATTTTGAAGTACCCATGTTAAAAACATGCGTTACTACTATCGATCTGCCTGCTGGCTTTGAAATTGACGCCCTGCCAACCGATCAAAGCCTTAAATTTACTTACGGTACTTATGATGTTAAGTATGTTTATGACGCAACTAAAAACCAGGTGGTAAGCACTACCAAATTCAATTTAAAAAACCACGTGATCCCGGCTGCCAAATACACCGAGATGCAGGGTTATATGGATGCTATAGCCAAAGCCCAAAATAAAAAGCTGGTGATACGCCGTAAAGCATAAATTTGTGCCTGATGATATTCAGGCTCGACGAACGTTTAATATTTCCAAAGCCCGATCTGGCCGAACCAGACGGGCTTTTGGCTGTCGGAGGTGATTTGAGTACTGACCGGTTATTGCTGGCCTATCAAAACGGCATTTTCCCCTGGTATAGTGATGATACGCCCATCCTGTGGTATTCGCCGCACGAGCGGTTTGTTTTATTTCCTGATGAGCTAAAAGTATCCAAATCCATGCGGCAGGTATTACGGTCAGGAAAATTGAGGGTTACCGTTGATACTTGCTTCAACAATGTTATAACAGCTTGTTCAACCGCTCCGCGCGAAGGGCAGGATGGCACCTGGATTGTGCCGGATATGATTGCCGCATACAATCGCCTGCATTTGGAAGGCTATGCCCACTCTGTTGAGGTATGGCAGGATGACAAGCTGGTAGGCGGGCTTTACGGTGTACACGTAGGTGATGTTTTTTGTGGGGAGAGTATGTTTAGCCGCGTCAGCAACGCTTCAAAAACAGCGCTCATCTATCTGTGCAATACAGGGCTTTACAAGCTTATCGATTGTCAGGTACATACCGGTCATCTCGAATCGCTGGGAGCAAGGATGATAAGTCGGGAGCGATATATGGATGTATTGCTAAATAATTTAGTTTGATTAGTTACCTTTGGGCCCTATGCAGCAGGTGGTAAATTTAAAGGAAAGGATCATTTTAGGTATCGACCCCGGCACAGCCGTTATGGGTTACGGACTGCTAAAGGAAACCGGCCCTAAAATTGAGCTACTTGCTATGGGCGTAGTAAAAATGCCCGTTACAGACGATCATATGCTTAAGCTGCAGCGTATCTTCGAAAAAACCGTCGCCCTTATAGATAACTATCACCCCGATTGCCTGGCTATTGAAGCTCCTTTTTACGGCAAAAATATACAGGTAATGCTTAAACTTGGCCGCGCCCAGGGCATGGCCATAGCCGCCGCATTATCGCGCAATGTAGAGATCACCGAATACGCTCCCCGTAAAATAAAACAATCCATAACGGGTAATGGCAATGCAACCAAGGAGCAGGTAGCCGCTATGCTGCAAAGCTTGCTGAAATTTAAAGAAACCCCCGATTTTTTGGATGCTACCGATGGTTTGGCGGTAGCCGTTTGCCATTCATTTCAGCGGATCCCTACCTGTTCTGGATCGGGCAAAACAGGTTCAAAAAAATCATACTCAGGTTGGGATACTTTTGTAAAGGATAATGCTAAAAGGGTTGTGAAGTGAGATGAATTTGAAGTAGGATAATAAAAGAAGCGTCATTGCGAGGTACGAAGCAATCCCAAACTATACAGGGCGGACCTGCTAATCGGGGATTGCTTCGTACCTCGC
>JGI24737J22298_10000850_pt1 | contig 10887 bp, 5 predicted proteins | sample KBSCornC3_FD_22298 | JGI IMG/M metagenome (IMG submission 22298) | reverse complement strand
CCCCGCCATAAAAGATTACCGAGTATGTTTCTGTAATGGTTATCGGCGGGGTAGAATAAGGACTGCACTCGCTTTGATCTGTGAGTACGAGGGTATAGGTACCGCCTTTAACTCCTACCAGATCTTTTGAAGTCCTAACGGTTTTGCCCGCGGCATCCAGCCATTTGTAGGTAAGTGTACCTATCCCTGAGGGGATGGGTGTAATGTTTTTTATGCTGCCGTCGGCTATACCGCAACGGGCAGGGGTCACAGCCATTGTAGATAAGTCATAATCGGGGCCCGGTTTGGCTTTTATAGGTGGCGTAAGGGTTGATGTTGCCGAACAGCCGGCCTCGTCCTGAATGGTTACAGTAAAAGAGCCTTCGGGTAGGTAGGGGGCCTGGGTATTGGCCACTACGTTGCCGTTCTTGTCCTTCCATGTAAAAGTGAGATTGCCTGCACCACCGGTAAAGTTTACGTTAAAAGGGAACAGTTTTTGGCGGCATTCCGGAACCGGAACAATTACGTTTTGGATCTTGATCCGAAGATCTTTTATTTCAAAAAGTTGTGTTACCTTCTGGCAGCCACCCGGGTATTGAACCGTGAGCTGATAGGTGCCGGGTAAAAGGCCCGAAACATTCTGACCATCTTTTATTGCTGTAAGGCTGCCGTTCTGCTCTTTTTTATCCCAGTGAAATAATAACCCGCTTCTGTCTTGCTTTATAGTGATGCTGCCGGGGGTACAGGTATAATGTTTAACAACTATATCATCATCACGTATTACCAATGATGAAAACGGAGAAGTGTTGTTACTGCCATCGGTAGCAGTGGCTATTACTGCTTTGGCGATACTGCCTGAATATGTCCATTTGCCGCTCGCATCCGACTGAACGGTGGTAATGTAGGTTTTGCCCTGACATATAGTTCCGCAATCGTCTGAGAAGAAAAGTTCGATAGCCGAGTTTGGTGTAGCTACTCCCGATACCGCTGTACTGCCAAAATTGAGCACCTGCACAAAAGGAACGGTGTAATAATTACTCATGACGCTTATGCCATAATCTTTATTACAAAAAATGCTGTTCCGGGTTATGAGTGTATGCCTGCTGTTAAGGGATTCAATGCCATACTGATTATAACCAATGTAGTTTTTATTTGCTGCATTCGGCCCTCCAATGGTGCCCGACGAACTTTCGCCAACCCTGATGCCTTCGCCGTTTCCCAGATCGGCCGTGCCGGTTATATCAGTACCTATCTTATTACCTGTAATATTAAATGTAGCCTGCTCAATAGCGATCCCTGCAAAACGCTGCCCCGAAATAATATTGGCGCTGATATTAGCCGTAGTATTAGTAGCATTGATACTGATGCCATAAGCCTTCATAAACGCGTTCTGCTGAAATATCGGGATGTTTTTAAAATCCTTTTTGCCGGTATAATCAGTGCCTATTTTGTTATTTTGAATATTGATAGTCCCTGGCACCACAGTAAAATTGGACGTGTTGCCGATACCGATGTTTACAGCGTTGGCCGATATGATGTTGCCCATATTGGCATTTGCACCACCTATGTTAACAGTTTTGCTGATGAAAAGGTTCAATCCGTCAAAATTGCTGGCGGCTGTATAGCCGTCGTCAAGTAAACCGATTATATTGCTTTGAATGCTTGCATCGGCAAGGCCGTTAACGTTATAGTAGTTTGAATAATTAACAATACCATTAAGGTTTCCGCATATAACGTTGCCTTTGCCCGGCGCGCCTATTATGATATTTGAGGCATCACCTAAAATATAAATACCCGAACCCTGGTTAAAATCGGGATTGGAGAAATTGGTGATCTTGGCAAAGTTGCGGATATACAGGCCGTAGATCTCAATGCTTTTTGCTACCGCCCCTCCCGAGTTTGGATCGCCGTTAATAAAAAGACCGCTGAAATTTACAGGCGTTGTTTCAGGCTCAATAATAACCCGTGCATCAGATACGCCAAAAGCTATGCCAGCTTGACTTGTGCCATCAATAACAACGTTAGATGTAATGGCAGGCAACTGGCTTCTTAGCCTGATGGTTCTATCAGATACGAGTGTTCCCGGTAATTTAAACTGGATGATATCAGGCGTCGCAGTGCCATTAGCCGCGGCGTTGGTTAAAGCCTCGCGCAGCGTTCCTGGACCGGTATCGGCATTGCTGGTTACTATAAATGTAGCGCCTGAGGCTACATTGCAAAACAAGATCGATATTAGTAGTACTAAAAGTGATAATTTATTAATAAACATTGATTTAGGTAATCAGCTGCAAAATACACTTTTTTGCTGTAAGTACACTGTGAATATTATATTGATCAGGTGGTTATTATACAATAAACAACATCAAAATAGTGAAATGCTGTATAGTTACCTGATGATTGACAAACTGCCTGAGAGCAAATTGCAGCTTTTACCGAGATTTAAAATATAATAGTACACTCCCGAAGGAAGCCTGGTGCCATTATAAGTTCCGTCAAATGGTACGCTATAACCTTTTGATTCAAATACTTTTTGCCCGTACCTGGTAAATATCTGGACTATTGCCTGCGGATAGTTTTGAGCATTGTTTATTTTCCAGTAGTCATTTTTACCGTCGCCATTAGGTGTGAACGCGTTTGGGATATCAATAGCAGATAAGCTGATGGTTATTTGCGCCTGGGTTCGTTCGCTTTCGCACTGGCCGCTAACCCGGCTTATATAATAAGTGCTATTGGGGTTTACTTTGATTTTGAAGATGCCATTGGTTTGTTCATCCTGGTACTGAGTGCTTGTTTGCGAATCATAAAGACGATAGGTATTCCCGGCAGATGGAGAACTGACGGATAGCAAAGCTTCGCCCGGAGCGCATAATTGCAAGGGGGCAATTATCGGCGCATCTATGCTGCTGTTTTCATTTAAAACAGTATAAATGCGACTTGCCATAACGCCGCAACCGCTGGCGTCCTGAACCTGCAGCGTGTAATCCCCGGCACCGACGTCTGTAAGATCTTGCGATGTAAACAAATGCTCACCGGCTACATTAAGCCATAAATAGGTGTAGGGCTGTGTGCCGCCTTTAACCTGAATGTTTTTTATACTTCCCGTATTTAATCCGCATTGATCATCGGTACGGGTTTCTGAGTTTGCCACTATTTGCAAGGGATCAATTTCGTTAACGGTAAAATCATGCGGATAAAGTGTTTCGCAGCCGCTGGCATCGGTAAAGTAAACTTTATAAGTGCCGGGTTTAAGGTTTGGGACATTTAACCCCGTACCTGCAGGTTGCCCTTCGGCGTCAATCCAGCGTGCTGTTTTAACAAGGTTATCTGTAGGTATTACGGTAATTGAGCCGTTGTTTTCACCTGTGCAACTGTTGTTAATATTAGTGTTATAATTTGGATAGACGGTTGCAGGAGTAGCATCAATAGTGTATTCCGGACTTTTCTCGCTACAGCTAAAATCATTGCTTGCAATCAGCTGATAAGTACCAGGTCCAACATCCCTAAGATCGCTTGAATTACTTGCAATTTGGTTGTTGATTTTATTTATCCATTGATAATGGGTTGCGTTTGGCGCGGTTATGCCGGTAATTGAACCGGTTGGTCCATTACAGCCTGCATTTGATTTATGGATGTTTGTTAAATCAATCGTTATTGTTTTTGACTTTAGCGTTATAGGGGCAGTTGTTATCGTGCCGCAGCCGGGGCCGGTAATTTTTAAGGTATACGTTTCTTCTGGTACCTCGTTGAGGTCTAGATTATGACCAACGACCTGATTTTGGCTATTAGTCCATGTGTAGGTATAAATATCAGTTGGCTGGGTAAAGGAGGTGACCCTGATATTAGTTATTGAACCGTTACTTCCATTGCAATCGGGCGTGTGCTTATTTATTTGACTGTCATCTACATTGGCCGACAAAGAGGGTTGCGTATATTCGGACGTGGTTCCGTTTATGGTTGCGGTAGCTAAAACCGAGCCGGTTAAATGGGTGTTGTAAACCCATTTTCCGTTATTATCGGCAATCGTTGATGCAAAATATGTTTTGGGAGAACAAGTGCCACAGTCATCTGCATAAAATAATTCGATAGATGAGTGTGGAGTTGCGGTACCGCCAATGCTGTTATTGGTAACATTAGTGATGCTTGCCTGCGGCAGCGGACTGTACAGGCTATAGCTGTAAATGGGGTAAAAATCTTTGGCGCAAAAAAAACTGTTTTTGTTAAAAGACACCTTAAGAGTTTCTGTTAATTGTAATGGTTTACAATATCCAACTACATTGGCATCTTTAGGGTCGGTAGTGCCTATTTGCACATCACCCTGATAGTAAAAAACAGCTATTCCTGCACCCGGTATATTTAGCTTATGAGTGAGCGTTTTATCTATACCAATATAGTTTCTTAATATGGTGAGTTTACCGATACAATTAGAGGCAAATAAAGGTCCCTGGAAACCCGCTAGCTCGTTATCCGCTATAGTAATAGTGTTTTTTCCGGCAGGACTTCCACTTCCTATGTTAAGCCCAATACATGAGGGTATAATATCGTTAACCAGGTAATTTACACCGACCTTGTTATTCCTGATCAGAAAATTAGCAGGCGGTGAATCATCGTAGGAGTTCCACTGATAAATGGTCAAACCATTGGCAAATAAATTACCTTCGCCAGTCGTGCCACCAATGTCTATTTGTCCGGCAAGAAAGAAAAAATAAGCGCCTTGGTTATATTGTAAATTGGGTGATGTGGTAATTCCGTCAATTTCAATGTCGCAGATATTATCTTTTAAAGAGATGTTTTCACAGGTTTGACTTTTATGGTCAAAGTTAGTAGCTATCGGGAAATAAAATCCAACGATAATATTACCTTTTCCTGCCTGGCCAATTTGTATATTTTTACTGTTTTCTATATTGATACCTTGCCAGAAATAGTTGGTTTGCGTAATTGTATAGGTCGCGCACTTAATATATAAGCCAAGTACGGCTACATCAGTTTGATCATGAATGAACAAGCCCGAGACCTCCTGTGTATAATCGGCCGTTTGAAAAAGTGCAACTTTAGCGTCACTTATGCCAAATTTATCACCCGGTTGTGTGCTGCCGTCAATTACTAAATTTGATGAAACATCCGGTAATTGTGTAAACAATGTTATCGTCCTTCCCGCCTCGCTCAAATCCGGTAAATTAAAATAAATGTAATCTTTTTCCGCACTGCCATTGGCCGCGGCTAAGGTTAATGCTTCGCGCAAGGTACCCGGCCCCGAATCGGCATTGATGGTTACCGTAAAAACAGCCGAAAAGCTTTTAAAACTGATGAAAAGAAAAATAGTGATAAAGAGTAAAACTCGCCTGCCCGTCATGTTTAGGTATTCAAGAGCCAAATTACATTTTTTTCCTGTAAATGCATTGTCAATATCATATTAGCTAATTGTTACTCATGTTGCAAAATCGTACCTTTGCGGTAAATTTAAGAGGGACGATTAATTCATGAAGTTGAATACAACCTATCAGGAGCAGTTTCAGTCGAGGCACATTGCTCCAAGCGCGGCCGACACGGCCAAAATGTTAAAAACCATCGGTGTAAGTACGCTTGATGAATTAATAGGGCAAACCATACCGCAAAAGATCAGGCTTGCCAAACCGCTTAACCTGCCCGCGGCAAAAAGCGAGTTCGATTACCTGAACACCTTAAAGCAAACGGCTTCAAAAAACAAAGTTTTCAAGTCATTCATCGGCAAAGGTTACTATGATGTAATTGTACCGGGCGTTATTCAGCGCAATATTCTTGAAAACCCCGGATGGTACACGCAGTATACCCCGTACCAGGCCGAAATTGCACAAGGCCGCCTGCAGGCTTTGCTAAATTTCCAAACCATGGTTATTGACCTTACCGGTATGGAAATTGCCAATGCTTCGTTGCTTGATGAAGGTACTGCCGCTGCCGAGGCTATGTTTATGCAATACAGCCTGCGTAAAAACAACAGTGCCAACGTTTTCTTCGTTTCCGAAGAAGTGTTCCCGCAAACTATTGATATCTTAAAAACCCGTTCAGAGCCTTATGGCATTGAGCTGAGAATAGGCGACCACCGTACCGTTGACTTAACCGACGATATGTTTGGCGCTATTGTACAATATCCTGCAGGTAATGGCGCGGTTTATAACTACGCCGATTTTGCTGCAAAAGGACATGAAAAAGGTATTAAGCTTACCGTTGTTGCCGATATCATGAGCCTTGCACTATTAACCCCTCCGGGCGAATGGGGCGCCGATATCGTAGTTGGTTCATCACAACGTTTTGGTGTACCGATGGGTTTTGGCGGCCCTCATGCCGCTTTCTTCGCTACTAAAGAAGAGTATAAACGTTCTATCCCGGGCCGCATCATCGGTGTTACTATCGACAGCGCCAATAATTATGCCCTGCGCATGGCCCTGCAAACCCGCGAGCAGCATATTCGTCGCGATAAAGCTACATCAAATATCTGCACAGCACAGGCACTATTAGCTATTATGGCTGGAATGTACGCCGTATATCATGGTCCGGATGGTATCAAAGCGATTGCCGAAAGGATCCACGGTTTAGCCGTATTAACAGCTAAAACCTTAGGGCAGCTTGGCTATGAGCAATTGAACGAAGCTTACTTTGATACTGTTAAGTTTGATGTGGGCAACCTTGTTGGTCCTATCCATTCGGAAGCATTAAATAACGAAATGAACCTTAACTACGAAGGTTCAATAGTAACTATAGCAATTGATGAAACCACTTCGGTTGAGGATATCAAAACGATAGTAAGGTTCTTTGCCAAAGTTAAAGGTAAAACATTTAACGATGTTGATTTTGATGGCGTTAATGCAAGCCTTGAAACGGTTATTCCTACAGAACTTCAGCGCACCTCTGCATATTTAACGCACAGCCTGTTCAATACCCACCGGTCTGAACATGAAATGCTGCGTTATATCAAATCACTGGAAGCGAAAGATCTTTCGCTTTGCCACTCTATGATAGCTTTAGGCTCTTGCACCATGAAACTGAACGCTACTACCGAAATGGTACCTGTTACCTGGGCCGAGTTTAGTAAAATTCATCCATTTGCCCCAACCGACCAGGTTGGCGGTTATATGCAGTTGTTTGATGAGATCAACAATTGGCTAAGCGAAATCACCGGTTTCGCAGCCATGAGCCTGCAGCCAAACGCCGGTGCGCAAGGCGAGTACGCGGGTTTAATGGTAATCCGCGCTTATCACAATGACAGGGGCGACAGCCACCGTAATATTGCTCTGATCCCTTCATCGGCACACGGTACCAACCCTGCATCGGCAGCTATGGCCGGCATGAAGATAGTGGTGGTTAAGTGCGATGATAACGGAAACATTGATGTTGCCGACATGCGCGCCAAAGCTGAGCAATACAAAAACGAGCTTTCATGCCTGATGGTTACTTATCCATCAACGCATGGTGTGTTTGAAGAAAGCATTATCGAAATTTGTGAGATCATTCATGAAAACGGCGGCCAGGTTTATATGGACGGTGCTAACATGAATGCCCAGGTAGGTTTAACCAGTCCGGCCAATATCGGTGCCGACGTTTGTCACCTCAACCTGCATAAAACATTCTGTATCCCTCACGGTGGCGGTGGCCCCGGCATGGGCCCGATCGGTGTTGCAAAACATTTGGTGCCTTATCTGCCAGGCCATGCTGTGGTTGATATCGACAGGGGTAAATCAATTCATGCTGTATCTGCAGCACCATGGGGTTCTGCATCTATCCTCATCATATCACATGCTTACATTGCCATGATGGGTGCCGAAGGCTTGACTAACGCTACCCGTTATGCTATCCTGAATGCCAACTACATTAAAGCCAGGTTACAGGAGCATTACCCTGTACTATATGCTGGTGCTAATGGCCGTTGCGCGCATGAAATGATATTGGATTGCCGCTCATTTAAATCGGCAGGTATCGAGGTTACGGATATTGCTAAACGTTTAATGGATTATGGTTTCCATGCACCAACCGTATCATTCCCGGTTGCGGGTACGGTAATGGTTGAGCCGACTGAATCAGAGCCTAAGCATGAGCTCGACCGTTTTTGCGATGCCATGATCTCTATCCGCCATGAAATTGCCGATGTGGTTGATGGCCTGTCTGACAAGGGAAATAACCCTTTGAAAAATGCACCTCATACCGTAGCTGTAATTACCGGTAACGAGTGGGAGCATCCTTATACCCGTCAAAAAGCGGCATTCCCGCTGCCTTACGTTGCTGCCAACAAATTCTGGCCTTCGGTAGGCAGGGTTAATGACACTTATGGCGACAGAACGCTGATCTGCTCATGTCCTCCGCTGGAAGAGTATGAGTTTGAAGAAAGCGTGATTGAATAGATTTTAAATCAACCCTCCCCTAAACAAGGAGGGTTTTTATTTTTCGCAGAAATATATATTATGAGTTCAGCTAATCCCGAAGGCAATACAAAAGTCTCCCCCTTTAGGGGAGATTTAGAGGGGCTTATCGCCCAAACACCACAGCCCCCTTATTATGCGGTAATATTCACATCCCTACGTACCGGTGTAGAGGAAGGCTATGGCGATATGGCTGTTGAAATGGTTGAACTGGCCCGGCGGCAGGAAGGTTTTCTGGGCGTTGAATCGGCGCGTAACAATGTTGGAATAACGGTGTCTTATTGGCAGTCGGTAGAAGCTATTAAGAATTGGAAAGCTAATGCCCGGCACCTGTTTGCCCAGCAGCAGGGGCGCGATAAATGGTACCTGAATTATAAAGTACGCATTTGCCGGGTGGAGCATGACTACGCCTTTTAAAGTCAATGGCTAATTCCTGTCTCGTATTTTTTTGAACCTTATTAATTGGCCAGATCAAATAAAATATTCACGGTGCGGAGCCGTTTAAATGTATTGTTTTTTATAATTTACAACTATAAGGAATATAACTTTTTGAATCGCGGTCTCGTATAAAACAACGCGCTTAAATTATAGATATGAATATTAACAATAAAGCCATAAGTGTATTACTGGTTGATGACGATGAGATAAATAACTTTATCTCCATAAAACTGATAAAGAAAGCTTTACTTAATACAGAAATTATGGCCTGCCTGAATGGAAAATATGCGATTGAGCAACTTTCTGATATTCAGCGTAAAGACCCTAATAAACTACCCGATTATATTTTGCTTGATATTAATATGCCCATTATGAATGGCTGGGAATTTTTGGATGAGTATAAGCGCCTCAACCTTGATCCCCTGGGCAAAAGCAAGATCTATATTATTTCATCATCTGTTTTTAGCAACGATATTAACAAAGCGCGTTCATATCCGTTGGTGAAAGATTTTATCTCCAAGCCGCTCAACGTTGAAAAAATAAAAGAGCTTTTTGAGGTAACTGCCGAAAATTAAACCGGTTTAACCTTAAAATGGTCTCCTTCTGTTTCAACGGTTCCGATAGTGAATGATTTAGCATGGTAAAACAGGCATTTCCATCCTTCGGCGGCAGCTTTTTTACCATATTCTTCCCGCAGCATCATAGCCTTGCGGCCATCCATATCGTACTTAGCAATGAATTTCCTCAGCAGCTGCTCTGGTTCGGGAAGCTCATCGCCACCAAAAAATACTTTCTCGCCTTCTATATCAAACCAAAATACCTGATGCGCAGGGCAATGACCACCCGAATGTTCATACCTGATGCCCGGTTTAAACTCGCCGCTGCCTTCAACGAAAGTTATCTTAGCTCCTCCGGCCAGTAAAGCTTCAAATATTTCAACATGGTATGATGAGCCTTTCCCGCTGATCCCAAACTCCCATTCCTGTTTATTGATTACGTGCTCGGCCTGCGGAAAGCTGGGTACTAATTTACCATTCCGTTCAACTACCAAACCGCCAGAGTGGTCATAATGCAGGTGAGACATCATTACCAGGGTTATATCATCCGGATCGAAACCCGCATTACGGATGTTTTGGTGCAGCATGAGCTCGTCGCGGGTATCTTTAAAGCCAAGGCCGGTGTCCAATACAATCAAATCGGTTTTTGTTTTGATGAGGAAAGGGTTAACGTGAATGAACAACGAAGCCGGGCGATCTTTGGGGTTGTCAGTTTCCGGGTTGAACGGGATAAATTTCTTGGTTGCATCAACCGAATATGAGCCCTCACCTAAAGCAAAAAATTCCATAGTAAACGTAGTATCAGATTTTGAATGTAACTTTGGCTCTTTAACAGAGCATAAGTATATTTACTGTTTCAAGCTGCAAAGATATGAATAAACGTTGGGCGCTAAAGGATAATACAAACCATGATGATGTAATAAAATTAGCCGCCGAACTCAATATCGATACCGTATTAAGCGCTATGCTTGTGCAGCGTGGTATCACCACCTTTGAAGATGCCCGCTATTTTTTCAGGCCCGATCACCGGCACCTGCATGACCCATTCCTGATGAAGGATATGGAAAAGGCCATCCTCCGTATAGAACAGGCCATGGCAGCAGGCGAAAAGATCATGATCTACGGTGATTATGATGTGGATGGCACCACAGCTGTTGCGCTAACCTACAGTTTTTTCAAAAAGCTGTATGCCAATATTGAATATTATATCCCCGACCGCTACAAAGAAGGTTATGGGATCTCTACCCAGGGTATTGACTACGCTGCCGAGCATGGTATTGCGTTAATCATAGCGCTCGACTGCGGCATTAAATCAGTTGATAAAATTGACTATGCCAATGAAAAAGGCATTGATTTTATTATCTGTGATCACCACTTACCGGGCACATCTATCCCGAATGCGGTGGCAGTGCTTGACCCTAAACGCGAAGATTGTGAATATCCCTATAAAGAATTATCCGGCTGCGGCATTGGCTTTAAGCTGATCCAGGCTTACGCCGAAAAAAATAATATCCCGGTTGAAGAAG
>JGI24737J22298_10000848_pt1 | contig 10906 bp, 5 predicted proteins | sample KBSCornC3_FD_22298 | JGI IMG/M metagenome (IMG submission 22298) | reverse complement strand
TATACCGGGCTGAGGACCTGTACGGGATCGGTATTGGCTTCCGTACTTCCCGTGTTGGATATGCCGAAAGTGCTGATGGTATTAAGTTTAGCAGAAGGAAAACCCCGGTGCTGTATCCCGATAATGATATTGCTAAAAAGTACGAATGGCCCGGAGGCTGTGAAGACCCCCGCGTAGCCGTTACGCCCGGTGGCACCTATGTTGTTTTTTACACAGAATGGAACCGCGATTTGCCAAGATTAGGTGTGGCCACATCAAAGGATCTTATCCATTGGAAAAAACACGGGCTGATATTTGAAACAGCTTATCATGGCAAATTTTTTAATATCGCCAGTAAATCAGCGTCCATATTAACCCGGGTGATAAACGGTGAACAAGTGATTATTAAAACAAATGGAAAATATTGGTTGTATTGGGGCGAGCATCATGTATACGCGGCAACATCAACAAATCTGGTGGACTGGGCCCCGGTGGTTGATAATAAAGGAGAGTTGAAAGAACTCATGTCCCCGCGTGATGGTTATTTCGACAGTGACTTAACTGAGTGCGGCCCGCCTGCTTTGATGACCAAAAACGGTGTAATCCTATTTTACAACGGCAAAAACAAACCCGCCGAAGGCAGGGACACCCGGTTTAACGCTAATTCATACTGTGCAGGGCAAGCCTTGTTTGATGCAAAAGATCCTTCTAAATTCAAAACACGCCTTGATATTCCTTTTTTAAGGCCAATGGAACCTTTTGAGAAAAGTGGTCAATATATTAACGGAACAGTTTTTATTGAAGGAATGGTTTATTTTAAAAGGAAATGGTTCCTTTACTATGGCTGTGCCGATTCGCGGGTAGCCGTAGCTGTATATGATCCATCGAAACCGGCGTCTCCTGATCCGGTTGAATAGTATTTGACATTTGTTTGCTGTTACTTTTGGCCCGGCATTAGTTGCTCATGCTATTGTTACTTTTTTAGTGCTCCCATTATTATGAAAATCTAAAACGCAATAGCAACGGGTAGCTTGAATGCTTAACAGTAATTAACTAATTCAATAAATCAAGGAGGTCATCTTTTGACAATGAACTTGTAACAGCGCTGTCGGGCTTAATCAGGTTATTTGCGATATCCTTTTTTGATTGCTGCATCACCATGATCTTTTCTTCAATAGTGCCGGGGCAAATAAGCCTTACTGCCACAATTTTTTTATCCTGGCCTATGCGATGGCAGCGGTCTATGGCCTGGTTTTCGACAGCCGGGTTCCACCACGGGTCGACGAGGTAAACATAATCTGCTTCTGTTAAATTAAGACCGGTACCACCAGCTTTTAGGCTAATGAGGAACACCCTGATGCCGGGATCGTTTTGAAATTCATTAACAACCTGCTCCCGTTTGCGGGTTTGACCAGTGAGGTACGAGAAGCGAATCTCGCGGGATATCAACTCCTTGCGGATAAGATCAAGCATGGAAACAAACTGCGAAAATATGAGGATCTTGTGCTGGTGCTTTTTGTTTTCTATTTCCTCAATCAGCGTTTCCAATTTGGCCGATGCATCACCGGGCATTTTTTCGCCTTTTATGAGCATCGGCGAATCGCAGATCTGCCTCAATTTGTTTAACCCTTTTAATACGTTCATCGGGCTTTTTTTTAGCTCCTCGTTTGTTGTGGCCGAAATGTACTCTCTGAATTCCTTTTCGTATGAGTCGTAAATATGACGCTGCTCCTGCTTCATTTCGCAATACAGCACCATTTCGGTTTTTTCGGGCAGTTCTGTTGCAACCTGCTGTTTAGTACGCCGAAGTATAAAAGGCCTAACTTTTTCTCGTAGTTCGGCGGCGCGTTTGCTGCCCTTAAATTTATCGATAGGAACAGTATAAATATCCTTAAAATATTGCTTGCTCCCCAATAGACCGGGACAGGCAAATGATAGCTGGCCATACAAATCGAACGTGTTGTTTTCTATTGGGGTACCCGTTATCGTAATTTTATTGCGCGACTTCAAGAGCCTTACAGCCTTGTAACGCTGCGATTCGGGATTCTTTATATTCTGAGATTCATCGAGAAAAATATAGTTGAAATTAAAATCCTTCAAGAAATTAATATCTGACAGTAGCGTGCCGTAGGAGGTAAGCACTATTTCATACTGGTGCAGGTGTTTGGTATGCTTAAGCCGTTCAGCACCGTAAATGGTGTGGATGCTGATAGAAGGCGCAAATTTTTGTACCTCCTGCTGCCAGTTAAACAGGAGCGAGGTAGGCACTACAATAAGGTTAGTGTTGTTTTCTGTTTTACTTCGCTGCAAAAGTACAAATGCTATAATCTGGATACTTTTACCCAGACCCATATCATCGGCAAGGCAGCCGCCAAAATTAAGGTTATCTAAAAAATTTAACCAGTTTAAGCCCTGGCGCTGGTAAGCTCGGAGTGTTCCGTTTAATCCGGGAGGAACCGGTACTTCATCAATGGTTTCTGTACCGGTAAGTTTTTTGCTGTATATCGCAAGTTCGTTTCGCACCTCCTCATCAAGCATTTCCTCATCGTAATATTGCTGTATAGCAGTATAATTACTTTTTGAAGTATGCAGTGTGTCATCATCAGCAATCTCTCCCGAATTAAAATAATCGGTGAATTTCTCTATCCATTCGGTGGGTAAAATTCCCCGGGTTCCATCATCAAGGTGTACATACTTGCTTTTATTTTTTACAGCCTGGTGAACCTGTTTTAACGAAGCTCGTTTTTTGCCAAATTTTAAATCGATAACTGTGTTGAACCAATTAATCCCGCTCACTACGTTGATAGTGATCTTTACTTTATGAGGGTTCAGCTTGTTGCCTTCCAGTTCGTTAAAGCCGAGTATTTCGATATTGTGGTTATGCCATTCGTCAAATACATTTAAAAACCACTCCTCATCTAAAAAGTGCCTTTTATGCAGGTAGAAGTAGTCGAGGCCGTTATCCAACTGTTCGTTAAAATAAGGATGTTGTTTTACAAGCAGGGCTGTAAAAGCTATTTCCTCATCATCGCGCCGTTTAACTAAAAATTGGTTGCCTTTTTCGTCGGTTCCGTAGATCTGCTTTTGCGTGCGGATAGGGATCTCGGCCTCACCATAGCGCAGCACAGGAATGATCATGACATGCGCGCCAAAGTCCGATAGATAAATGATCTTCTCGGCAGGCTGATCAAAGCCTTCTTTTATTATCTGTTCCTGTGTTGCAGGTTTAATGTAAGTGTAGTCAATACGGAGTTTGCTTTCCAGCTTATTAAGCAAGTGTGATTTTAATTCTGCAAGCTTACTCTTATGCACCTGCAGGCTGCCCTGTTTCTTTTTCAGCAAATCAATGATATTCAATACCTGCAGGCTTTCAATAAGATAAAGCACATTGCCTATGCCGATAAAATAGGTATACCTGATATCAAGATCTTTAATATCATACAGCAAACCATCTATATTAAAAATACCGCTTATTTCATAAAACTCATCCCAGGTATTTACTTTTAGCTCCAGGCCACTTTTAAAATTTTTAACAAGCACAGGGTTTATCGAGCCAGCTGTTACTTTATCCGAAACAGTGTTGTCATGCGCGTAAAAACTGTAGGCCAATGGGTTTTTAACAACGGCTTTTAGTGCTGCGATATCCGCAGCAGTTCTTTGTGTGTTGATATGATTTTGAAACTTGTGTACCCCGGTAAAAAATTTGAGTTGCTGTGCGTCGTTCGTTTCCCAGATCAGGTCTAAAGGAGCTATAGGCACCAACGGGTTCTTGATTTTCCCATCTTTAGTGCTTTGTGCGGTGTATAGTTCAATAAATAAATATTTATAGTATTTATGCTGTTCCAGTACGATACAGGTTGTTTTATCAGTGTCCTCGCCGGGGTGCTCAACCGGTTCGGAAACGTCATTAACTATAACGCTTTGCAAATTTGCAAGGCTTTCTTTAGTAATGGCTGTTAACGCGGCGGAGCGGGGGACTATCTCGAAATTCTTGGACAGTGATCTTACTTCAAAAAACTTGTCCAAATCAGGGGCCTCTTCAAGTCCGTAATCAGCTGCTGCTTTTTTTAACTTTTTATGTCTTAGTTCGTCATCAAAAAATAGCCGTAACTCATCACGCTGTGTTATTGCCGATAGTACCTGTGCCTGGTGCTCGCACAGTTTATTACCTGTAGCATGGCACCCGCACGAAAGTGCCAGCTGCCCTTCATGGCTGGTAATGATTACCTCGGGGAAGGCAACCGTACCCGACTGATTGGTAAAAGTCCCGTGGTTAATTTCCAAATGTTTGGCCAGTATTTGCCTGTAACTTTGCTTGTCAAAATAAATGCTGACGGCTGCGTGAGCAGCAATAACACTTTCGCTAAGGTCGGTTATGGCTGCGCCTTTGATGATGACATTATGGTTGCTTTCGCCTTCCTGGTAGCTGATTATCCTGATCACTCGTACATTGATGTGTTACCGGGTAAATATCATAACAATTATATAAAAGAAGACAATCACCAACGCATTTTCGTGAACTATGTAACAATTATATTCTTTATCAAATATTTATCTTTAGTAAACGTATCTGCCTTAATTTAGCCACTTAGTTCAGTACTATGAAGTATCCCAAATTACTATCGCATCTATCCATATTAGCAATCTCTTTTTTCCTTTATGCATGCCACACCGTTTCTGGCAATAAGCAAGCCTCCGATAATGAACAGGTTAATATGCATAGCGCTTATGACGACAGCACACTAAATCGCCATATATTGCCGGTTTTAATGCCCTACAACCGTATTATCGATCCGGCAGGAACAGTGATATCATTTGGCGATGCATCCGACGAAAATCATAGCATGGACGTAAGGCTGATCCCTGGCACCAGGTTTATCGCCGTCGAAGACCGGTATGGGCTTACTATAATCGATACTGTAGCTAAGAAAGTTTCCAACCGCTGGACTTATAAACAAGATCCCCGCTATCGCGAACTTACAAGCACTTATTCCGGCTTAAAAGTTGTGAATATTGACAATCAAGCTCAAATATATTGGAGTGCTGCAGCAGGCAAGGGTAAGGATTCAAAATCATACGTTTTCCAGGCTATCTGGAAAGATGGCAACATCAGCATACAAAACACTTTCAATTTTAAAGCTGAAGGTGAATCGCCACTGGCATTACCTAACGATTTAGCCATCAATAAAGAAAACAGCATAAATTACTTATATGTAGTTTTAAACGGGAATAATCAACTGGTAAAGATTAATTTAACTGATAATAAAACCGTTTGGACAAGATCGACCGGTGTTGCACCTTATGGATTGACGATAGCAAAGGGCAAGATATTTTTAACCAACTGGGCCGGCCCGCAAGCTATTGATACATTGAAGCGTGAAACAGCGGGTGTACCCTATGGTAAGGCTTACGTCGATCCCAAAACCGGGGCAACAGTGCAGGGTACAGTAATGGTTATGGATTTGGCTAAGGGAGATGTGATCAAGGAAATTACTGTTGGACTGCATCCTAATGCCATTGTCAACAGTGCAGATGAAGATTTTGTTTATGTAGCGAACGGCAATAGTGACATGGTATCGGTAATTTCAACAAGTTCATTACAAAATGTAGCAGCGATTGATGTTAAATTAAATCCTGGCAAAAAGAGTTATATAGGTGATACGCCCAATGCTTTAGCCATTAATGCCGATGGTACTATACTTTATGTAGCAAATGGTTTGGATAACGCTGTGGCCATGGTAAAATTGGGTAGTAAAACATCTCTTAAAGGAACCGGCAATAACGAAGTGAAAGGCTTTATTCCAACCGAAGCATACCCTGGCGGCCTGGCTGTTGACGGTAATAATTTATTTGTAACCAACCTGGAAGGAGAAGGCTCGAGGGTAAGTACCGATGAGATAGGCAAAAGCAATTTAAAAGGTGACTTACCCTCGGGAGCAAATGGTACGGCTTATAACTCGCACCATTCAAAAGCTACCGTATCAATAATAACTATTCCGGATGATGCTTTGCTAAAACAGTATACTCAAAAAGTCCAAAATCTAAACCTGAGTTTCCGGCAGCAGATAGCGCAGCTGCTGCCCCGCAAAAATATTGCGCCTAAACCCATACCAGAGCGTATTGGCGAGCCTTCGGTTTTTAATCACGTACTTTATATTATCAAGGAAAACCGTACATACGACCAGGTTTTGGGCGATATGCCTGAAGGTGAAGGCAATAAATCGCTTTGTATTTATGGTGATAGTGTTACTCCTAATCAGCATAATTTGGCGCGCAATTTTTTATTGCTTGATAATTATTATGCCTCAGGAAAATGCTCTGCCGAAGGGCACCAATGGACTGATGCCGCTATGGTAACCGATTATGTTGAAAAAAGTGTACGCTCCTGGTTTAGAAGTTATCCGCATGTGCAGGAGGACGCCTTAGTTTATGACGGGAACGGTTTTATCTGGAATAATGCCGCCGATCATGGCAAAACGGTCAGAATTTACGGTGAAGCCTGTGCCGTGCATTTTGATGATAAGTTAAGCTGGAGCGATATTTATAACAATTACACAGCAGGTAAACCATTCGCATTTAAAAACACCAGCACTATTTCTCGGGTGAGGCCAATGCTGTCACAAAATTTCCCGGGATCCGACGAGCATAAGATCAATGAACAGTTAAGGGCCACCGCTTTTATTAAAGAGCTTCATGAATATGAGCAAAAGCCCGGCGACCAATTACCGCAACTGATGATCATGGCCCTATCGGCCGATCATACTGTTGGCACCCGGCCAGGCTACCCGACACCTGATGCTATGGTAGCTGATAACGACCTGGCGCTTGGCCGGATTGTTGAGGCTATTTCAAAAAGCCGTTTTTGGAAAAACACGGTAATATTTGTCACCGAAGATGATTCACAGGCTGGGTGGGACCATGTGTCCGCTTATCGTACTACAGGGTTTGTGATTAGTCCGTATAGCAGGTTGCAGCACAAGGTGAGCAAAAACTATAATCAAACCTGTGTAGTACGTTCTATTGAGCAAATATTGGGTTTACCACCAATGAATATCATCGATGCTACTGCATTACCTATGTTTGATTGCTTTACCGGCAAGCCATCTGCATACACTTATACCAGTTTAAGAAACAGGGTGCCGATTAATAAAATCAATCAGCCTTTTTCTGCGTTAAAAGGCTCCGCTTTGCATTTTGCACAGCTATCATCGAGGCCCGAATATGACCATATTGACGGTGGTAATGACGATGTGATGAACAGGATACTTTGGTTTGCTGCCAAAGGCAAAAAAGCTTATCCTGCTAAACTGGCCGGCAAAGATGAAGACGATGATGATTGATCGGGAAAATAGCTGGGTTTAATCTCTCTTCCACAGGTTATCCGTATCATATTATATGGATGCTTAGAGCTCGCTTTCTTAAACCAGATAGCGAGTTTTTTTATAGCTGATTGCCTTAAATTTCTATTGATCGATTAATTGTTTTATGCGTAAAAATACGGGAAACCCTTCTGAAAATTCCGTGAAATTACGTGGTCATTTATGCACGATATTACTTTATCTTTATTGCAAACCTCGTCAGCGCCTGCAAGCAATTAATCAATTAATTTTTCAACCTAACCAAAAAAGTTATGAAAATTTCTGCGCTTGATGAGAACGGCGCACCAGTCGACTGGTGGTTTATCTACAAAGTTCCGCAACTTGACGGAGGTGTGGGTAATGACAAAGCTACAGGGTACGAATATGTTTATTACGACTCAACCATCGATGCAAATACCGATGCCCGAAAAAGAACGATTACCAAATCACCCAATGTTTTGAATGGCGATAAAGGAGCACTTAACCTGACGATGGACTCCGTTTTCAAAAACTTTAAATCACCGGCTCCGAGTATCGGATGGGTCCTTTATAATGACGAGATGCCCGAAAGTGTTAATAAACATGATGATGGCACCAAAGGGCATACCAAAGGGGTACTGGCATTTGATACCGAATCAAAAACCGCATTTTGGTTACTTCACTCATGGCCGAAATTTGCAGATCCTGGTGCTGTCAAAGATCCTACGCCCAAATACGGGCAAACCTATCTGTGCATTTCATTGGATTTGGATACCGCTAATCTTATTGCCAAACAGATGCTGAACCACCAGGAGCCGCAAATCTATCTTCATAATACCGCCAATCTGCCCGCAACTGCTGAGCTGCATTCGCTAACACAGCCTTTGACGAGCCACCCGATTGCTCTGGGCGACTCCATTGATTTAAAGTCTATTGGCGGTATGCCATTCAAAGTTATAGCCAAGAACCGGGAATGGAATAAAGATTTTTGGAACGAATTGGTAGGGCCTATCCTAAACGATGATTTAGACATTGAAACCTGGATTCGCGGTCCTATTCCACCTATTGCTGATAGCGACGGCATTCATAAAACTTTTGACATCAAGTATATCAACTTAGGTTTCATGGGCGCACACTGGGCCTGGCCCGAAACACATGACCATGCCAAATGGGGAGTCACATTGCATGATCCCTGGGTTTGTGTTGGCGATATCAACCGCATGATTTCGCAAAGGAGGCGCGGCGGTTGTACAATTGCATTTCAAAATCAAACCTTATGGTCGGGTTTATCCAAAACAAGTTTGCTTTTAGCGCCTCCGGGGCATAACAGGACCGAAGCGCACGTGCTGATCCAAAAAACGCATCATCTTCATGCGGAAGCACCATTGAGGGAACAGCAGTAAACGTAATTTACAATTTAAATTTTTCCATATGCGACTGTATACAAATATCCTGCTCAGGCGGGATTTTTGTATACATATTAGGGCTGATTTGCTTATTTTTAACTCTCTGCTTGATAGAGAATTATAAACCAGTGCAGCCAATGATTTTAAACCGGAAATACTTTAGCTTCGGAGCGGGGGGCTACGCATTTTTGTTAATCGTTCTTTTTACGACTAACGGCTTTGCGCATGCTCAAAACTTATCCAACGAAACAAGACCACGCATCATTATTACAGCCGATCCGGAATTGGATGATAATAATTCGCTTATTCGGTTCCTGCTATATAGCAGTGATGTTGAAATTGAAGGATTGATTTACGCGAGCAGCGCTTTTCATTGGAAAGGAGATGGCAAAGGAACCAAATGGTTTGTACCGGGGCGGGAGTATACCCGCTTTGGATTAAACTTGTGCCCATGTGAATCCTGGCGGTGGGGTGAAGATGAGCATTTCATTCATGATGCTGTGTATACCTACGCAAATGTTTACCCCAATCTAAAAATTCATAATCCCAATTATCCTGCACCCGATGTACTCAAAGGCAAAATCAGGATTGGGAATATTGAATTTGATGGTGATATTTCAAAAGATTCGCCAGGTTCAGATCTCATCAAAACCCTGATACTTGATGATAAACCGGGCCAATTATTTATTACAGCATGGGGAGGCCAAAGCACTATAGCGCGTGCTTTAAAAGCTATTCAGGAACAATATGAGTTCACCACCAATTGGGAGCAAATAAAATTAAAAATTTATCGAAAGGTGGTTTTACTTCCCTCCGGTGACCAGGATGATACTTATGCAAATTACATTAAACCTAACTGGCCGGGTATCAAATACCGTGAGTTTAAAGGCGGACCGAACTATGGATATGGAGCCCAGTTAAATGCGGCTTCACAGGATTCCGTTTATATGACAGCATCCTGGATGAAGGAAAATATATCAGGCAGGGGGCCATTAGGGGCCCTGTACAGGGTATGGGGCGATGGAAAACAAATGGTAAAAGGCGACATTATGGACTATTTTGGTCTCGGCGGCCATACCAACGACGAGTTGAAGGAAATAGGTTATGTTGTATGGATGCCTGTTCAGCAAAAAGGTTCATGGTTAGGGGAGGGCGACAACCCAACATTTATGAACATGCTTGACAATGGATTGCGCGCATATGAAAAAGGTACTTATGGAGGCTGGGGCGGCACCGCATTTATTGATTCTAAAGGTAAAAACATCTTCTTCCAGAATAGTGATACGTCATCCCAGGCTATGGCAGCTTCACTCGCTGCGCCGAAAGACCGAAATAATACGTACCCTGACTTTTTTTCCGCCGCTCAGCGGGATTTTGCCGCCCGGCTTAAATGGTCGGTAACGCCAGTATACACAAGAGCAAACCACGAGCCAGTCGCCAAAATAGAAGGCCCATTAAATGTCAGGGCAGCAGCCGGCGAAACGATCAGATTAAACGGAGCCGTTTCTGATCCTGACGGAAATCTGGTTTCTGTTAGCTGGTGGCAATTTCAACAAGGAACTTATCCTGGAAAAGTGTCGATATTAAATCCCGAAGCTAAGCAAACACAAATCGGGGTGCCTAAAGACGCTGTTTCTGGCCAAACAATTCACCTTATTTTTCAGGCAACTGATAACGGCACACCATCTCTTACCGGCTATCAGCGTGTGATTATAACAGTGCGGTAAACAGAAACCTTAAAAGATTTTTCGATGACCAACACCAGCAACATAAAATTGGTGTTACTGTAACGCCAGTCAGCTCCAGGTGAAATTTGATTTTAGATTTGCTTTCACATAGGCTTTTTCGATAGCGAAGTTATCAGGCTCCACACCGAGTATGTTACGGACGGGAGGCGCGAAATATTCTTCCAGCCCCGAAGTATGGGGTAATAAATAGTAGATGTTAATATGGTTATAAGGCAGGTCTGGTAAATATCTCCGCAAATCGTTGTTAAGCTGAAGCTTCCCTTGTTTCACCAGTTTCATAACAACTATTCCCGTAAATATTTTGCTGACAGAAGCCAGGCTAAAAATGGCATCTTCTGTAAGTGCTGAATTAGTTTCGGAAAGTGGGGATACGGTAACTTCACAGTTTATTTTTTATGAAGGGGCCACGCATCCTGTCACCCCCCCCCCCCAAAAA
>JGI24737J22298_10000846_pt1 | contig 10914 bp, 10 predicted proteins | sample KBSCornC3_FD_22298 | JGI IMG/M metagenome (IMG submission 22298) | reverse complement strand
AACATCGGCAGGGTGAGTGCTTAAAAATTCAGGCGGTGCCCCACCTTTGTTTTGGGCTGCCATACGTTGCCAAAAGGCAATGGCATTGTGCGGGTCATAACCGGCCATAGCCATAAAGGTTAAACCTAAACGGTCGGCTTCTGATTCCTGTTTACGGGAATACGCCAACAGTTTCAGCTGGCTTCCAACACCATATAAAGTACTTATGGCGGTTTGTGTAGCCTGCGACTGCTGGCTTGTCGCCGCTCCTACCAATTGTCCGCCCCCTTGTACCAACATCTCCTGCGAGATGCGCTCAGCTGAGTGACGGGCAATAGCGTGACCTATTTCGTGGCCCATAACTACGGCAAGGTAGGCATCGGTATTGGCTACAGGTAATAACCCGCTGTAAACCGCAACTTTACCGCCAGGCATACACCATGCATTAACTTCACTGCTCTGGATCAGGTTAAACTCCCAATTAAAGCTATACTGATCGCCATAACCGTTTTCTTTGAGGTATTTTTCAATGGCTACAGCCAGTCTGTTACCAATGGTTTTAACACGTTGCGCATCGGCACCGCTGGCCACCACTTTGGTTTTGGGGTCGGAAAGCAGTTGCTTATAGCTTGCCGCTGCCGACTGGTTCACTTCGGCATCGCCAACCAGGCTTAATTGTTTACGGCCGGTTAGCGGCACAGTTGAACAGGAAAAGACAGCCATGATGGCTATCAGGACTAATAAAGGTTTAAACTTTTTCATGGTGATTAGGCAGCTGTTGTTTTCTTCTTAAAAAAATTAACTTTCGATTCTTTGCCTCTTATTAAACGTTCAATGTTTTTTTGGTGGGTTACCAGCACAAGTACGCAAATACACATGCCATAAATTACTATAGACCGTATAGGTGTCGGAAAAACAAATGTAACGCCTATAGGGTAAGTAAAGGCAGCCGCAATTGAGCTAAGCGACACATATTTTGAGATCAGTAACACCGTTATAAAAACCACTATACATAATAAAGCAGCATGAAAATGTATAGCCAAAATCATTCCAAACAAAGTTGCTACGCCCTTGCCGCCCCTGAAACCTGCAAAAATAGGGAACAGGTGGCCCATAACTGCCGCTATGCCTAAGGCCAGTTCATAATTGGTGTATGCGGTTGAATTGATGGCACCTGTAGCAGATGCACCAATGAAATAAGCGAAGTTTGTTGCTGCCCAGCCTTTAAATATATCAAGCAGCATCACTGGGATGCCCGCCTTTTTACCAAGCACACGAAAAGTATTTGTAGCACCTGCATTACCGCTTCCGTACTCGCGTACATCCACATTGTAAAAAGCCATACCAATCCAAACAGCCGTAGGTATTGAGCCGCACAGATAAGCCATTATAAGTGCTGTAACAGAGTAAACGGTTATCATTCTCCTGCAATATTACAAAATTGAAGCGGTAAAAGCGTTTTAATCACAGCGCTTTTACCACTAAACTTTGTTTAACAATGTGTTATTTGATATTTTAATTACCCTATTTTACGGCTTTCAGACTAAGGTCAAGGCTTTTAACCGAATGAGTAAGCGCCCCGACAGAAATATAATCGACCCCACAATCGGCATATTCACGTATATTATCAATGGTGATACCGCCCGAAGCTTCGGTAATATAACGCCCTTGTATTATACCAACAGCCTGCCGCAGGTCATCAAAATTGAAATTATCAAGCAGTATGCGGTTAACCCGGCCGGTTTGTAAAACCTGCTCCAGTTCATCAAGGTTACGCACCTCAATTTCAATGGCAAGTTTTTTTCCATTGTCGGTTAAATATTGGTTAGCGCTTTCAATAGCTTGCCTTATCCCGCCGGCATAGTCTACATGGTTATCCTTAATCAGGATCATATCGTACAAACCAAACCTGTGGTTTACGCCTCCCCCTATGCGTACCGCCCATTTTTCGAGATAACGAAGCCCCGGGGTAGTTTTACGGGTATCTAAAACTTTAGTATTAGTCCCTTTCAGCAAATCAACTATCTGCCTGGTTTTTGTAGCAATTCCCGACATACGTTGCATACAATTTAGTACCAAACGCTCGGCGGTCAAAATGCTGGGCGAATTGCCCTCAACCTCAAAAGCTATGTCGTTATATTTAACCGGGGCTCCGTCCTGCAAAAACACCTTAAGTTTAAGGTTTGGATCAACCACATGAAATATTTCGGCGGCCAGCTCCACACCGGCCAGTATTCCTTCGTCCTTAACTAAAAGTTTTGCTTTGCCGGTAGCGTCGGCCGGGATGGTTGAAAGCGAGGTATGATCGCCATCGCCCACATCCTCACTTAAAGCATTATTTATAAACTGGTGTATGAGTTCTTTATCCAATTGTGTACTTTTTGAGTGTCAAAAGTAACAACAATTTTTAAATGGAGGGGATTGACGGCGATGTATGATAAAATGAATTTGAAAATGTGCCGATTTGAAAATTTGATAATATCAAAACACATTCATTTTCAAATTAACCGATCCTCAAATTTTCAAATTAATTATTTCACCTTTTCGTCTTCAATTTTTAATTCGACAACGTTAGTGCCTTTGCCTGCATCCTTGAGCGTGATGGCAACCCGAAATTCGCCCTTATCTGTATTCAAAATATAAACACCGAAATGATAATTACCCCCCGAATTTATTTTATGTAACAGCTTAATACCTTTAGGCTTATTCCTTGCGAAGAACTTATCCAGTATAACTGTAGCCTGGTTTTGCGAGTAAACATTCTCGTCTTCCATAATGGTGATCTCCACATTATTGGCAAATAGTTTGGAAAGCTCTTTAGTATTACCTGTTTTTAAAAGATTAGCCACGTTATCTATGGCATCTGCCGATGAGGCATATGGAAGCAGCAGCAAAAAAATAAACGACGGCAGGTATATTAATTTCATACAATAATAACGTACTAATGAGTGCTAAAGTTACAAAGAGCGGTTAAGTGTTTACTTGTTTTTTAATAAACTAAAAAGCTGTGTTCATTAAAACTGTATAATAAACACTAACAGTATAATTTAAGTTTTATTTCAGGCTGCTAACCTAAATTAAAAAATTATATATAAAGTACCCCGTTGCCTTTATATTTGCATTGTGGAAAACAAAAAGAAACTCGCACTAATAATACTTGATGGCTGGGGTTATGGCCGCAACGATCAATCAAACGCTATACTGGCTGCCAATACTCCTTTTGTTGATGGCCTGCTTAAGCAATATCCAAATTCAAAACTTGAAGCCTCAGGAACAGCAGTAGGCTTACCTGCCGGGCAAATGGGCAATTCGGAAGTTGGTCACATGAACCTTGGTGCAGGCCGCGTGGTTTACCAGGAACTTGGCCGCATTCATAAGGCAGTTGATGACAATGAGCTGCCAACTATCCCCGTATTGAAAGATGCGTTTGAATACGCTAAACAAAACAATAAAGATGTACACTTTATCGGTTTAGTATCTGACGGTGGTGTACACTCGCACATCAGGCATGTGAAAGGCCTTTGCGACACCGCCAAACAGCTGGACGTTAACAATGTATATATCCATGCCTTTTTAGATGGCCGCGATACCGACCCTAAATCGGGTTTGGGATTTGTTACCGAACTTGAAGAGCATATAGCAGGTACCGGCGCTAAAATAGCCTCTGCCATCGGCCGTTACTATGCTATGGACCGTGATAACCGTTGGGAACGTGTTAAACTGGCTTATGACCTGATGGCAAACGGTATTGGCACGCCAACTCAAAACGTTACCGACCTCATCAAACACTCCTATCTTGAAGGTGTTACCGACGAATTTGTAAAACCGATAGTTGCTGTTGATGACGCAGGAAAACCTTTAGCCGTTATTAAAGATGGCGACGTAGTGATCTGCTTTAACTTCCGGACCGACAGGGGCCGCGAGATCAGTATCGCTCTAACTCAAAAGTCGTTCCCCGAATACAACATGCACCCGCTGGCTATCCGTTACATCACCATGACACCATATGATGAAACGTTTAAGAATGTTCAGGTTGTTTTCAATAAGGAAGATCTGACCAAAACCCTGGGCGAGATCCTGCAAAATGCAGGTAAATCACAGATCAGGATTGCCGAAACCGAAAAATACCCTCACGTAACCTTCTTCTTTTCGGGCGGCAGGGAAAAAGAGTTTGCCAACGAAAAAAGGTTATTAGTACCATCGCCAAAGGTTGCTACCTACGATTTACAGCCTGAGATGAGCGCCGCGGGTATCCGTGATACTATTATCCCTGAACTGGAAACCGGCTGGCCTGATTTTGTTTGCCTTAACTTTGCCAATACCGATATGGTTGGCCATACCGGTGTTTTTAGCGCGGTGGTTAAAGCAGCCGAAACTGCCGATAGCTGCACTAAAGCTGTTGTTGAAGCAGGTTTAGCCAATGGCTATTCGTTTATTATCCTGGCCGACCATGGTAATGCCGATTATATGATCAACGAAGACGGATCGCCAAACACAGCACATACCACCAACCTGGTACCATGTATTGTGATTGACAAGGATGTTAAAGAGGTAAAAGACGGAAAACTGGGCGATGTGGCGCCAACCATATTAAGTATATTAGGTGTTGCCATCCCTCCCGAAATGACTGGTAATGTATTGGTGTAATCCAAAAAACATAAGCAAAGCCGCCCTGATGGGCGGCTTTTTATTGTTAATAGCAAATTTATATTCCTGCCGGCCCGATAACAGGCAAAGCGGTGCCAAACTGGTTTACTTTGACCTGAAAGAGTTTTTCAGGGCCGATTCGGCACGGCTTACCAGGCTAAACCCTGCGGTAAACAAAACGGTTACCCACAATGGCGTTACCGAAACCAAAGTAGTACATATTGGCAACTGGAACCAGGAGCTTAATTTGTTTATCCAGTCGGACATTAACCGCCCGGCCTGGAAAAACAGTTATACGGTTAGCACAAGTGATAGCGCTATTGTTTATAAAGCCCGCACACCAGAGCTTAAAACCCGCCGCATCATCATCAAAAAAGCCGGCGATAAAGTGTCGTGGATCCTGATCTATAACCACACCAAAAACCTGCTGTACGAAACCAACGAAAAATTGAGTTATTTTCCTGATTCACTTTACCTGATCCAAAAAACGCAACACGTGAAATTGATGGGCCGGAACGATTACAAGGTGCAGGGAACCTTGCCTAAAAGGTAAAGAGAAAGTTTAACCGGATTTTAGTGCTGCTTCACTAAAGTATTAACCCCTGTAGTAGCCTGGATGAGTTTCTCTTTTGACTGATCGATCAGTGCGGAAATGTCCATGCGGCCCGGGTTATCTGCCAGCACCTTTTCCAGATCGGCAACTGATGCTTTTAACGAGTTTATTCCCCTTGCTTTGTCATAAAAACGAGATGTTGCCTGCAATTTAAACATACCGTAGTCACGGTAAGCTATGCCCCTGTTTTGGTAGTACTTGTTATCCCTGAGATCGCTGTTAATAGAGATGGCCTTTGTAAGATCCACAATAGCGCCCAACAGGTATAATTCCTTATCCGCCGCCGAAGCCTGGCTATCTCTCCCCAGGTAGCTTTTTGCCCTTGCCCTGTAATAATAAGCAGTAGCATCTGCCGGCTTTACGGCAATTACCTTGGTATATGCCAGTATCGATTTTTTGTAGTTATCGCTGTGGTAGTATGAGTAGCCCAGCATCCACATAGCATTTGCATTTGTTGAATCAGTTATGCACGCCTTTTCCAGGTGTGACACCGCCGAACGGAAATCGCCATCCATGAGTGCCTGCTGGCCGAGCCGTACATAAGCGTTTTGTGCTATAGCCGACTCGAGCGAAGACATGATCAGAAGGGGCAGGATAACTGATAACTTCATTAAACGGATTACTGGTAAAACAAAAATGGTATAATATTAACTATTAATACCCTAAATTATTATGCCATATTGTGGTTTTATATAAAATTTTTCACACGTACAAATAATTTATGCACAGCGATACTATGACTTTTTTTCATCTTTACCAATAAAATCTTATTTATTTACAATTCGTTTTACAAATCTGTAACAAACATATACCCAGTACGTTAAATCACCAGATTAATTGTTGTTATTTATTATCGTAACTTGGCACAGCTCTTGAACCATTGTTATGTGCGATTGATAATCGCAATTTAACCTGTAATTGAAGTGGATACTATCTTACAGGCTGACAACATGACGTTTTATTCTACTAAAATATAATAATGAATTTCGATCCGTTTGATTTTAAAAATGCTTTACCGGTTATAAACGAGGATTCAGAATTTTTCCCGCTAATGTCATCGGAAGATGAGGAAGAGATGAATAATGAGGAACTGCCCGATGTAATGCCAATTTTACCCTTGCGCAATACTGTACTTTTCCCGGGTGTTGTAATCCCAATTACAGTTGGCAGGGATAAATCAATAAAGCTAATCCGCGATGCCAATAAAGGCAGCCGCATGATTGGGGTGGTTTCGCAACAGGATGTGGGGATTGAAGACCCTACTTTTAACCAGCTTAACAAAGTTGGCACCATAGCACTCATTATAAAAATGCTGCAAATGCCCGATGGTAACACCACCGTTATCATCCAGGGCAAAAAACGTTTTTATTTAAAAGAAGAAGTACAGAGCGAACCTTATATAAAAGCCACAGTTGAACCCTTCCATGAGATAAAAACCAAGGAAGATAAAGAGTTTAAAGCCATGGTATCATCCATTAAGGATATGGCCATGAATATTATCCAGCTTTCGCCAAATATCCCGAGTGAAGCAGGGATCGCAATCCGCAATATCGAAAGCACATCGTTCCTGATCAACTTCATATCATCAAATATGAACGCTGATATGACCGCTAAGCAACACCTGCTTGAAATTGCCAACCTGCGCGAACGTGCTAACCTTGTGCTTGAGCATTTAACGCTCGACCTGCAAATGCTGGAATTAAAAAACCAGATCCAGACCAAAGTACGTGTTGACCTTGACAAACAGCAAAGGGATTATTTCCTTAACCAGCAGCTAAAAACTATACAGGAAGAGCTGGGCGGCAATACACCCGACCTGGAAATTGAAAGCCTGCGCCAGCGTGGTATCAAAAAGAAATGGGCAAAAGAAGTTAAAGATCATTTTAACAAAGAACTTGAAAAACTGAGCCGTACCAATCCTGCAGCAGCCGATTACTCGGTTCAGATCAATTACCTTGAACTGTTGCTTGATTTACCATGGAACGAGTTTACCAAAGATAACTTCGACCTTAAGCGTGCGCAAAGGATCCTTGATAAAGATCACTTTGGTTTGGATAAGGTAAAACAACGTATTATTGAATACCTGGCTGTGCTTAAGTTGAAGCATGACATGAAAGCGCCTATTCTTTGTTTGGTTGGCCCTCCGGGAGTTGGTAAAACATCGTTAGGTAAATCAATAGCCAAAGCTTTGGGCCGTAAATACGTGCGCATGGCATTGGGCGGAATCCGCGATGAAGCGGAGATCCGGGGCCACCGTAAAACATATATTGGTGCTATGCCGGGCCGCATTATCCAGTCGATAAAAAAGGCGGGCGCATCAAACCCGGTATTTATTTTGGATGAAATAGATAAAGTAGGCAACGATTTCAGGGGCGATCCTTCATCTGCCCTGCTTGAAGTACTTGACCCTGAGCAAAACGGCACTTTCTCTGATCATTATGTTGAAATGGACTACGACCTTTCAAACGTGATGTTTATTGCTACCGCCAACTCGCTGAGCACTATCCAGCCTGCCTTGTTAGACAGGATGGAGATCATTGAAGTGAACGGCTATACCATTGAAGAAAAAATTGAGATAGCCAAGCAACACCTTGTACCTAAACAACGCGAAGCACATGGCTTAAAAATAAAAGATGTAAGCCTTAAAGTAGATGTTATCGAAAAGGTGATAGTTGATTACACCCGCGAATCGGGGGTACGTTCACTGGAGAAAAAGATAGGTTCTGTTGTGCGCGGCGTGGCTAAGAACATAGCCATGGAAGAGCCTTACAACAGTGTTGTAAGTAAAAAAGATATCGAAAAGATACTGGGCGCACCCATTTTTGATAAAGACCTTTATGAAGGCAATGACGTTGCAGGCGTTGTAACAGGCCTGGCCTGGACTTCTGTAGGCGGCGACATCCTGTTTATTGAAGCCAGTTTAAGCCCCGGAAAAGGCCGCTTAACACTTACAGGCAGCCTTGGCGATGTAATGAAAGAATCGGTAACTATTGCCCTCGCTTACCTGCGCGCCCACGCTGCCGATTTTGACATCAACCCTAAACTGTTTGATCAGTGGGATGTGCATGTACACGTACCGGCAGGCGCTACCCCTAAAGATGGCCCGTCGGCGGGTGTTACCATGCTTACAGCACTGGTTTCGGCATTTACGCAGCGTAAAGTAAAGCCTAATTTGGCCATGACGGGCGAAATCACCCTCCGCGGTCGGGTTTTGCCTGTAGGCGGTATCAAAGAAAAGATCCTGGCTGCAAAACGTGCCAACATAAAAGAGATCATCCTATGCAAATCAAACCAAAAAGATATTCTGGAAATTAAGGAAGATTACATCAAAGACCTTAGCTTTCATTACGTTACCGATATGAGAGATGTGATAACCCTAGCCCTGCTTAACGAAAAGGTTAAAAATCCAATAAATCTTACTGTTAAAGAAGACGAAAAAACAGCCATTAATTAAAGCGGGGCTATTTCCCGGCATAAAACAAAAAAGTTTTACAGTTACACGCTGTAAAACTTTTTTGTTTTAGAAGTTCTTCATGACAAGGTATCGAAACATAACGCCCAACTTAAAATAGAATCCCCGGCTTGAAGTTTAATTTTCATTGGTAATCTCAACCCCATCCCTTATTGCCGCTTCAAGTATATCAATGTTTATATCGTTCAAATTATTGAACTTAATACAATACCCTGTCACGCTCGCTTTGCCTATTTCTTTTCCATATGTTTGGGCTAAATATTTTTTATCCTTAATACCAAGTATGTAGATAGAAATCCCCGTAGTATTGGCGCTCATACCAACCTGAAAAAACTCGCGGGTTGTTCCGTTAGCATATTTTATGGTGTAAGATCCATATCCCACGTTAGGGTTGCTAACAATCCGGCCTTCAGCGTTTCTGCCATCCTCAAACCATAGCTTACATCCCGGTAATATTTGAAGTATATGTTTATGTAAAATTTGCATATCACCACGTTTGGGTTCGGGTTGGCTGGCAATATACTCTTCGGTTTGCTGCTGCACGTTCATATAAATATGGTATTAAGGGTTGTTTGATTTGCCTTTTTAAATTTCGTTTTATTTTTAGTAAAACACTAATTCATTTCTTTCTCATCAACCAAATTTCAAACTGTAACATTCCCTAAATTTATAACTGCTTTATTTGCATCGGGTTTTTTATATATTAGCGCACATATATACTATTATACTATATAAACCCCAATGCCTAATAAACTATTTTTAACACTGGTATGCCTGTTAAGCGCTACCTGTTTATTTGCACAAACCCGCGGTCATGAATTTGGTATTCAAACTGACAATGATTCATTCCTTGGTCAGGGATCTGACAGGTATTACACCAATGGTATTTTCTTTTATTACCGAAAAGCGCTTACAGTTAAACCAACCGAAAACGATCTTCAAAACAAAGTTTTAGGATTTGAGTTAGGGCAAAAAATGTTCAACCCCCAATCGGGCTATGTTCGCGGTCCCTTTGATATTGACAGGCCGTTTGCTGCATATACTTATATAGGTTCAACACTTAACTTACTGTACAAAAACGAAAGTAACCTGAAGCTTGGTGCCCAGATAGGCCTGGTAGGCCCGGCTGCGGGCGGCGAACCTGTTCAGAAGCTTATTCACAATACTTTCGGTTTTTACAAACTTAACGGCTGGCAATACCAGATCAAAAATGATGTAGAGCTCAATCTTTCGGCCGAGTATAATAAGCTGCTGGCCCGTACCTCATGGGTCGACCTGAGCTTTAGCTCATATGCCAACCTGGGTAACGGATTTACCGGTGCTGGTGCAGGGGGTATGGTACGCCTGGGAAATTTCAACCAGCTGTTCAATTCCATCAGTACCCAAAGTACGGTATCAACCAGCGGTGAGGAAAAATTACTGCACAAGCACGAGATCTTTTTCTACTACAAGCCTTTAGCCAATTTGGTTGGTTATGATGCAACCATACAAGGCAGCCTGTTCCGCAAACATGACGACCCAAACAGCCTGGAAGTTGTTTCAGAAAAGAAACCGTTTATATTTAGCCAGCAGGTAGGTGTAGCTTTTACAACCAGCCGTTTCGCTTTTGATATAGCTGCTATATTCCATACCAAAGACACTAAGGAAATGTTCCGCTCGCATCAATGGGGATCAATTACCGGGTTTTACAGGTTTAAATAAAGAGATTAGAGGTTGGAGATTAGTGATTAGAAGAACCGCTACCTGAACCATCATGTCATTGCGAGGAACGAAGCAATCGCACGGAAGCATTGCCACTCTGTAGAGTATGCGATTGCCACGCTGCGCAATGACATAGCTTTAGAGAGTTCGCTTAACTATTCCCCAAAATCATTTTTCCTATTCTCCTTCTTTACCGATTGCATTTTCTTGTTGTCCAATCTTGCGGTTTTGGCGGCTTTGCTTACTTTGGTGGGTTTGCGCACTTTGGGCTTTTGTAGTGCTTTTGTTAGCAGCGATGTTAACCTTTCAATTGCTTTTTCTTTATTAAGATACTGGCTTCGTTCTTCATCGCATATTACCTGCACATAACCATCTTTGTTAAGCCTGTTCTGCAGTTTTTCGGTTAGCAGCAGCTTTTCCTCATCGTTAAACAAAGCGGATGAACCTATTGAAAATAACAGTTCAACCTTGCTCGAAACCTTATTTACGTTTTGCCCGCCCT
>JGI24737J22298_10000845_pt1 | contig 10916 bp, 12 predicted proteins | sample KBSCornC3_FD_22298 | JGI IMG/M metagenome (IMG submission 22298) | reverse complement strand
GGTCAGGAATTGGACTGCGGCGTAGATCACGCCCAGCCAGCCGCCGATCCGCGTCGCCTCCGCCAGTCCGACATGGCCGAGCTTCATCACGATGCCAGGCAGAACCGGCATGACGATGCCGAAGCCGATCGCATCGATCAGCACGGTCAGGACGACGAAGCGCACCGCGCTCCGGCTCGTGGCGCTCATGGGATTCTCTTTCCGGTTTTTCCGGCCCTTAGCCCATCCCATCACGCCGACGAAAGCCGGCGGCCATCGCGAATGCTGAGACCAGGCTGGCGGACAGGCAATGCAGCCCGGCTTCCGCCCGGGCCCGGAACTGGCCTGCAGGTCTATTTCTTGGTGCGGCCCCGCTTGGAGGCGGGCGCTGCAGTGCCGGTCTTGCGGCCGAGTCCGATCGCCTTGGCGAGCGTACGGCGCTTCTCGGCATAATTGGGCGCGACCATCGGATAATCCGCCGGCAGCTTCCACTTCGCGCGATATTGCTGCGGGCTCATACCATAATTGGTCTGCAGATAGCGCTTGAGCATCGTCAGTTTCTTGCCGTCTTCCAGGCAGACGATATGATCGGGCTTGATCGAGGAACGGATGGAAACCGCCGGCTTTTGCTCGGGCGCGGCCGGCGCAGACGCTTCCTCTCCAAGACCCGAGAGCGCGCCATGCACCCGCGCGATCAATTCGGGCAGTTCGCCAACAGTTACGCGATTATGCGCGACATGCGCGGAGACAATGTCTGCCGTCAGCGACAATAGTTCGTTTGTGGTTTCTTCGCTCATCGTGCGCCACCTTGTTCTGGAGCCAAGGTGAATTAACAGATCGTTTCGGAGCGCGCGAGCAATTTCGCGGATCGCAAGCGAATATATTCGGCTCGGCTTGCGGGATAGCCGGGCGGCATCACCGCCGGCAGATAGTGGAAGGGCCGACGATCACCGCCGGCCCCTCGAATTTCGCTTACTTGACGTGAGCCGAAACGTGCTTGTTCATCTCGAACATGCTGACGCTCTTCTTGCCGAAAACCTTCTCCAGCTTGGCGTCGGCATTGATCTGCCGCTTGTCCTTGCTGTCCTGCAGGCCGTTCGACTTGATGTAAGCCCAAAGCTTGCTGACGATCTCGCTGCGCGGCATCGCGCCAGGGCCGACTACGGCGGCGAGGTCCGCCGACGGGGTTACGGGCTTGTGAATGCCACCGGTCTTGGTTGCCATAATATAGTCCTCCTTTTGCGGCCCCTCTCTAAGGCTGGCGCATGCTATTCCGGAGGGCAAGCCCTTTGGCAAGCCTCTCTTGGACCGTTACTCACAGCTTCTTGAGCGGCTCCGCCTCATGCGCAGCACGTTTCCCCTCGTCCGTCTCCGCTGGTATTTGATAATTTTCCTTTGTTATCAGGCTACTATGGATTTTAGCCGCGGCACATCGTTCCATCGCCGTGCGACTTGTCCCTCCGCGGTGCCGATGTGCGATTTCCACCTCACGCTTCTGCCTTTGTGCCATTCTGCCACTTTCCATCCCTTTCACAACGGTTTGAGGGACCCAATTCGCATTCGCATGCATTAGTCGCGACACGTGTTTCGGGATGGGGCGAAGATGGGCCAGGATCGCGATTATCTTATCTTCACGCCGGGCGATGTGGATCTCACGCGCTCGCCGCTGCGGCGATCGCTGGACGTGGAAACCTATGTGCTGGGCGCATTCAATCCGGGTTTCACCCGCTTGCCCAACGGCAATCTGCTGATGATGGTGCGCGTCGCCGAGGCGCTGCGGGAACCGGTCGTGGGCGATCAGGTTAGCGCGATCCGCTGGACGGCCGACGGCTACGTCCTCGATGGACATCCGCTGACGGCGGTCGCGATGACCGACCCCAGGCAGTTCGACGTGCCCGGCAGCGCGTATCGTCAGCTGGCCCTAACCTCGCTCTCGTGGCTGTTGCCGGTTGAGCTCAACGCGGATGGCCGGCAGGTTGTCGCGGTCCATTATGACAAGGCGATCGAGCCGGCCGCCGATTACCAGCAATATGGCGTCGAGGATGCCCGCATCACGAAGATCGGCGACATCTGGTACATGACGACCTGCTCGGTCTCGGCCGAGCGCCATTCGACCACCTTGCATACGTCCGCCGACGGGCTGAATTACACGCTGGAAGGCATCGTGCTGGATCACCAGAACAAGGATATGATCCTGTTCGAGGGGCTGGTCGATGGCCGGTTCATGGCGCTGACCCGCCCGCTAGGCGAGGTTTATTTCGCCTATCCTTATGACAGCCCCTTCATCGGCGGGCCCGCGATCAACATGGCACAGTCGCCCGATGCCCTGCACTGGAAGCCGATCGAATATCCTTTTCTGCGCGCCCGCAAGGGATCCAAAATATCGATGAAACTGGGCGGAGGCACGCAGCCGATCCTGACCGACAAAGGATGGCTGATGATCTATCATGGGGTCGAAACGCGCCAGAATGTTGGCATCTATCGCAGCTTCTGGGCGCTGCTCGACCGGCACGAACCGTGGAAGCTGCTACGGGTCGAGGATGACGAGCCCCTGCTCGAAGCCAACCCGTCCTTGACCGCGCCGATTGCGCACCAGCTCTATCTGCCGACCGAAGTCGTGTTCACCACGGGCATCGCCGACCATGGTGAGGATTATATCCTGGCAAGCGGCGAGGCCGATCTCGCCTGCCGCATCACGCACATACCCAAGAGCCGCTTCGCATGAATGATATCAGATGGTGGCAAAAGGGTGTGATCTATCAGGTCTATCCCCGCTCCTTCCAGGACACCGACGGCGACGGGGTGGGGGATTTGGCAGGGATCGAGCGGCGGCTGGATTATCTCGCCGATCTCGGCGTGGACGGGCTCTGGATCTCGCCTATCTTCCCCTCGCCGATGGTCGATTTCGGCTACGACGTCGCCGATTATACGGGCGTCCATCCGATGTTCGGCACGCTCGGTGACTTCGACCGATTGCTGGCTGCCGCGCATGATCGCGGGCTCAAAATCCTGCTCGATTTCGTGCCCAATCATTCGTCCGATCGACATCCCTGGTTCCTCGAAAGCCGCTCATCACGGAGCAACCCCAAACGCGATTGGTATATCTGGCGCGATCCGGCGCCCGATGGCGGCCCGCCCAATAACTGGATCAGTGATTTCGGCGGCACGGCGTGGGAATGGGACGAGGCTACCGGCCAATATTATTATCACGCGATGCTGCGCGAGCAGCCCGACCTCAACTGGCGCAATCCTGCGCTCAAAGCGGCGATGCTGGATGCGATGCGCTTCTGGTTCGATCGCGGAGTCGATGGCTTCCGCGTCGATATCCTCTGGCACATGATCAAGGCCGCCGACTTCCGCAACAATCCGCCGAATCCGGATTGGAAGCCGGGCATGGCCGATATGCACAAGGTCCTGCAGCTATATTCGACCGACCAGCCCGAAGTGTTCGGCATCGCCGCGGAGATGCGCGCGCTCGCCGACTCCTATGGCGACAAGGTGCTGGTGGGGGAGATCTACCTGCCGGTCGAGCGGCTGATGGCTTATTACGGCAAGCAGGGTGAAGGCGTGCACCTGCCCTTCAACTTCCAGCTGATTGACGCATCCTGGGACGCGGCCGCGCTGCATCGCATGGTCGGCGACTATGAGTCCGCCTTGCCGCCAGGAGGCTGGCCCAATTGGGTGCTGGGTAATCACGATCGCCCACGCATCGCCAGCCGGGTCGGCCACGCGCAGGCGCGGGTCGCGGCGATGTTGCTGCTGACGATGCGCGGCACGCCGACCATTTATTATGGCGACGAGCTTGGCCTCGCCGATGTGGCGATTCCTCCCGGCAAGGTGCAGGACCCGCGCGAATTACGCGAGCCCGGCCTTGGCTTCGGCCGGGATCCGGTGCGCACGCCGATGCCGTGGGACGCGTCGTGCCATGCGGGCTTTACTAGCGGCGACCCCTGGCTGCCACTCAACCCGGATTGGCGCACGCGCAATGTCGCGGCCGAGACGGCGGATGCGGGATCGATGCTATCTCTCTATCGCCTCCTGCTGCGGCTCCGCCGCGTGCATCCGGCGCTCGGCCTCGGCGATATGCGCTTGCTTTCGGCGCACGGCCATGTGCTCGCCTATGAACGGATCATGGGGGATGACAAAGTGGTGATCGGCCTCAACCTGAGCGGTGAAACGCAGTATTTCGATCTGCCCGACGGCAGCCCGCTGCTCACGACCCGCGAGGATTATGTGCCGGGCAGGCTTGCGCCTGACCAGGGTGTGATCCTGAAGATTGCTGCCTGATGCGGGTCGCGATGCTCGCGCCGATTTCGTGGCGCACGCCGCCCCGCCATTACGGGCCATGGGAATTGGTCACCAGCCTGCTGACCGAGGCGCTCGTCGCAAAGGGTGTCGATGTCACCTTGTTCGCCACCGCCGACAGCGAGACTGCGGGCAGGTTGGAGGCGGTGGTTCCAGCCGGTTATTCCGAGGATCGCAGCCTCGACGCCAAGGTTATGGAAATGCTGCATGTCAGCCATGTGTTCGAACAAGCGGGGCGGTTTGACCTGATCCACAATCAGGCCGATTTCGTGCCACTCGCTTTCACGCGACTGGTCGAGACGCCGATCGTGACCACGATCCACGGCTTCTCGTCGCCGAAGATCGTGCCGGTGTTCAAGCGCTATGAAGATCGGGTCCATTATGTCGCGATCTCGGACGCGGACCGGAATCCCGATCTCAAATATGCCGCGACGATCCATCACGGTATCCGCATCGAGGAATTCCCGTTCGATGCGGAAGGGAGCGGCGATTTGCTCTTCTTCGGGCGCATGCACCCCGACAAGGGCGCCGCCGAGGCGATCCGCGCGGCGATCGCCACTGATCACAGGCTGCAGATGGCGGGCATCATCCAGGATGAGAATTACTATCAGACGCAGGTCGCGCCTTTTGTCGACGGCGAGCGGATCGTCTTCAACGGCCCAGTCGGTGGCGCTGCGCGCACCCGTGCTCTCGGCCATGCCAAGGCGCTGCTCCACCTGATCGGGTTCGAGGAGCCGTTCGGCCTGTCGGTGATCGAGGCGATGGCATGTGGTACGCCCGTCATCGCCTACAACAAGGGATCGATGCGCGAGCTCATCGAGCATGGTGTCACAGGCTTCCTGGTCGAGACGTTCCAGGAGGCGGTGGCGGCGATCGGCCGCATCCGCGAGATCGACCGCAAGACCTGCCGCCGCGCGGTCGAGGAGCGTTTTACGGTCGAACGCATGGCGGACAAATATCTTGCGCAGTATGAACGCATTCTTGGAACCACACACCGCTGAATCGCGCTTTGCGGCGCATGGCGCGGCTGTTCCACGTCTCCGATCTCCACTTCGGGCGCGAGGATCAGGCAGCGATACGGTGGTTCGCCGGCCTGGTTCATGCCGAGAAGCCCGATGCGGTGCTGTGCACCGGTGACCTCACAATGCGCGCGCGCAAGGCCGAGTTTGCGGCGGCGACGGAATGGCTGAGCGCGCTGGGAGTGCCGGTGACGGTCGAGCCCGGCAATCATGACCTGCCCTATTTCAATCCGCTCGCGCGCCTGCTCGATCCGTATCGGCGCTACCGCGCGGTTTCCGCGATGCTCGAAAGGCCGCTTGACCTGCCGGGTGTCATTATCGTGCCGCTGAAAACCACCGCGCGCCTGCAATTCCGCAACCTGTCCTGGGGGCGCGTATCGCACTCCGGGCTGAAGGCGGCGCTCGAAAGACTGGCGGAAAAACCGACGGCCACGGTCGCGATCATCGCCTGTCACCATCCGCTGATCCGCACCGACTTTTCGGGACATGGTGAGACGCGGCACGGCGCGGACGCGCTCGCGTTGCTGGCGGAGGCGGGGGCGGACGCTGTGTTAAGCGGGCATGTCCACGACGCGTTCGACGTCGTGCATCATGAAGCGGGGAGGGTGGTGCGGCTGATAGGGGCGGGCACGCTCTCCGAACGGCTGCGGATGACGCCGCCTTCCTTCAATGAATTGCGGATCGAACATGGTAAGCTGGCGGTGATCCGGCGGACCATGACTTGAGGACGGACGCGATCCGCGCCATCGTTGGCGGATGCGCTCTCTGATCCTCGGCCTCGCCCTCCTCGCCGCGCCCGCTTCCACGGCCACTCCCGATCCTTACGCCGCTCGCGTCGCGCGGATCCTCAAGGGTACGCCCCTGATCGACGGGCATAATGACTGGGCGGAAAGCTTGCGCGAACGCGAGGGCGAAGGGCGCTGGTCGATCGATCTGACGCAGGGTCTCGATAAGAAGCCGGTCCCGTACAACACCGATATCGCCCGGCTGCGGCAAGGCTTCGTCGGCGGCCAATATTGGTCGGCTTGGGTTTCGTCGGGGCTTGAGCCGCTCGAACAGGTCAAACAGACGCTCGAGGAGATCGACCTGATCCGCGATATCGTCGCGCGCTATCCGCGGGTGTTCGAACTGGCGGTCACCGCCGCAGACGTCCGCCGCATTCACAAGGCGGGGCGCATCGCCAGCATGATCGGCGTCGAGGGCGGCAACCAGATCGACAACAGCTTTTCCGTGCTGCGCGCCTACAAGGCGCTGGGCGCGGGCTATCTCACGCTCACCCACAGCCGCACGATCGAATGGGCGGATTCGGCGACCGACAATCCTAAACATGGCGGCCTCACCCCGTTCGGGAAGGCGGTGGTGCTCGAACTGAACCGGCTGGGCATGCTGGTCGATCTCGCCCATGTGAATGAAGACGTGATGCGCGATGCGATGGCCGCGTCGAAGGCGCCCGTCATCTTCTCCCATTCGGGCGCGCGCGGCGTGGACGACCATCCCCGCAACGTCTCCGATGCGGTGTTGAAGCTGGTCGCGGCCAATGGTGGCGTGGTGATGGTCAATTTCTCGCGCGGCTACNTTTCCGACGCCTATCGCAAATGGCAGGCCGAGGAAGCGGCGGAGAAAGCGCGGCTCAACGCGCCGCCCTTCGGCGGNCTCCTGATCGGCCAGCCGGACAAGGCGGCGGCGGCGCTGGAGGAATGGCGCAAGGCGAACCCGGCGCCCAAGGTCACCTTGTCGCAGGTGGCCGACCATATCGACCACATCGCCAAGGTGGCGGGCGTCGACCATGTCGGGATCGGCTCGGACTATGATGGGGTAGACAACAGCTTGCCCGAAGGTCTCGAAAGCGTCGCGGATTATCCGGCTTTGCTGGCGGAAATGCTGCGCCGGGGCTGGTCGGACGCCGACGTGGCGAAGCTCGCTGGCGGCAATGTTCTGCGTGTGATGGAACAGGCAGAAAAGGTCGCGGCCTCGATGAAGAGTGAGCTTCCGGCGACCGCTACCGAGCCGTCGCTCGACGGGGGGAAATGATCCCCGCGCCTAGCGACGGAAGCGGTAATACAGTGCACCCACGCAATAAGCGAGGATGGTCAGCTTGAACCACAGGCAGGCCACGACGATCGCGGCGATGCGAAAGGCCGGGGCCGGCACACCGCTGCTCTGAGCGAGGCCAGCGCAGGTGCCGAGCAGCATCGAGCGGCTCGACACCTGGTTGGAAACATTGTCCCGGATCATGTCCCTCTCCTTATCCAGGTAGCGCATATGCTCAGCCCGCAATGTGCGCGGGGCCGACAGCGGCGAGGATGCAGGTAGCGCTGGCGAGGAACGACATCAGGCCGACACCGAGCTGCGCGACGAACGAAGACGAAGAATAGGTCACTTGTAATCTCCCTGGTAGGTCTTTGGCGCTGGACCATTCCGGCGACGCCAGACACATTGCAGGGGGCGTGCCAAATGCCTCTCACAGAGCGAAATCGGGCGATTTGGGAAAATCCACCGTGCGATACGCCAAGGGGTGGTGAAAACTACGATCTATTAGTGAAACGACCCGATGGTTTCGCAGTGGGCGCCGTAATCGTCGACCCGGCGGGAATCTCTTCCGGTGTCAGCGAAAGCCGGCACCCATCTGCAGTGCGCTCGGCCGATCCGTCAGCGCGGGAGATGGGCCCCAGCTTTCGCTGGGGCCACGGCCAACTGGAGCGAAGGGCGGACCGAGGAGTAAGCGAGCTCAGCCGATCCTGCCGCGGCGATGCTCGCCCTTGACCCAACGCACCGTGCCCGAGCTGGCGCGCATCACGACACTATCGGTGGTCATCATGCCTGCCCGGCGCTTGACGCCTTCGAGCAACGAGCCGTCGGTGACGCCGGTGGCGGCGAAGATCGCGTCGCCCTTCACCAGATCCTCCAGCCGGTAGATGCGGTCGAGGTCGATGACACCCCATTTGCGCGCCCGCGCGCGCTCGTCGTCGTTGCGGAACAGCAAACGGCCCTCGAACTGGCCGCCGACGCAGGTAAGCGCGGCGGCGGCAAGCACGCCCTCGGGTGCGCCGCCTGAACCCATATAGATGTCTATCGTGGTGTCGGGGTCGCTAACCGCGATCACGCCCGCAACGTCGCCATCGGGGATCAGCATCACGCCGCAGCCGATGCCGCGCAATTCGGCGATCAATTTGTCGTGGCGCGGGCGGTCGAGGACGCAGGCGATGATCTCGCGCGGATCGACGCCCTTGGCCTCGGCCAGGGCGCAGATGTTTTCGGTCGGCGTGTTCTTGAGGCTAACCAAGCCGTCCTTATAGCCCGGGCCGATCGCGACCTTCTCCATATAGACGTCGGGCGCGTTGAGCAGGCAGCCTTCCTCGGCGATAGCGAGCACGGCGAGCGCATTGGGGCCGGCCTTGGCCACTATCGACGTGCCTTCCAGCGGATCGAGCGCGATATCGATCTTTGGGCCAGTGCCCTTGCCGACCTTCTCGCCGATATAGAGCATTGGCGCTTCGTCGCGCTCGCCTTCGCCGATCACGACCGTGCCGTCGAATTCCAGTTCGTTGAAGGCCTGGCGCATCGCCTCGACGGCGGCGGCGTCGGCCGCTTTCTCGTCGCCGCGTCCGACCATATTGGAGGCCGCGATCGCCGCCGCCTCGGTCACCCGCACCATCTCCAATACCAGCACGCGATCGAGCGTCTTCGAAGCCTTCACCGCCATCGCGTGCCTGTCTCCTGTTTTCGGGGGCCGATGCGGGCGCGATAGGCGCGCGATGTTACCTTGTCGAGAAAGGTACTGGTAGCGCTCCGCATTTTTACATCCACGCGCCGATAGATCCCTAAGACGCGCCTGACTGTNCCGATCGNCATGCGTGGAAGCCGAAGGGCTAAATCCGGCGCATCAGTTCGCCAAGATATGCATCAGCATCGGCGCGCCCAAAACGCTGGGCGAGCCTTCAAGCTTCTCCAGCGCGGCCATGACCGATCGTTCAGGCCCTTCGTGCGTTACCATGACCAGCAGTACGCTGCCATCGGCCGCCGCGCCGCGCTGGATCAGGCTTTCGATCGAAACGCCCGCGTCGCGCATCGCGGCGGTCAGCTCGGCGAGCACGCCCGGCCGGTCGGCGACGGTGAAGCGCAGATAGGAACGGCCGCGCCGCTCACCTGCAGATGCGATCTTGGCCTTGGCCAGGCTCTTCACCGGCATGGCGAAAGCAGGACCATATTCGCCGCGCGCGATGTCGATCAGGTCGGCCACCACCGCGCTCGCGGTCGGTCCTTCGCCGGCGCCGCGACCCTGGAACAGCAGGCGGCCGACGAAATTGCCCTCCGCCACCACCGCGTTGAGCGAGCCGGTGACGTGGGCAAGCGGGTGGCCCATCGGCACCAGGCAGGGGTGGACGCGCTGGAACAGCCCCTTGGAATTGGCCTCTCCGAAGCCGACCAGGCGCACGCGGTAGCCGAGCGCCGCCGCCTCCGCGATGTCGGCGCCCAGCACGTGGCGGATGCCGGTGATCTGGACCGCGTCGAAATCCACCTCGGTGCCGAAGGCAAGGCTGGAGAGGATTGCAAGCTTGTGCGCGGCATCGACGCCGTCGATGTCGAAGCTTGGGTCCGCCTCAGCATAGCCCAGCGACTGGGGCCTCGCTCAGCACCTCAGCAAAGTCGCGACCCTCTGACTCCATTGTGGTCAGTATGTAATTGCACGTGCCGTTAAGCACGCCATAGACATGGTCGATCACGTTGGCGGCCGCGCCCTCGCGCAAGCCTTTGATCACCGGAATACCGCCCGCGACCGCTGCCTCATATTTGAGCGCGGTGTTGGCCGCCTCGGCGGCGGTGGCGAGTTCGAGGCCGTGGTGCGCCAGCATTGCCTTGTTGGCGGTAACGAAAGCCTTGCCGCTGGCGAGCGTGGCGCGCGCGAGCGTGAGTGCGGGGCCGTCCGATCCGCCGATCAGCTCGACCACCGCATCGACATCGTCGCGGGTGGCTAGCGAAGCGGTATCGTCGATCCACTCGACGCCGGTGAGGTCGATGCCGCGGTCGCGGGTGCGGTCGCGCGCGGAGACCGCGACGATCTCGATTCCGCGCCCGGCACGCCGTTCGATCAACGCGGCATTCTGCGCAAGCAACTTGACCACACCCGCGCCGACGGTGCCGAGCCCTGCGAGGGCGATGCGAAGCTTCTCTGCCATAGGCTTCCCCCCTAACCGCCTTCCTTATGGTTGCAACCCGTCGCAGAAAGCGGAACGGCCGCGCCAGGCCCTTCGTTCTCTATCCGGACAGTTCGAAGGAGAGTGAAAATGGCCGATACCACCGATACCCAGGCCGACCTCAAGGATCCCGTCGTGATGACCGAGGAAGAGCGGATCGCGCTGGAAAAACGCCAAGCCGCAAAAAGCTGGCAATATGGCCAGCAGGGCGATCGCATCGACACCACGATGGGTAATATGGGCGGCGCTGGTGCCGCAGCCTCCGGCCCCGATATTGCGGAGCAATCGAAGCCGATGCCGGGCAATTCGAGCGACGAGCCCAGCCGCTGATGTCCGATCCGGACGATAAGGGCGATCCCGGCGCCGCCGAGCGCGGCCACCGGGCGTCCGTACGGAAGGATGGCGAAGTCCACGGGTC
>JGI24737J22298_10000844_pt1 | contig 10918 bp, 13 predicted proteins | sample KBSCornC3_FD_22298 | JGI IMG/M metagenome (IMG submission 22298) | reverse complement strand
AGCTTCCAGGCAACCCTTCAGGTCAGAAACAAGCTCCTTGCCGCCTACAAGGACATCATGAGCATGCCGGTGTAAACGATGAGCGAAGCGACTATTCTCCCTGCTGAAACTTCACGCGCGCTGCCGGTCACGGTAGCGCGTCCGCCTGCGAGCTTTGCGCCGTTTCTGGAGCGGATCGCCCGTTTCACCAGCCAGCCGGCGGTGCTCAAGAGCGTGCCGTGGCTGATCATGCTCGGCCTGGTCGGCGTGGCCTGGCTGCTTTGGGGCGCGTTTGGCGATCCCGCGAACAAGCCGCTTTATCCCGGCATGCAGGACGGCGACAAGGCCGCCGTCGCGCAGGCACTGGACAGCGGCAACATCAAATATTCGATCGATCGCACGACCGGCGAAATCGCTGTTACCGACGCCGATTTTTATCGCGCGCGGATGCTGCTGGCGCAGCAAGGGCTCCCCAAGAGCGCGCCCGACGGCAACGCGGTGATGAGTTCGATCCCGATGGGCGCCAGCCGCGCCGTGGAAGGCGAACGCCTGCGCGCCGCGCAGGAAAGCGACTTGTCCCGCACGATCGAGCAAATCGATTCGGTTGCGCAGGCACGCGTTCATCTCGCGGTCGAGCAGCCAAGCGTTTTCCTGCGCGAATCGAGCAAGCCTTCGGCTTCAGTGATGCTGCGCCTGTATGCCGGCCGCCGTCTTTCGGACGCGCAGGTGCAGGCAGTCGTCCATCTCGTCGCGTCGTCGGTGGCCGGCCTGTCGCCGGATGACGTGTCGGTTGTCGACCAGAGCGGACGGCTGCTCTCGAACAGCGGCGGCGATGCCGCGAGCCGGGCAACCAACGCGCAGGTGGCGCTTCAGAACAAGGTCGAGCAGCAATTGAACGACTCGATCAATTCGCTGCTGACGCCGCTGGTGGGCGCGGACAATTTCACCGCGCAGGTTCATGCCGATCTCAATTTCGCAGAGGTCCAGTCCACGCGCGAAAGCTTTCCCAAGGATACCGCGGTCGTCCAGCGCGAGGAAGGCGCCTGGACCGCTGACGGCGCCGGCACCGGCGGAACTGCGGGCGGCGTTCCAGGCACCTTGGCCAACCAACCGCCGCCAGCGGCACAGGTCGCCGCCGCGCCCAACGGCGCGGTTACGCCCACCGTCCCAGGCGCTCCCCAAGGCCAGACCGCACAGGGTGCGGCTGCCGGAAAGACATCCGAAAATTACAATCGCGAATATCAGCTCGATCATCAGGTGTCGGTGACGAGAGAGCCGGTCGGTTCGATCAAGCGGCTCACCGTCGCGGTTGCGATCAAGCAGGGCGGTGCCAAGCTGAAGCCGGCCGATCAAGCGCAGATCGAAAATCTGATCAAGGGCGCGGTGGGCTTCGATCAGACCCGTGGCGACGTGGTGGCCGTTAGTGTCCAGAAGTTCGCCCCCGTGCCAGAGGCTGAAAGCCCGCCTTTTTACGAAGCGCCCTGGCTCACGACGGTCGGCAAGAACATCGGCATGCTCGTGCTCGCAGCGCTACTGATCTTCGGGATCGGCAAGCCGTTGCTGGCCAAGCGCCCAACGCCTTCGGCTGCAACGGCCGCCCGGCGCAGCGAGATCGGCAACGAGATTGCGCAGGCGCTTTCGCAGCAGGCGCGGGCGGCACCCGGCGGCCATGTCACGCTCGACATGATCGAGGCGACGCCTGGTTATGCAAATCGCGCCGAGCTGATCCGCAACTTCGTTCGTCAGGATCCGGCCCGGGCCGCGCTCGTGGTGCGCGACCTGATCCGCAGCGATATGCCCGGCGGAGACGAAAAGAATGGCTGAGGGCGCTGAAGCATTTGCGTCAATACCACGCACGCCCAAGGGCAGCGAGGCAGCGGCGATATTGTTGATGCTGCTCGGCGAGGAAGAAGCCGCGCAGGTGCTGACCCGGCTTGATCCTGACGAGGTCCAGCATCTCGGCGGCGCGATGTTCAACGTGGCCGACGTCTCCGAAAACCAGGTCGACAGCGTGTTCAGCCTGTTCGTCGACCAGGCCCGCGCGCGCACCACGGTCGGCTTCGGCGCGGACGTACAGATCCGCGGCATGATGGAACGCGCCTTGGGTTCGGAGCGGGCCGAGACGGTGCTCGCCCGCATCACGCCGGTGACGCGGTCCAACGCGCTCGACGCGCTCAAATGGATGGAGCCGCGCACCATTGCAGGCATGATCGAGCCCGAACATCCACAGATTGCGGCAATCGTGCTCGCGCATCTCGACCCACCTGTCGCTGCCGATGTGCTGCAGCTTCTCGACGAATCGATCCAGGCCGATCTTGTCTACCGTGTCGCGACCCTCGGGCCGGTCACGTCCGAAGCGCTCGAGGATCTTGAGGCGCTGCTGCTCAAGCAGGCGGGTCGCGTCAACACGAGCACCTCGACCAAGCGCGGCGGCGCCTCCGAAGCCGCCAAGATCGTCAACAATGCCCGGACCAGCGCGGAGCAGCGGATCATCCGGGCGCTTGCCAAGCTCGACAAGGGGCTTGCGCGCACGATCGAGGACGAGATGTTCGTGTTCGACAATCTCATGTCGCTCGACGACAAGGGCCTCGGCACGCTCATGCGTTCGGTCGAAAACGATGTGCTGGTGGTCGCCCTAAAGGGCGCAGAGCCACGCCTGCGCGACAAGATCCTCGGCTGCATGTCGAGCCGCGCCGCGCAGTCGATCGTCGACGAAATGGCGGATCGTGGTCCGATCCGCCTCGCCGAAGTGCAGGACGCTCAGAAGGAAATTCTCGCCATTGCCCGCCGGCTTGCCAGCGAAGGCACCATAAATCTCGGCGGCAAGGACGACGATTATGTCTGAGCTATGGATCGGTGACGCGGCCGCTACCGCGACTCGCGTGCCACCATGGGTGCGGCAAGGCGACGTGCAGCAGTTCCGGCCATGGGCAATGGAAAGCGGCACGATGGTCAGCGCCGCCTCGCATCCCGATCATGACCCGATCCGCATCCATGATGCCGCCGATCTTCAGGCAGCCGCCTTTGCGCAAGGCTTCGAGGAAGGCCGGCGCGCGGTCGAGGAAATGGTGGCGGAGGAGCGGACGGCAATCGCGCAACTGGCCGCGTCGCTCGAAGTGCTGAAGCCGCAGCCCTCGCAAGCGCTGGCAATGCTCCTGTCCGAAACGGTCGAGCGGCTGGTGCGCCAGATCATGGGGACCGTCGAAATCGACCGCGACACTTTGCTCGATCGCGCCCAGAAAGCGGCCGAGCTGATCGGGGAGGAAGCCGGGCCGATGCGCATGCGGCTGCATCCTGACGATCTGGAGCTGCTGTCCAATGCGTCCATCGACACCCCTCTGCTGGCCGACAACAGCCTGCTTCGCGGCACGATTCGCCTCGAAACGGATGAAGGCTGGATTGAGGACGGCCCCGAAGCGCGGCTCGAACGGCTGCGCGCCGCACTTGACCAGATGGGCCTCGAAGCACGACAGGAAGATGCCGCATGAGCGTGCTTACCGCCCAGGCTGAGAACATGCTGGGCCGGCTCGATCTGGGGGCGGTGGGGCCGCGCCATGTCGGCAAGCTTGCTGCGTTCGATGGACTGATGCTCGAAGCAACCGGCCTGAAGCTGCCGGTCGGTTCCTGCGCGCGCGTGATCGACGCCGAAGGTCATGCCGCGCGTGCCGAAGTGGTGGGTTTCCGGGGAAACCGCACACTGCTCATGGCGCTTGACCAGCATGGCAGCCATAGCTGCGGCGCGCGCGTTGAGCCGGACAGCGGCGGCGGCATCGCCAGCGTGGGCGATGCGTTGCTTGGGCGCGTGATCGATGCTTCGGGCAAGCCGCTCGACGGCCGCGGCCCGATCGCCGCCCACCAGCATTGGCCGCTCGCCGGGCGCCAGAGCAATCCGCTCGATCGTGCGCGCGTCACCCAACCGTTCGATATGGGCGTCCGCGCGGTCAACGCACTATTCACGGCCGGCGTGGGCCAGCGCATCGCAATCGTCGCGGGATCGGGCGTCGGCAAATCCGTGCTGATGGGCCAGATGATCGCCGGCGCCGAATGCGACGTCATCGTGGTGGGCCTGATCGGCGAGCGCAGCCGCGAAGTGACGGACTTTCTTGCGACCAAGCTGAGCGGGCCAGTGCGCAACAAGAGCGTGGTCGTTGCGGTGCCCGCAGACCATCCGCCGGTGCTCCGACTTCGTGCCGCGATGCGCGCCACTGCGATCGCCGAATATTTCCGTGCGCAGGGCAAGCGTGTGCTGCTGCTGATCGATAGCCTCACCCGAGTTGCCCATGCGCAGCGTGAGATCGGCCTTTCGCTGGGCGAACCGCCGACCATGAAGGGCTATCCGCCTTCTGCGCTCGGCCTGATCCCGCGCCTGGTCGAACGCGCTGGTGCCGACAGTCGCACCGGCGGCTCGGTCACCGCACTCTACACTGTGCTTGCCGATGGCGATGACACGTCCGATCCCATCGTCGACGCCGCGCGCGCGATCGTCGATGGCCATCTGGTGCTCTCGCGCAGCCTGGCAGAGCAGGGCGTGTTCCCGGCGATCGATATCGGCAAATCGCTGAGCCGCGTGATGTCGGACATCGTGCGGCCCGAGCACGCCGCCGCCGCGACCAACCTCAAGCGGCTCTGGTCGGTCCATGACGAAAATCGCGACCTGATTCTGATGGGTGCCTATCGCGAAGGCAGCGATNCGCTGCTCGATCAGGCGATCCGCCGCCATCCGGAAATNCTCGACTTCCTGAAGCAGGGCCAGAAGGAGCGCATTGATTATCATGCTTCCGTCGCCTGCCTCATCGGANTGTTCGGATGATCAAGCAGAAGGCAACCAAGCGAGCGCGCGTGGCCCGCGTTCGCCGGATCCAGCATACACAGGCGGCAGCCACGGCGGCGCATGCCGAAAATCAGGCGGCGACGCTTGAAACCAGCGCGCGCCGGCTTGCCCAGCTTCGTTTCAGCCTTCGGCTCAGCGAAGGGCTCAGCAACGGCGCCGCGATCGCCAATCTCGGCGAGCTGGCGATGCGGCTCGATGACGCGCGCCACGGCCTGACCGACGCCATCGCGAGTGCACGCGCCAATGCCGATCACAAGGCCGACTTGCGGCTCGACGCACGCCGCCGCCAGGAAAGCGCCAACAAACTTGAGGAGCGCGCCGCAGCCGCACTCGCCGAATTCCTGGAGAACAACGCGCTATCAACTCCGCGTCGCAAGAAGCGGCCGATCCTAGGAGAAGTGAGATGAACGTCTCCCCTTCCGCCCCCACTACCATCCACGCCCATGGCGCCCATGCTTCCGGGGGCAAGACCGGCGATCCGCTGGCCGATTTCGTGGCGCTGCTCGGGCAACTCGGTATCGCGGCCGATGATGGCGCACCAACGACCGACGCCCCCACCCTTTCCGGCGCCACGCAGGACGTTACTGCCAAGATGCTGGCCAAGCTCGGCAAGAAAGTGGCTGACGACAAGAAACCGTTGGTGGCCGGCGATATCCCAGTCGAAGCCGTTGCCGACGATCAAACTGACGATTCGAAGAAAAGCGATGATGATCCGCTGGCCAAGCTCGACGCGCTGCTGGCGAATCTTGATCAGGGCTTGGGCCCTGACAAGCTGGATCCGGCAGCCCTGATGAATGCCGTGCGCGCCATTGCGGCAGGTTCTGCCAAAGCGGACGCAGGCACCGCCGATGCGCTATTGTCCGCCGCCCTGGGAACGTCTCCAGCGACGGCGACCTCGGCAGCCAAGCCCGCGGCCAACATCGCTATGTTGCTTGCACGCGCAAACCCCGTGAAGACCGCCGAGCAGCCGACGCCGGGCCAGCTCCAATCGGCATTTGCACACCTCGAGAAGCTGGTCGCTGCCGCCGCCGACGAAGGCAAAGCCGAAACGAAGCCAGCGGGCCCGGAGGTCGGAGGTGACCTTCCGAAGACAGGGGATGCGACGCCCGAAACCGGCAAAGCCGCGACCAAACTTACTGAGCTGCTCGCGCGGTTGACGACATCGGCAAAGCCAGGGGCGGCCCCTCAGCAGCAGCAGCTTCCCCAGCAAGCTGCAAATCCGACGCGGCCCCAGCCCGATCCCCAGCTCGCCGCGCTTGCTCAAGCACTTGAAGCCAAGGATGATCGCAAGGCGAATGCGGCCGGTTCAAAGCCAATGCCTGACCAGAGTTCGGCGGTGACCTCGCTTGCCGGCGCCGCCGCAGTCACGCCAACGGCCAATGTCCCGCCCGCCGCGGCGGTTGGGATGCAGCAGAGCGCGCCGGCGGAGATTGCGCCCCACCATCTCGATCTCGTCAAGGATAGCGAATGGCTGGACAGCTTGGCCAAGGACATCACCCGCGCTGCGCAGAGCGACACCCATCTGCGCTTCCAGCTCAATCCGGAGCATTTAGGAAGCCTAAAGGTGGAGGTGCTAAACGGCGCCAACGGGACCTCGGTCAAGCTGACCGCTGACACGGAGGCGGCGCGCGCCATTCTCGTGGATGCGCAACCGCGTCTCGTCGCCGAGGCAAGGGCGCAGGGGCTTCGCATCAGCGAGGCTCAGGTGAACTTGAGCAGCCAGGGCGGCCAGGGTGGCCAGCGTCATACCGGTGAAGCATCACTGGTGGTTCGCACCAGTGCCGCTGCGGCGATTGCCGAGGTCGAACAGGATGCGCCGGGGGGCTCCGGCGAACGATACGCGTGAGAGCGGGGAATTGAACCATGAGTGAAGAAGCAGCTGCGCCGCCGCCCAAGAAGAAGGGCGGCATGAAGAAGATGCTGATCATTGGCGTGGGCGCGCTCGTTCTAATCGGCGGGGGCATCGGCGCCGGCCTCTATGCTGCAGGCGCCGGCCTCGTCGGCGGCCATGCAGGACCTGTCGAGGATCCGAACAAGCCTCGCTTGGTTCCCAAAGAGGGCGCCGAGGGCAAGGGCGCCAAGACATATGTCGAAGGCAAGGGCGACGGTACCGAAAAGTTCGACCGCACCAAATATCAGGCGAGCTATTATCCGATCACTGAAACCTTCACTTCGAATCTCCGCGACTCGGATGGATTCATGCAGCTCGGCATCGGCATCGCAACCTATTATGATCAGAAGGTGCTCGACCGGATGAAATCGGACGAGATGCCGATCCGCTCCGCAATTCTGATGACGCTCTCGAACCAGGACGCGTTCGTCGTCTCCACGCCTGACGGAAAAAAAGAGCTTCAGAAGCAACTTAAAGACGCCATTAACCAAGTTCTCATATCGAGGGAGGGGTTCGGAGGCGTCGACGACGTGTACTTTACGAGTTTCATCATTCAATGACGACCAAGGCGAGTTCTCTTTCAGGCGATGAAGTTGCCGCGCTGATGGCCGAGCTGGGCGATACCGGCCTGGGCATTGGCGAGGAGAACTCGTCCGAAGTCGTTCCCTTCGCGCTGGGCGTGGAGGATTGCCGGCCGACTCAACGCCTTGCCGGGCTGGAACGAATCAGCGAGCGGATGGCCCGATCGCTGCGCGGCGCGATGGAACCCTATTCCCGCTGCAAGACGCAGGTGAATGCCGATGCGATCGAAAACCGCCGGTTCGAGGATTGGTGTGCCGACCAGCGCGATTTCACCAGCCTGAGTCTGTATCGCCTGCGCCCGCTCAAGGGCGGCATGATGATCGTCATCGAATCGGAGTTCATCACCAGCCTCGTCGACGCATTCTATGGCGGCCGCGGCCAGGTGCCCGCACACAAGAAAAGTGAATTTACGGTGAGCGAAGAGCGAATGCTCGCACGCCTTACCGACATGCTCGTCGGGCAGCTCAAAGATGCCTGGGTCGAAGTGATGAAGCTTGAGCCGGTACTGGTCTCGCGCGAGACCAATCCTGCTTACGCGACCGTGGCCAAGCCCCATGACACGGTGATCGTGCAACGCTTCACGCTGGTGCCCGCGCAAGGGCGGCCGGGGATGATCACCTTCATCTATCCCCAGGCGACGCTGCGGCCGATCGAGCCCCAGCTGTCCGCNAAAGTGCGCGACGACGCCGGNCCGGTNGACGCGGAATGGCGCCAGCGGCTCTTCTANGCGGTGGAGGACGTGCGCCTGCCCGTGCGCAGCGTCCTCGCCCGGCCCGAACTTACCATGGCGCANCTCATGTCGCTGAAGCCGGGGGATGTGATCCCGATCAATCTTGCACCCAAGGTGCCGCTNCTGGTCGGATCGAAACGTTTTGCAGAAGGCACGATCGGGGAGCAGGAGGGCCGCGCGGCCCTGCTTGTCGAAGCGGTCGGCAAAGGGGTTGAGAGATGAGCGATATGACTGAGGCACCTTTTGCNTCCGGGGACGATTTTGCCGGCCGCAACTATCGGCTGTTGTCGGACATCCCTGTCCGGCTCTCGGTCGAGGTCGGCTCGACCTCGCTCAAGCTNGCTGAACTGCTCAACCTCGCCGAAGGCAGCGTCGTGGAACTTGATCGCCAGGCAAACGAGCTGCTCGACATTCTCGTCAACGGCACGCTCGTCGCGAAAGGCGAGGTAGTGACAGTGAACGGACGATTTGGGATAAGGGTGGTCGACGTAGTTGCCACCGATGCGCGGATGACGGGGTTAGAGCGCCGCGCATGACCTCGGGCTGACACCCGATCGGGGCTGATCGGGGAATGCCTGTTTGAACCTGCTGCCATATTTCCTCCAATTGATTCTGATGCTTGCGCTGGTCCTGGGGCTGGCGGTGGGCTCGCTCTGGCTCTGGCGCAAGGTCCAGCCGGGCATGGGCACCGGAGGCCGTGAGCGGGCCATTCGCGTGGTCGATGCAATGCCGATCGGCGCCACCGGCCGGCTGGCGGTGGTCGAGTTCGCGGACAAGCGCCTGCTGATCGCGGTCTCGCGCGGCCGCATCGAGCTGATCGCCGAAGCGCCCGTGCCAACCTTCACGATTCCCGATCAGGATGGCTGAAGTGATCCTTTCGGGTGGCGCCGTCCCCTTGAAGGCGGGCATGCAATTCCAGCGCCGGACCCTCTGGATCCTGGCATTCGTGGGGATGGCGCTGCTCCTGTGCTTCCTGGCAGCCCCTGCATTCGCGCAGGCCGCCACGCCGCCGACCGGCGGGCTCAATCGCGCTCTGAACGCCATCTCGGGCGATGGCCGGCCGCTATCGCTCAGTCTTCAAATCCTGCTGCTGATGAGCCTGCTGACGGTGCTGCCGTCGCTGATCCTGATGATGACCAGCTTCACCCGCATCATCATCGTGCTCTCGATTCTGCGGCAGGCGCTCGGTTTGCAGCAAACGCCGCCCAATCAGGTTCTGGTCGGGCTCGCCCTGTTCCTCTCGCTGTTCGTGATGCGGCCGGTGGTCGACCAGATCAACCAGACTGCCTATCAGCCCTATGGCCAGGGCACGATCAGCATCGAGGAGGCGATCACGCGCTCGGGCGCGGCCTTCCACAAGTTCATGGTCGCCCAAACGCGCCAGACCGATCTCAAGCTGTTCGCCGATATTGCCAAAGCGCCCGCGTTCACCCGGCCCGCGGATATTCCGTTCTCGATCCTCTTACCCGCCTTCGTCACCAGCGAGCTCAAAACCGCTTTTCAGATCGGCTTCCTGATCTTCCTGCCCTTCCTGATCATCGATCTGGTCGTCGCCTCCACCCTGATGGCGCTGGGCATGATGATGTTGTCACCCACGATCGTTTCGATGCCGTTCAAGCTGCTGCTGTTCGTGCTGGTGGATGGTTGGGCGCTGACGATGGGCTCGCTTGCCGGGAGTTTCGCCAGTGGATAGCGCGCAGACCGCCGACTATTTCATCGGAGTCGCCCAGCAGGCGCTGTGGGTGTTGGCGCTCGCCTCGGCACCGATCCTGCTTCCGGCACTGGTCGCGGGCCTGATCCTCGGCATGATCCAGGCTGCGACCTCCATCAACGAGCAGACCCTATCNTTCGTCCCCAAGCTGATCGTCGTGGCCGCGACGCTCGCGCTGGCAGGNGGCACCATCATGATGATGCTGGCGGATTTCACCCGCGAGATGTTCGCCCGGATTCCCGATCTGCTCCGATGAACTCGCTTGGCGATCTCGTCGCGCTCGAATCGCAGCTCTGGCTTTGGATGATTGCGATGCTCCGGCCGCCGGGCTGATCCTCGGCATGATCCAGGCTGCCACCTCCATCAACGAGCAGACCCTTTCTTTTGTCCCCAAGCTCATCGTCGTTGCAGCCGCGCTCGCACTGGCTGGCGGCACGATCATGATGATGCTGGCGGATTTCACCCGCGAAATGTTCGCCCGGATTCCCGATCTGCTCCGATGAACTCGCTTGGCGATCTCGTCGCGCTCGAATCGCAGCTCTGGCTTTGGATGATTGCGATGCTCCGGCCGGGCGCGGCGTTCATCGCCGCCCCGGTGTTCGGTTCACCGACCGTGCCGGTGCAGCTTCGGCTGGTGGTCTCGCTCGCCATCGGCATGCCGGCGCTGGATCTCGTTCCCTTCAGCGTTCCGCCTGACGGGCTCGTCTCGTTTCAAGGCTTCGCATTGATCGCGGGCGAATTGCTGGTGGGCCTCGCGCTTGGCTTTTCGGTGCAGATCGGCTTCGCGGCCGCGTCCATCGCCGGGGAACTGATCGGCAATACCATGGGCCTCGGGTTCGCCAGCATGGTCGATCCCATGAGCGGCACCTCGACTTCGGCATTGTCGCAATTCCTCACCATCCTGGCGACCTTCCTGTTCCTTGCCTTGGGCGGGCATCTCATCCTCGCCTCGATCATCATTGACAGCTATAAGGTGCTGCCGCCCGGGCATGCCTGGCTCATGGCCGGCGCCGCGCACCGGATCGCGTTGTTCGGCGGCGATCTTTTCGCGGCGGGGCTGGCGATTGCGCTGCCGGTCGGTTTTTCGCTGGTGCTGGTACAGATCGTGATGGGCATGCTTTCGCGTTCCGCACCGGCGATGAACCTGTTTGCTGTCGGTCTGCCCGCAACGCTGATGGCCGGTCTGGTGCTGCT
>JGI24737J22298_10000842_pt1 | contig 10922 bp, 12 predicted proteins | sample KBSCornC3_FD_22298 | JGI IMG/M metagenome (IMG submission 22298) | reverse complement strand
GCGCAGGGCATCTTCTCGGACCTGTTTGCGGCGCTCTCGATCCTCTTCGACAAGCCGTTCAAGAAGGGCGACACAATCCGTTACGACGGCAGCACCGGGACGGTGGAGCGCATCGGACTGAAGACCACGCGGCTGCGCGCGCTCAGCGGCGAGCAGCTCATCATGGCCAACACCAAGCTGCTGGAGCGCGAGATCCACAACCTCGCCCAGGCCAAAGCGCGGCGGATCACCATCTATCTGGCCGTCAGCGGCGAAAAATCGATCAACAATGTCGATATCGTCAGCGAAGCCGCGGAACGTGCNGTCCCCGAGCAGAAGGGCTGCAAGCTGGTCCGCTGCCTCCTTTCNGGTGCTGGCGCCGGGGCTTTCGCCTATGANCTCGTCTACGACGATTCGAGCAAAGATAATGACGTTCTCGCGCGCAACCGCTCGGCAATCCTGCGTTCGCTGATCGAGTCATTAGAACCGCACAAGCTGGTGCTCGCCCGCGCCTCCGACCAGCCGCCGGCGCCGTTGCCGTTCTAGGCGGCGTCCTCGATCGGCTCGCCCTCGGGAGTCATCTTCCAGACATTGGCGAGCATCGCGTGCCAGCCCTCCGGCGTTACGGTGCGTCGATACTCCTCCTGCATCTCGGGCGTGAGCATTTCGAGCATCAAGGCATTGTCGACCCAATATTCGATCACGCGGAACGGACCGCGCTGGCAAAGGATGGTGTGGCAGCCGTAGCGGCGGCCGATGTCCTCGACCTCCTCGATCGATAAAGGCGTGGCCAGTGCGGCGTGGAATGGCCCATGGCGTGACACCGGTTCGTTGCGCTGGTGCCCTTGCCCTTCGTCGTTCGGATACAGCGCCAGATCACGCGGATAGACTTCGATGGTCGATCGACGGTCGTCGCCGGCATGGGCGACCCAACTGCCCTTGCCGACCATCGGAAAATAGAGGGCTTCACCGCGCCAAAGTTCCGCAAGCATGATCGCGGTACGCTTCGGATCGTCAGCGGAAATCGAGAAATGAAAGATCATTCAACTAGCCCCATAAAGGTCGGCAGCCCCTTAGCTGAACGCCTTTCCCACGTCAGCCGCTTGCAGACGTATTCACACCAATGCAAATAAGGCGCGCATGCCGACCGCCAGCATCGATGAAATCCGCGCCCGGATCGGCAGCGAGATCGGCGTTTCGTCCTGGCTGACGGTCGATCAAGGGCGGATCGATGGGTTCGCGGACGCCACCGAGGACCGGCAGTTCATCCACACCGATCCAGCCGCTGCGGCGCAGACGCCGTTCGGCGGCACGATCGCCCACGGCTTCCTGACACTGTCGCTGCTCTCGCGCATGGGCGCCGAGGCGATGCTGATCCCNGACGGGCTCAAGATGGCGGTGAATTATGGCCTCGACCGCGTCCGTTTCATCGCGCCGGTCAAGTCCGGCAAGCGCGTCCGCGGCAGCTTCGTCCTTGACTCGGTCGAGGAGAAAGCGCCGGGGCAAGTGCTGATGAGCCACACCGTCACGGTCGAGATCGAGGGCGAGGAGAAGCCTGCGCTCACCGCCATTTGGCTCGGACTGATATTCACCTGAGGAGATTTTGATGCGCGACGCCGTGATCGCTTCGACCGCCCGTACCGGCATCGGCAAGGCCTATCGCGGCGCCTTCAACGCCACGCCCTCGCCGACGCTCGCAGCGCACCCGATCCGCGCTGCAATCGAGCGCTCGAAGGTCGATCCCACCGAGGTCGACGACGTGATCATGGGCGCCGCGCTGCAGCAGGGCGTGCAAACGACAATCGGCCGCACTGCCGCGCTGCGCGCCGGCCTTCCGGTTGAGGTGGCGGGCATGTCGATCGACCGCCAGTGTGCCTCGGGCTTGATGGCCATCGCCACCGCTGCGAAGCAGGTGATCGTCGACCGCATGGACGTCGTCGTCGCTGGCGGCGTCGAGAGCATCAGCTTGGTGCAGACTGGGGAAATGCGCCTCGGGCCTGACCCCGAGCTGCTCTCCATGCACAACGGTGTCTACATGCCGATGATCGACACGGCAGAAATCGTCGGCAAGCGCTACTCGATCCCGCGCGAGCGTTGCGACGAGTTCGCTCTTCGCTCGCAGCAGCGCACCGCCGCGGCGCAGGCGGAGGGAAGGTTCGACGACGAGATCATTCCCGTCACCGCGAAGATGGCGGTAAAGGACAAAGAGACCGGCGAGGTTTCGATGAAAGAGATCACGCTCGCCAAGGACGAGGGCAACCGCCCAGAGACGACGCTCGAAGGGCTGGAGAAGCTCGAGCCGGTGCGTGGGCCGGGCAACGTCATCACCGCAGGCAATGCGAGCCAGCTCTCCGACGGCGCTTCGGTGTCGGTCGTAATGGAAGCCTCACTCGCTGAAAAACGCGGCCTCCAACCACTCGGTCGCTATATGGGCATGGCGGTCGCTGGCACCGCGCCCGAAGAAATGGGCATCGGCCCGGTCTTCGCGGTCCCCAAGCTCCTCAAGCGCTTCGGTCTCAGCATGGACGACATCGGCCTGTGGGAGCTGAACGAGGCGTTCGCTGTCCAAGTGCTCTACTGCGTCGACAAGCTCGGCATCCCTGAGGATAGGCTTAACGTTGACGGCGGCGCGATCTCGATCGGCCACCCCTACGGCATGAGCGGGGCCCGGCTCGTTGGCCACGCGCTCATCGAAGGCAAGCGCCGTGGCGTCAAGCACGTCGTCATCACCATGTGCGTCGGCGGGGGCATGGGCGCTGCGGGGCTGTTTGAGGTCTTCTGAGACTTCGTTCGATTGCGCGCCTATCGCACGCGATTGAACCGGTTCGTCGCAATCTCTGGCTTGCCATTGATGTTCAGCCAGACGATGTTCTCCGTCATCGTCTTGCCATCAGGACTGACGATGTAGGTGCGCGTCGAGCGCGGCATGCCCTCTTTGTAGAATGCTGCGACCATGACGTTTGGCGCGGGCACCTTGACCGCGACGGTATCGACGTTCTGATAGCCTGTTCCATGCGCGGTCGTTCCGTCGAGCGGATAGGTGGCAGTCGCGTTGATCTTTCCTCCCTGGCCGCCGACAATTGCGACGCTCGTGTTCCACTTTCCGCCACCCACATCGCTGTAAGTGATCGTGACGCTCTGCGGCCGCGCCTCAGGCGGGATTTCCGAATGCATGAGATCAAGCGCCCAGGTGCCGAGCAAAGAGGATGCAGATTTGGCGGCCCATGCAGGGGCTGCCTGGGTCAGCGCGGCAGCCAAGCCGATCGACACAATGCGCTTCATATCGCCTCTCCTCCCGAGTTGTGTGATAATATATCAAACGATGTGCCTTTCGCCAATCTGTCGCGGCGTGCGGCGTGGAGGCGGAGTAGCTGTTTGAAGTCTCGTAGTCGCCGACCATAAGCCAAGTGGAGCGTAGCCGGCCCCCCGCCATGCTATAATGCCCGAATGTTTGAGGAGCTCGCGATGATTCCGACCTACGTCATCCTCGGCCTCATCGCGCTGTTCCTGCTGGTCAGCTCACTGAAAAGCTTCGGCATCAACCAGGAATATCAGCGCGGCGTGCTGTTCCGCCTCGGCCGCCTTGGTGCGATGAAGGGACCGGGCTGGTACTGGCTGATCCCCTATGTCGACCGGGTGGTGAGGGTCGATCAGCGGATCATCACCTACCAGCTTGAGACTCAGGAAACGATCACTCGCGACGGCGTGGCGGTGCGGGTCAACGCCGTCCTGTGGTTTCGCGCGGATTCGCCGATGCAGGTGGTGACGGCGGTTGAGGACTGGCGTGCCGCAACTGTCCAGGCGGCCGAGACCGCACTTCGCGACGCCATCGGCCAGAGTGATCTCGATCACATGCTGAAGGATCGCGCATCGATCAATCACCGGCTGCAGGAGCTGCTGCGCGAGGCTTCGCTCAAGTGGGGCGTCGAGATCGACTCGGTTGAGATCAAGGACGTCGACATCCCCGAGCAGATGCAGCGCGCGATCGCCAAGGAGGCCGAAGCGATCCGCGAGAAACGCGCGCGCATCGTCCGCGCCGAGGGCGAGCTTGAGGCGGCGGCCAAGCTATCGCAGGCGGCCCAGACGATCGGCACCGTGCCGACAGCGCTCGAGCTCCGGCGTCTGCAAACTCTCGCCGAAATCGGCGTCGAGCATAACAGCACGATCATCGCCATGCTTCCGGTCGAGCTGGTTCATGCGGCGCGCAAGCTGGCCGGCATGCCTCCGGCCGAAACCGAAGACGGATCGGCGGGTTAAGGCCTCGAACAGGAGGTTCTTTCATGCCCGAATCCAACCGCCCGCTGGTCGAACGCATTGCCCGGGTCCTCGCCGGCGCCGCCTTGAGCAGCAATGCCGAAGGCAGCGATCCCTCGGCCGGTGAGAAGGTCGACCTCGCCTGGCGCGAGCACGTCAATCAGGCGCTTGCAGTGCTGCACACGGCTCGCGAGCCGGACGAGGCGATGGCCGCGGCGGGTGATGCGGGCGTGTGGCGTAACATGGTGGAAACCGCGATCGCGCAGAAAGTCGATTGAGCCCGCGCGACGCAAGTGCGAAGGCCACAACGCGGGCTGATCCGCGCTGGACGCTGGTCGCCTGCATCCTCGCTTCGAGCCTATCTTTCGTCGACGGTTCGGTCCTCAACGTTGCCTTGCCCGCGATCCGGAACAGCTATGGAGCGGGCGCTGCCGACATCCAGTGGGTGATCAATGCCTATTTGCTGCCTTTATCGGCATTGCTGCTCCTCGGCGGGGCGCTCGGTGACCATTTCGGACGCAGGCTCCTCCTGGTTGTGGGCACGAGTCTCTTCGCGGTCGCCTCACTGCTCTGTGCGCTCGCACCGAGTCTGCCTCTGCTCTTCGCGGCCCGCGGCGTGCAAGGCATCGGCGCCGCTCTGCTCCTGCCCAACAGCCTCGCTCTCCTGAATGCCGCTTTCTCAGGAGAGAAGCGCGGTCGGGCGGTCGGCATCTGGGCAGCGGCCGGTGCCGCGGCTGCCGCGGTCGCGCCGCTGATCGGCGGCTGGCTCGTCGGTACTGCCGGCTGGCCGGCGATCTTCTATATCAACCTGCCGCTTGCACTCGGCGCAATCCTGCTTGCGCTGCGCTTCGTGGGTGAAAGCCGCGAGCCCGGCGCGGGCCGCACCGACTATGCCGGCGCGCTGTTCGCGACGGCGGGCCTCGGCGGTCTCACCTATGCGTTGACCCTTTGGTCGGCGACGCGGCAGTTCTCCAATGCGGCGCTGATTGCACTCGCCGCCGGTACGGCCATGTTGCTGGCGTTCCTTTGGGTCGAATATCGGCGGCGCCAGCGGGCAATGATGCCGCTCGCCTTGTTCAAGGGCCGCTGCTTTTCGGGCCTGAACCTCCTCACCTTCCTGCTCTACGGTGCGTTCGGCGCGGCAATGCTGCTGATCCCCTACGTTCTGATCACGAGCGGCGGCTACTCGCCGGTGCAGGCGGGCCTCGCGATGCTGCCATTGCCGATCCTGATGACGGCGGCCTCNCCCACCATGGGTGGACTTGCTGCGAAGATCGGTCCTCGCATCCCGCTAACTGTCGGACCATTGATCGTCGCCGCGGGAATGGTGCTCGCCCGCCTGATCGGTCAGGACAGCAGCTACTGGGCGGGCGCCTTCCCTTCGATCCTCGTGATGGCGCTCGGCATGACCATTGCCGTCGCGCCCCTCACCTCCTCGGTACTCGGCTCGGTCGAAGAACAGCATGTCGCCATGGCCTCGGGTTTCAACAGCGCGGTGGCCCGCACCGGCGGCCTCATTGCCACTGCGCTCCTCGGATCAGTGCTTGCGAGCAAGGGTGCGCAGCTGTTCGCCGGCTTCCACATGGCGATGCTCGTATCCGCCGGAGTCGCCGCTGTTGCTGCTCTCGTGGCTGTGACGATGCTCGGCGGCGTGAAAATGAAGAAGAACGGCGCCTAGCCGTTGGCGGCGATGAACTTCTCGACCACCGGCGCGATTTTCTCGCGCCATTTGCGGCCGTTGAAGATGCCGTAATGGCCGACGTCCTCGGCCATGAAATAATACTTCTTCGCCTTTGGCAGCTTGGTCGTGATGTCGAGCGCGGCCTTAGTCTGGCCAATACCTGAAATATCGTCGCGCTCGCCCTCGATCGCAAGCAGTGCGGTGTCGCGGATCGAGTCCGGCCGCACCCGACGCCCGCGATGCTCCATCTCGCCCTTCGGCAGCAAATGCTGCTGGAACACGACGTCCACCGTCTGCAGGTAGAATTCGGCGGTCATGTCGCAGACCGAGCGATATTCCTCGTAGAATTTCTGCGTCGACTGCGCGCCTTCCTCGTCACCGACAACGAGATGCTTGAACATCTCCCAATGGCTGATGAGGTGCGAGCCGAGGTTCATGGTCATAAAGCCGGCAAGCTGCAGGAAGCCGGGATAAACCTTCCGCCCCGCCCCCGGGTAGATCATCGGCACGGTCGCGATCACATTCTGCTCGAACCAGCTGAACGGGCGCTGCGTCGCAAGCGTGTTCACCGCCGTCGGCGCTTTGCGCGTGTCGATCGGCCCGCCCATCATCGTCAGCGTCTTCGGCCGATGCGGGTTCTTGTCCTCGTTCATCAGCGCCGTCGCGGCGAAAGCGGGGACCGCCGGTTGGCACACCGCGAGCATGTGCGGCCGCTTGCCGGTCTTGGTGCCGATCAGCTCGAGGAACTCGATCAGATAATCGATATAGTCGTCGAGATCGAACGACCCTTCCGACTCAGGCACCAGCTTCGCGTCGCGCCAGTCGGTGATGTAGACGTCGAAGCTCGGCAGCAGCCGCTCGACAGTTCCGCGCAGCAAGGTCGCATAATGGCCCGACATCGGCGCGACGATCAGCAGGCTCGGCCCGGTTTCGATGCCCTCTCGGTAGAAGTGCTTGAGCTGCCCGAACGGCTTGCGGAGCAGGATCTCTTCATTGACCGGCACATCCTTGGCGCGAACGTGCACGCTCTCGATGCCGAACTCGGGCTTTCCCCGCGGCGCCGCCGCATGAGCGAACACCTCGAGGCTGGCCGCGACCATCGGCCCCATCGAGCTGTAACCCCAGGGATTGGCAGGATTGTTAAGCCACCCGGCACCGAGCCCGGCTAGCTTGCTCGCACCTGCGAGAAAGGAGCGCTGCACTTCATAGGCGTCGTAGAGCATGGAATCCCATCGGCTGGACCCTCCCCCGAGAGCGGAAGGGCCGATGTGGGCCTGAAACGACGCTCACGCAAGTGAATGTTGCGGTGCAAAAATTCACCTGTGGAGAACCTAGGAAGTCGCTTCGAGTTCCTCCGTCGCCTGGCGCGCGGCCGTCTTTTCCCCCTGCCCCGCGGGAACGTCCCGGTCGCTCCTCGACGCGGGAAGGACCTCGAGGATCTCGACGATCCGGTAGCGCTCGGCGAGCACTTCGTGGTCGGGTCCGTAGGAGGTCTCGAAGTCGACCTTGCAGCGCAGCGCATCGCCCGGTCGGATGTCGAGCTCGCGGCGGTAGAATTTGTCGAGCAAAGTCCCCGGCTCGCAATAAGCGATCGTGTGCGTGTCGCCATGCTTGAGCGGCCACTGCCGACTCGCCTGATAGTCGGGCATTTCGACGACGAAGATCATGTCGGCCGAATGATTGACCAGCTTGCGCGCGAGCAACAGCGTCCGTGGATCGGCGATCCGCTTCGACAGATCCAGCTCGGCGGAGCCGTTGTTGGTGACGATACGGACGCTGTCGCCGGCGGCCAGCGCGCCCTTCGCCTTCTGCCAGGCCGCGATCGCATCGACGAGTTCAGACGACGAGGGCAGCACCGGATGCGCGGTCGTGGTGATCGAGGTACCCCACGCCAGCACCCGTATCGCTTGCTGCAGATCCGCCAGCTGCAATGTCGGCGAGCCGTCCATCCAGGCGATGATCGCCAGCGTCCCCCGCGCCAAAAACTTGAGCAGCGAGGCGTCAGAGGTTTCGCCCTGACCGCCGCCCGTCTGCACCCTCAGCCACAGCGACAGGCTGCGCTTCGCGACTTCCTCAAGCACCGCTACCGTTTCCAGCTGCACCTTGATCGAGCCCGCCAGCGCCCGGTAGGACTCTTCAACCGCTTCCTGGATGAGCTCCGCGCGCTTCAGTTCCGGCGCTTTCCGCGCTCCGGAGTTTGCCGCAACCTCGACGACCAGGTCACTGTCGGTCAATTCCGCAAGGATGTCGCTGAAGGCGGCGCTATCTTGAATTTCGTCCGAAGGCATGGGGTCACTCGCCTGCTGATTCGTTAAACTGCCATTTACTACGCTGTAGCGGCCCTGAAGCAACCGCTTCGAGGAATTGGCAAAATACCCATGCCGAAAGCAGCAGTTCCAGCGGGGGCGGGCCGCTGTTAGGGAGGGCGCCATGGCCATCCCAACCGCGAACCGTCCCAAGGGACGTTCGATCAAGAACCTTCGAATGGTGTGGGGCTTCGCGCTTCGCTACCCCGGCCATATCGCGGTGGCCGCACTAGCGCTGCTGGTCGCGGCTGGCGCGACGGTTTCCATTCCATGGGGCTTCAGGCTCATCATCGATAAGGGGTTCGGGCCTGGCGCCGGCAACTCCCATGACCTCGCGCCATGGTTCGAGCTACTGATTGGCGTGGTGGCGATCATGGCTCTGGCAACCGCCACGCGTTATTTCTTCGTTTCCTGGCTCGGGGAGCGCACCGTCGCCGATATCCGTCTCGCCGTGCACCGCAACTTGCTGCGACTGTCTCCCGGCTTCTTCGAAGAGAACCGACCGGCCGAGATCACGTCGCGGATCACCGTCGACACAACAATCATTGAGCAAGTGGTGGGCACAACGGTTTCGGTCGCGCTGAGAAACCTGGTGATGGGCATCGGCTGCGTCATCATTCTATTCGCCCTCGCGCCCAAGCTTGCGGCTTTGATCCTCTTGGGCGCGCTGACTGTGGTACTGCCCATTGCCGTGCTTGGCCGCCGCGTACGTGCGATCTCGACGCGCGGCCAGGACCGCATCGCCGACGTCGGCACAGTCACCAGCGAAGTTCTGGGAGCGATGAAAATCGTCCAGGCCTTCAACCAGCAGGACCGGGAGGCAAGCCGCTTCGCCGATGCCGTCACAAGGGTCTTCACAACCGCCAAGCGGCGCATTCTTCTGCGCTCCATGATGACCGCGATCGTGATTTTCCTGATCTTCGGCGCGATCACGTTGGTAATCTGGGAAGGAGCTACCGAAGTCGCAGCGGGTCGGATGACCGGCGGCACCATCGCCGCCTTCGTGCTTTATGGCGGTCTCCTCGCCGGCGCTTTCGGCAACCTGTCCGAAGTNTATGGCGACCTGCTGCGCGCCGCCGGCGCGTCCGAACGATTGTCAGAATTGCTGCAGGCCGAGCCGGAGATCCGCGCTCCTGCACAGCCGGCGAAGCTGCCCGAACCGGCGCGCGGGGAGCTCGTGCTTGAAAACGTCACCTTCCACTATCCGACGCGGCGCGACACCTCGGCGCTCAACGATTTCAGCCTCGCCGTGAAATCGCGCGAGCGGCTCGCCGTCGTTGGACCCTCCGGCGCGGGCAAGACCACCCTCTTCCAGTTGGTGGAGCGATTCTATGATCCCGACGCTGGACGCGTCCTGCTCGATGGAATCGATCTAAAAGCGGCCGATCCCGCGGACATTCGCCGCCGCATCGCGATGGTTCCGCAGGAGACGGTGATCTTCGCCGCCTCGGCGCGCGATAACCTGCGTTACGGCAATTGGGACGCGAGCGAAGAGCAGCTGTGGCAGGCGGCGCGCGACGCCAATGCCGAGGAGTTCCTGCGCGCGCTCCCGCAAGGTCTCGACACCTACATGGGCGAAGGCGGCGCTCGCCTGTCAGGCGGGCAGCGTCAGCGCATCGCAATCGCCCGGGCACTGTTGCGGGACGCACCTCTTCTCCTGCTTGATGAAGCGACGTCGGCGCTCGATGCCGAAAGCGAACGATTGGTGCAGGATGCGCTAGACCGGCTGATGGCGCACCGCACCACGATCGTATTGCGCACCGCCTCGCGACCGTGCGCGCGGCCGATCGCATCGTGGTGATGGACGGAGGCCGCATCGTCGAGGAAGGCACGCACGCGAGCCTCAATGCGCGCGGCGGCCTCTATGCGCGCTTGGCGCGCCTCCAGTTCGAGGACCGCGCCGCTTAGGCGTTGCCGCCCTCGCCTCCGCTCGGCGGAGCTGCGCCACGGCGGCGACCGCGCGAGGCTGTGCTCCGCGAGCGCGACGATGTGCTGCGCTTGCGAGCGCTGCTGCTGCGTGCGGGTTTCTTTGCGGCGCCGGTCGCGGGGCTTTTAGCCCGCGCCGTTGGCGCTTTGCGTGCGGTGCTCGCGCGGGTCGATCCAGTCGCCGAAGACTTTGCGCGCGACGAAGTCGCCTTTTTCGCCGTGCTACGCTTGGCGCTCGACCGCTTCGCGCTCGTTTTACGTGCGCCGCTGCTCCGCGATGCGGACGAGGTGGAGCTCGCGCCCGAACTCTCCTCGGCGCTCCACTTGCCCGACATCACCCGTTGCGCCGCATCGGCAACTGCCTCGGCGATCAACGTGCCGAGCTTGGTTGCGCTCGCCATCACATTGCTGGCAGCCTGAGACGCGGTATCAGCGGCATCGAGGCCTGCATCGCGAATCGCTTTGCGCGCCTTTGGACTGGCACTGATGGCCGCCGCCGCCGCGGCCAAACCTGCAGCGAGCATCTCTTTGCTCATTGCCGCCTTGGCGAGCTTATCGACCGTCGCGTTACCTGAAGAAGAACCCGAAGAACTCTTACGTGCGGATTTCGCCATCGCTTCATCTCCCTCGTCCACGGGAAAAAGACACTTCAAGGCTGTAACGGTTCCCGAACAAGGCGGGAAGTGCTCCGCTTTCGGATAATGTAAAGGGCACCGCCGCTAATCGCAGCGATGCCCTTCGACATGGTCAGCGGCCGGAAGTGACGGCCGTTCGTC
>JGI24737J22298_10000841_pt1 | contig 10934 bp, 11 predicted proteins | sample KBSCornC3_FD_22298 | JGI IMG/M metagenome (IMG submission 22298) | reverse complement strand
AGGGTGTGTTTTTTAAGATAGTTATCCCGTTTAAGGCAACTGAAAAGCCGGCAACTGAAGTGGCCGGAACAGAAGCCGTAATTGTTTCGCATAGTAAAACCGTGGGGAAAGACACTAATGGGGAACTTATTATGCTGGTTGAAGACCATCATGAAATGGCTGCTTATATTGCAGATATTTTACGGCCACAATATCGACTCATCACTGCCGGCAATGGCCGCGCAGCACTGCAAAAACTGCAGGATATGCCGGTAATGCCCAGCCTGATCATATCAGATGTGATGATGCCCGAAATGGATGGCTTTACCCTGCTTGAAACCTTGAAGCAAAGCCCGGCTTACTGCAACATCCCGGTGATCATGCTCACCGCACTGGCCAATACACGGCATAAGCTTAAAGCGCTTCATATTGGGGTTGATGATTATCTCACCAAACCATTTTTAAGCAGCGAGTTGCTTGCACGCACTGTTAATCTTATTAACAACGCCGCCGCCCGCTCCGGGGCTACCATCCCTGATGATGATGAGCTGATTACAAGAACCAACGATCTGCAGATTGAACAACCGGCAGAAAACCCGGGCTTGAAACTTTCGCCTGCCGATTTATCCTGGCTTGAGGAATTGGAAGCCCAGGTACGAAAACATACCGGCAAAACCGATCTTACGCTTGCCGCACTGAGCTATGAACTGGCGATCAGTGAGCGGCAATTATTTCGCCGCATAAAATCAATTACCGGGCTTACACCCAATAAATACATCCGCGCCATTAAATTACAAATAGCACGCGAAGCTATCGAAAGCGGAAAGTACCGCACCATTGCCGAAGTATCATATGCCGCGGGGTTTGATACACCTGCATACTTTGGCAAATTGTTTAAGGAACATTATGGCCGCGACGTTAACGAGCTACTTTAAACAATCCGGCCGGTTATTGTCTTTTTAATTTCAGAAATCTTTAACTGACAGGAGGCTTTTTTTAAGCAAATGGCGGTTTTATAAAGCTAAATGGCAGTTTTATTATATCGCTTTTAGGCAGCTTTGTGAGATACAATCACCCCCTAATATAATGACTGTGACTTTTAATGAGGATAATCTCCGTACCCTTAACAGCCAAACCGATACAATACCAACTATCGGCAAAGCGCCTGATGCAATATGCCCAAGATGCAAAAACAAATTTTGCGACCGGATAAAAAGAGGTGCTATTGTTAAACTGTTCCTTCCCCGGCTTGCAGTAAAACGCTATCGCTGCAGCAGGTGCTCAAACAGGTTTTATAAACGCGGATAAATTTATTTAAGCATCTACCTTTTATTTTTTAGGATAGCAAGAGAAATCAGCCTTTCAACTTAAACTTGAATTATGCCTGATTTTAATTGTGCTTTGCCGGTTTACTTTCGGGTAGCCGGCATTGTTTTTTTGCAGAGACATCACCTTATATCCTATAAGGCGGAACGCGTTATTCCATTGATGCCTGCATATCCCGCCAACAAAAAAGCCCGCCAGTTATCCCGGCGAGCCTTCTTCATTAAAAGTAAGATTTTAAATAACCTTATTCCACAACGCTTAATTTAAGCGTATTGGTTTTACCCTGTTTAATTATAGGTGTAGAAGCAGTGTTAACAACTACGTCGCCTGTTTTAATCAGGCCTTCGGCTTTAAGAGTGTCGTTAACATCGGCAATGGTTTGATCTGTGCTTTCCAGCTGATCATAATAATACGCCCTCACACCCCAAACAAGGCTAAGCGCATTCAATAGCTGCTTGTTTGATGTAAAGATATATGTACTGGCTTTAGGCCTGTGGCTTGATATTTCAAATGCAGTATAACCTGAAGTAGTCATGGAAACGATACCTACCGCATTGCTTTGCTCAGCAATATGTACGGCAGATTCGCAAAGTGCATTGATCAGGAAATCCGGAGAAGAAGGGTCTTTAGCTGTCGCTTGCTTTGGAGCGTTAAACGGATAGCCTAACTCTTCAACATTGCGTACAATTTTGGCCATAGTTTCAATAACAATAACCGGGAACTCACCAACTGATGTTTCGCCGCTTAACATAACCGCATCGGCACCATCAAGTACAGAGTTGGCAACGTCATTCACTTCGGCACGGGTTGGGCGTGGTGTGGTGATCATTGATTCCAGCATCTGGGTAGCTACGATAACCGGTTTTGAAGCAGCGCGGCATTTACGGGCAATCATTTTCTGTAGTAACGGTACTTCTTCAAGCGGCATTTCAACACCAAGGTCACCACGGGCAACCATTACGCCATCTGTAGCAGCAATAATGGCATCAATATTTTCAATAGCTTCCGGCTTTTCAACTTTGGCAATTACTTTAGCCGCCGAACCGTTGCGTGCTATAATACGTTTCAAGTCAATGATATCCTCGCCTGTGCGAACAAAAGAAAGACCGATCCATTCAACATCCTGTTTAAGGGCAAATTCAAGGTTGATCAAATCTTCTTCGGTTAAGCTTGGGATAGACACTTTGGTGTTAGGCAGGTTAACCCCCTTGCGTGACGTTAAGATACCGCCGTGAACAACCTCACATATAACTGTATCAATTTTGTTGGTTTCAATAACCCTTAACTGCAGTTTGCCGTCATCAAGCAAAATAATTTCGTTTGCCTGTACGTCCTGTGGGAAGGTATCATAAGTAATATAGATCTGCTCATCGTTACCAATGCACTCGTGAGTGGTAATTTTAATATGCGTTCCGTTAACTAAATGAATACCGCCGTCCTTTACCAGGCCGATGCGGATCTTTGGGCCCTGTAAATCGGCCAGGATACCTACGTTGGTTTTGTATTGCTCGTTAATTTCACGGATAAGATCGATCACTACCTTATGATCTTCAGGCTTACCGTGCGAAAAATTAAGACGGCAAACGTTAACACCTGCCTTGATCATCGCTAATAAAACATCCTTTTTAGCTGATGCCGGCCCCATGGTGGCAACAATTTTTGTACGATTATAGTATAGTTCCATATTATTCGGGTTAAAACTGGAGGGTATTTAATGATTGTAAAACCAACATCTTTTTAAATTCGGCGCTAAAATAAAAGATTTTCCCGTGATTTTATTTTTTTTGGGTCAATCTTTACAGCTGCAACTATCTCTGGTATTTTATTTAGCGATGAAATGATCGTATCAAGCTCATTATCATCTATATAGTTACGGATCATTAAAAAATAGTCGGCGCTTTTTATTTCAGGCACCAGGTAGCCGTCTGAGCCTTTATTGCCTATAAAGAAGAAGTCTGTTTCGGTGGTTTCCCAGCTGTAACGGTATAATGAAAACAAAACAGGTTCGCTCCCGGGGTAAATATCTACTTCCAGGTCATCGGTTTTTACGAAATTAAAATTCAAGTACTTGTTTATAAGAAAACAAACCCGGTAATCTTTAAGTGAGCTTGTTACTGCAATGAGCACAAAATCAAAATCGATCTCAAACTTTAAAAATTTCCTGTTCAAAATCATTACTTTTACGCCGTCAAAATTACTAATACAAACCGTTTCAATAAAATTTTGTTTAGAGATTTATATTGTAAAAGTTTTAGATTTGTTTATTGACAGAATTTATTTTTCTTTGCACTGAATTTTTATTAATCATTAAACTATAAAGACTATGTCTGATATCGCTTCAAGAGTAAAAGCTATTATCGTAGAAAAACTGGGTGTTGACGAAAGTGAAGTTACGCCAGAAGCGAGTTTCACCAACGATCTTGGTGCCGACTCGTTAGACACCGTGGAATTAATCATGGAGTTTGAAAAAGAATTTAACGTGGCTATTCCTGACGATCAGGCTGAAACTATTGGTACTGTTGGCCAGGCAGTTGCTTACCTTGAAAAAAACGTTAAATAAAACTCCTTAACTGGATTAAATGGAGTTTAAAAGAGTTGTAGTAACCGGGCTTGGAGCACTTACTCCTATTGGTAACACTGTTTCAGATTATTGGAACGGACTGATCAATGGAGTAAGTGGCGCTGCCTTGATCAAAAGTTTTGATACCGAAAAATTCAAAACTAAGTTCGCGTGCGAAGTAAAAGACTTTGACGCGGATGGTTTTTTGGGCCGTAAAGACGCCCGCAAATTGGATCCCTTTGTACAATACGCCTTATTTTCAACCGAAGAAGCCGTAAAAGACGCAGGATTAGATTTTTCAAAACTGGATACCAGCCGTATTGGCGTTATCTGGGGTTCGGGTATTGGGGGTTTAAAAACTTTCCTCGACGAGGTGACAGCCTTTGCCAAAGGTGATGGCTCTCCGCGTTTTAACCCGTTCTTCATCCCTAAAATGATTGCCGATATAGCCCCCGGCCATATATCTATTAAATATGGTTTGCGCGGCCCCAACTTCACTACTGTTTCGGCATGTGCTTCATCAAATAATTCCCTGATAGATTCATTTAACTACATCCGTTTGGGTAAAGCTAACATGTTCATCAGCGGTGGTTCTGAAGCCATTATCAACGAAGCCGGCATAGGTGGTTTTAACGCCATGCATGCATTATCAACCCGAAACGATGATCCGGCAACTGCATCACGTCCGTTTGATCTGGACAGGGATGGTTTTGTGGCCGGTGAAGGAGCAGGTACTATCATTTTAGAGGAGTTAGAGCATGCAAAAGCCCGCGGCGCTAAAATATACGCCGAAATGGTGGGTGGCGGCATGAGCGCCGATGCCTATCATATGACAGCACCTCATCCCGATGGCTTAGGTGCCGCATTTGTAATGCGCGCAGCCCTTGAAGATGCTAACCTTAGCCCTGCCGATATTGATTATGTGAACGTTCACGGCACATCAACCCCAATCGGTGATCCGCAGGAAATTAAAGCAATACAGGATGTGTTTGGTGATGATATTTACCGTATCAACATTAGCTCAACCAAATCAATGACAGGCCATTTACTTGGTGCTGCCGGCGCGGTTGAAGCTATTGCATCGATACTGGCATTAAAAAATGGTATCATCCCTCCAACCATTAATCACTTTACTGATGATCCGGCTTTTGATCCTAAGATCAATTTCACTTTCAATACCGCTCAAAAACGCGATATTAATATAGTGCAAAGCAATGGATTTGGTTTTGGCGGACACAACGCTTCTGTAATATTTAAAAAGTACGAAGATTAATTGTGGTTTGATGCCTATAAGTCGGTTCTACAAGCTTTATATATCACCCAACAGAAAGTATGTTAAAATTTTAAAGAATTTGCTCGGTTTTGTGCCGGGCAATTTGTCTTTATACCGCATGGCTTTCCGTCATAAATCGGTAGCCCAAAACATCAAGAAGGGGGTAAAAAACAGTAACGAACGCCTGGAGTTTTTGGGCGATGCCGTACTGGGCAGTGTTGTTGCTGAAGTACTTTTTAAATTATACCCTTATGAAGATGAGGGCTTTTTGACCGAATTACGCTCAAAAATAGTAAGCCGTGTAAACCTTAACGCACTCGGAAAAAAACTTGGCTTTGATAAATTGATTGAGTATGATAACCGCATGCTTAACTCAAGCAGGCAGGGATCATTACTGGGCGATGCCTTTGAAGCCTTGATTGGCGCGGTTTATTTGGATAAAGGCTATGACTTTACCAAAAATTTCCTGATCAATCATATCATAAAACCTCATATTGATATTCATACGCTTGAGCAAACGGAAACTAACTTCAAAAGCAAGCTTATTGAATGGTGCCAGCGACATGGCCGCGATATTATTTTTGAACTGGTAACCAATCAGGACGGCGAAAGCACCAAGCTTTTCACTGTACAGGCCAATATAGATGGTGAAGTAATGGGCTCGGGCAAAGAATTCAGTAAAAAGAACGCCGAAAAACTTGCCGCCGAAAAAGCATGCGAAGCATTGGGCATCTGATTCAAAGTATTTTAACGATTAAAGCGGCAGTTTCTTTTCCTTTTTAAGTTCTACCGGCCCTTCACCCAATTTAACAGTTGAATCGGGCACGATGAATGTTGGACTGTTTAGCTTTTCGAGCTTTTCTTTATCACTGCTATTTTTATAATATTCATATGCCCGTATGGTGTGCTTTATCAGGTCATAATCAGTCCAGGCTTTGATATCCTTATAGGTAGGCGTATAATAATTCATGAACTTACGGGCAAGGCTATCGGTAGCCAGTCCGGTATATTGCTTCACAAATGGGATATTGTAATGTTTGTGAATTTCGGCCTGCTCCAATTCACTTTGGGCGTTTTGAGCAAAGCGACGTGCGCGATTGGGAGTTGTTCCTAAAAGCTCGTAAAGGCCGGTTACAGGGTTACTTAAAAAAGATAACGCGGGCGGCTTGCCGTTATAATAAGTTCCCTGTTTCTTATAATCGTTTAACACCTGGTTTATCTCCTGCCTCTTGGTTTGGCCAACAACTTTTACCTCGTCAAGTTTTATAATGGGCTGCATGTAAACGGGCATGTCGCTATTGTTCAATACCACTACTTTTTGAGGGGTATAGTCATCGCGGGAAAAAAGCAGGGTATCGCCAACACGGGTCTTTATGCTAAACCAGCCAACATCATCACTAAGTATCAATGTTTTGGTATTCAGATCTTTAACAAAAACCTGTCCTACACGCTCATTGGTCACCTTTTTTGAGATAACACCCTTTACCGTAAACTCCTGGGCCGAAACATGAACGGTTATAAGGCATAGAACGCCTGTTATAAGCAGGTATAAATAGTTGCGCATCAGTGATAATTGAACGTAAATATAGGAAGTGTATTTTATTTGAAATGTGAAAAAATGTTAAAGCGCTTCGCTTTGGTGGTTGGAGGTTAGAGACTGGAGGTTAGTTTTACTTTTTTTGAATGATAAATTCTCTCTATTGAATTTATTTCAAATCCGAAATTTAACAGTGACCTAACCTCTAATCTCCGATCTCTAACCTCTAACTAAATTTGCTATCTTTGCGCATGATAAAATCCATGACAGGGTATGGAATTGCCAGTTTTGATTCGGGCAGTACAAAATACACCGTAGAGGTTAAATCCCTGAACAGCAAATTTTTAGAATTATCGCTTCGTTTACCGAAGATTTTTGCCGAAAAAGAGTTTCAGCTGCGTAATGACTGCAGTAAACTCATCGAGCGCGGTAAAGTTAACTTATCTATTAACACCGAGCAGGTAAGTCAATCAGTAAAAGCGGCAGGCATTGATAAAGATCTGCTCAAACATTATTACAACCAGCTAAAATCAGTAAGCGAAGAGCTCGGCGAGCCAACCGGCAACCTGCTTCAGCTGGCATTGGGCTTACCCGAAGTTGTTAAATACGAAGAAGATACCATATCCGAAGATGAGTGGAAAGCCGTTGAAAAAACTTTTCAGCAGGCGATGGCCGCTTTCCAGGACTTCAGGGCTCAGGAAGGTAATGTTATTGAACAGGAGATTAAAGGGCGTATTAACACTATATTAAAAAACCTGGAGCTTGTTGAACTGGAAGATCCTAAACGTGTTCCTTTGATTAGAGAGCGCCTTAATACATTCTTAGCAGAAGCCGCAAGCCGCGAAGCTATAGATCAAAACCGGTTTGAACAGGAACTGATCTATTATATTGATAAGCTTGATATTACCGAAGAAAAGGTAAGGCTGAAAGCGCATTGCGAATACTTTATCGAAACATTAAAAAACGCTGATGCAAACGGCAAAAAGCTGGGCTTCATTTCGCAGGAGATTGGTCGCGAGATCAATACATTAGGATCAAAAGCCAATGATGCCAACATCCAGAAACTGGTAGTAGGCATGAAAGAAGAACTTGAAAAAATTAAAGAACAACTGTTAAACGTATTATAATATAGTCATTGAGTCATGAGGTCATTAAGTCATTGATTGCTTTGTAAGCAATTTTTGAAAAATGACGCAATGACTTAATGACGCAATGACGTGTATAATCAATGACCAAAGAAGGTAAACTCATCATATTTTCGGCTCCGTCGGGTGCTGGTAAAACCACAATAGTACATCATTTGCTGGGAAAAATTCCTGATCTTGAATTTTCTATTTCGGCCACCACGCGTGAGCGCCGCGGCGATGAGGTGCATGAAAAAGATTACTACTTTATAAGCAAAGAAGAGTTTTTGCACCGCATAGCCAAAAAGCAATTTGTTGAATTTGAGGAGGTTTATACCGGTACTTTTTATGGCACGCTCCGTACTGAAATTGAGCGCATCTGGGCAAAAGGCAAAACAGTAATATTTGATATTGACGTTGAGGGTGGCCTTCACCTTAAACGCAAATACGGTCCCCAGGCTTTGGCTATATTTGTACAACCGCCATCGCTTGAGGTTTTAATTGAAAGGTTGACCGGCCGTGGCACCGATAGCGAAGAAAAACTGAAAGAACGCTTTGCTAAAGCAGAAAAAGAGCTTAAATACGCTCCGCAATTTGATATTATACTCAAAAATTACGATCTTGAAACTGCTTGCGCAGAGGCTGTGGAATTGGTGAGTAACTTTATTAGCCCCCAGGCCCCCTAAAGGGGGAGTGCAAAAAACTCATTTTGTACACCGGGAGCATTTAATCTACAAAACTTTTAATTTCCCCTTTAGGGGTTAGGGGCACAACATGAAGATAGGCTTACTGTTTGGTTCATTTAATCCTATACATATAGGGCATTTGATTATTGCCAATTATATGGCAAACCATACCACGCTTGATAAGGTATGGCTGGTTGTATCGCCCCAGAATCCGTTAAAAAAGTATGGCGATCTGATCAACACTTATGACAGATTGGAGATGGCCCGCCTGGCTACTGATAATGCAACCAATATTAGTGTGAGCGATGTTGAGCTGAAGTTGCCCCAGCCATCGTATACCATTGATACCCTTGCCCATTTAAAGGAAAAATATCCCGAGCATGAGTTTGCCCTCATCATGGGTTCGGATAACCTTGGCTCCCTGCATAAGTGGAAAAACTATAAGCTTATCCTGCGCGATTACCGCATTTACGTGTACCCGCGCCCCGGGTATGAAAATGCCGAACTGGCCGATCACCCTTCGGTTACCATCACCATGACGCCGCTTATGGAACTTTCGGCTACGTTTATCCGCAAATCAATAGCCGAAAAAAAGAACGTGCAGTTTTTTGTACCAGATCCGGTATTGAAATTTATAGAGAGCAAGAGCTTGTACAGGTAACTCTGTAAATCTAAATCGCCCATCATTGCTTCGTACCTTACAGCAATGACGGGCAATTAATAAGTGTGGGTTTACCCAATAAAATGATATAAAAACACAACTTCGCCGGTAAAAGCCGGTTTGCGCTGGTCTTTTATTTCGAGCTCGATGGCCATAGTGGATTTCGTTGTGCCACGAAGGTTAAGCAAGCTGGTCAACTTTACTTTTAACCGTACCTCATTATCAACCAGCACCGGTTGTGCAAAACGAAGGTTTTCGATGCCGTAATTAATTTCCATTTTCAGGTTTTCGATCTTTACGATCTCTTTCCATAGGTGAGGGATAAGCGAAAGTGTAAGGTAGCCATGTGCAATGGTTGACTTAAACGGGCTTTCAGTTTTTGCCCTTTCCGGGTCGGTATGGATCCATTGGTGATCGAGGGTTGCATCGGCAAATTTGTTGATCTGCTCCTGCGTAATAGTGTGCCATGATGATACGCCAAGGTCGTTGCCAACCTGCTGTTCAAACTCCTGAAAACTGCTGATTACAATCATATTGGGTTATTGATAGTTAGGTTTTTTTAATATTGAAGCCGCAAAGGTATTAAATTATAGTGTTTATTCGCCCAGTAATGCCTTTAAGCTTTCCAGTGTATCAGCCTCTTCTTTGGGTTTATCATGCCGCCACCTCAGGATCCGCGGGAAACGCAATGCTATACCCGATTTATGCCTGGTTGATTTATTGATGCCCTCAAAGCCTATCTCAAACACCAGCTCGGGCTTTACGGTACGTACGGGGCCAAATTTTTCGATGGTATTGCGTTTTACAAAATAGTCTACCTTATTGATCTCCGCATCGGTAAGGCCCGAATAAGCCTTGGCAAAAGGCACCAGCTTGTCGCCATCCCAAACGGCAAAAGTATAATCTGTATACAGGTCGGCCCGGCGGCCATGACCTTTTTGGGCATAGATCATCACAGCATCCACCGATAGCGGATCGATCTTCCATTTCCACCAATCGCCCCTGCGGCGGCCTACCTGGTAGGCCGCGCTTTTGCGTTTCAGCATGATCCCCTCGGCTATCATAGCGCGCGACTGTTCCCTGATACTTCCAAGCTGCTCCCAGCTTTCAAACTGAATCAGCGATGAAATACGGAACACTTCGGAATATCGTGTCTCTGTTTGTAACTGTTCCAAAATTTCCCGTCTTTCAGTTTGGGATTTATAGCGGATATCTTCGCCTTTATGTTCCAGACAATCATAAGCAATAACGGCTACCGGGCTTTCTTCCAGAATTTTTTTGCTGAGGTTTTTTCTGCCAATACGCGTTTGCAGCACGTTAAACGGCATAGGCAAGCCATTTTGGAAACTGAGGATCTCACCGTCAATCACCGTACCATCGGGCAGGGCATTTAAAAAGAGATGCAGCTCAGGAAACTTTTCAGTAGCCAAATCTTCTCCACGGCTCCAGATAAAAATCTCGCCGCCGCGCTTTATCATTTGCGCACGGATCCCATCCCACTTCCACTCAGCCTGCCAATCGGATGCATCACCGAGGGTGATCCCTACTTCAGCGGGAGTTTTTTGTTTTTCGGACGTTTCCTGGATAGGATAAGCCAGGAAAAAAGGATAAGGCCGGGAGATATTAGCTTCGGCATCCTGCTCTGCCATCAATTGCGAAAACTGATGGGTTTCGGGCAGCCAGCTCCCCATAATGCGATGGGTAAGTACTGCGGGTTCGAGTCCGGAAATATCCGCCAGCGCCTTGATTACCAAATTTTGTGATACGCCAACCCTGAAACTGCCGGTT
>JGI24737J22298_10000837_pt1 | contig 10956 bp, 13 predicted proteins | sample KBSCornC3_FD_22298 | JGI IMG/M metagenome (IMG submission 22298) | reverse complement strand
CCGCCATATTCAGCAACCCCGACGGTGGTGAGGGCAGCATCGCCGGGTTCAAGGGCGTGCCGGTGCTGGTGAACTTGTGGGCCACCTGGTGCGCGCCTTGCGTCAAGGAGCTGCCGACGCTCGACAGGCTCGCCGCCGCGCACCGCGAGGACGGGCAGCTTGGAGTGGTCGCAGTCAGTCAGGACACCGGACCACAGGCATCGGTGACGGCCTTCCTGGCGAAGCTCAACGTGAAGGATCTCGGCGCTTATCACGATCCCAAGATGGCGCTGTCCGCTGCGCTTGGCCCGGACACCGTGCTTCCAACGACGATGCTGTTCGACGCGAAGGGCAAGGAAGTGTGGCGCTACGTCGGCGACCTCGACTGGACGAGTCCGGAGGCTGCTAAGCTTCTTGCGGAAGCCGGCGCCGCACCGAAAAGATCTTAAGCAGCCGCCCGTCGATTGCCGCGAGGCCAAGTGCGATCAGGCCGAGACCAAGGAAGTCCTGCGGCGCCAGCGTTTCGCTGAGGAACAGCGCACCAAGGACAATCGCAACAGGCGGTACGAGCAAGGTGACTAGCAAGGCATTGGTCGCGCCCGAGGTTGCGATCAGTCGGAAATAGAGCACGTAACCGAAGGCGGTGCAGAGGAGCGCAAGCGCGGTGATCGCGCCAATGGCGGTAAGCGGCGGAAAAGCGTGGGTCCAGGGCTTGTCGACGAAGATCGACAGCGGGAGCATCATCAACGCGCCGGCGGTCAATTGGCCGGTGGTGACGCTCATCGGCGAAATGCCTTGGCTGCGGAAGCGGCGCGCCCAGACTGCGGCGAGGGCATAGCTCAGCGAAGCCGTGACGCAGGCGAGCTGGGCGAGCGCATTGGTGCCGAGACTGGAGAGCAAGGACGGGCCAATCATCGTGGCGACTCCGCCGAAGCCCAGGAGCACACCGGCGATCTTGCGCGGGTTCATGCGCTCGTCGCGAGTGAGGAAATGGGCAACGACCACGCCCCAGATCGGCGTCGTCGCGTTGAGGATCGAAGCGAGGCCGCTGGCGATATGCGTCTGGCCCCAGCCAAAGAGGGTGAACGGCAGCGCATTGTTGAGCAGCGCGAGGAGCAGGATCGAGCCCCAGGCCGAGCGCGGCAGGCCGAGCTTTTCGCCCTTAAAATAGAGGACGCCCCACATTGCAACGGCAGCGATCGTCAGCCGCAGCCAGACATAGGTCAGCGGCGGGACGTGGCGGACAGCGACTCCAATGAAGAAGAAGGCGCCGCCCCAGATCACGGCGAGGATGCCTAGGATCAGCCAGTCGGCCCGGTTCATCTGCACACGGATCATGTGCGCATCATGGGCCGCAGCGAGCGGAGCGGCTTCCGCCTGCTTGCGATCAAAGGCGTTGGGATCGACCGGTTTCATAGCCACCGATTTACCGGTTACAGCCATGTGCCAGCCAACAAATGGCGGACAGCCAGCGATAAGCTGGGCTTATCTAATCCCTTAGCAACTCATTGATGCTTGTTTTGGAGCGGGTGCGTTCGTCAACCCGCTTGACGATCACTGCGCAGGCGAGGCCGGGGCCCCCGTCCTTCCCAGGAAGCGAACCTGGGACCACCACCGAATATTCCGGCACCCGGCCGTAGTGAACCGCCCCGGTCGCGCGGTCGACGATCTTCGTGGACGCACCGAGGAAGACGCCCATGGACAGGACCGAGCCGCGCTCGACGATCACGCCTTCGGCGACTTCCGACCGCGCGCCGATGAAGCAATCGTCTTCGATGATCACCGGCCCGGCCTGCAACGGCTCGAGCACTCCGCCGATCCCGGCGCCGCCGGAGATATGCACGTTCTTGCCGATCTGCGCGCAGCTTCCGACCGTCGCCCAAGTGTCGACCATCGCGCCTTCGCCGACGCGAGCGCCGATGTTGACGAAGCTCGGCATCAGCACTGCGCCCGGCGCGACAAAGGCGCCGCGGCGGACGATCGCGCCGGGAACCGCCCTGAATCCCGCAGCGGCGAACTCCTTCTCACCCCAGCCCGCGAACTTGGAGGGCACCTTGTCCCACCAGTGCGCGCCGCCGGGCCCCCCGGCGATCGCCTCCATCGAATTGAGGCGGAAGGACAGCAGAACTGCCTTCTTGAGCCATTGGTGGACGGTCCAGTCGCCGTCCTGCTTCTCGGCGATGCGCGCCTCGCCAGCATCGAGCGCAGCGAGTGCAGCGTCGACCGCCTGCCGAGCCTCGCCTTTGGTGCCGGGGCCGATTGTCTCGCGCTTATCCCAGGCGCGCTCGATCACCGCCTGCAGCTCATTGGTCATTCTTCATCTCCAAGATACTTTCGAGCCATTCGCCGATGTCACTCACGCGAACATCGACTACGGCTTCGTCATAGTGGCGGCCAGCCTGCTCCGAACCATTGTCGACCCAGACCGTGGTCATGCCCAGCGTCTTGGCCGGAACGAGATTCTTGACCATGTCGTCCGCCAGCAGCGCATTCTTCGGATCGATTCCGAAGCGCTCGCACAGCAGCGCATAGCCGTGCGGGTCGGGCTTTGGGCGAAGGTNGCTCGCATGGATGTCATGCAGGTCGTTAAAGTGGCTGTGAACGCCGATCGCTTCGAGCACGCGCCGCGCATAGGGTGCATCGCCGTTCGTGAAGACGAACCGGCGACCAGGGAGCCGCGGCAGCAACCGAGCGAGCCGCTCGTCGCACTGGACACGGTCGAGCGGAATATCGTGGACGTCAGCAAGGAATTCGTGCGGATCGATGCAATGCTCCTTCATCAGGCCGGCGAGCGTCGTTCCGTGTTCGTGAAAATGCGCCTTCTGAACCCGCTTCGCCTCTTCAGGATCGCAGTCCAGCAGCCGCTCGATATAAGCGCCCATGCGCTCGTCGATCAGGGCGAACAGCCCCGAGGATGCGGGGTAAAGACAATTGTCGAGATCGAAGATCCAGTCGCGGATGTGGGCGAAGCTGCGGTCCATGGGCGCGGCGGCACCTAGCCGCTTCGGTGCCTTAAGCAAATTGAAAGGAATTATAAACCATAACGCAGGCTGAGGAGCCATTGTTTTTCAACGGCTTGAGCGGAGTGGGGGTTATGGGTAAGCGGTTCCTTGCAACGAGCGCATGCGCTCTTGTGATGACCTTTGGTTTGAGTGCCTGTGGTGGCGGCGGCGGCGGTGGAGTCTCGCCGATCCCGACCGCGCCGGTGACTCCAACTCCAACTCCAACTCCAACTCCGACTCCAACGCCTACCCCGACGCCTACCCCGACCCCGACGCCCACGGGGACGAACTACAACACGAGCGAGTATCAGAACTCGCAATATTCGGTCGTATCGAACGCCATCGCCGCGTACAATGCGGGCGCAACTGGCAAGGGCATCAAGATCGGCGTCGTCGACAGCGGCATCAATCCGAGCCTCGCCGAGTTCGCCGGCCGGGTCGATCCGGCGAGCGGTGACGTCGCCGGTAACCGCGGTGTGGGCGATGACGATGGTCACGGCACTGCCGTGAGCGCCGTCGCCGCGGCGGCACGCAACAATAGCGGTTCCATGGGTGTCGCTTTCGACGCGACCATCGTCAGCGAGCGCGCCGACGATCCAGGAAGCTGCTCGCAAAAGGATGGCTGCCAGTTCTACGATCCAGCTATTGCTGCGGGAATCGACGANGCTCGTCTCGCGGGTGCNAAGGTCATCAATCTGTCGCTCGGCGGTTCGGGGCCCGGCACTACGCTGCTCAACGCAATGCAGCGAGCGGTGAATGCCGGAATCGTCCTGGTCATTTCCGCCGGCAATGACGGCGCCGATCCGACCAAGGGCGCCAACTCTGACCCATTCGCGCTCATCCCGGCGCAGAATTTCCCGGGTTCGGTGATCATCGCCGGCTCGGTGGGAACGGACAACGGCGGCGGCGGCACCAACGCGAGCCAGATTTCCGATTTCTCGAACCGTGCCGGAACCGGCGCGGCTTATTATCTGATGGCGCTCGGCTACCAGGATCGCGCTCCCGACCAAACCGGTGCGCAGTTTCTCTGGTCCGGGACGAGCTTCTCGGCGCCGACGATTACCGGAGCCGTCGCGCTGATGGCCCAGGCCTTCCCGAACCTCACCGGCAAGCAGATCGTTTCGATCCTGTTCCAGACGGCCGACGACCTCGGCGCGACCGGAGTGGATTCGATTTACGGCCACGGACGGATGAACATCCAGCGCGCCTTCCAGCCGGTCGGCTCGACGAGCCTCGCCGACAGCAAGGTGCCTGTTACCGGTTCGGCCGGAGACGTGCCGCCCGCCGCAGGCGACGCCGCCACAGGCCAGTCGATGGGCGCGATCATCCTGGACGGCTACAACCGGGCGTATGTCCTGAACCTCGCGGCAACCCTTCGCCGCGCCGACGCCGACCATCCGCTGTCCCGCTCGCTGCAGAGCGACGTTAAGGTCAACAGCGCCCAGTCCGGTCCGGTGACGATCGCAATGACGGTGCGTCAGCGGCACGACTTTACGGGCGGGTACGCGGTCGAGCGCTTGGGCATCGGTCCGGAGGACCTGCGCAAGTCACGGCTGATTGCAGGCTCGGCGGTCGCGCTGCTCGACAACAAGACCGCAGTCGCCTTTGGCTTCGCTGAAGGCGCAAAGGCGATGGAGCGAAGGCTGACCGGAGCGAATGCGGGATCCTTCCTTATCGCCAACGACATCAGCGGAACGCCGGGCTTCTCGGCCAAGCGCAACAGTAGCATGGCGATCCGGCATCAGTTCGGCGGCCTCGGTGTCACAGTTTCGGGCGAGACGGGCGACGTCTGGCAGGAAGTGAAGACCACGGCGACCGGGTCACCCTACCGCCTGGCGACGATTTCGGTGGACCACAGTTTCGGCCGCAACTGGTTCTCGCTCGGACTTAGCCGTCTCGACGAGAAGCAGTCGCTGCTCGGCGGGCGGATGACGGCCCTTCTGGGTGGCGGCGGGGCGTCGACAGCCTTCTTCGATGCCGAGGCGCGGCACAGTTTCGGCGGCGGCTGGACCAGCACGCTGAGCGCCCGTCGCGGCTGGACCGACTTCGCTGGCGGTAAGTTCCAGACAGGTGCCTACGCCTTCGACTTGGCCAAGCTCGGCATAGTGTCGGATCGCGACAGGTTCGGATTCCGCCTCGCGCAGCCGCTCCGCGTGGAGCATGGCGGCTTCGCGATGATGCTTCCGACGGCGTACGACTATGTCACGCAGACCGCGACCGACAGCCTGACCCGCATGTCGCTCACTCCGAGCGGCCGCGAGATGGACGCAGAACTAAGCTACGGTTCGACCTTGCTCGATGGAAATGCCTGGCTCGGTGGCAATCTCTTCTACCGTCGCCAGCCCGGTCATATCGCGAGCGCGCCGGACGACAAGGGCGCGGCAATCCGCTTCACGCTGGGCTTCTAGGTCTGACGGCGCCTGAAGCGCGGCGTCAGCATCCCAACCTGCTGCCGGTAGAGCTCATAGTCTCGTCCGAAGAGGCCGACCAAGTCATGCTCCTCGTAGCGGATCGCGATCAACATGTAGGCTGACATTCCTACGGCGAGCAGCAGGTGCCCGATCGTCATCTCCGGCGCTGCCCAGAAGGCGAGGAAAAAGCCCAGATAAAGCGGGTGCCGCACCCATTTGTAGAAGAACGGCTGGCGGAACTTTGGCGGCTCCGCCGAACGTCCGCGGAGATGATACCAGGCCTGCTGAAGGCCGAAGAGCTCGAAATGATTGATCAAGAAGGTACTGAGCAGCACAGTCAGCCACCCAATCGTGAATGCCACCCAGATCAGGTCGCTCGCCCAGGCATGGGTGATCGGGTTCACGCTCCACACCACCTTGTCGATCGGGCGCCAGCCAATGAACAGGATCATCAACATCACGCTGGCTGCGAGGACAAAGATGCTGCGCTCGATCGGCGGTGGCACAATCTTCATCCACCAGCGCTTGAAGCCCTGTCGCGCCATGATGCTGTGTTGGAGACCGAACAGGCCGATCAGCGCGATGTCGATGAAAACCGCTGCGATCGGGTCAGACTGCGGTCCAGAGTCGACCGTGCGGGTCCCGAGTGGAAAATCGCCGACGAACACGATTAGGTAAAGGAAGGTCGCGAAGAAAATCGCATAAGCGACAATCGCGAAGATCATTGCGGCGGCGCGTGACATGCCGAGTTCCCCTTATCGGACTGTTGTGAAGATCTTTAGCGGCCGCTCACTCCGTACTTTACCACAACGGGCACTTCGCAGCCGTCGACCCGGCGATAGACCGTCAAATAGAGGTTGCCGTCCGGAAGGTCGGTCAGCCTGCGCGGAGTGAGCGCTTTGCCTCGGTAAAGGCTTCCAGTGCCCGTCAGATGGCTCGACGTGCGTGGGCAAATTGACGATTTGGGCTGCAGTTGTGCAGCAGTCGGCTGCGGAGCAGCGGCAAGTGCAGCGACAGCGAGGAGGAGCATCGACAGTCTCCCTTCGCCGCAGAAACTAGCAGTTTGGCGCTAAACCGTGAAGCTCTCGCCGCAGCCGCACGCGCCTTTCGCGTTGGGGTTGTCGAACACGAATCCGGCCGCGAAATCGTCCTCACGCCAATCCATGGTCGAGCCGATGAGGTAGAGGACCGACGCCCCATCGACGTAGAAGGTGCCGCCGGGGGTTTCGATCTTCTCGTCGAACGGCTGCTCGCTAGTCACATAATCGACTGAATATGCGAGGCCGGAGCAGCCGCGGCGGGGGGTCGAGAGCTTGACCCCGGTCGCGCCTTCCGGAGCCCGCGCCATCAGCTCAGCGATGCGTGCCTCGGCGCCTGGCGTTAGCGTAATCGCTGCGGGGCGCGCGCGGAGTTTCGTTTCCTTGTTCATAGCATTCCCAATTCGAGCCGCGCTTCGTCGCTCATCTTCGACGGGTCCCATGGTGGGTCCCAGACAAGGTTTACAACAGCGTCGCGAATTCCGGGCACCGACATCACCCGCAGTTCGACCTCGCCAGGCATCGATTCCGCGACTGGGCAGTGCGGCGTCGTCAGNGTCATGGTGATGGTTGCGTCGCCGTCTTCGCTGACGTCGACGTCATAGATCANGCCGAGCTCGTAAATGTCGACCGGGATTTCGGGATCGTAGATCGACTTCAGAACCTCAACCACGTCAGCCTGGAGATGGCTTCCAGCGCCGCCCTTCGGCTCCTCTTTGCCTTCTCCCGCAAGGAAGCCTGCGAGATAATCCTTCTTCCGTTCGAACTCCGGCGTGACGCGCGCACGAGCGGGCGGAGTCACCGACTCCACTTCCTCCGCCTCAATCTTGCGCTCCTCATTCATCCGAAAATCCGCTTCACCTGTTCGATCCCGCGCACAAGCGCCTGAATGTCCGAGCTGTCGCTGTGCGCGGCGAAGCTCGCGCGGGCGGTCGCCTCGGTGCCGAGCCAGCGCATCAGGGGCTGCGCGCAATGGTGGCCGGCACGGACGGCGACGCCCGCATCGTCCAATATGGTGGCGGTATCGTGCGCGTGCACCCCGTCGACGTTGAAACTAACGATTCCGGCGCTGTCCTCGGGGCCGTAGATGGTGACTCCGGGGATGCTCGACAGCGCGGCGCGGGCTTCGGCGACCAAGGCACATTCGTGCGCATGGATGGCATCGAGGCTGAGCTTCTCAACCCAGTTCACCGCCGCGTGCAGTCCGACTGCGCCGACGATATGCGGAGTGCCGGCCTCGAACCGCGCTGGTGGGTCGAGGAAGGTTGTCTCCTCGAACGTGACCTTCTCAATCATCGCGCCGCCGCCCTGCCACGGCGGAAGGTCTTGCAGTAGGTCGGCGCGGCCCCACAGGCAGCCGATCCCGGTCGGGCCGTAGAGCTTGTGCGCCGAGAATGCGTAGAAATCGGCACCGATCGCGGCGACATCAACCGGGAGGCGCGGAACTGCCTGGCAACCGTCGAGCAGCAGCAGCNCGCCTTTGCTGTGCGCGATCTCGGCCGCGCGCTTCGCGTCGAGCAGCGAGCCGAGCACGTTCGAGACGTGGGCGAAGGCGACGACCCGATGCTCGTCAGTGAGCATCGCCTGCGCTGCGCCAAGATCGATGCGGCCGTCGTCGGTCAGCGGGACCGCATCGACTTCATATCCTGCGAGCTGCCAGGGCACGATGTTGCTGTGATGCTCGAGGGCGGAGACTAGGACGCGGCTGCGGCCGTCCTTCGGCAACGCCCGCGCGACGAGGTTGATCGCCTCGGTCGCGCCGCGGGTGAAGATCAGCTCGTTCTCCCGGCCGCCGATAAGGTTCGAGGCCGCCGCGCGCGCGGCCTCGTAGCTTGCGGTCATGTTCGCCGAACGTTCGTACACGCCGCGATGCACAGTCGCGTAATCGCACGAGTAGGCCTGGCTTATCGCGTCGATCACCGCCTGCGGCTTCTGTGCGGTGGCAGCGCTGTCGAGGTAATGCCAGTTCTCGATCGCCGGAAACTGGTCGCGCACCGACAGCATTGAGTTGGCGATGAGCTGGGTTTCGCGGTTCATACCACCCTCCGCAGCGCTTCGCGCGCCGCTTCGCAGATGGCATCCCCTTCTTTCGCGCTATCCCACAGACCCATGATGAAGCCTTCGAGCAGCAATGCGCGGGCACTTGCCGGGTCGAGCCCGCGGCTTTGGGCGTAGAAGAGCTGCATCGTGTCGAGTTCGCCTACGGTCGCGCCGTGCGCGCATTTTACATCGTCGGCGAAAATTTCGAGCTCAGGCTTGCAGTTCGCGGTTGCGCCGCGGTCGAGGAGCATGGCTTTGACAGACTGCTCGGCATCCGTCTGCTGCGCGCCACGCGCGACTTCCACCTTGCCGAGGTACGAGCCGGTCGCCTTGCCGTTTAGCACCGAGCGGATGGTCTGGCGCGAACGGCCGCCCTCGCCGATGTGCTTGACGTTGGTGACGATCTCGTTGGTCGAGAGACCGGTGCCAATGTTGGCGGCGAACAGTTCGAACTGCGCGCCTTCGGCGAGACTGACCTCGAGCTCGATGCGGCCATAGACCGGGGCCGCGTTGAGGGCGAAAATGCGCGCTTTTGCGCCTTCGCCGAGTGCCAGCTGGACACGGCGTGGCTGCACGTCGTCCGGCATCGGCAACCAAGTCTCTTCAAGCTCTTCGCCGGCGCCGACGGTGAGCGTCACCGGCTCGGCGAACTGCTCCCAAACGGGCTGCAGCGCGTCGAGGTCGGCGTAGCGCCATTCTTCCTGGCGGCGAGTGGGGAAAGGTGCGCTCATCACGCCGCTGCCTCTGCATAGCCCTCGCGCTCGAGCTCGCGGGCGAGCTCGGGGCCGCCGCTGCGCTCGATGCGGCCGCTCACCAGTACGTGGACCCGGTCGGGCTCCACATAATCGAGTAAGCGCTGGTAATGGGTGATCAGCAGCACGCCCTTGTCGGGCGCGCGCATGATGCGGTTGATGCCGGCGCCGACGGCCTTCAGCGCATCGATGTCGAGCCCGCTGTCGGTCTCGTCCAGCACTGCGAACTTCGGGCTCATGATACCCATCTGGACCATCTCGGCCCGCTTCTTTTCGCCGCCCGAGAAGCCGACGTTGACCGGGCGTTTGAGCATCTCGGCGTCCATTCCGAGCAAGGCCGCCTGACCCTTCGCGAGCTTGATGAACTCGCCCGCNGANACTTCGGTCTCGGCGCGCGCGCGGAGCTGCGAGTTGAGGCTTTCGCGCAGGAACTGGAGGTAGGAAATTCCGGGAATCTCAACCGGGTATTGGAAGCCCAGGAAAAGCCCCGCAGCAGCGCGCTCATGCGGTTCGAGCGCGAGCAGGTCCTTGCCGTCGAACGCCGCGCTGCCCTCGCTCACCTTATAGCCGGGGCGGCCGGCGAGTACATAAGCGAGCGTCGACTTGCCCGAGCCGTTGGGGCCCATGATCGCATGCACTTCACCCGCTGGGACGCTGAGCGACACGCCGTTAAGGATCGGCTTGTCGGCAACTGTCGCGTGGAGGTTGGTGATCTCGAGCATTTACTTGTCGGACTTTCCGGCGGGGCAGTTGTTGAGGAAGTAACGACGCATGTTGTCCATCGCGTCCTGGCGGATGCTTTCGAGCATGCGCTTGTCGTTGAGCGCCTTCTGGCGGTCCTCGAGCGCGGCCTGGTGGAGGTCGAGCTGCTTTTCGGCCTGCTTCTGCTCGGTGAGTTTCGCCGGCGGCGTTTCGCGCAGCGCCCGGCGCTGATCGTTGAGCGACAGCCGTTCGTTCACGATCCCCTCCTGCTCGCGATAGGCGTCGAGCAGGAACTGGCTGCGCCGCGCGGATTCGGCCGAGAAGACCGGGTTGGCCGCACCACGGTCGCACCGCGCCACCGCCTGGTCGAGCGCGTCAAGATCGGCCGACGCTGCGGCAAGGAGGAGAAGCGGCATCATAGCTTGCGGGCCTCTTTGCCTTTGGCGCTTGGGATTACAGTTTGATGAGACTGATCGATCAGCGGTGCGCCACTGATCTTCGGGCGATCGTCAATGGGATTGAGCTGGGTCGGCCGACCCAAGCCAGCAGTTTCTCCGCCGCCAGCGTCGCCAGTTCCGATGGAGATCTGGTCTGTGTAATCGCCGCCGACATCTTCATCAATCATCCCACGCTCCCCTCCAGCGAAACCCCCAACAGTTTCTGCGCTTCGACCGCGAACTCCATCGGGAGCTGCTTCAGCACCTCGCGGGCGAAGCCGTTGACGATCAGCGCCACCGCAGCTTCCTGGTCGAGGCCGCGGCTCATCGCGTAGAAGAGCTGGTCCTCGCTGATCTTCGAAGTGGTCGCTTCGTGCTCTATCTGCGCGGTCGGGTTCTTGACCTCGATGTACGGCACGGTGTGCGCGCCGCAGTCGCTGCCCAGCAGCAGCGAATCGCACTGGGTGAAGTTGCGCACGTTCTCGGCGCGCGGGAGCACGCGCACCAGCCCGCGATAGGTGTTGTTCGAGCGGCCGGCGCTGATGCCCTTCGAGACGATGGTCGAGCGCGTGTTGGCGCCGATGTGGATCATCTTC
>JGI24737J22298_10000830_pt1 | contig 11000 bp, 3 predicted proteins | sample KBSCornC3_FD_22298 | JGI IMG/M metagenome (IMG submission 22298) | reverse complement strand
TGCGCGTCGGTGGCGACGGCGGGCACCGAGGTGACGCGGCTGCCGTTCTGGTACAGCTCCGCGTACCAGCCGCTCAGGCCGGCCTCGCCGGCATCCTTTGCCGTCGGGTTGCCGCTGGCGTTGTTGAGCCACACGCTGCCGGCGATGCTGCCGTCGGCGCCGGTCAGTTCCGGGAAGTTGTAGTCGGTGGCATTGATGCCGGCCGGCAGCGTGATCGCGCCGACGCTGTTGTTGCCCTTCGCGCCGCCGGCGCTGCCGACCTGCACGCCGCCGTCCTTGTACAGCGGCGGCTGCGTCTCGGTGACGGTGTAGCTGCCCGCGACCAGGCCGGCGAACTGATAGCTGCCGTCGGCACCGGTGGTGATGGTGCGGCTGACCGCGCCGCTCAGCGTCACGGTCACGCCCGGCAGGCCGGGTTCGCCCGCGTCGCGCACGCCGTTGCCGTTCTTGTCGAAGTACACCGCGCCGCTGAGCACGCCGCCGTGGTCGATGAAGTCGTAGCCGGTGGCCGCGGTGCCCTGCGGCAGCGCGATCGCGCTGATCACGTTCGGCGTGGTGCTGCCGCCCGCGGTGCCGGCGCGCGAACCGACGTCGCCCAGGCCCGGCGGCTGCGTCTCGGTCACGCTGTAGTTGCCCGGACGCAGGTGCTCGAACGTGTAGCTGCCGTCCGCCGCGGTGGTGGCGGTCTGGTTCACCGCCTGGCCGAGGTCGTCGGTGCCGGTGAGCGTGACGGTGACATTGCCCAGGCCTTCGCCGGTGTCGCGCACGTGATTGCCGTTGACGTCGTCGTAGACCGAACCCGCCAGCGAGCTGGGCGTCAGTTCGGGGAAGTCGAACTGGCTGAAGGTCTGCGCCGGATCGAACGGCACGTTGCCGTTGACGTTGCGCGTACCGGTGGTGCACGCCGCGCAGGGCGCGCCGTTGACCATGCCCGGCACGCTCTTGCCGTCGATATAGCCGTTCGGCTGCGTTTCGGTGAGCGTGTAGCCGCCCGCGCCCGCCTTGGTCAGGCCGGCGAATACGTAGCTGCCGTCGGCGCCGGTGACGATGCTGCGATCCACCGCCTTGCCGTCGACGTCGGTGCCGGTCAGGCGCACGCTGACGCCGGCGATCGGCGCTTCGCCGCTGTCGCGCACGCCATTGTTGTTGGCGTCCACGTACACCGAGCCGCTGATGCCGCCGGTCAGTTCGCCGAAGTCGTAGGCCGTGCCGCGCGCACCCGGTGCCACCGGAATGCCGGAGATCACGCTGGTGCCCGCCGCACCGGCGGTGCCGCCGAGGCTGCCCACGTGTTCCGCACCGTCCGCATAGGCGCCCGGCTGGGTCTCGGTGAGCGTGTAGCCGGCGCCGTTCGCCGGCAGCAGGCCGTCGAAGACATAGTCGCCGCTGGCGTCGGTGGTCATGCTGCGGTTGACCGCGCGGCCGTCGACGTCGGTGCCGGTGAGCGCCACGGTGACGCCGGCGATGCCGGTCTCGCCCGCGTCGCGCGTGCCGTTGTTGTTGCCGTCGATGAACACGGCGCCGGACAGGCGTGCCGCCAGCTCGCCGAAGTTGTAATTCGCGCCGACTTGCGACACGCCCAGCGCGACGCCGTCGAACACGTCATTGGCCGCGTGCGTGCCGCCCAGCGTGCCGACCTGCTCCTGGCCGTCGGCGTACTGCGGCGGTTGCGTCTCGGCGATGCGATACGTGCCGGCCGGCAGGTTGGGCGCGAGATAGGCGCCCGAGGCATCGGTGGTCAGGTTGACGGTGGCGCTGGTCGCGGTGTTGGTGATGGCGATCGCCACGCCGGCGATGCCGGTCTCGCCCGCATCGCGCAGGCCATTGCCATTGGTGTCGACATAGACGAAGCCGCCCAGGCCCTGGCCCAGTTCGCCGAAGTTGTAGTTCGCACCGGCCTGCCCCGCGCCGAGCACGATGCTGCCGATCACGTCGTTGCCGGCCAGCGTGCCATTCGGCGTGCCGCCCACGGTACCGACGGCATCGCCGCCGTCCTGCCACTGCGCCGGCTGGGTCTCGGCCACCTGGTAGGTGCCCGGGCGCAGGTTGGGGAAGCTGTAGCTGCCGTCGTTGGCGGTGGTGACCGTGGTGTTGACGGCCTGGCCCAGGTCGTCGGTGCCGGTGAGCGTCACGGTGACGCCGCCGATGCCCGCGGTCTCGCCCGCATCGCGCACGCCGTTCTTGTTGGCGTCGATGTAGACGAAGCCGGCCAGCGAGGTCGAGGCCAGTTCGCCGAAGTCGAAGTTCGCGCCCTGCTGGCCGATGCCCAGCGTGATGGCGCCGATGGTGTTGCCGTCCGCCGACGGCGTGCCGCCGTTGCTGGTGCCGGTGCCCGTGCGTGCCTTGCCCGGCAGGTAACCCGCCGGTTGCGTCTCGGTCACGGTGTAGCTGCCGGGACGCAGGTTCTTGAAGGCGTAGTTGCCGGAGGCATCCGTCGTGGTGGTGAGGCTGACCGCCTGGCCGAGATCGTCGGTGCCGGTCAGCGCCAGCGTCACCGGCGGACTGCCGATGCCCGCCTCGCCCGCATCGGCGATGCCGTTGTTATTCAGATCGCTGTAGACCTTGCCGGCGATCTGCGCATCCGGCAGCTCGCCGAAGTTGTAGGCCGTGGCGGCGGTGTTGCTGGGCAGGTTCACGCCGCTGATGGCGTCGCCCGGATTGGCCGCCGTGCCGCCCGCGCTGCCGGCGGCGTCGGTGCCGTCGCGATAGCCGGCCGGTTGCGTTTCGGTCACGGTGTAGTTGCCGGCGGGCAGGAACTGCACCAGGTAGCTGCCGTCGGCGGCGCTGGTCACGGTGCGGTTCACCGCGGAGCCGTCGACGGCCGTGCCGCTCACCTTCACGGTGACGCCGGCGATGCCGGTGTCGCCCGCATCGCGCACGCCATTGCCGTTGAGGTCGGCGAATACCGCGCCGGCGATCGACGAGCTGGTGACGCTGACGTTGCCGCCGTTGCTGTTGTTGCCCGGGGTCGGGTCCAGCGAGGTGGTGGTGATCGACGCGTTGTTGGTCAGCGTGGCCGGATTGGACGCAGGCTGGCCGGTGACGCGCACGGGCACGGTGATGGTGGCGGTCGCGCCGACCGCCGCATCGTCGCCGAGCGCGCAGGCGAAATTGGTGCCGCCGGCCGCGCCGGTGCACGGCGTGCCCGGGATCGACGGGAAGCCCGCACTGGTGGCGATGCTCGGCGTGCCGGCCAGCACCATGCCGCTGGGCAGGCTGTCGGTGACCTGCACGCCGTCGGCGACGCCCGGACCGTTGTTGGCCACCGCGATGNTGTAGTTGAACGCCTCGCGNTANCCGATGCTCGACGGGTTGGCGGTCTTGCTCACCAGCTGCACGTCGGCCTTGGTGCGCACCGTGGTGTTTTCGCTGGGGTTGTTGTTGCCCGGCTGGGTATCGCGGCCCGCGGCCACTTCGTCCGAGCTGGTGGCCAGGCGCAGCGTGGTGGTGCCCTTGGCTTCGCCGCGCATGGTGAGCTGCACGACCTTGCTGCTGCTTGTCGCGACCGTGCCGAACTGGCAGGTCACGGTGCCGCCGATGGTGCCGACCGCAGGCGTGGAACAGGTGGCGCCGGCCGGCGGCGTCAGCGCCTGGAAGCTCAGCAGCGCCGACGGCAGCGTGACGGTGAAGTTGGCGTTCTCGGCGTACGACGGGCCGCTGTTGGTCAGCGTCAGCGTGTAGGTCATGTTGTCGCCGACGGCCACCGGATCGGGGCTGTCGACGATGTTGCCGAGGATGTCCAGCGCGGCATTGTTCACCGGCACGTTGAGGCTGCCGGCGTTGTTCGCGCCATTGAGCTCGGTGGTGCTGGTACTGGCGGTGGCGCTGGTGGCCAGCGTGCCGCCCTGGGTGGCGTCGTTCGGGCGCACCACCACGGTGACGGTCTGCTGCGCGTTGCGGTTGATCGCGCCCCAGTCGCAGGTCAGGGTCTGGTTGCCCGGTCCCGTGGTGGAACCCGCGGCCGGCTGCGTGCCGCAGCTGCCGCCGCCGGATGCGGTCGCCGACACGAAGGTGACATTGGCCGGCAGCTGGTCGGTGACGCTGACGTTCTGCGCCTGGCTGTAGTCGCCGTTCTTCACGGTCAGCACGTAGGTCAGCGTCTGCCCCGCGGTGGCGGGCGACGGCGAGCCGGTGACGACCACGCTGACGTCGGCGCGCGCGTCGGTGGTGGTGGTGACGCTGTCGTTGTTGTTGCTGTAGTCCGGATCGGCCGTGGTCGGCGATACCGCATAGGCGCTGTTGGTGCGCGCGCCGCCATCGCCGCCGGGACGGATCTTCACCGTGATCACCGGGCAGTTGCTGCCGGCGGTGCAGGTGGGCACGTCGCCGAGCGCGCATTGCAGGGTCACGCCGCTGCCGGAGGACACCGTCGGCGCCGGGCAGCTGGCGCCGGCCGGACCGTTGGCGATGCTCGCGCCGATGTAGCCCGCGCCGGTGGCGCCGGTATTGCTGTTGATCAGCGTGTCGAGCTGGTCGACCACGCTGACGTTCATCGCGGTCTGCGGTCCGCTGTTGACCACTTCCAGCGTGTAGTCGAGCTCGTCGCCCGCGGCGACAGTGGCCTGCGCGGCCTTCTTGATCAGGCGCAGGTCGGCCGAATCCGGACCGATCTGCGCCTGCACGCCGCTGCCCACGCAATCGTTGCTGGCGTTGTTGTCGCTCCACGGCGTACCGGCCGCGGAAGCCACTGCAGACACGCACATGGTGTTGGTCAGCGTGCCGGCCGCATTGGCGGTCACGCTGTAGACCACCGCCTGCGAGGTGCCGCCTACCGCCAGCGGCGTGCCGGCGGTGTAGTCGCGCGTGCAGGTGACGGTCTGGTTGCCCGCCGCCGGCGTGAACGGCGCGGCCGGCGCGCAGCTCCAGCCGTTGGCCTGCTTGTAGGCGGTCAGCGTCACGCCGATAGGCAACGTGTCGATCATGCGCGCGGTGCCGGTGAGCGGCGCCGTGCCGTTGTTGTGCATCGAAATGCTCCAGTCGAAGCTGGAGCCGACGGTGGCGAGCGCCGGGTTCGGGCCGCTCTTGTTCGCCGCCAGGTCGGAGGTCGGATCGACCACGCCGACGGTGGCCGAACCGGCGTTGTTGCCTGCCTGCGGATCGGTCAGCGTGCTGCTGGCCGAGGCGGTGTTGGTGATCGCGGTGCCGGCGGTGATCGCCTTCACCGGCACCGTGATCTGCGGCATCGCGATGTTGTAGCCGGGCGCCGCGCCGCCGAGCGCGCGCGTGCAGGTGATGGTCTGGCCCGCCGGCGCGCCGCAGCTCCAGCCAGTGCCGCTGGCATTGCCGGTGATCTGGAAATTGGCCGGCACCGTGTCGGTGACGGTGACGCTGGTCGGGTTGTCGCCGGTGTAGCGCGGCGCCAGGATGAAGCTGAAGCTGGTGCCGGTGAGGATCGGCGAGCCGGTGCTGGCGGTCTTGGTCAGGCTGATGTCGCTGCCGGCGAGCACCGCGGTGTTGGCGGTGACGCTGTTGTTGCCGCTGTCCGGATCCTGCGCCGCGCCGCTGGAGGTCACCGCGACACTGCCGTTCAGCGCCATGTTCGAGCCGCCGGCCACGCCCACCGCGCCGTTGATCGGGCCGACCACCCAGCTGGCGCCGCTGGCGATGCTGCCGCTGAGGTTGCAGGTCAGCACCTGTCCCGCCACCGAGCAGCCGGCAGGCAGGCCGCCGGCCACGTTGAAGCCCGGCGGCAGGTTCGCGGTGATGCGCGCGCTGGTGGCGGTGTCCGGGCCCTGGTTGGCGACGGTGAAGGTATAGGCCAGCGTGCCGCCGGAGGTCACCGAACCGCTGGGGTTCTGCACCACCGACAGCGCGAGGTCCGCGCCCTGGTTGATGGTGGTGTCCTGGGTGATGCCGGTGTTGTTGCTGGCATCGCTGTCCGCTTCGTTGGCGGTGGCCGAGGCGGTATTGGTGATGATGCCCGCCGTGGGCGCGCGCACCTGGATGCTCACCGTCACGTTGCCGGCGGCTGCCAGCGAACCGAGCGAGCAGTTCAGCACGCCGCCGCTGGGCGTGCCGCAGGTGACGCCCGCCGGCGTGCTGGTGCCGACGTAGCTGGTGCCCGCGGGCAGCGTGTCGCTCAGCGTGATGCCGGTGGCCGTGGTGCTGCCGTTGTTATCGACACGCACGGTGTAGGTGACGATGCCGCCGGCTGGCGTCGGATCGGAACCGGCATCGGAGTTGTTGACCACCAGGTCGACCGCGGCCAGCGCGGGTGCGGCGGCGAACAGCGTGATGCACGCGAATACGGCGCGGCTGAAGATGCGGCCGCTGCGCTTGCGCAGCGACGCGGGTTGCGTCCGATCGGATTCCATCCGATACCCCCTGAAGGTTGGCAACAATCCGCCGTCGCGTGCCGCTTCTGCAGGCACACGGGTGGATGGGTCGTTCCAAGGAGAAAAGCCGGCTCCCCTGCACAGCCAGGCGCCGACGGCCGAGCGTCATCCAGACGTCGGGTGGCGACTACAAGCAGATAGGAGGAAATCCGAAAACGCCGTACCCCACGGCGAGTCGTCCACGGCCCCTGTATCCGTGATCGAGCTCACGAAAGGATCGTGCAAGGCTGCGATTTGCGTCAATCGGGCTTGAAAGAAATTTCGATTTGTGAAGGACCGACACGGCGGGAATCACGCATAGTGGCGAGCGGAGGTAAGTGCTTGACTCTGCGCGATTAGCCTGGATCGCGAGCATGGCGCGAAGGGCGACTTCATCGCTCATGCAGGACGCAAAGTCTCATCCAGGTACACCTTGAAGGATCACGCTCCTGGCCCAGCGGCCCGCGTCGCCGCTTGCCCGCGCCGCCCTGCCCCTTCAACGATGCGACGAACGCGGCGAACGCATCGTGCGTCATCGCCGTGTTTTTTCCACAGCCGCTGTGGATGTTCCGCAGGCCAGCCTGTGGAAAAGTATCGCAACCGACTGATGGCGTTGCGTTGCGCACGCGCTGCGAACGTTTTGGCCAGTCGGCGCGACGCGGTGCGGGCGAGAAAAGCGTTGCGTCGACACTGCAAGTATGCATCGCCATCCGTCATGGCGACGCGGCAAAGGCGCGTACGTGCAAAGTCGTTGCCGACCTCGAGATGCGAGCAAAACTTTCGCAGCATGTGCATGCTTCAACGCGGTCAGACACTTGAGTGTCTTTTCCACAGGCTCACCCGCGGAACATCCACAGCGCCTGTGGAAAACATCATGCGTGCGCAGCGTCATCGCGATGGCAGATGCATGATTCCAAGCATTGCGCAACGGTTTTTTCGCCGAATGCGGCTTCGTGTGCATGGCGAAAATTTTCGCAGCGCGTGCGCAACGCAATGCCATCAGTCGGTTGCGGTACTTTTCCACAGGCTTGCACGCAAGCCATCCACACGAGTTGTGGAAAACGCTTCGTGGCGCGCAAAAAAATGCCGCCCTGCGGCGGCATTCTTCGCAAACTCCAACAGCAGGCGATCAAGCCGCGCGCGGCGCCCTGGTCAGAATGCCCAGCACGTCGGCCAGCTTGTCGCGCATCTCGCGGCGGTCGACAATCATGTCGATCGCACCATGCTCCAGCAGGAACTCCGAGCGCTGGAAGCCTTCCGGCAGCGTCTCGCGCACGGTCTGCTCGATCACGCGCGGGCCGGCGAAACCGATCAGCGCCTTCGGCTCGGCCACGTTGACGTCGCCGAGCATNCCNANGCTGGCGGACACGCCGCCGGTGGTCGGATGGGTGAGCACGCTGATGTACGGCACGCCGGCGTCGCGCAGGCGCGCCAGCGCGGCCGAGGTCTTGGCCATCTGCATCAGCGAGAACAGCGATTCCTGCATGCGCGCGCCGCCGGTGGCGGAGAAGCACACCAGGGCGCTGCGCTCGGCCAGCGCGCGCTCGGCGGCGCGGGCGAACTTCTCGCCGACCACCGAACCCATCGAGCCGCCCATGTAGCTGAACTCGAACGCCACGGCCATCAGCGGGCGGCCCTTGAGCTTGCCGCTCACGGCCAGCAGCGCGTCTTTTTCGCCGGTGGATTTCTGCGCGGCCACGATGCGGTCGCGGTACTTCTTGGAATCGCGGAATTTCAGCGGATCGGTGGGTTCCAGGTTCGACCACAGCTCCTGCGTGGAGCCTTCGTCCAGGAACGCCTGCAGGCGCGCGCGCGCCTCGATGGCGTGGTGATGGCCGCACTTGGGGCAGACCATCAGGTTGCGCTCCAGCTCCGGCCGGTACAGCACCGTGCCGCAGCCGCCGCACTTCTCCCACACGCCCTCCGGGACCTTGCCCTTGCCGGCGTTGGAGCTCTGCGTGCGCACACGCGGGGTCATGATTTTCTGCAGCCAGTTCATCGCCACACCTCAAACGTTCCTGGCCGAAGCGACCAGGAGGTCGCCTCAGCGTGCGTCCAGCGCCGTCCGGATCGGTTGCAGGAAAGCCTTGGCGCGGTCGGCGATCTCGTCCGCCCGCTCAGCCCCCGCCAGCCGTTCCACCAGCGCGCTGCCGATGACCACTGCATCGGCGAACCCGGCGATGTCCCTGGCGCTCTGCGCATCGCGCACGCCGAAACCCACCGCCACCGGCGCCTTGGCGCGGGATCGGATCCCGGCCACGCGGGCCGCGATATCCGAGGTGCTCAAACGCCCCGCGCCGGTGATGCCGGCAAACGACACATAATACAGGAAACCCTCCGCCGCCCCGCACAGCTGCGCCATACGCGCGGGTGCGGTGGTCGGGGCCGCCAGCAGGATCTGGCGCAGGCCGGCGGCTTTCAGCGGCGCCAGCACGGCCGATTCCTCCAGCGGGCAATCGACCAACAGCACGCCGTCCACGCCCGCCTCGACGGCTTCCGCGGCGAAGCGTTCGTAGCCGCGGATTTCCACCGGGTTGAGATAACCCATCAACACCACCGGCGTATCCGCGTCGCGCTGGCGGAAGGTGCGCACCCAGCCGAGCACATCGGCCAGGCCCACGCCCTTGGCGATGGCACGCTCGCTGGCGTGCTGGATCACCGGGCCGTCGGCCATCGGGTCGGAGAACGGCACGCCCAGCTCGATCACATCGGCGCCAGCGTCAACCAAAGCGTGCATCAGCGCCACGGTGTGCTCCGGCGCGGGATCGCCGGCGGTGACGAAGGGGATCAGGCCGGTGCGGCCGTTGGACTTGAGCGTGTCGAAGCGGCGGTCGATGCGGTTCATACCTGCACTCCTTCGCGGGCGGCGATGGTGTGTACGTCCTTGTCGCCGCGGCCGGACAGGTTGCACAGCACGAGCTGGTCTTTCGGCATCTCGCGGGCGAGCTTGATCGCCTGCGCCACCGCGTGGCTGGATTCGAGCGCGGCGAGGATGCCCTCGGTGCGCGCCAGCAGATGGAACGCTTCGAGCGCTTCGTCGTCGGTGATGCCGACATATTCGGCGCGGCCGGCATCCTTGAGGAAGGCGTGCTCGGGGCCGACGCCCGGGTAATCGAGACCGGCGGAGACCGAATGCGTCTCGGTGATCTGCCCGTTGTCGTCGCACAACACATAGGTGCGGTTGCCATGCAGCACGCCCGGACGGCCTGCCGCCAGCGACGCCGCGTGATGACCCGTTGCGATGCCCTCGCCCGCCGCTTCGGCGCCGAAGATGCGCACGTTCGCGTCATTGAGGAACGCGTGGAACAGACCGATGGCATTGGAACCGCCGCCGACGCAGGCGGTGATCGCGTCCGGCAGGCGCCCGTATTGCTCGAGCATCTGCTCGCGCGCCTCGCGCCCGACGATGGCGTTGAAGTCGCGCACCATCATCGGATACGGATGCGGACCGGCCACGGTACCGATGATGTAGAAGGTGTCGGCCACGTTGGTGACCCAGTCGCGCATCGCTTCGTTGAGCGCGTCCTTGAGCGTCTTCGAGCCGGAGGTCACCGGCACCACTTCGGCGCCGAGCAGCTTCATGCGGTAGACGTTGATCTTCTGCCGCTCGATATCCACCGCGCCCATGTACACCACGCACTTCAGGCCGAAGCGCGCCGCCACCGTGGCGCTGGCCACGCCGTGCTGGCCGGCGCCGGTCTCGGCGATCACGCGCGGCTTGCCCATGCGCTTGGCGACCAGGGCCTGGCCGATGGTGTTGTTGATCTTGTGCGCGCCGGTGTGGTTCAGGTCCTCGCGCTTGAGCAGGATCTGCGCGCCGCCGACGTGCTGGGACAGGCCTTCGGCGTGATAGATCGGGCTGGGGCGGCCGACGTAGTACTTCAGGTCGCGATCGAGTTCGGCGAGGAATTCGGGATCCTCGCGCAGGCGCAGGTAGGCCTCGGTCAGCTCGGCGATCGGCGCCATCAGGGTTTCGGCGACGTACTGCCCGCCGAAGTCGCCGAAGCGGCCGTGCGCGTCGGGCCAGCGGTGGAAGTCCTGGGACATGTGCGATTTCCTCTAGCCGGGGAGGCGTCGCGGGGATCCGGTCCGCGGCCGCCAGACCGACAAATTAACGCACATCCGCGCCGCGCGAAAAGCGATAAGATCGCCATAACCTGTCAGTAAAACTCACATGTCGACCGTCCGCGACCTGCCCCCGCTCAATGCCCTGCGCGCCTTCGAAGCCACGGCGCGCCTGGGCAGCGCCAGCCGCGCCGCGGAGGAACTGCACGTCACCCACGGCGCGGTCAGCCGCCACCTGCGCGCGCTGGAAGAAGCCCTGGGCCAGCCGCTGTTCGCCCGCCAGGGCCGCGGCCTGGCGCTGACCCCGGCCGGCGAACAGCTGCGCGACGGCGCGCGCGATGCGTTCGGGCAGTTGCGCGAGGCCTGGGCGCGCGTGGCGCGTGGCCAGGCGGATGCGCCCTTCGTGCTGGGCTGCCCCGGCAGCCTGCTGGCGCGCTGGATGATTCCGCGGCTGGAGCGGTTGAAGCAGGATCTGCCCACGTTGAAGTTGCATCTCTCCGCACAGGAGGCGCCGTTCGATCCGGCGCTGACCGGTGTCGATGCGGCGCTGCTGCTGTCCGAGCCGCCCTGGCCGGGCGACTGGCGCGTGCATGAGCTGGCGCCGGAGTGCATCGGGCCAGT
>JGI24737J22298_10000824_pt1 | contig 11026 bp, 10 predicted proteins | sample KBSCornC3_FD_22298 | JGI IMG/M metagenome (IMG submission 22298) | reverse complement strand
AACCAGCTGTTCATTGTGCTAAGATAATTAATTTGCACAGCGTAGAGGCATGTTATATGTCTCCGCGGTTTTCAATTTTTGATAATATCAGTATCCCTCAAATTAATATATTAGCGCCCATTATAAATACTGAATGCAAGTAGAACAAGCCGGGGAATTTATCCTCGATAAAATAAAAAAAGAGCTTCCTAATCATTTTCATTATCATAATGCCGACCATGCAATTGACGTTTATACCGCCGCGAAGCAGATTGCAGCAGGCGAGGGGGTGAGCGGGTGCGAGTTGGATTTATTACTTACGGCCGCTTACTATCATGATTCAGGTTTTTTGTTCGGCCAGGTGAATCACGAGGTTGGTTCCTGCAAAAACGCACGGCTTTATTTGCCGAAATTTGGTTTTACCTATGATGAAATTGAGCAGGTTTGCGATATTATTATGGCAACCAAAATGCCGCAAAACCCTCACAATCATTTAGGCCAGATAATTTGTGATGCTGATTTAGATTATTTGGGCCGAAATGATTTTTTTATCCTTAGTAAAAGGTTATTTTCGGAACTTGTAATTACAGATCACCTTGAATCGGAATTGGAGTGGGACAGGCAGCAGGTGAAGTTCCTGCAAAGCCATCATTACTTCACCCAAACAGCACTCAGGCTCAGGGCTGAAGGTAAAAACGAGCATTTGAAAATTATCACAGCAAAAATTTAAATACTGCTATTAATGACACAACCGGGTTTAAAAATTGAGGAAATTTTAAAAGACGTAGTAACAGTAATTATCGGCATTTTATTCTGCGGGTTCGCCCTAAAAGGTTTTTTAGTACCTAACAGTTTCTTTGATGGCGGGGTAACCGGTATTTCTCTTCTTCTTCACGAGCTGTATCATTTCAACATAGCTTATGTAATCATCATAGCCAACATCCCTTTTATTATCATGGGCATGTTCCAGGTTAATAAATCATTTGCGCTAAAAACGCTTGCCTGCGTAATCGGACTTGGGCTGTGTTTGCAATTTATAGAATACCCGGTTATAACTCAGGATAAACTATTGGTGTCTATTTTTGGTGGTGTATTTATGGGCCTGGGCGTGGGGCTATCCATTCGTGGAGGATGCGCGTTGGATGGTATCGAGATATTAGCTTTATATACCTTAAAACGCAGTAGTTTCACCATTAGCGAAATTATTTTAGGTATCAATATTATTATCTTCCTGATAGCGGCCGTTGAGTTGGGTTTACAAACAGCATTATATTCTATTTTAACTTATTACACTGCATCACGAACAATAACGTTTGTAATAGACGGATTAGAGGAGTATACGGCTGTAAATATCATTTCGGGCCAAAGTGAGATTATTAAAGAAAGGCTGGTTATGGAACTCGGTCGCGGGATCACCATTTACAAAGGTGAACGTGGCTTTATGAAAGAAAGTTTTGATGTTCATCAACCGGTTGATATCATCTTTACGGTAGTAACCCGTTTGGAGGTACGCAGGTTAAAAAACCTCGTACATAGCATTGACCCAAAGGCATTCGTTTTTACAAGTAGTATTAAAGAAGCCGCAGGTGGGGTGTTGAAGAAGAAGGTAAGGGATCATTAGTGAGAAGTCTTAAGTTCTGAGTTTTAAGTCTAAAGTCTTTCTGATGTGTCGTTTGAGCTATTGTTGCTGATGAGGTTTTTTTGCGCTCATTTGTAATGTGCGCTTAATAGGGTTTTTAAGAGCCCGTGGAAAACGAGCCCGGTGTTGAACTTGTGATAGTCATTTTTTGACTTTGAACTCAAAACTTTCGACTTAAGACTTAATCAATCACCTCGTAAATCTCCACAGGCTTTAATTTATTCTTCAAACTTACTTCGCCAATTTTAGCAAGAGCGAAAGAGCCTTTAGCCTGTTCATAAACATCGGCACTTACAATAATTTGGTTGGCTTGTGCTACCGTTTGCAGGCGCTGGGCCAGGTTAACCGCGTCGCCAATTACTGTATAATCGAGCCGCTTTAATGTGGCCGAACCAATATTGCCTGAAATCATCTCGCCCGAATTGATACCAATAGAAACAGAGGGTTTAAAAGTTTTGTCGCCAGCCTGGATCTCATCAGCCCGGTGCATTTTATCACGAACAGCAAGCGCTGCATCAATAGCCCGGTCGAGGTGATATTCGCCGCGGAAAACGGCCATAACGGCATCACCCATAAACTTATCTATGTGGCCATTTTGAGCAATGATTTCCTGTACCATTATATCAAAGTACTTATTGATCATGCCTACAACAGTGTTGGCTGCAACATGTTCGGTGATGGCTGTAAAGCCGCAAATGTCGATAAATAGTACGGTTGCTTCAATAGTTTCATTGCTTAATAGGCTGTTCTCAAACTCCTTGTGGGTCATGAAGTTGAGTACGTTCTCATCCACATACATGCGCAGGATATTGTTTTCCTTAATGGCCTGCATGGTTTTTTTAAGCTCAATAACATGTTGAAGCGTTTTTTCAATAGTGATGTCAAGGTCTTCAAAGTTTACTGGTTTGCATACAAAATCAAATGCGCCGCGGTTCATAGCGGTACGAATGTTATCCATATCACTATAGGCTGATACCATTACTGCTTTTAATACGGGGTTAGCATCAGGTAATTTTGTAAGCAGGGTAAGGCCATCCATCTCGGGCATATTGATATCGCTCAGCACTACATCAATATCCGGATGGTCTTTTAACCGGGTTAACGCTTCAAAACCATTTTGGGCAAACACAAATTCATACACGCCTTCCCGTATCTTTTTCCTGAATTTTTGCCTGATCAGTAATTCCAGGTCCTGCTCGTCATCTACTACCAGTATCTTGGCCATTATTGTTCTAAGTGTTTAAGTTTGTCTTTCAAATTATTAAAATCAAGTGGTTTGGTTAAAAAGTCGTCGGCTCCAAGTTCCATTGATTGTTTATAGTTTTCATCATCGCCGTAAGCGGTAATCATCATCACTACCGGCGGTGGTTTTTCGTAATGCTGCCTGATGTTGCGCAATAGTTCAAGTCCGCTCATACCCGGCATATTGATATCAGATAAAATTAGTATGACCTGCGAGTGGTGGTCTTCCAAAAAATGAAGGGCCTCTTCACCTGATAGTGCGAAGTTGAACTCTATCCCGCCGCTTTTGATCTCTTTCCGGAAACGTTGTAAAAACAAGGGTTGAACATCGGCCTCGTCGTCAACAACAAGTATTTTCATAGTACTTCAAAGTTAAATTTTTGTGTGGTTTTATTTTGGTTAAACGCAAAAATTACCCGCGTTTAACTTTGGGCAACATTGCCAACAGGTATGCAAATTACAAACCGCGCAAATTCACCTTCGGCCGTTTCAACCTTAAGTTCGCCACCATGCCCTTTAGTGATAATATCATAACTCATAGAAAGACCAAGCCCGGTGCCCTGCCCGGTAGGCTTGGTGGTAAAAAAGGGCTGGTAAATTTTATCCAGAACCTTTTGAGGGATGCCCGTACCATTATCTTCCACCGTAATTTGCACCATATTAACACCCGATGGCGATTTTACCTTTTTGGTATTAACTGTTACGGTTGGTTCGTACCCTTCTCCCAAAATCCGTTTCTTTTCGGTTACCGAGTAAAACGAATTGTTAAACAGGTTAAGCAGTACGCGGCCCAAATCCTGCGGAATAGCTTCTATTTTACCCAGATCAGGATCAAAACTGGTTTTCATGCCTGCATTAAATGATTTATCCTTGGCACGCAGACCGTGATAGCTCAGGCGGAGGTATTCATCTGCAAGCGCATTGATATCTGTGGGCTCCTTTTTACCGGTTGTAGCACGCGAATGCTGCAACATGCCTTTAACAATGGCATCAGCACGCTTGCCGTGCTGGTTTATTTTACTCAGGTTTTGGGTAATGTCGTTAATAATATCGCCGGCATCTTCCTTTACGTCGTCGGGCAGTTTATCAAGTACCTCGTCCTTTAGCTCCTCAAGCAGTTCGATACTTACTTCGCTAAAATTGTTTACAAAGTTCAGCGGGTTCTGAATTTCATGGGCAATACCGGCGGTGAGTTCACCCAGTGAGGCCATTTTTTCCGATTGGATCAGCTGCGCCTGAGTGCTTTTAAGTTCGGACAGGGCTTGCTGTAATTCTTCTGTTTGGCGGGTAAGTTCGGCTGTGCGCTCACGAACTTCGCTTTCAAGGTTTACCTTCATGGCTGCCATCATGCGGTTCTGCTCCTGCTCGGCAAAACGTTGTTTCCGTTCATTTTCAAGGGCCTTGATTTGTTTGCGACTGATAAGCCAAAGCGAAAATGCCCAGATAAGCGAGAACATTACCAGGCTTTGTATCAGGTTATCGTGGTTTTCGTAAAAATTAGGGAACCATTTTTCTAATACATCTTGTATCAAGCCGGCAATTGCATAAGGGATCAATGCGAAGGCAAGTTGTTTGCCCGATTTCAAATCTTCGATATAATAGGGTGATATGACAACCCCTAAAAAGAACAGATGTGATATTATCGTGGTCAGCCTTTCTCCATGATCAAAACTTACACCGAATATGAAGATTGCTATAGCAATATAATAGCCTATGTTAAGGTATTTGTTCCACTTGGTTAGCAGCCCGTCATTCTTCAGGTGCCTCCTGAATTGAGTGATCACAAATACGGCAAGGAAAGGTTCTAAACTCATGAAGGTTGTTTTACTTCTTTTATAAATGCGAAGCCGAAATTTAACAATTTTATAGAGATTATTAAACTATGCCTGTAATTTATCAAGAGTAACAGATTAAACAATCTATTTTAATTGCTTTGGTGTTTTATCCCGCATTTATAAAGCAACCTTAAAGCTGTATAAAACGTAGTTAATAATGAAACCAGTGATGAACCTGGTTTTAATTGTTTTATCATCCTCTTGAAGCAAGTTTTAAAAAGTATTCTGCTCATCCTTAGTCAATCTGAAAAGCGGAGGCTTGCCAGGTTAATCATTGTGGACATTATTGTCGCCCTTTTGGATGTTGCTTTTTTAGCAATGCTGTTGCTAATGGTTAATTTTTATACACAGCAAGGCACAAGGACTAACTATAATTTTTTATCGGCCAGTTTTGTCGATAATAAATCGCTGTGGCTTATCGGGATCTTCCTTGTGCTTTTCGCGATAAAAAATTGCATCGGGTTCTTTGCCCAAAACGCGCAGCATCATTTTTTTTACCAGGTAGCTTCGAGGTTATCCGAACGTAATATCCGAAAATACCTTGATGCAGGTTTTGATCAGTTCATTCACATCGATTCATCAGTACATACCCGGCGAATCAGCCAGCAGCCGATTGAATTTAGTCATTACATCCTCACCAATTTTCAGCAAATAATATCTCAAACTGTATTGATCCTTTTTACTATTGGGGCTATTATGTTCTATCACCCGGCCTTGTTTGTTTTGTTGTTTGTGTTGCTGCTGCCGCCTGTCGCGGCTTTGGGTTGGTTCATTAAAACCAGGCTAAAATTTATCAGGGGGCAGATCAAAACCGTGAGTGAAAAAACGCTTCAGCACTTAAATGAATCATTATCTGGCTATGTAGAAAGCAATATCTATCAGAAAAACGATTTCTTCAGCCGCCGTTTTTTCAGCTATCAACAGCAGCTTAACCATAATATAGCGTCGCAGCAAACCTGGCAAAACCTGCCATCGCGTTTGATGGAGGTATTTGCCGTTCTGGGTTTTTTTATTCTCATTGCTGTAAATAAATTAATGGGCGATACTACCGTGATTAGCATCCTTACTATAGGCATTTTTGTAGCGGCAGCATATAAGATCATCCCTGGTATTGTAAAGATCCTGAACAGCAGCGGGCAAATGAAGACCTATGAATTTATCCTGGCCGACCTCATCGTTGAACAAAATAATAAACTACAGGTTAAGGAAGTTGTTGGCGAACAGATTTGGTCATTGAAATTTGAAAAAGTAAGTTTCAGTTACCCGAACAAAACTGTTTTGGATGAACTTTACTTTGAGATTGCTCCCGGTGATATTGTGGGCATTTCGGGGAACTCTGGGAGGGGGAAAACTACCATCATTAACCTGTTAACCGGTTTTTTGGAGCCGGCCAAAGGGGGCATTTATATCAACAATAAAATTGCTGCCGCGCCAATGCGCCGGCTTTATTGTAAAAACATCTCCCTGGTTAAACAACAACCGTTTTTTATATATGATACTATCCTAAAGAACATCATACTTGATGATAAAATCGCCGATGAGCAAAAGTTGACCAGTGTACTGGAGTTTTGCGGCTTAGATAAGCTGGTTGCGGAGTATCCCGAAGGTACTGCTAAAGTCATTACCGAAAACGGTAAAAACATCAGCGGCGGTCAGCGCCAAAGGATCATGCTGGCCCGGGCGCTTTATCATAATCATGATCTGTTAATTTTAGATGAGCCTTTCAGGGAAATGGATGCGGATGCGGAAAATGAATTGTTAACCAAATTGCAGCAACTGGCCCGGCAGGGAAAAATGATCATCCTGATCACCCATAACAAGGACAGCCTGGCTATTTGTAATAAAGTGATCTCGCCCAATGGATAACTGTAAAAAAGCATTGCTCATCCTGAGCCCAGGTTTCCCCGAAAGCGAAGCCGATACTACCTGTTTACCGCCTCAACAGGTTTTTGTACGGGCATTAAAAGCCGAAAATCCGGAATTGCATATCATTGTGCTAAGTTTTCAATATCCTTTTTTCGCGGCCGAGTATGATTGGCATGGTATACGGGTAATCAGTTTTGGAGGAAGAAGCCGTGGTAAATTACTCAGACTGAATACCTGGCTAAAAGTATGGCGAGCTTTAGGGCTTTTAAACAAGCAATACCAAATATTGGGCTTGTTAAGCTTTTGGCTTGGCGAATGTGCCTTCGTTGGTCATTATTTTGCCCGGATAAAAAATATTAAGCACCGTTGCTGGATGCTGGGGCAGGATGCAAAAGGCGGGAACAAATATGCTAAGTGGATAAAGCCAAAAGGAGATGAGCTGATAGCGCTGTCGGATTTTATTGTACGTGAGTTCACCAAAAATTACCAGGTAAAACCACTGAATGTTATCCCGGTGGGAATAGATACTTCATTATTTGCTGATTTATCTGCCGGAAAAGACATTCATATTTCAGGGGTAGGGTCGCTTATTCCCTTGAAACGGTTTCACCTGTTTATTGAAGCTGTTGCCATGCTGAAGCAATATTACCCGGATATAAAAACGGTGATATGCGGCGATGGCCCGGAAAAGGAAAAATTATTAAAACAGATCAAATCAAAGCAACTTGAAAATAACATAACCCTTGCAGGCGAACTGCCGCATCATGAAGTGCTTAAAATGATGCAGCGCTCAAGAGTGTTATTTCACCCTTCGGAATATGAAGGCTTCGGCGCTGTTTGCCTTGAAGCCCTGTATGCGGGAGCTGAAGTAGTGAGTTTTGTTAAACCGATGGATAATAGTATTACCAACTGGTATATTGTAAATGATATGGAAGAAGCCGGGCAAACTATCCGTTGGGTTTTGGATAAACCGGATTCGGGGACGAAAAATGTATTGGTTTATGAGATCAGGGATAATGTGAGGAAGATGATGGAGGTGTTTGAACAGTAGATTGGATTTGCGACTGCTAAAGGCAAGCAGTGCTTAAAGACTTTGCACTATCCCCTCAACCCTCTCGGCAATAGCCTCAAACGATAAGTTTTGCTTGTAATATTCAATGGATAATCTCCGCTTTTTTGCAACATTCATTTGTGTAGTTTGCAGGAGCGCAGCAAGCAATGCAGCTTCATTTCCCGGTTCATACAATACGCCGCATTCCCCATTGTTAGTGATCATCCTGAACGAAAGGATGTCTGTAACCAACGGCACGCATCCGCATGACATGGCCTCGCAAATAGCGGTACCGCTACCTTCATAATGTGAGCCAGAGAGAATGAAGTCGGCACTGTTGTACCAGTATAATAAATCGGCGTGAGGAACTTTACCAATTAATTCAATAGCTTCTATAATTGGTGATGAGTTTAATAAGTCGTTGATCTTCGGCAGTAACTCTTCGGTATGGTAGATCATAAAGAGCTTTGCCCCGGGCGAACTTTCGGCGAATTTCAAAAAGGCTCTCACTACATTTAACGGATCTTTATTTTCGTTTAAACGGCCTACCCATAAAAACACCGGGTTGCCTTTTGCACCCGTTTGGGAGGTGGCTTCCAGACGGTCTATAAGGTAAAAAACCGAAGAAACTTCCATTACCTCATGTATTTTACCAGGCGATTTGAGGTTGCCGGCGGCAATCCATTCCATACCCATATCATGCGATGCAAACAAGTTGGCGTCAACCAACCTGTCGGCTGCCCGCTGAAGTAGTTTTTTTAAACCGGTGAAAGGTTTTTCAGCATGATTTTGCACAATGATCTTTACTTTGCGGCCAAGCACAAGGCGTAGCTGGATAACTTGCAAGGGGAAATGCAAACCATGTACTATTACCACATCGGGTTTAAGGCTTTTAATATACAAATGCAAAGCCCACGGAAAATATTTGAGCGCCGCTTTTGGGTATCTTCTGAAATGGTAGTTAACCCCGTTTTGTGTCAGTTCACCTTCGTAATTGATTTGTTCAATGCTGATCACCTCGTTGCTTCTGGCCAGGGCTTCTAATATGCCGGTATACATATTAATGCGCTTTAGCCAGGCCTGTGGCTGGTTAAACTCTTTGGTGTACACATAACTGGCTAAAACGTATCTCATTTAAAAAGTATCAATGGTGGCAAAAGCAAATGCTATTTTTATTTAGCGGTATCAAGGTCTTTATCCAAGCCCAAAACGTGGCATCCACCACCGCTTAAATAAATCGCTTTGAGTTTCGATTTTGACCATATTTTTTTGATGATATTCATGCGGCAGGCAGGGCTGAGTAGGGCATAGGAAAACCGGCATCCGGCTTGTATCGTTTTATTTCGGCTATCAAACCGGGTATATCGCCCATCACGTATTTGAAATGATTGCCGGTAAAGACCTTACTGTAATTTTGTGTAATGATATCCGTAAGCTGGTGATAAAGCGATTCATCGAACAGCAAAATCACGCCCTTATGCATCACCAGTAAAATATCATTGGGTGTTATATCATAAAAAGCCTGCAAACCAACTTTGCCTTTTGCTTTAGCTATTACAATATCGGCATCAAATCCGCTGGTAATGCTGCCACCATTCAGTTTCCAGGTTTGGGCAGGGGATGAGGTAAGAGAGCTGTACAATTCATCATCATTAAGCATTTGGGTTTTACGCGCAAGGCGAATGTGATGCCAGATGTCCCAATGCCCGGTAAGCGTACTATCAGTGCCAAATAAAATCGTTGTTTTGCTTCTCAGCTCATCAATGGCCGCTGTTTTATTAAGCAGGAAGTAGTTTGATTCGGGACACCAAACCAAGGCTTCGAAATGTTTGGCTTGTTGAGGATCCATAGCTATTCCATGAATCCCGATGAGTTTACGCTTAAGGATATTCCATTTAATTAGTTCATCTATTTCGGTATGGGCGGTATCGTTTGTGCCCTCACCTGTATGGATAACGGCCGGTATATTTATTTTAAGCGGGTTATTGAGCCGTTTCTTCCAGCTTTTTTCAAAGCGGACAGAATGGATACTCTGGCAATTATCAAATATGGTGATGAGAGGATCATTTATGGTAGCTTTTTCGCCATGGTTTACTACTGTAGTAATGCCGCAAAGCAGGTTTTTATAAACACCCCAGCGCTCGCGCAGGGCAATAGGGATTTTTAGCACAGATGCAATCTCATCAGCGTAAACGCGGTGAATGTGTTTTCCCCATTCGGTATAACTTTCATAGGTTTTATTGCCAAGCTGCGGAAAAAGATTGAAATCAAGATGGTCATGCGAGTTGATCAGGCCCGGAAAGGCAATGGCATCCACAAAGGTCAGCTGTTCGCGGTCATCAGTATGTGAAGGGGAAACCTGTTTTATTTTACCCTCACTTATACTTATGCTCACCACGGCATCATTTCCCGGTATCATCACATTATTCAGTACCATCAGTTCTCCTCAAGTGCAACCCGTAAATAATGGGGAAGCCTTTATACTTATCATAAACATGAAGCGCGTTTTTATTGGCATAATAATGCTTCATGGTTTCATCTATTTTAATTTCTTCTTCGGCAATTAGCTTAAAGCCGCTGTTCAGCAACAGATCTTTAATGGTATTTACGGGGTGCACATAGTTTTCGACCGCTATAAAACTGCTGCCATGTTTAAATGTCCGCTTGCCGCCGTTTGCAAGTGTCTGCGGATGGAAATCGGTAATGATGATGTCGCCGGTTGGTTTCAGGATGCGCATCCAGGCCTGCAGGGCAGTTTCAATATTTTTGATGTGCGCAACGGTAAGGGTTGAAACTATGGTGTCAAAACTCCCCGATGGCATGTCACCGAACAGGTCGTCGGTAATGCGGTAAATATTTGCCGATGGAAACTTTTGCTGTAAACGGGCCAGCATCCCGCCCGATGTGTCAAAGCCTGTTAAGGCCTGTGGATTTAAGGCAAATAATTTTTCCCAATGCCTGCCGGTACCGCAGCCAATATCGGCCACGTTTTTACCGGTGATGCTTGTGCTGTTCACTAATCGCAGAAATAAGATCTCATCCAGGTCAAGCATCAGGTTGCCGGGCTGCTTATCATAGTTTTCGGCCCAGATGTTATAGGCATCAACCGAGTTTTTTTCCAGGATGTTGGGCGGAAAAAAACGTTGCTTAATATAATTCTTTACAGTTTGGATCACAGTTCCGAGGGGTATTTAATTAAACCTTATATCAGCAAATACGGCTGTTAAATAACAATGGTTGCCAGCTATTTTATTTATAGAGGCAGGCAACCTGTGTGAAAGCCAGGGCGTATTTATTATTGTGAAAGCGATAGTGTAGAAGCTCAGATTAATTGTTGAATGGGCAATCCCCCTCATTTGTGATTGGGTATGGCAGTGGGTTTTTTTTGTGGGCAGACTTTGTAATGGCAGGGGT
>JGI24737J22298_10000822_pt1 | contig 11030 bp, 7 predicted proteins | sample KBSCornC3_FD_22298 | JGI IMG/M metagenome (IMG submission 22298) | reverse complement strand
TCAGGCGCTCGCTTGCGGCTCGCTACCCCTCACCAACAATGAGGTGCGGGATGCCCCCAGCATTCCGCAGTCCATGCCGGGGGCCAATGGGCGACCTCATTGTTCCTCTCCCCGCTGGGGAGAGGGAGCACGGTTTCGCCAGGGGATCTAATCTACGGTAGGCTGTCCAGGAAGGTGCCGATTGCGGCAAGCGCCTCCGGCTCGTCGAGCATCGGCGCGTGGCCGACATTGGGAATTTCGCGCAGCCGCGCCCCTTCGTGCTCGGCTATCATGCGTGTGGCATCGCCTGGGGTGAGCAGATCGGAAAGTGCGCCGCGCAGCAACAACAGCGGACGCCCGCTGCACAGGCCGTTCCAGCGGTCCCAGGGATCGGTCAGAAGCGGCGCCGTCGCGAAGGCCGTGGCGATGGCGGGATCATAGTCAGCCTCTACCCTGCCGCCTTCTTCTCGAAACATGCGCGCTGCCATGCGCCGCCAATCGTCAGCGCGATAATGGGGCAACGCCGCCTCATTCTGCCGCTGGAGATAAAGCGCCGCATCGGCCCAGCCGTCGAACACAGGCGTCTTGCCGACATAGGATGCGATCCGTGCAAGCCCCTCCGGCGCCGGCGCCGGCCCGATATCATTGATGATTGCGGCCGCAATCAACGGGGGCGCGACACCCGCCAGCTCCATCGTGATCAGCCCGCCCATTGAGGTGCCGACAAAGATTGCGCGCGAAAGCCCGAGCGCCTCCGCCAACCGGCGAACATCATCCGCATAGGTCGGCAGCCAATAGGAGGCTGTGGGGTCGCGATCCGAAAGCCCGCGCCCGCGCACGTCGACCGCCAGCACGCGACGCCCTCGCGCGGCAATCCAAGGCGCCAGCAAGTCGAAGTCGCGAGCATTGCGGGTGAGGCCGTGAAGGCAGATCACCGGCAAGCGTGCCCGCCCTTCAGCCGCCGGATAGTCCCGCGCGTGAAGGGTCAACCCCTCGGCCGAAGCCCAGGTGCGGTGCCGCCAATCGCCGGTATCGCTCACGACGTCCGTGGGCCCATGCCGTGCGCGATAAGGTCGCCGCCGGCGCGTGCCACCTCCTCCACGCTGTAATCGTCACCCCAGACGCCGAAGCGGAGTCCAAGAAAGACGTTCATCCCCATCAGCGCCCAGGCACGTATCTCCGACGAGCCTGGGCTGATCTCACCCCGTGCGAGCGCTGCATCGAGACGGGCGGCAATGCGCCTGGCGGTGCTGGTATAATGTTCGCGGTAGGTCGCGGGATCGACGAACTCCGCCTCGTCGATGATGCGGTAGATTTCCTTGTGCAGCCGGGCGAACTCGAGGAAGGCCTGCTGTCCCTCGCGCTCGGCTTCCAGCTGATTGGCCTGCGCGGAAATGCGCGGCGCCACGAAGTCGCGCACCTGTGCGGAAAGGTCGCGCACCAGCGCCGTGAACACTTCCTCCTTGCTGTCGAAATAGGTGTAGAAACTGCCGATCGCGACGCCAGCGCGCTGCGTGATCTGGCTGATCGAGGCTTCGTGAAAACCCTTTTCGCCAAACTCCTCCGCCGCCGCGTCGAGCAGCTGGCGAAGCGTTCGCCGGCCGCGCGCAGTCTTGGGCGTCTTGTCGCCCGATCCGCCAGGCGCGCGCGTATCGCCCTGAGTCTCAGCCATTTTCCGCCTGCAATCCTCGCCTGTGATTTTCTAATTTGAAACCCGGTTCAGGTTTCATTATGACGGATGCAACACGAAGCGCAAGCGTCAGGCTGAAGCGCTCGGAGGAGAGGGGATTATGCGTTTTTCGGCTATCTCGATTCGTGCGCTTCTGATCGGAGGGGCGAGCCTTGGCATGCTCGCGGCGCCCGCCTTGGCGCAATCCGGGGACTCTACCGCCGCGCCGGCTGCCATCAACGACCAGACGTCCTCGACCACCGACGTCAGCAGCCAGGAAGTAGTCGTCACCGCGCGCCGGCGGGAGGAGACCTTGCTCAAGGTCCCGGTTGCGGTCACCGCTTTCTCCGCCCGCAAGCTGGAGACGCAGGGCGCGATCGACCTGACCGACATCCAGACCACTACCCCCAACACCACGCTCAAGGACGCACGCGGCACCAATTCGACGCTCGCCGCCTTCATCCGCGGCGTCGGCCAGCAGGATCCGGTGCCCGGCTTCGAAGCGGGCATCGGCATCTATCTTGACGACGTCTATCTCAACCGCCCTCAGGCGGCAGTGCTCGACATCTACGCTGTCGACCGGATCGAAGTGCTGCGCGGCCCACAGGGCACGCTCTACGGCCGCAATACGATCGGCGGCGCGGTCAAATATGTGACTAAGCGGCTGCCGGATCACCCCGAGCTTACGCTCAAGGGCACCTACGGCTCGTATAACGAGCTGGACGGGATCGTCAGCGTCTCGACCCCACTCGGCAATAGCGGCTTTAAGATCGGCGTTTCGGGCGCGCGGCTCAGCCATGATGGCTTCGGCGACAACCTCAATCTCCACATCGACAATTACAACAAGGATGTGTGGGCCGGCCGCGGCACGCTGGAATTCGAGTCTCCCGACACGCGCCTGTTCGTGCGCATCACCGGCGATTACACAGACGACAAATCGAACCCGCGCAACGGCCACCGCCTGATCCCGGGCCTGGTCGACGGCCGGCCGGTGCTCGACAATGTTTATGACACCGAAGCCGGGCTCAACAATCCAAAGGAGAGCGTGAAGGGTGGCGGCATTTCCATGTCGGTCAATGCCGAGCTGACCGATCACATCACGTTCCGCAGCATCAGTGCTTATCGCAAGGATACATCCTACACGCCGATCGATTTCGACGCGACGCCACTGGTGGATGTCGACGTTCCCGCGGTCTACAAGAACAATCAGACCAGCCAGGAATTCCAGCTCCTCTACAAGAGCGACAAGCTCAACGGCATCGTCGGCTTCTATCATCTTGCGGCGCAGGCCACGACCGCATTCGACGTATTGCTCTACACGACCTCGCCCATCATCTTGCCCCAGCTCGACGCTTATACGGCGGGTGACGTCCGAACCAACACCAACTCGATCTTCGGCGATTTCACCTATGATTTCACCGACCAACTAAGTCTGTCGGTGGGCGGTCGCTACACGTGGGACCAGCGCAAGAGCCACATCTTCAAGGCCAATTACCTTGGCGGGCCGACCTCAGAATTCGGCGGCAACCCCACGTTGCTCGGCGCGCCGGCGACGAATTTTGACGGTGCGGCTAATTTCAAGAAGTTCACGCCACGCGCATCTCTGAGCTACAAGATCACCCCCGACCAGATGGTCTATGCCTCCTACTCAGTCGGCTTCAAGGGTGGCGGTTTCGATCCGCGCGGCTCGGGCGCGTCAGCCCCCGATGTCAATCAGGACGGCAAACGCAGCTATGACGAGATCTACAATTATCTGCGGTTCAAGCCGGAGACGGTGAAGAGCTATGAGATCGGCTGGAAGGGTGCGGCCTTCGACCATCGCCTGACCTATGCGATCGATGGCTTCTATGCCGACTATACCGATGTGCAGATCCCAGGATCGGTCGGCACCGTGGTGAATGGAGTTCCCACCTTCATCGGCATTACCACCAACGCCGCCAAGGCGCGCATCTGGGGCAGCGAGGTCGAAGCCAACGCGATCCTGGCACGGGGTTTCGCGGGTGCGGGATCGAACCTCTACCTCAACGGCACGCTAGGTTACATCAACCCCAAATATAAGAAGTTCATCGGGCCGACCGGCACGGATGTTTCCGACGTACGGGTGTTTCAGAACACACCGCACTGGACGGTCAGCGGCACGCTGGGTGCGGCTCTACCGGTCACGGGCGGCACGCTCACAGGCTCGACCACCCTTTCCTATCGCAGCCTCACGCATCAATTCGAGACGGCGAGCCCGTTCCTCGACCAGAAGGGCTACAGCCTGCTCGACGCCAATCTGGTCTACAGCTTCGCCGACAGTCGCTATTCAATCGGGCTGCACGCCAAGAACCTGACCAACAAACATTATAAGACGTCGGGCTACCAGTATATCAAGGCGGCCATCGACGGCACGCCCGACCTGTCGACGGGCAAATATGTCGCGACGCTCGGCAAGGAAGGCGTGGCGACCGCCTTCTACGGCAATCCCCGGCAGATCCTCGCGACCTTTACCGCGAAGTTCTGATTGTGCGATCGGCCGGGCGGGAACGCCCGGCCGTTTCTCATTCGGGGAGACGATCGATGCGCTACACCACAACCGCATCCCGCGCCTTTGCGCTGGCGATGCTGCTGATCGTCTATACGTTCAACTTTCTCGACCGACAGGTGATGGCGATCCTCGCCGCACCTATCAAAGCCGAGCTCGGATTGAGCGACACGCAATTGGGGATGCTTGGCGGCCTAGCCTTTGCCATCCTCTATTCGACGCTCGCCATACCCTTCGCCTGGATCGCAGACCGTAGCCGCCGCACTTGGGTGATCACGGCCTCACTGGCCGTGTGGAGCGGCTTCACCGCGCTTTGTGGCGTAGCCGGTAATTTCGGACAGCTCTTTCTGTGCCGATTGGGGGTGGGCATCGGCGAGGCGGGCGGCGTCGCGCCGTCCTACGCCCTCATCTCCGATATTTACCCGCCCGAGCAGCGCGCGCGGGCGCTGTCCATCTACTCGCTCGGCATTCCCCTCGGCGCAGCGCTGGGCGTGCTGTTCGGCGGCTATATCGCCGCGACGATCAATTGGCATACCGCCTTCGTCGCCGTCGGTCTCGCTGGCCTCGCCTTCGCTCCAGCCTTCGCGCTGCTCGTGCGCGAACCGGAGCGCGCGATACGCTCCTCCGACACCCAGGCCGGCGCAGGCGTATTCCGCATCCTTGCTGCCAAGCCAAGCTTTTGGCTGCTTGCCTTCGGCGCCGCCTCCAGTTCGATGCTGGGCTATGGCATGGGCTTCTGGCTGCCCTCGCTTATGAAGCGGTCCTTCGGCATGGACTTGATCGGCGTTTCGCACTTCTATGGTGCGCTGCTGTTGATCGGCGGGGTACCCGGCGTGCTGCTGGGCGGCGTCCTCGCCGATCGCGCCGGGCGCAACGGCAAGGCCGGCTATGCGCGTGTGCCCGGCATTGCCTTTCTGCTCGCGGTGCCGCTTTTCGCGGCAGGCATTCTGAGCCACTCGGGCGCGCTCGCCTTCGCCTTGCTCCTCCTGCCGCAAGGACTGGCCTATATGTGGCTGGGNCCGGTGCTGACCGCGGTTCAGCATCTCGTGCCGGCGGAGATGCGTGCCACGGCCTCAGCCAGCTTTCTGCTGATCAACAATCTGATCGGCGTAGGCTTCGGCGCGATGACGATCGGCAAGATGTCTGATCTGCTGACCCCTTCCTTCGGCGACGAGGCACTCCGGATCGCCTTGCTCGGCGCGCTCGTCTTCTATGCGATCGCCGGACTGCTGATGCTTATCGCCGCGCCGCGCCTCGCGCGCGACTGGGTGGATTAGCGGAAGCAGAGCGTAGGGCCGCCAGCGCGGACTGCGGCTCAATCGCCCAATCAACGCTCCATCAGTGCTGCGTCCGCCCAGGCGANCGGCAGCCGTTGATTGTCCCCGCCCGGGCTACGCGCGACCAGCTCGATCAGCTTCACGCCTGCTACCGGGACCGAGAGCGGCCGGGCCGCCGCGCCCCACTTGAGTGCAGGGCTGGTGGCAAGTAGCTTGCCGTCGCCGTAGACGGCGAATGTCACCGCATGAGCCTTGTCGGTGGCACTGTCGTCAACGCCCACCATCGTCGTGAAGCGCTGTGCGCCATTGTTGCGCACCTCCAGGCGGGAGTTGGCAAGAATGCCGATCCCAGCCGCGAATGGCCTTCCCGCAATCTGCAAGACCTGCCCATAAGGCGCGCTGTCGGCCCGAGCGCCGCCCCAGCCGGCGAGGGTCGGGCGATCCCCTGCCCCATTGGTACCCGCCCAACCAGCGGCGGTGCGGAAGATGGTGGGATCGGGGGTCGGGTAAACGACCCCGTCGACTGCCGGATTCACGCTGCCGGGCTGTTCCGACAGATAATAGCCACCCTGCAGCGCCCGCGTACCGTGCGCACGGAAGATCAAAGTCTCGCGCGGGCGCACATGCAGCTTGGTTCGGCTGGTGAAGCTGGTCCGTTGCTTGCTCCACAGATCGGTCAGCTCGACCGGTGTGGAATCGCTGAACTTCAGATGCGCGGCGTGCAGGTCGACATCATAGTCGCCCGAGCCGCGGTTGAAGATCGCGATCGCCTTGTCGCCTGAGGCCAACGTTTTGACCAGCATCTGAATGTCGCTGGAATCATAGGCCAGCACCGCCTGGTTGCCACCGGGATCCTGATCGAGCGCAATGATGTCGGCGTTGCCGAATATGTCCATCAGCGCCTGCGGCGTCTTGCGCAGATCGGCGCCGATCATCAGCGGCGCATTGAGCATCGCCCATAGCGCAAAATGAGACCTCGCCTGGATCAGATGATCGGCGTCGAAATCGCCTGCGCCGATGAACAGCATGTCGGGATCGTTCCATGAACCCGGATGAGCGTAGAGCGAGCGCGTGACCGAGCTGTCGTAATTGACGAGCAGCCGCCCCCATGCGGGCGAGATATCGTCGCTGGTGCGCGACACGCTGCCATAATCCTTGCCCCAGGCGCGCACATTGGCCGCACCCCAGATGCAGAGCGACAGCAGATAATCACCATCCGGATTCTCGCGCACGAGCGCCTGGTTGATCTGGCGGAACATCGCCTGGATCGCCGGAATATCGGTGCGTGTCACCGNACCCGAGTCCATGATCGGGCCCAGCGGCCGGAACTTGCCCGATTTCACNCGCGGGCTGTTCGGCCCGTAATCGCGCAGGCCGCAGCCATCGACCTTGATGTAATCGAAGCCCCATTCCTTGAAATAGACCGCGATGTCCTGATCGATATGGCCATAGAGCCCGACTTCACGTTCCAGAACGTTGCCCTTGGGAAGATCCGTGTCGGTAGGATTGAAGGCCTCTGAACAGGTATTGCGGCCAAGATCCGAATAGATGCCCGCCTTCAGCCCCATGGCGTGCAGCCGGTCGGTGAAGGGTTTGAAGGTCGGCGTATCGCCGCCCACGCGTGCGGACGGAAATTTGTCGGCGCGCATGATCATGTGCCCGTCGGGCTGGCGCCGCTTCAGCGCCCAGCCATCGTCCAGGTTGATATAGTGATAGCCCTTGGCGGCCAGGCCGGTGTCCACGATCCGCTGCGCCGAACCGAGGATCTTTTCCTCATCGATGTCGGTCCCAAAGGCGTTCCAGCTGTTCCACCCCATCGGCGGCAGAGTAGCGCGCCCCGCGGTATAACCCGACCAGCGGCCTGTCGGCGCGAGCGGATCAACCGCCCCCGCAGCAACGGCGGGTGCCGTTAGCGCTATCATCAGAGAGGCGCCCAGCCACTTGCGCATGATTATCCCCTACCCATCACGGTGAATATAGGGTGTTCAGAGCACCCCTCGTTGCCTCGCTACCAACTCGCTGGGTGTGCATCAACGGAACTGTGCTGATGCAGTGCGGCCCGGTTGGCGCTGCGTTCAGCGCGCGGCTGTTACAGCGACGGCTTGCGGCCGAAAGGCCCTCAGCGCATCAGACCGGCCGCCCGCAATGCATCTTCGATGACCCTGCCGACCCCCGTCGCGGGGACCGTCGGCATCGCCGGAGGGGCCGAGCGGGCAGCATGCGGGGGTATCGGCTTGCACGCGGCTCTTGCCGGCTGTGCATCCTCGCCGCGAAAGGCATCCGTCAGGCCCCAGAATGCTGCAATGTGCCGGGTCGACGATATGCCCGCTTCCAGCATATGCGGTCCGGCTTCGCCGCATGCATCGGCGCCGAGGGTGGCAAGAGGCGTCCCGTGGGCGAGACCGGTGATTTCATATTCCTCGATGACCGCGCGGCCGCCTGCGTTGCACCAGGCGCGGTGGGGATACCCATCGACTGTTTCGCGCCAGGTGGGCTCGCGATCGAGCCCGTGCAGCGGACGCCATTGCTCGACTATCGCCTGGGCGTTGGCGCGGCTAACCGTTTGATCCGCGCTGCCATGCCAGATCGAAATGGTCGGCCAAGGCCCGTCATGGTCAGAGGCGGCGCGCACCAGCCGCGCGAGCGCCGCACCTTGCGGGCCGCCATGGCCGCGCATGCGATCGAACGCCTGCGGCATATTGGTTGCCGACCCATAAGGCAGACCGGCGATAATGGCNCCGCCTGCGAACAGATCGGGATAGGTGGCGAGCATGACCGATGCCATCGCCCCGCCGGCCGACAAGCCGGTGACGAACACGCGAGCAGGATCGATTGCATGCCTATCCAGCATTGCCTCGACCATCTGGCTGATCGACAGGGCCTCGCCTGCCCCGCGCGTGATATCCTCAGGTTGAAACCAGTTGAAGCACAGGTTGGCGTTGTTGGAACGCGTCTGTTCGGGGAAGAGCAAGGCGAAGCCGTGGCGATCGGCCAGTTGGGACCAGCCCGAGCCCGCATCATAGCCCGCGGCATTCTGCGTGCAGCCGTGCAGCACCACCACCAAGGGAGCACCGATCGCAAGGCCAGGCGGCANGTAGATGCGCGCCCGCAATTCCCCCGGATTGGAACCGAAGCCGGTCAAGTCGGTAAGCCTGTCGACCGATCCAATCTGNCCACCGGCTAGATTGCGAAAGGCGGAGAGGCGGGCGATCGTATCGGAAAGGCTGGGCATGACGTCTCCCGCTGATTAGCGGCGAAATGCCCGGGCGTGGCCGCTGGCCTTTTCCGGTGCAGGCGCCGATGCTGCAGCGCACAAGATCGGCTTTGCCGNGNNCCATTGCAAGCGCAAATCAGGACAAGCGCTTGCCGCGCCTCAATTTTCTTCTTTGGGCGTCCGTTTCGGCATCGGCGGAAGGGGACGGCTAGTACGTGTCAGAACGGCATGTGGAGCCGCAGAGCGACGAAGAGATCTGCGTGGAGCGCCGATCCGGCCCGTTATTCCAGCTTCACCAGAAAAGACCCCCGGCGTTTCCGCCGGAGGCAGTGTCGTTCCGCGCTATCTCACGCGAAGCTGATTTGCGTGCGCCGCCGACGCATCGCCGCGCCCGCCAGGGCAAACCCGCCGAGCATCATCGCCCAGCTGCCGGGTTCGGGGACTGCCCTGATCGAACCGAACAAGCCGTGCGCTTCATCTTCCACGCCAGCAGTGAAGTAGACCTTATCCAGGTCACCGCCTCTGCCGCCATTGCCGTTCAGCAAGGCCCAGAGGTCGCCCAGCACGATTGGGTTGCCGTCATTTCCGCGCAGCAGCCCGTCGAACATCCCGGTCGTGAGATCGAAGGCGCTGATCGTCCCGTCTCCAAAATTCCCGACCAGAAGATCACCTGCGAAGCTGCCGAAGCTGGATGGCGCGATATCGAGCCCCCAGGGGGAATCGACCGGGCCGCCCAAGCCCACGATCTGTCGAATGAACGTGCCATCGAGCGCGAATTCGTCGACATAGCCGTGCCCGGGCCCGGCAACGTCATCCTCCATATCCGCGTCTTGCAGCGCATAGGTAACGAAGAGGTGGCCGTTCAGAACCTGTGCGCCGAACGGAGCATAACCCGCCGCCACGCTGGGATCGGTGAACGATTGTACGATATTGAAGCCGCTGTCGAACTGCTGGACCTGGGCATTCCGGAAATCGGCCGCGTACAGGAATTGCGCGCCACCCGAGCTGCCAATCGCCAGGCCCTTATAGACCGCGCCTTTGCCCAAGCTCGAATTGTCGACCGCGACCACCGAATGGCTAAGTGCGACACTCGGTGACCAGCCGGAAATCGTGCCTTCCTCACCCGCGAAGATGAAGAGCGAGCTGCCGGTCTTCCCGGCCTCGGTTACCATGAAATCGGTATTGACGCCGTTGAAGACCAGACCTGTGGGGGCCGCACCGCTCGGGTTGACCGTTACCACCAGTGGTTGTGGCGTGCCCGTCGAGTTGTAGATTGTGGACAGGCCTGTACCATTATCGGCCACCCAGAAGGGGCCGGTCGGCGAGGCGGCAAGACCCCAGGGATTGATCAGGCTGCTATCGGTATGCGCCGCACCGCCCGTGTCGGAAACAAGGTTGGTGACCTTGAATCGCGTCGCTTCCACCGGTGAGACGCTGACCATGACTGCACTGCCAAGGCTGATACCGATCAGCGAAGCACGCAGAGCTGCTTTTGCACCTGGGATCATCGTTGCCTCCTTTTGGGACGGGGATAGCCACCGGCCCGGCAGTGGGTGCGGCGGTTCGGAGGTGACGTTCAAATCGCCCGACTTTCCTCGGGCGAGGTGTGCTTTTTCAGCGATGAGGAGCAGAGCGTGCCGGCCGCAAAGCTGGCGCACTGCAGTTCGTCGGTGGAAGTATTAGCACTTCCACCGATGACAACGCGGACCTAAATCGCCACCGCATAAAGCGCGTGATGGCAGAGGATGTAGAGCGTCCTCTTGTCCGCGCCGCCCACCACCAGCTGGATCGGGCGCTCCGGCACGTCGATCCGCGTCAGTTCCTTGCCGTCCTGGCCGTAAACGAAGATCTGCCCGTTCGCGACGAAGACCTTGCCATCGGGTCCCACCGCGACGCTCTCCCCGCCGCGATTGGCGAAGACCTTGAGGTCGGTCACCGTGCCGCCCGCGCCGACCAGGCCGTTGTAGGTGCGGTCCTCGGATTCATTGGTCAGGAACACCCGCTCGCCCTGCTTGGCAGTCACAAAGCCGAGCGCGTCCATCGTGTCGGAGAAGCGCCAATCGCCCTGCCGGAAGGCGCGGAAGGCGGGCAGGACCAGGCTGCCGTCGGGCGAGACATATTCGCGCGCCTTGGGGGCCGCCATGCCTTGAGCGAACTGCTCAGCCAAGGTGGAGTAACGGTAGGTGTCGTGATCCAGCTGATCCTTGAACTCGGCGTCATTCTTCCAGACGTTGCCGGGTAAAGCCACCGTAACGCCCTCGCGGGACTTGGCGGGCGTCGGGGGGATGAAGGTGATCCGATCCTGCGGCTCGTCCGGCTTGAAGCTGTAGACGGTCACGTCCGGCCCTTGCGGTGAAAGAGCCAACA
>JGI24737J22298_10000818_pt1 | contig 11062 bp, 10 predicted proteins | sample KBSCornC3_FD_22298 | JGI IMG/M metagenome (IMG submission 22298) | reverse complement strand
CGCACCGCCGTTTTCACCGACTCGCTTAAATTAACTATGTTCATATGCTATTGCAGGTTAGCCTGGGTTATATAATAATAGGTTTTGCCGTTTGACGTAAAGTGTTGGTTGGTAATAGCAGCCTGTTTAATAACATCACTGCTATGGATCAAATAGTGGATATATGCCTCAAATTGCGCCTGCGGCATATCATCGTTATGTTTAAGATCATTCACCTTCTTATTATAGAAATCTTTTTTGCCGGGTAAGGGTAAACTGGTAACCCGCAGAAAATAATCGGCAAGGGTCATGTCTTTAATATCACCGCCAGATAAGTTAAGCCCTAAATGCTTGGAAGCGATGTCAACATAGTTATCAACCAATTTTGAGCGGTAATCGGACGCGTCCCGCTGAAGGTTTTCGCCTATCATGAGCGACAGCAGATCTGTTAGCTGCTTATAATCCTGCTCGTTCAATATCAGCAGGTATTGCAGCTGCCCCTTGCTTTCGCTTACCAGGTTTCTGGGTGCTTCGGCGCTGAGGTAATATTTGAAAGCGTTATGCGGCATATTGTTTCCCAAATCGGTTGATGGCTGCCCCTGTTGCTGCATAACCAGCGGCTGTACATAACGGTTTTCGCGCCCGGTAAGCCTGAAAGCACTATCAAGCGTATGGATCTGGTTACGGATATCATAATCGGTTTCGCGCATCAGGCGTTCAACTGCCAAACTCATGGCCTGGTTTGATTTTACTACTCTCTTGGGCGGAAACACCACAGCGCCCTGGATCAGGCTCTTTTTGGGATAATCGAGGTAGAAAGAAACCGAATCGGACAGTGATGTATTGAATTGCTGCACGTTGGTAAGGCCTTCTCCATTCACCATGCGCTGTTTTTTATAATCGGCCAGCTTTACCGCAGATTGTGATACAATTTGTCTTGCCTGGATCACAAAATCATTGTAGATAGGGTTGTAATCGCTAAATACCTGGATAGCTAACAAGCGGGCGTTAGCGGCCGCTATCTGGCTGGCCACCGTATTAACCCCTACCGAATTACGATCTAAAGCACCGGTGGCACCAATCAGGATGACCAGGTTGGTTTCGTCGGGATGATTGCCAAACAGGCTTAATCCCGTGCGGATGCCGTCAAAAACAGGTTGGGAACTTATCACCGGGGCGCAGTTACCTGTTACTGTTGACTGCGATTCGAGGTATTTTACCAGGTTACGATAATCGGCACTGAGCGGGGTTGACTGGATGCCCCCGGTTTGACAGCCGGACGCGTTACGGTAAACTACAGCCCCATATCTAACCTGGTTACCCCTGGCATGCGCATCAAAAATATCTTCAAATGATTGAATAGTGCTTGTAATACCTGAAAAATAATTGCGCATAGGGCTACCGCCATCAACCACAAACACAATGTTAACGTGGTGAACATTGTTACGGATCTTGAGATAATCCTTATATGCTAAATGCCCGCCTTTGATATTGAGCACACTGTTATGGCTTTTATCATAAACATCGGTTGCGAAGCCGAGGCTAAGATTACCCGATGCAGATGAGCTTACAGGCATGCTCAATAACAAGGGAGCATTATCGGCCAGTAAGGGGTCAAAAGCAAAATAGCCCGTACCTCCCTTGCTATTATTGGTTTTCAGGGAACTGTTGATATACTTCGCAATAGAATCATTGATCAACGGCTGATTTTCCCTTGCCGACCCGATATATAGCCTATCGCCCCAGCTATGAACGGCGTCGGCGGCTATCCAGCCATAAACACTGCCAGCTGCATTATCGGCAATCAACTGCGGATCGGACCCTACCAATACTTTTTTCCCGTCGTCAGATTTTTTGTATACATAAACCACATTGTGCAGCGCCACTTTGGTTTTTTTCTGGCTTTGATCGGGACCGGCAAAAATGTATGCCGAATCAGTTTTGTCATAATAATAATCGGGCATAGTAAGCGGACCGGCACCACTTATAATGGTGATATATTTTTCGGGATAACCATTTGTGCTGGTAAAAGCCGACTGCCAGGGCAACACCTTTGAAATGCTGATCCATCCGTAACTTTGCGAGCCTTTTTTATTGGTAAGCTTTTTACCTTGTACCATGCCGGCCTGATACTTAATTAGTTTTATAAACCCGTTTTTTTGTTCACTTACATAAAAAGGCTCCATGAAACTTATTTTTTTCATTACCAGCGTTCCGCCCGGCGAGGTATATGTATAATTTTCGGCCCTGTCCGAAAATACGATCCATGGCAGAGAAGTACGGTCGTCTGTATTGTAAATGCTGGTACGCTCATCAGGTTTTTCAAAAGCTTTGGGTAACGTTACCACCGTTTTGCCAAGTGATACCGGCGATTGCGCCCGGGCCGCAATTACTATACAGGTTAAAAAAACGAAGCTTAATATATTTTTCATGTTGGTTGATGCAAATAGGTTTTAAAATGGATTATCTGGGCCTCTTTTCGGGAGCAGCAGTGGTTGCATGCTGCCTTACCGAAAGCATACTTGAGCAGTTTGATTTTGGCTTTAGGGTAACCTGTGCTTCGTCAACACTGATGCCACCTCCAAAAGTTAACCGCATACAGTAGGAGTAAAAATCAGTCCGTTTGCTTTCGCCATTATCTTCAAGGTTTACGGTAACTTTCTCGTCTCCGCAGAAATATCTCCTAACGAGGTAATAATAATGGCGGTTAAAATCACGGCCGTTGGCTATGGCCTGCAGGTGTGCCCTGATATCATCGATTACACGGCGCTCGCTTTCACCGGGGTTTACGATCTGGTTGGCAAATGTTGAATCGGGATTGGTAATACGCATGCGGTGATAGACCGGGCGCCTGCTTTTATCCGTGCTCAGTTTGATGAAATAGGTACCGGGATTGTGAAAGGTGTAGAGTGCAGTTGGTCCTTTAACATCCACCCGGCCGGTTTCCCCAAACGACCATTCAAAAATCCGGGCATTACCCTGCGCCTCAAGCCTTACCTGTTCATTTACAATCCCTTGTGTGGGGCCGTTAATTGTAATCAGGGTATCGGCAGCTATGGTTGGGGTACTATCTTTTACGCTAACCGGGAATTGCTGCGTCAAATTGCCGTCAACGGTAAGCCGTATGATATAGTCGCCTGTTTTTTTAAAGCGGTAGCTCCCGTTTTGCTGAGTTGATTTATCGCCATTGCCAAACTGCCAAAGCCAGTTTTTTGCATTGGCCGTATTATCCGAGTAAACCAGGTGCTCGTTCAGGGCTATCTCATCCTTCAGGATACGGGCGTTGATCACTCTCTTTTCAAACAATGAACTCCGCAGCAGGAAAATGATACCGGCAATAACAACTACACCAGTAAAAATGTATAGAAATGTGTAGGTGTTCCGGTTAGTATCGACGGGCCTCCCGTCGTTGTAATCGTTTTTCATTTTGCTTAGGTTATATATGGTAGATGTATGATGATGCTTACCGGGCCATGCTCATGTTTTGCTGCAATTGCCGCTGTGCAATGTGGCAGTCATCAACCGATCCTTTTATGTTCCTGATATCGTTATAATTGCCCGTTAGTTCGCGCTTATCATAAAAAAGTGCCTGCAACAGTTTTGAAGCGTGGATAAAGCATTTATACCGCGCGTCATAAGGGCGGCGGTTGTAATATGACTTTATGGCACCTATTGAACCGCTGATATCATTCTCCAAAAAAACGGCCTGCACGTTGGGGTTAAACTTTACTATTTTATGATACGTTGTATCAACGGTTGGTAACGCTTCGGTAACAAGGCTTTCAAACTGCTCTTCTTCGTTTACTTTTTTAGCAAACTCGCTTTTTGATACTAACCCTTCGTTGCCATAATTATAAAATATAGCCACGCACAATATCACCGACGTTACTAAAAACATCCCCATGAAAAACAAGAATTTTTCTCTCCGTTCTTTTAAACTAAATTTTAACATATGGCTTATTAATGCGGATAGTGATGGTTTAACTGGTTAATAGCCGATTTATTTACCCGGCTGCACGACTCTAACTGTGAGCGAAGGCTTTCAATCTGGAAACGTGTGGTAAAAAGCGAATCTTTGATACTGGCAATGGTTTCAATATCGTTGCTGAGCTTTTTATACAACTCAAAACTTTTAAGCGGGTAAGGGTTACTTTGCAGTCGCTCACGGATATGCTGATTGCTCTCCTGGATATCATTAAGCAGTACCGTTTGGTTATTAAGCTCCTGCGAATTCATTTTTGCATACTGCGAGAGTTGCTGCATGCGCAGGAGGATCAATTCAAAGCTGTTATTGATATCGGTACGGAGCGCTATCAGCTGATCTGTTTTTTTAACGCGGGCATTTAATAATTCAAGCTCACGGCCCGAGGTTGCAAAAAAGAAGTAAACGATAATGATGGCAAAACCCAGTAATGTAATAAGGTACATCATGAATTTGCGATAAGCCCGGTTTAGGTCGCTATTGTTTACAGGTTTCATCTAATATTATAGTATCGGTTCGGTTTATTTACAGCTAAAAAAGCTGCATTTATAATATTTAGCTCATATTTATTAATTAACCAATAGTGTAATAATTATCAAAAAATCAATGCTTTATCAACTATTTGTAACCAATAAAACATATCTACAACTATTTTTGAAAATAAATGTTTATAAAAAGTTAAAATTTAACACAGACGCAATCCAATAATATCATTTATGCTAAACCCGCTTTATTCAAAACCGCTCCGCTTTAGCCATATCAATAATGGCCAGGACCTTGATAAACAAGACCTTGGTGCGTCTATATCGCAATACATCGAACTCATTATTTTTACCCGTTTTGGCGAGCACCGTTACAACCCCGAATTTGGCTGCGAGATCTGGGATATGGATTTTGAACTCATTATGAGTGAGACTATCTGGGAAGAAAAGCTGAGGCAATCGTTATTGCGCTCTATCAGCAAATTTGAAAATAGGATTTATGATATTGATATCAGCGTGAACATTACCGAGATCAACAAATTTTACCCCTTGCGCAACGTGAGCGAGATAAAAAAGAAAGTAGATATAACCATTAAAGGCAAACTGAACAAAACCGGCGAAACATATTTGTTCAAAACTGCTTTACTCCTAAGCCCGCTATCAGCATAAACCTATGAGCGATATATTTTATAACTCAAAAGAAGAGATCAGGAACCGCATGCTGAAGAACGCCACCGAGTTTTGGGGCGTTCAAAACGTAAATGATGTTGATCCGCTGGTAAAGCTTTTGATTGAAGCCCTGAGCACCGAATTGTTTAATTTAAACAACGATGTTAAAAACCTGGAGCATCGCATCCTGAACAAAATATCCAGGATCCTGGCCTCCGACTATTTAACGGCTCCCCTTCCCGCCCATGCCATATTGAAGGGTAAACCCATCGAGGCTTCAGAAATATTGAACATCGGCAATCATTTTTATTTCCGGAAACAGCTGGCAGCGGAGGTTGGCAAAACCAGCCCGGAACAACTGGACATTTATTTTACACCTGCTGGTGCTAACTCTGTATTTAATGCCGAAATAAAATACAGCTTCAACGGGGGCAGGCTGCAGGAACATATTGAAAATGGGCAGAAGAATACATTGCTAAACGTCCGCACTGGTGCTTTTGGCGAACCTAACACCCTTTGGATAGGCATTGAAACAGCAGTAGCATTGAATACTTTTAAAAATGCGGGAATTTATTTCGACTGGCCTGTTTACATCAGCAATACCGATTTTTACAGCCTGCTCCAGGTAACTAAATTTTATCTGGATGGTTCACAGCTTGATACTGAACCTGGCCTCATTTACGCTGATGAACAAGCCGACGATCAGAAACCTGTTTTTTATGATCAGCATATCATTAACCTTATAACGCGGGACATAAGGACCTATTACAACAATCATTTTATTTCGCTCACCGATGAGCGGCTAAGTAATATTACCGCCTTCAAAGCAAACTATCCGGTTGAGTTGCTGTCGTTTTTTAACGAGCAGGATCTGAAAGCGCTTAAACCCTGCTTGTGGTTCAAAATCGTATTCCCGGCGGCAATCCCGGCAAATGCCATTGATGAACTACAGTTACATTTAAACTGTTTCCCGGTAATGAGCAGGCGGCTTCACCAACAAAAATTCAGGATCAAGGAGATCAGCGATATCATCCCAATAAAACCAGGTGCTTATGATCATTTTTTATCGATCCATGAGCTGCATGACGACAATGACGTTCGGTATAACGAGATCCCGTATAGCCAGGCCGGTATTAATTATGAGGGCAGTTACTCCATCAGGAATGGCGGCGCCGAGCGTTTTGATGCACGTAACGCCAGGCAAACTATCGAATATTTGTTTGAGTTGCTTCGCGACGAAAAAGCGGCCTTTGCCGCATACGGAAGCGACTTTTTAACAACCGCCCTAAAAACACTGGAGCAAAATATCTCCGTTATCGAAAAAAAGTCCAAAAGTTCAAAAGACAATCATGAACTGGTAAATTACCTGGTACTAAAACCGGCAAACAAAGCGGCCATGTTATACCTCAGCTTTTGGACAACACTTGCCGATAATGCCAACAATATCCGCAAAGGGTCAAAGCTACAGCAGGCGGAAGCCATTAAACTTAAGCCGGATAGTTTAAGGCTTCTCACCACGACCACAGGCGGCCGAAACAGTCTTGGAGCTTCCGAGCGGATCCAGGCCTATAAATACGGCCTCACCACTAAAGACCGCATAGTTACCCTTGCCGATCTAACAAGTTTCTGCAGATATGAGCTTGGAGCAAAAATCAAAAACATCCGCGTAAGCAAAGGGGTAAGTATCTCAGCCAACCCCAAAGAAGGTTTTATTAAAACAACCGATATTTATATAACCCCGGCCAATCATGAACTTTCGGCACCGGAATGGGCCACGCTGCTTGAGCTGCTAAAATCGAAGCTGCAAAGCCGGAGCGTAATGGATGTTAATTATAGGGTGTTTACGGAGTAATGTATACATATCGATACCGTCATCGCGCCCTTGTGTTCTTTTGTTATTAGGGGACTGGGCCTGCAAATCGCGCAGAATCACGGGTTGCATTATTTTTCCCGCTTCGCTTGCTCTATCGCGACATCGTAAATAACTAATAAAGCGGGATAATTTTAAAACATCCCGCTTTTTGCGTTTTATAGAAAATCTTACAACGCCTTCTCTTTCGGCACAAAATCATTCATCACCGCCTCGCGGATCAATGCCGGCGGCAGGATCCCTTGCGACAAGATGAAATCATGGAAATGCAAAGCGTTGAATTTGTTGCCTAATGCAACCTCGGTATCTTTGCGCAAGGCAATCATTTTGGTAAAGCCATAAAAATAGCTGTTGGCCTGGCCGGGAGCGTTAATAGTATAACGCTCAACTTCCTGGCGGGCAAACGCACGCGATTGTACTACATCGTTCATCAATACATCAAGCGCCTGTTGCTGGGTTATCTTGCCAGCCTGCAATTCAGGATCAAGGAAGGCGCGGGCGGCCCTGAGCAGGCGATAATCTAACGATACCAACTGTCCTTCTAAAGGCATGTAAGGGCGGGTAATATATTCGGAATATAAGCCCCAGCCTTCCACATTAGTTGAGTTAAAAGCGTACAGGGCGCGTGCCTGTGATACCCCTTCTTCTACCATTTTATCAAACTGTAATTCGTGGCCCGGCCTTGCTTCGTGGGCAATGATGGTCCACGAGGCGGCATCAAAAGTAAAGTCATCGTACTTGTCTGTAGCTTTTTCGCCGGGTGATGCGGGCATGTTTAATGGCAGTACAAATACGCCACGCTGGCCGGTATTGTTCAGAAATGGTGGTGGCACCATGTGGGGGGCCGGGCTCTGCGCAGTTTCGGCGGCCGTAGCTAAACGGATAATAGCCGGGCGGTTTGGCAGCGTTACCAGTTGATGATCGCGAATGATGCCTTCAATATCTTTTAAATGCTGCTCGTACAGTGGAATAATAGAATCACCATGAATCTGCTCTTTTTTTAGTTCGCGGACCACAGCACGATAATCACTTGATGGCAGGTTCCTTTTTTTTGCTATCTGCTCGGCAATAGGTTGCATTTCATCCTGCAGTTGTTTAAACAGCGTATGGGCCATCTCTGCTACCTTTGCAGGTGGAATATCTATACCATAAGCTTCGAGGTTCATAGCATACTCTTCGGGTGGGAGCCTGAAATCTGTACGGGCTTTTACCAGTACATTTGCTTTTACCCATTTGTCATAATCTTCCAGCTGTTTTTTCAGGGTGGCATAAGGTTGTTCCCATCCGGTCACCTTGTATTTGGTACAAAGCTCGGCGATGCCGCTTACGATACTCGCATTGCGCGACAGATCGGTTTCCATGCGTTGCTTTGACGGATAGATCATGTTTTTGCCGTCCATCTGGTGCTGCAGACGTTCCCTGTAAATGGTTGTCAATGGTTTATAACCTTTTTCCAGTCCTGCATATTTACGGATACGCATTACCGCTGCCTGGCGACGGGCTTCGGGGGTTTGATCGTCAAGCAGTGTTTCCAGTCCGCTGTAAATGGTTGAGGACGCATTTAAAAAAGGGACCTGGCGGCTCAACTCAAAGTCCTGCTGGCGAAAACCCAGTTTGAGGTGGGTTATAATGATATTGATATCCTGTTGAATAAAAGTATTTTTTTCAGTCTTAAGGGCTTCGGTAAGTTTAGCGACAACGGTCTCTTCATCCTTGCGTTCGGCCATGATGTTTTGGAGGGTTGGTATAGCGATGTCGCTGTCATATTCTGCAAGACCTTGCGATGATCCGTATTCGGGCGAATATTTTTTATCCAGATCGATGATGATTTTGGTATACTCATTTGATTTGGCTACCCATGCTTTTGTTTCGGCTGATTGCTGCGCCCGGGCATTAATGCCGATACCAGTCAATAGCACTAACAAACCGGTGCTTTTAAGTAGATTTTTGTTCATGGTCAATTTAAATTATGAATGGCAAGTTACTTAATTTGACCGTTGATATTTTGATTACGTTGATTTCGCTGATAATAGCACATTTTAACTTTTTCGGCATTGTTGGCGACAACATCAACAACGGCACAACGATAGACGTTAAATGAAACAGCCTGTCTTTTCGTAGCGAAAAGACAGGCTGTGGAACAGATCAACGCAATAAGCGTAATCTATTAAAAAAATCAACGGTTAAAAGCGGTACCCTAAAGTAAGGAATGCATTGTTGTTAGTTTTTTTCAAATCGGCAAAAGGACTGGTCGCACCTACTTCATAAGGGAAAATGGTTTGTTTGCCGGTTACCCTGGCGTAGGTAGCGTCAACAAAATAAGCACCAAAATGAAAGCCTATGCCGCCGCTAACTGTTTTAATATTGCTGCCCAGGTCTTTCATTGGGTTACCTTGCTGGCTGTAACCGCCGCGCAGATAAACGAGGCTGTTCACGTTTACTTCGGCGCCCACATGAAGGTTCACTGTTGAGCGGTAAAGTGATTTGATATCACTGTTGTCACCATCGGCAGTATAACTGTCGTTACTGCTTAAATGAGTAGTGGTATAATCGATATATTCAACATCGCCGCTTATGAAACCATATTTGCCTATGAAAACAGACGCGCCACCTGCTAATTTTAACGGCGTACGCAGATTGTAGCTTAGCTGATATGGTTCGGATTCGTTTTGATGACTCTTGCCACCTGTGTATTGCGTGGCAAGCCCTTCGGAATATGAATCATCAATATTATAAAACGTTGGTGAGGTAAATGTAAAACCTAAACGTAAGGCCTGTATAGGTTTATAAATAATACCCAATTTGGCGTTGAAGCCCGAGCCTTTGGTACTTTGGTCTTGCGCAAAAGTGGATGAAAAGTCGGTAGGGTTGCCGCCATTGGTTATAATGGCGTTGCCATTTTCGGTAAACCTGGCGTGCGAATTATACCTGATATCGGTAATAGCCAGTCCCAAACCTAAGTAAAGCTTATTGCTGTAATTGGCACCGAACGAAAGGTTAAACTCCGACTGGCCGCCGGTACGGGTAATCCCCGCCAACTGCCTTACCGGAACATTCACCGTGCTTGAATACGAATTTGGGTCAGTTGCCGGGCCAAAATTATCGATCAGGACATGATCATATGCCCAGCCATCGAGCCCATTGGGGTTAACACTGCCATATTGAGATACTTCGCGCTTGGCAATACCGGCATAGTAATCAGAAATAGAACTGGTTTGGTTTGTACCGCCGTAAGCAACGTTTTCATAAAAGTTATTGGTACGGCTGTAGCCCGCGCCATAATTGATGCTTAGCCAGCCTTTGCTTTTGTCGCGCCCACGGGTAGTCAGCTGCTGATAAAATACGATGGCTGCGTTGCTCATGTTCACATCGTTACGGTTGGCGCTGCCTGCCTGCCCAAAAAAACTGGAGCTTATTTTGGAGTTATCATACTCGGGGGTAATACTAACCTCCGAGTGTGTAAAAAAGCCTAAGCCGGCAGGATTGCCGCTAACTGAGCTCAAATCGCCGCCTACGGCGGTGCCGGCGTTGCCAATAGCTTTGATACGTGAGGTTGACCCGGTTTGAAAGGTTGAAAACCTGATGGCATCCTGTGAGTATTGCGCAAAACTATCTTTAGTAATTGCTACTATAGCAATTATGCTTAGTAAATACTTGATTTTCATAAAATTCAGGTAAATAAAATATAAGATTTAGGTTTATGGTCTTGATGGTCTGCCGCCACCGCCGCCACTGCTGCTGCCTGTGCTGCGTGAACTGCCGCCGCTTGAGCTTGGTGATGGTGTATATGATGGTTGCTGTGATGTACGTTCAACCTGTGGCTGTCTGTAAACCGGCTGAGCATCACGGGTAGGCGCCGCGTCCGTACGGGCCGGGCGTGCATAGCGGGTGCCATTGTTATTATTATAACTATTATTTCCGCTATTGCTGCTGCCGTTACTGTAAGTGTTCGTTCTGCTGCCCAATGGTCTGTTACGACCTCCGGGAATGTAGCCTATACCGGAAGTGGCACTGCTAACAGGGCGGCGCCCGCTGCCTGCAAAAGGATTGCCATTACCACGATAAGGCCGTGCTGTACCT
>JGI24737J22298_10000817_pt1 | contig 11063 bp, 2 predicted proteins | sample KBSCornC3_FD_22298 | JGI IMG/M metagenome (IMG submission 22298) | reverse complement strand
ATTACTCCATTCGTGCGGGTCAGAACTTACCTGACAAGGAATTTCGCTACCTTAGGACGGTTATAGTTACCGCCGCCGTTCACTGGGGCTTCAGTTCGCACCGTGAAGCACTCCCCTTAACCTTCCAGCACCGGGCAGGAGTCAGCCCCTATACATCCACTTTCGTGTTAGCAGAGACCTGTGTTTTTGGTAAACAGTTGCATGGGTTCCTTAGCTGCGGCCCCGTCACACTATCTACCACGATAGTGAACTTATGGGGTCAGCTCTCTTTCTCGAACATATGTCTATGTACTTTTCTCAAAGTCGTTTTCGATGAATACGTAAATATTTAGTTACATCGTTTTCTTTCGAAAGAAAACTGGCAAGTCACTAGTGTTAGACACTGTGACGGGGCAGACCTTATCCCTAAGTTACGGTCGCTGTATTGCCGAGTTCCTTGACGAAGAATCACTCGTACACCTTGGTCTACTCGACCTGAGCACCTGTGTCGGTTTGCGGTACGGGTAGCTATATACACGCGTTCGGTAGCTTTTCTAGTCAGCACCTTTATCGGGATTCGATCAATAAAGATCGTCTCATTCCTAGCCATTTCTGCTAGTTAGACGGATATAACCATGAATCCGCCCCGACTAATATGCCGCGCACGCCGAACAATATATAACTAGTACGGGAATATTAACCCGTTGTCCATCGCCTACGCTACGCGCCTCGGCTTAGGACCGACTAACCCTGGGACGATTATCGTGGCCCAGGAAACCTTGCTCTTTCGGTGGGCAGGATTCTCACCTGCCTTATGGTTACTCATTCCAACATTCTCACTTGATACCGCTCCACCAGACCTCACAGTCCAACTTCAACGCAATATCAACGCTCCTCTACCACTCCAGTAAACTGAAGTCCATATCTTCGGTGCTATGCTTAGCCCCGTTACATTTTCCGCGCAAGATCTCTTGACGAGTGAGCTGTTACGCACTCTTTAAATGAATGGCTGCTTCTAAGCCAACATCCTCGTTGTTTAAGAAATCTCACCTCGTTTCCCACTTAGCATAGACTTAGGGACCTTAGATGATGGTCTGGGCTGTTTCCCTTTTGAGCGCCGAGCTTAGCCCCGACGTTCTAACTGCCATGATTCCACAAAGCGTATTCGTAGTTTGTCAAGGGTGGGTACCCTCGCGGGCCCCAGTCCGAAACAGAGCTCTACCCCACTTTGCTACCACATGACGCTAGCCCTAAAGCTATTTCGAGGAGAACCAGCTATCTCCAGGTTCGATTGGCATTTCACCGCTAACCACAGGTCATCCGGGCGTGTTGCAACTCGCTACGGTTCGGTCCTCCACGCAGTTTTACCTGCGCTTCAACCTGCCCATGGTTAGGTCACCTGGTTTCGGGTCTATTTACATGCACTATACGCCCTATTCAGGCTCGCTTTCACTATGTCTCCGTCAGATGACTTAGACTTGCGCATGCAAATAACTCGTTGGATCGTTCTACAAAAAGCACGCCGTCACCCCGAAGGGCTCCGACTCCTTGTACGCACACAATTTCAGGTTCTATTTCACTCCCCTTCCGGGGTTCTTTTAACCTTTCCCTCACGGTACTAGTTCTCTATCGATCGTAAGATATATTTAGCCTTGGGGGGTGGACCCTCCAGCTTCAGTCAGGGTTTCACGTGTCCCGACCTACTCGACAAAACAAATATAAGGTTAGCGAAACTTCGTATACCAGGCTATCACTGTCTTTGGCGCAGCTTTCCAACTGCTTCTACTCGCAACGCTTATTTGTAGACCTTATGCAAGATCGTGGTAGCTCTTGCTTCCAATACGGAATTCTGGGATTGTCCTTTGGGCAAAACAAGTTTTGCCTGAGGTCCAGGGCTCCGTACTGGTCGTTTGTAATGTCACAACCCTTTTTAGATATTCGTCTACCAACTTATTTGTCTACCAGTAAACTAGTAGACAAAAACCTAAAAAGTTTGGGCTCTTCCGGATTCGCTCGCCACTACTACCGGAATCATTGTTTATTTTCTCTTCCTCGCCCTACTAAGATGTTTCAGTTCAGGCGGTTACCTACAGCTTATCCTATTTTATTCAGATAAGAGTGATTGGACATGACTCCAACCGGGTTTCCCCATTCGGACATCTTCGGATCAAAGCTTAGTTAGCAGCTCCCCGAAGCTTATCGCAGCTCCTCGCGTCCTTCATCGGTATCTTACGTCAAGGCATCCGTTGTGTGCGCTTGTGTAACTTTTTACGTATGAATCTATTACTAGATTCTCAAGCATTGACTGGTTATTGGTATTAACCAATAAGCCGTTTGTCTTAAATTGCTTTTCTCATTTGCCAAATTTTTAAGCTGCAAAACTCAAGACATCCACCTCTGGTTTCTTGATCTTGAGTTTACACTTGATACTACTCTCGGTAGCCTCTTGTCTAAACTCAAGTACTCACGTAATCATATCAGGTAGAACAGAGGTTGTAAAGCAAAAAATGCTGATAAATTTGCTACAACTTAACACCTTAGATGTGACTATCCACTATACTTTCACAAATTATTCATTTGTGGTGGAGCAACGGGGACTCGAACCCCGGACCCCCTGCTTGCAAAGCAGGTGCTCTAGCCAACTGAGCTATTGCCCCATCTGGGTGCTAGACTTTCGTCTATGAGATAAAAAATGGTGGGCGATGAGGGACTCGAACCTCCGACCTCGTCATTATCAGTGACGCGCTCTAACCAGCTGAGCTAATCGCCCATAAGCTATCTCATGCGGTATTGTATCTAAAACACCCCTGTTTTGCAATACAATTTTGTTAAAGAAAAAGGCGCTTATCCTATAGGGACAAACGCCTTTGACTTAAAAACTGAGTAGTGCAATCAACGTCGAATTGTGTGTTTACAGAACTGATATCTTGCTATCCGAAGATAGAATGTAAACTGTCAGTACTGATTTACAGTTTACCAAGACCGACCTAGCTCGCATAGATTGCTCGTATGCTGCTAGTTTTCTCCCTAGAAAGGAGGTAATCCATCCGCACCTTCCGGTACGGATACCTTGTTACGACTTAACCCCAATCATCTCCCCTACCTTAGGGCTAGGCAAGCTAGCACGTCAGGTATTGGCGACTTTCATGGTTTGACGGGCGGTGTGTACAAGACCCGGGAACGTATTCACGGTAGTGTTCTGACCTACCATTACTAGCGATTCCGACTTCAAGCAGGCGAGTTTCAGCCTGCTATCCGAACTGAGACCGGCTTTGATGGGATTTGCTCCGTCTCGCGACTTGGCTGCCCTTTGTACCGGCCATTGTAGCGTGTTTGTAGCCCCAGACGTAAGGGTAATACTGACCTGACATCATCCCCCCCTTCCTCCCTGTTACCAGGGCAGTCTAGCTAGAGAAATACAACTAACTATAAGGGTTGCGCTCGTTGATGGACTTAACCAAACATCTCACGACACGAGCTGACGACGGCCATGCAACACCTGTCACTTGGCTCTAAAAGCACTCTCTCCTTTCGGAGAAATTCCAAGGATGTCAAGCCTGGGTAAGGTTCTTCGCTTACCATCGAATTAAACAACACGCTCCACCGCTTGTGCGGGTCCCCGTCAATTCCTTTATGTTTTAGTCTTGCGACCGTACTCCACAGGCGGGATGCTTAACGCGTTAGCTTCGCTACTAGAAGGGTCGATACTTCTAACAGCTAGCATCCATAGTTTACGGCGTGGACTACCGGGGTATCTAATCCCGTTTGCTCCCCACGCTTTCGTGCCTTAGTGTCAGGAATGAGCCAGTTATCTGCCTACGCCATCGGTGTTCCTCCCAATATCTACGGATTTCACTCCTACACTGGGAATTCCAATAACCTCTCTCATCCTCAAGCTTAGCAGTTCAAATAATGGATGTATGGTTGAGCCACACGCTTTCACTATTCGCTTACTATGCCACCTACGCAACTCTTTACGCCCAGTAATTCCGGATAACGCTTGGATCCTCCGTATGACCGCGGCTGCTGGCACGGAGTTAGCCGATCCTTATTCATATGCTACCGTCATANTCGTCACATATAAAAGCAGTTTACAACCCGAAGGCCTTCATCCTGCACGCGGCGTTGCTCCATCAGGCTTTCGCCCATTGTGGAAAATTCCCTACTGCTGCCTCCCGTAGGAGTCTGGGCCGTGTCTCAGTCCCAGTCTGGCTGATCATCCTCTCAGACCAGCTATTGATCGTCGCCTTGGTGAGCTTTTACCTCACCAACAAGCTAATCAAACGCAGGCCGTTCCCAAAGCGCCGAAGCTTTAATCCTTAGACCACATGCGGTATTAGACACCATTTCTGGTGCTTATCCCTCACTTTGGGGTACGTTCCTACGCGTTACTCAGCCGTCCGCCGCTCGCCGCCAAGTAGTAAACTACTCGCGCTGCCGCTCGACTTGCATGTATTAGGCACGCCGCCAGCGTTCATCCTGAGCCAGGATCAAACTCTCCAAAAAAGAATTTGCCTAATTCAGTCGAACATCAATCTTGCGATTGAAATTACTGACTTAAAAAACAATTCAAAAATCAATTGACGTTGATTTGCACTACTCAATTTTTAATGAACTTTCTGAGAGACACCCTAAGAAGACCTCAAAAACTCTAAACACGATAGTACTATGGATGACCGCTGTAGGTCAAGATAATTTTAGAGAAAATAGTAGTGATTCTTACACCATTACTATTTACCCCTGTTATTCTTGGCCTGCGGCCTCTTCCTCTTCGTCGTCTTCATTGGCATCTACAAGTGCCAATGATACAACTTCGTCGCCATCGTTAAGGCGCATAATGCGCACACCTTGCGTCGCGCGGCCCAAAGATGGAATATCTTTAAGACCCAGTCGGATGGTCTGGCCCTGTGAAGACACGATGATAACTTCTTGTCCATCATCCTCACTCAGCGTCTTTACGCCAATGAGTTTGCCGGTCTTGCTATTAACGATTGCCGAGCGAATACCCACACCGCCACGCGCATGTGCCGTAAACTGAGCGACCTTGGTTCGCTTACCATATCCATATTGGCTGATTACGAATATACTAGATTTCTCTTGTACGATGTCCATACCGATGACTTGGTCGCCCGTGCGAAGCCGGATACCCCTAACACCTCGTGAAACGCGTCCCATAGGCCGTACGTCCTTCTCGTGGAAACGAATCGCCTGTCCCTGTAACGTGGAGATGACAACCTCATTGTCACCATTAGTCATACGAATCCACTTCAACTCGTCACCATCATCCAGGTTAATGGCAATCAGGCCAGAGCTACGGACGTTTTGGTACTGGTCAAACGGCGTCTTCTTGACGACACCGCGTACCGTACACATAAACAGATTGCCGCCAGCGTTGTCCTGTTTGCTGACATTAATAACAGAACTCACCGTTTCTTCGGGCTGTAGCTGCAAGAGATTGACTATCGCAATACCCTTGGCGTTCAGACCTGTCGTCGGAACTTCGTATGTCTTAATACGGAATACCCTGCCCTTGTTCGTAAAGAATAGGAGGTAGTCGTGCGTGCTGGCATTTACGACGTGTTCAATGACATCTTCTTCACGAGTTGTCATTCCCCGGCGACCCTTACCACCACGTCCTTGTTTCTTGTAATCAGCGATTTGACTTCTCTTAATGTAATTTGCTGAAGTCAAAGTAACAACGACTTGCTCGTCAGGGACAAGGTCTTCGTCGCTCATTTTGCCCAATTCTTGTGGGATAACATGAGTACGACGCTCATCACCGTAACGCTTTTTGAGGTCAAGCAACTCATCTTTAACAATCTTGAGAATTTCCTTTTCATCGGCAAGAATCGCTTCAAGTTCGCCAATAAGTTTGGTTAGCTCGGCTAGCTCATTCTCGATCTTGTCACGCTCTAGGCCGGTCAGGGTGCGAAGCTGCATGGCAAGTATGGCCTTAGCCTGAATTTCGCTCAGGCCAAACTTTTTAATCAGGTTAAGCTGGGCTTCTTCGGAGGTCTGACTGGCACGGATGGTAGCAATCACCTCATCGATATGATCAAGTGCTATTTTCAAACCTTCTAAGATGTGTGCACGTTCTTTAGCTTTACGTAGCTCATATTCGGTGCGACGACGTACGACGCTTTGTCGGTGCTTAATATGTTCGGTCAGAATATCCTGTAGACCAAGCACTCGAGGCTGAATGCCATCGATAAGCGCCATCATATTGAAGTGGAAAGAAGTTTGCAGGGGCGTAAGCTTATATAGCTGATTTAACAGCTTCTTAGGATATGCATCTTTCTTCAAGTCAATAACGATGCGGACGGTTCCCCGGGCACTTTCATCACGAATGTCAGAGATACCGGCAATCTTTTTCTCCTTAACAAGGTCTGCAATCTTGATAACAAGGCTTTCCTTGTTAAGAGCATAAGGGATCTCGGAGATGATAATTTGGCTTCTACCCTTTTTCGTCTCTTCGACTGCGGCAATACCACGGACGACTACACCGCCTCGGCCGGTAGCGTATGCAGTTCTGATAGAATCCGCTCCATATATAACGCCACCCGTTGGAAAATCTGGGCCCTTAATATATTGCAGCAAGTCATCGAGGGTAGCCTCTGGGTTATCAATTTGGTGGACCGTGGCATCGACAAGCTCCGTAAGGTTGTGAGGAGGAATATTAGTGGCCATACCGACGGCAATACCTAATTGGCCATTCAAAAGAAGGTTTGGTAACTTAGCCGGCAGAACAGCAGGTTCTTGCAAGCGGCCATCGTAGTTGTCACGAAAATCAACGGTTTCTTTCTCGATATCTTCCAAAATTTCTTCAGCCAAGCGGGCCATTTTAGCCTCGGTGTAACGCATGGCAGCTGGCGGGTCACCGTCCATCGAGCCGAAGTTACCCTGGCCGTTCACTAGCATATATCGCATTGACCATGGCTGCGCCAAACGGACCATAGCGTCATAAATAGCCGCATCACCATGTGGGTGGTAATCACCCATTACTGCACCAACGACGTTAGCACTTTTACGGTGCTTTGCGCTGCTCCTAAGACCATCGCGGTTCATCGTGTACAGAATGCGGCGATGCACAGGCTTAAGGCCGTCACGGACGTCAGGAAGGGCTCGCTCGACGATAACACTCATCGAGTAGCGCAGATAGCTGTCTTCCATAACATCTTCAACCGTACGAAGTTCCAACGAGCGTGAATGTTCTGCTTCTAGTACTTCGCCTTCGAGGGGGCTTTGATTCTCGATACGTGGTTCTTGAAGATTGTCTTGGTTGTTGTCTTGAGTATTGTCGTCCATCTTAGATATCCAAATCTTTCACAAATTTAGCATGGGTGGTAATAAAGTTTTTACGCAGTTCTACCTCTGTACCCATAAGCTTATTGAAGATAGCGTCTGCTTTCTCAGCATCAGCAACCCTAACCTTAATAAGCACTCGCTTCTCGGGGTTCATAGTGGTTTCGAACAACTGTTCGGCATCCATTTCGCCCAGACCCTTGTAGCGCTTCTGTTCAATAAAGCCGGCTTGGCGGAACCGCTCATCGTCCGGAGTGACCTTTAGGCCGTCTTTTTGGCGAGCAGCGATGGTTTCATCGAGTACTTTATCCAATTCAGTTTCGTCATAAATAAAGATGCTCGACTTGCGGCCCGGTTTTACGAGCTCAAATAGAGGTGGCTTAGCCAAATAGAGGTGGCCACCGTCAACAACTTCTTTCATGTAACGGAAGAAGAAGGTCATAAGAAGCGTACTAATGTGTGAGCCGTCAACATCGGCATCTGTCATGATGATAATTCGGTCGTACCGGAGGCCGTTGATGTCGAATGAGTCTTCAATGCCTACGCCAAGTGCTTTAATAAGGCTTAATATCTCATTGTTTGCCAGCATCTTATCCAACCGGGCACGTTCGACGTTGAGGACCTTGCCACGGAGCGGAAGGATGGCCTGCGTTTTGCTATCACGGCCACTTTTTGCAGATCCACCGGCTGAGTCTCCCTCAACAAGGTAAATTTCAGAGGTCTTTGGGTCTTTGCTTGAACAGTCAGCAAGCTTTCCTGGCATACTGGCGCCATCAAGCACACCCTTACGTATGATATTCTCGCGCGCAGCACGGGCTGCCTTTCGTGCACGGGCTGCTAGGAGTGCCTTACCTATAATTTTCCTTGCGATTCCAGGATGTTCTTCCAGGTAATAATTGAAATATTCGGTCATTACTTGCTCGACATAACCGCGTACCTCAGGATTGCCAAGTTTGTTCTTGGTCTGGCCTTCAAATTGAGGGTCAGGAAGTTTTACGAGTATGACAGCCGTTAGACCTTCACGACAGTCTTCACCTGTGAGATTTTCTTCCTTTTCTTTAAGGAGACCTGTCTTACGGGCATAGTCATTGACCACACGGGTCAGCGCAGAACGAAATCCCGTAAGGTGCGTACCACCGTCAGGGTTGAATACATTGTTGGCAAACTGCTTGATGGTCTCGCTAAAGCCATCAGTGTACTGCGCGGCAATTTCGACTTGCGTATCCTCGACTTGCTTATCAACATAGAATATGTCATCGTCAACAACTTCTTTTCCAAAGTTTAGGTGGGATACATATGACTTAATACCGCCTTCGAAATAAAAGCCGTATCTTTTCCCGGATTTTTCATCTGTAATCGATGTGCGTACACCTTTTGTGAGATAAGCTTGGTGACGAAGACGATCCAGGATGGTGTCGTAGTTTAGCTTCGTTGTCTCAAAGATAGTAGCATCAGGGTAGAACGTGATTTCCGTACCTTGGCGATTTGTCTTACCAATAACTTTTAGGTCACCTTGCGGGACACCAGCGGCATATTCTTGATGATGAAGCTTGCCATTGAGATGCACATCAACAATAAGACGTGAGGACAGTGCGTTCACTACGCTTGAGCCCACACCATGCAAGCCACCAGACACTTTATATCCGCCACCGCCGAACTTACCACCTGCGTGTAGGACCGTAAGAACGGTCTCGACGGTACTCTTGCCCGTCTTAGGGTGAATATCGACAGGGATACCGCGTCCGTCATCGATGACTTTGACGCCACCATCCGCTTGTAAAATAACACTAACCTGCGTCGCATGGCCCGCTAAAGCCTCGTCGATACCGTTGTCTACAAGTTCCCATACCAAATGGTGCAGGCCTTCAACGCCAGTACCGCCGATATACATGCCGGGACGTTTACGTACAGGTTCAAGTCCTTCAAGAACCTGAATTTGATCAGATGTATAACCTTTTTGTTTGTCAGCCACTTCTAAAATACCCTCTTTAGAACAAATGAAATTTAGGTGTTCCCACTTCTACGCTTAATTATAGAGAATAAGCCATATTTTAGCAAATTAGCTAGCTGACTTAATCGTTACGAGTGGATATGGAGTGTTCCGTCTTGGTCGATGGTGATAGTGTCGTTTTCTTCGTCAGCTGGCTTTGCATTATTTTTCCGTAATGGTATCTCGCCGGCAGAATCATCCCTAGAAGAAGCGGCTTCACCTGTGGCGGGTGGAGCTGATTGCAATTTTTGGTGCACTTCGTTGGCGGCAGCTTCTAATTCTCGTTGTACGGTGTCATCGGCTGCAGTGCTGCTCAGGTTATTCTGAGACAACAACTGATCATTACGGTAGGTAACCTGTGGGTTCGTGGGCAATTCTGCGACCGGAGGCTGGCTCAATGTCGGAGTCATTGTTTGTTGTTGCATCGGCTGAGGTGGCATCATCGGCTGTGCCGGCATGGTCATCGGCTGAAGCGGTGTATTCTGTGGGTACACTGCAGTCTGAGGTTGCTGAGTGGCCGTAGGGGCAGGACCTTTTGACCACCTATTGCTAGGCGCAGGTTGCGTTGGCCCACCTTTCTTCGCCATCCAATCATCCAGAAAAGAGCCTTTGTTTGGCATAGGAGGTGGTGGCGTACTACCCCCACCAAATCGTTGGCCCGGTGCCGGTGCACCGCCCATAGCGCCGGCTGGCGAATTTCCAAATGAGCCAAATGAGGATTGTCCTCCGACTGGCCTTGGAGGAGGTGTCGGCTCCTTGGTAGCAAGACGTTCAAATATTTCTTTATCTACAATAGCTTTAGGTCGGCCATATTTAGCTGCAGAAAGCTGTTTAAGTGCGTCAGCTAGCTTTTCATTCGGATTACCTAGTGGAGGAAGCGTTGCCATACTAAATGGCTGCGCAGGAACACCATTTATAAGCATCTGCACGCCCGCGTTATAGTTTGGCATTAACCGAAGGTCGCTTGGGCTAAATACGTGTTGAAGCTGCTTCGAAAGCGCTTCAGCGTCTTCGTCCTGGCGGACACGGAACGAAACGATAGTACCCGTGTTACCGAACACAGCATCACGGATTTCATCAGTTAGCTGGGTAGTAAACTGGTTGGCGACAATAAGACTTAGGTGATACTTACGAGCCTCAGAAAGAATGGTTGCAAATGAGTCGGTTGAAAAGTTCTGGAACTCGTCAACGTACAATGCAAAGTCACGGCGGTCAGCTTCAGGAACGTTGGCACGACTCATCGCCGCAGCCTGGAACTTCATAACAAAGATCATACCCAGCAGCTGGGAGTTAAGCTGCCCAAGTCGTCCCTTACTCAGGTTTACGATAAGGATTTTCCCCTCGTCCATTACCTGGCGGAGATTAAAAGCGCTCTTCGTCTGTCCGATGATGTTACGCATCATTTCGTTTGAAAGGAAAGCACCGAATTTACTCACAAACCAACTAACAACCTCACCGAATTCATTTGAACGCTGTGATTGTGGCATTTCTTTCTGCCAAAACTCAAGTACGTTCGGGTCTTTAACAAAAGCTAATTTTTCTTTTACGTATGCAGGATCACGGAAAAGCTTAGGAATATCTACAAAAGTACCGCCTTTAGGATCGGCCATAACGGTAAGTGCGGCATTACGGAAAAGGTGCTCATAGCGTGGACCCATAATACCCTGGTGCTGCGGGTCATATAATTTATAAAGCATGTTCAGGACTTCTTGGATAAGGAAGTCTTTGTCACGTTCGGATTGATATTCAAAAAGGTTTAGACCCATAGGATAATCGGTATCGGCGGGCGAGA
>JGI24737J22298_10000806_pt1 | contig 11124 bp, 7 predicted proteins | sample KBSCornC3_FD_22298 | JGI IMG/M metagenome (IMG submission 22298) | reverse complement strand
GTGCCATCAATCCCGCCAGTGACACGATGTAGGATTTGGTTGCAGCCACGGAGCGCTCNACGCCCGCGGAAAGGCCGAGGACTACGTCGGCCATATCGGCGAGGGGCGAACCATCGTCATTGACCAGTGCCACAACATAGGCGCCAGCGGCCTTTTGTGCTGCCACGCTCGCCAGGAGGTCAGGGCTGCGCCCGGATTGAGAAATCGCCACGCAAAGCACGTTCGAGAACCGCGTGGGGGAGGCGGCATAGACCGAGGAGATGGACGGTGCCGCGGACGCGGTCGTAATCCCAAGCAGCGTCTCGAACAGATATTTGCCGTATGTCGCTGCGTTGTCCGACGATCCTCGGGCGCAGGTTACGATGAACGGAGGCGGCGCGGCACGCAGCCGATCGGCCAGCGCGTCCAAGGCTGCGCGGTTGCGGCCGAGAAAGCGCTCCACCGCGGCGCCGGCTTCGGCCGCTTCGGCGAACATGAGCGTCGTCGGTGCGTTTCCGGTCGTGGCAGTGGAATTGGTCTTAGTCACAGCGCCCCTCAACAACAAACCTTTCGATTGCCGCCTATCTTTGAGCGTAGGCTGTCGTCAGGAGGACTGCAATAGGTATTAAATGAACAATGCCAATATGGCGCAAATTTAGGTGCTGAGCTCAGCCACGAGGTCGTAAGCGTCCCCCCGATAGAAGCTCTGTGTATATTCCACCGTTCGCCCGTCTGCCAGGAAGCCGCGGCGCTCGATGAACAGGCCGGGGCTGCCGGTCTCGATTTCCAATGCCTTGGCCTGCTCGGGGGTAAAGGCGACCGCCCGCACGCGTTGCAGTGCGCGGACGGGCCGATGGCCCGAGGTCGCCAATGCGTCGTAGAGCGAATCCGTGACCGCCTTGATCGACGATAAGCAGAAGGCCGGAACGGTTGCGTATTCCAGTGCCATGGACTGGTCGTCCGCATAGCGAACACGCTGAAAGCGATAGACTTCAGTCCCCGGGGAGAGGCCGAGCAGCAGCGCCTCCTCTGGCGTGACGGTGCCCGTGGTCTTGCTGACCCAAATGCTGCGCGGCTTGCGTCCACGCGCGATCATGTCTTCGGAAAAAGAGCTGATCCGGGAAAAGCTCTTTTCGACGCGGGTGCCCACCACGAACGTGCCGGCGCCCTGCCGACGCGCAAGAATACCTTCTCCGACCAGGCCGTCGATCGCCTTGCGAACCGTGACGCGGGAAATGCTCAGATCGGTGGCCAGATCGCGCTCGGTCGGGATGGCATCGTCCGGTGCGATATGATTATTCTGTATCGCGTCGCGCAACGCCCGCTGGAGCTGAAGGTAGAGCGGCGTTGGGTCATCTTTTCTGAGCAGGCCCAGCCTATCAGTAAGACTCATGCAGCATTCCCTTGGCTTCCATTGGTTTCGATGCCCCCGCCTGTTGCCGGCACTCTAGAGACATATCCTATATCTTTCCACTTATGCGCACGGCAAAGGCGGCATTGCATTTTCGGAGCCGGCAGTCCGCATCCGATGGGGCGAAAATGGATATGAAGACCTGCGGCCCCGTCGTCGGACCGCGTATGGGGTCCAGGTAAATTCAGCCGGCAGGAGATCGTCTGACAGCAAGAGGCGGACCTGCCATCAGGCAGGTCCGCCACCAAGCATCATCCTCAGAACCTGGCGGTCGCCGAGATATAGAAGGTCCGGCCGGTACGGCTGGTCATCTGGAATGTCCGCGCGTTGGTCTGATACGCATCTTCATGCGTGTTATTCAGGTTGATCACACCCGCGGTGAAGTTGAGGAAGGACGCGGGGGTGAGGCCGAGCGCCAGATCCAGCTGGGTGCGCGCCCGCACCGTGTGGATCAGGCCGCCATTCACGAAGAAGCTGGTCGACGCATCCTGCTTGTAGGCGCTGCGGTGATTGACCGACAGACGAACGCTGAACAGCTTGTTTTCCCAATAGGGCGTCAGGTTCCACGTCACCTTGGACAGATCGCGCAGGTTGAACCCGGTGCCGAGAGCCTTGGAGTCGGTGTCCACGACGGTCACGTTACCGGTCGCGCCAAATCCCTCGACCGGGAGCAACTCGTCGAAGTTCTGCGAGGCCGAAACTTCCACGCCCTTGATGTGGATGACCTTGCCATCATTCAGGACCCGGCTGAAACTGTAATCGGTCTTCAAGTCAGCCGATTCGCAGTCGGTGGTCACTCCGTTGAGCGTCACGCCCTGGAACGAACCCGGGCAGTAGAACTGGGTGAAGGTTCCGTTCTTAACCGCCTTGTAGAAGCCTGTGACGCTGATCAGATTGCCGCGGCCGTGATAATATTCGAGGCTCAGGTCGACCTGATTGGCCGTCAGCGGCTTCAGCCGCGATTCACCCTCGGAAACCGACACGCTCGGGCGCAGGCTGGAGGTGGTCTTCGTGATCGTGTCCGCCATCTGCGTCTGGCTGTTAAGCAGCGGACGCACCAACACCTTGGCGGCAGCGATGCGCGCAACCAGTTTCGACGTAAGATTGAGCGCGAAGCTGGCGCTGGGCAGGACATTCCCGTAGTCCTGCACCACGTGCTGCTGCCCGGTGGTGGAGGTGCCGGTGTCCACGTTGGTGATGACGCTGCTCGTCACATTCTGATGCGTATGTTCGTACCGCACGCCGACATTGCCCCGCAGCGGTTTGCCGAANAGCATCGTGTCGATATTCGCCATCACATAGGCAGCGGCGACATAACGATCGACCTTGTATGTGCTCGGCCAATCGGCTGTGTCCGGCACGGTGATGCCGTGATCCTTGAGGATCGACTGCCATTGCTTGGCATTCACTGACAGAAACGAATGCGGGATCGACATCGCGCCGTCGAGGAAGTTGTCGACGAGGACGCCGGTCGAGCTCATGCTCGGGATCCACGCGAATTCCGGATAGGTAACCGGATCGGCCACGTCGGCGTCTCGATCGTGCCGATAGGCGTCAGTCTGGAAGCTTTCGTGGTGGAACTTGCCGCCGACTACGAGCGACTTGAGCCAGCTCGACCCCAGATCCTTGGTCACGTCGGCCTGCGCCGCCCGGTCCTTGCTCGTCTGGATATGGGTCGCGCCATCGACATAAGCGTACCAGGTACGGTTGCCCATATTGTAGATTGAGCCGTCGGTGAGGCTGGCGGTCGTAAACTTCACGTTCGAAGGATCGGAAGTGTCGAGCCGGCCGCCGCCCGCAAAATGCATTTCGTCGATCGTGGCCCATTCGTACAGGCTCGCATTGCCCTGGGTATAATGGGCAACCGCGTGCACTTTCCAGGTCTCGGCAGGCTCCCAGTTGATCGTGCCGGTATAAGCCTGGGTGCGCAGGTTGCGCAGCTCCGGCTGGTCGTTATTGTCCATGTTGAAGTTGCTGATCGTGATGTCGTCAGCAACGCCGTTGGCCTTGTGGTTGACGGTGATCGCCGACGAACTCCACCGACCGAACACGGCCTGCCGCGTTTCGTAAGTGGTATGGTCCTTCGAATAAGTGCCCTGCAGGAGCAATTCGAGATTGTCGGCAGGCTTCCACTGGACGGCGCCGGTGGCCATCAACTGCTCGGTATCGCGGTCGATGCGGCGAAAGCGCAGATTGCCGGGAACGGTGACGTCGGGAGCACCGGCGACGACGCCCGGGTTGTACCAGTTCTTGATGAACAGATAGTCGCCGCGGTCCTTGAGCTTCTGGTAGCTGACATTGGCCATCACGGCCAGCGTGTCGCCCGCAAACTTGCCGATATAGGCGCCGCTGACTTTGGGNGTGAAGCTCTTGCGATAGTCCGACCCGTAACCCTTCACGCCGAAGATGAAGGAGGGGCCCTTATAGGCAAGCGGCTTGACCGTATCGATATTGACCGTGCCGGACAGGCCGCCCGTGTCCATATCGGCGGTCGGCGACTTGATCACCTGGATCGCGCTCGCCAGGTCGGTCTGGATGATGTCGTAACGGAAGCCGTCCTTGAAATCCGCGCTGGCGAAGGTCTGGCCGTTGATCGTGGTGCGCGCATATTGGTTGCCGAGGCCGCGAATGCTGATGGTCGAGCCGCGTCCGTTGATGTTCGACATCTGAACGCCGGAAATGCGCTGGATCGCCTCGGTGATATTCTGGGCCGGGAACTTGCCGATATCTTCGGCGGAAACGCCGTCAGTGATACGGATGTCGTTGCGCTTGGCGTCCTGAGCGGATTTCAGGCTGGCGCGGAAACCCATGATGGTGATCTCGGGCTGCGCGTCCGCCGTCGCGGCCGCCGCCGGGACGGTTTGAGCGGAAGCGGCGGAGGAGACTGCGATGGCCGCGAGCGATCCCGCCGCCAACAATGCCATTCTCGGTCCTTTGAGCGACTGGTTATTCAATCCGGCACCACGCATCTTGCTTTCCCCTGAATGGCTGATTGTTTCAATTTCCATGCTGAACGTAGGCTATTACCGTCGTTCAAACGCGCCTCACTGTCATGTTGTTGTCATAGGGGTCCGCAAATTTGTCAAGTTGTTTATAATACAATTTCAAGACCTATTTGTTCTGTATGTAGGGGCGGTCGGTAAGTGCTTCTTTTGCCGTGCGAAAGGTCGCATTCTGGTGCCGCTCGAGCGTCCTGATACCTGTCCAATCCAGGAACGGCGCCCGCGTTCAAGAAGATTGGTTTCTACAAGGATTGAAATGATCGCGACTCCAATCCCGTTCCGGACCTATGCCCGCTCGTCGGGCTGAAGAGGCCGAGATCGGCTCTCCTCTTTTCTGCGGAACCGGTTACATGTTTTTCGAGGCCGCGTGAGTCGGCCGTCGAGAAGGAAGGGGAGATGGATGCGGCGTCGAATTTTCGGCCTAGGTCTGGCCGCGATCGGCCTGGCACTGGCGGCTCCCGCAATCGCGCAGAGCTATGACCGGCATGTCGTGTTCGACAATGCGCGCGTTCCGGGACCATATCATTTCAGCCTCGCCAGCCGCACCGGGCAGAGCCTGCTCGACTATGCCGACGCGCGCATCCCGGTCGATACGGGCCATTTCCATTCACCGCCCAACAGCCTCCGGCTCACATGGACCTCGCTTTATGGTGGAGACTGGCGCGTTTCGATCGACGTGCAGCATTATTTCCGCACCAATGATTTCGAGGGGCGCCGGCTCACGCTCTGGGTCTATGCCGAGGACGAGATCGGGCCCGATGCCTCGCCCGGGCTGATCCTGACCGACAATAAGAACAACTCGACCCCCACCATCCGTCTGCTCGGCGACGTCAAGACTTTGCTGGCCCATAAATGGGTGCCCGTCCATATCGCGCTCGACGACATCCGCGACATGGTCAATTCGACGCAAGACAGCGCGGTCGATCTGCGGCGCCTGGCGAGCGTGACGATCGTCCAGGGGCTCGACGACGGCAGGCCGCACACGCTCTATCTCGACGATATCAGGATCGACGATCCTTCGAGCGCGCCGCACGGGCCAGCGCGTGCGCCCGGGAACCTCGCGGCGAAAGGGTATGACCGCCATGTCGACCTGTCCTGGCAGGTCGATCCCGAGCCCGGCGTCGAATCCTACCGNATCTACCGTTCGATCGGCGGTGAGCCGTTCGAGGCGATCGCCATTCAGAAGGGGCATATCGGCCGCTACGAGGATTTCCTCGGCGCCAGCGGCACGTCCGCGACCTACCGCATCAGCGCTCTGGATGGGGAAGGGCGGGAGTCCCCGTTGTCGCCAACCGTGTCCGCGGCCACGCGCGCGCTCGACGACGACGAACTGCTCACGATGGTTCAGGAGGCGCAGTTCCGTTATTATTGGGAGGGCGCCCAACCCGATTCCGGCATGGCGATCGAGGTCATGCCGGGCGATCCCAATCAGGTCGCGGTCGGCGCCTCCGGCTTCGGCATGATGGCGATGCTGGTGGGGATCGACCGGGGCTTCGTCACGCGCGAGCAGGGCGTCGTGCGCTTCCTGAAAATCCTGCGCTTCCTGGACAAGGCCGAGCGCTTCCATGGCGTGTTTCCGCACTATCTCGACGGCCGCACCGGCAAGCGCATGGCGTTCTTCGGCAAGTATGACAATGGCGGCGACCTGATCGAGACGAGCTTCCTGATGCAGGGCCTGCTCTGCGCGCGCCAATATTTCACGAGAGCCACGCCGCAGGAGAAAGAGATACGCGATACGATCACCGCTTTGTGGCGCGGGGTCGATTATGACTGGTATCGCGACGGGGCGGACAGCAAGTTCCTCTATTGGCACTGGTCACCCGATTACGGCTTCAAGATCCACCATCCGCTGATCGGCTGGAACGAGAGCCTGATCGCCTATCTGCTGGGAATCGCATCGCCCACGCATGCGATCCCTGCGAGCCTGTGGCACAGCGGCTGGGCTGGGCAGAACGAGACCGGTATTGCGTACCGGCGCTGGTGGACGCGCACCACGCAGGGCGACCATTTCACCAACGGCAACAGCTATTACGGCATCAAGCTGGAGGTGGGGGAGGGCAATGGCTCGGACCTGTTCTTCACCCACTTCTCCTTCATGGGCTTCGATCCGCGCGGGATGCGGGACGCTTATACCAATTATTTCAAGAACAACCGCGCGATCTCGCTGATCAACCAGGCCTATGCGATCGACAATCCGGGCAAGTATAAGGGCTATGGCGCGGATGCCTGGGGCTTCACCGCGGGCCTTCATGCGGGCGGACGGCCTTCCCAGGCCAGTGACAATGGCACGATCACGCCGGAAGGGCCGCTCGGCTCATTCCCTTACACGCCGAAGGAGTCGATGGCGGCGCTGAAGCATTTCTACCGCGATCTCGGCGCGAAGACCTGGGGCGTGTACGGCTTCTCCGACGGCTATAACGAGACCGATCATTATTTCGACGAAAGCTATATGGGGCTCAACCAGGCGCCCGCGGTGGTGATGATCGAGAATATGCGCACCGGGCTGATCTGGAAATTGTTCATGTCCAATCCCGAGATCGCACCCGCGCTCAGAAAGATCGGTTTCCGCAAGGATTGAGCGCGTGATTGAGGCTGGCGCGATGAACGCCAAATCCAATCCGCTGCCGCGCAAGACTCACCGTCGTCGGAGAAAATGACCCGAGCTACATCCAATCACTGCAGGCCAAGATGGACAAAGGTTTCTCCGGCGTCGCGTGAGTACGCGCCAGTCGAGCATCTGAAACGGACCTGGTGCGGCGCTCGCCGCATGACCTGGACCCAGCTCGTCAGCCCGAACATTTCCGTGCCGTTGCGGAAGAACTGACCGTTGGCGACGAACAGGTCGATATAATGCTGCAGCGAGTCCGGGATGCCCATCGTCCGAACATAGTTCCAGAACGCCGAATCCGTCCGCTGGGTGACGTGATAGTGCAGGATCAGGAAATCCCGGATCCGCTCATATTCGAAGTCGGTTTGCTGGTGTAGACAGTCTGCAGGGCGACGTCGCGGTCTGCGTTGGGAAACAGGCTCATCAGGCGGTTGATGCCCGCCTGCACCAGATAGATAGCGGTCGAATCCAACGGCTCGAGAAAGCCACCGACCATCACCGGGCAGAGCCCTGATCAGGACCATCAGCTGACCTGCGACCCGCAATTGATTTCTCCCCGGGAGCCTGGCTACTGAGGATGCCTTGAATATCGGGCACGTCACCCATGACCGCTCGCCACAACCCGTTCCGCTTGATCACGAGGTCAACCATGCCGAAGATGATGAAGGCCTCCGCATTCGCCGCCTTGTTGCTGGTGACTCCCGCCGTCACCAGCGCCGCGGACCAGCGCCCCTGGCTCAGTCCCGCGCTCGGCGCCGACGAACGCGCCAAGGCGGCGCTGGCGGCGATGACCGTCGATGAGAAATTGCGGCTCATCTTCGGCTTCACCTCACCCTCGGCGCAGGACCTGGCGAAGGTGCCGGACGACCTCGTCTCGCCCGAGCTCAAATCCTATGTCCTGGCGCATGCGATCAAGGGCGCCGCCGGCTTCGTGCCGGGGGTCCCGCGGCTCGGGATCCCCGACCAGACGCAAACCGATGCCTCGATGGGGGTGCGCGATGCCCAGATCCCCAGCACCGTCTTGCCATCGTCCCTGGCGACCGCCGCCAGCTTCGATCCCGCGGTGAGCGAGGCCGGCGGCGCGATGATCGGATCCGAGGCGAAAGCCACCGGGTTCAACACCTTCCTGGCGGGCGGCGTGAACCTCGCGCGCGAGCCGCGTAACGGCCGCAATTTCGAATATACGGGCGAGGATCCGCTGCTCGCCGGGACGATGGCCGGAGGCCTGATCCGCGGCATCCAGTCGGCGCATATGATCTCCACCGTCAAGCATTTCGCGGTCAACGATCAGGAGAGCCAGCGCACAACGGTCGATGTGACGATCGCCCCGGAGGCGATGCGCATGTCGGATCTGCTCGCCTTCGAATTCGCCTATGAGCGCGGTAATCCGACTTCGGTCATGTGCGCCTACAATCTGGTGAACGGGCGCTGGGCCTGCGAGAACGATTATCTGCTGAACAAGGTGCTCAAGCAGGATTGGGGCTTCAAAGGCTTCGTCATGAGCGATTGGGGCGCGGTCCATTCCACCGCCGACGCCGCGAACAACGGGCTCGACCAGTTCACCGGCTATCCCTGCTGCAAATCCGACCGGGCCGAGTTCGCGCCGAAGAATTTCAAGGCCGCGATGGCCGCCGGCCTGATCCCCGCGGCGCGGCTGGACGATATGGTCGAGCGGCAGCTGTGGGCGCTGTTCACGACCGGTGCGGTGGACGACCCGCCCAAGGCCGCCCGGATCGACTATGCCGCCCACGCGGCAATTGCCCAGAAGGCTGCCGAGGACTCACTCGTGCTGCTGAAGAATGAGAACGGCCTGTTGCCGTTGAAGGGCGTCCGCACGGTCGCGGTGATCGGCGGGCATGCGGACGTGGCCGTCCTGTCCGGTGGTGGCTCGTCCGCCGTCACGCCCGTAGGCGGCAACCCGCTCCCGCATGAACCGCCGCAGACATGGCCGGGGCCGGTCATGTATCTGCCCTCCTCACCGGTTGCGGCCCTGAGGGAAGAGCTGCCGCGCGCGAAGGTCGCCTTCGACAGCGGCCAGGACATCGCAGCCGCGGTCGCGCTGGCGCGGCAATCGGACGTCGCGATCGTCTTCGTCACCAAGTGGAACGGCGAAGGCTTCGACGCGAAGCTGGAACTGGACGGGAATCAGGATGCACTTGTGGAGGCGGTTGCCGCCGCGAACCCGCGAACGATCGTGGTGGTCGAGAGCGGTGGCGCGATCCTGATGCCATGGGCAAGCCGGACGCCGGCCATCCTCGAAGCCTTTTATCCCGGGATCCGCGGCGGCAACGCGATCGCGCGCATCCTGACCGGGAAAGTCAACCCATCGGGCCACCTCCCGATCAGCTTCCCCGCCTCGAACGATCAGCTGGCGCACGCGACCATTCCAGGCTTCGGTAAGCCCGACGGACTCCCGGTGCACATCACCTATGATGAGGGCGCGGCGATCGGCTACAAGTGGTACGATGTGAAAGGCACGCGGCCGTTGTTCGCCTTCGGCCATGGCCTGAGCTACACCAGCTTCGCGCTGTCGGCACCGGCCGCCCATATCGACGGCAAGGGGCTTAAGCTCAGCGTGACGCTCCGCAACACAGGCAAGCTCGCCGGCAAAAGCGTGGTCCAGGCCTATGTGGCCCCGGCAGGCTGGCAGTCGGCTGGTTGGGAGGCCCCCAAGCGCCTTGGCGCATTCGGCAAGGTCGACCTCAAACCGGGTGAGGCACACAGCGTAGAAATGACCGTCGACCCGCGCCTGCTCGCGACGTGGGAGGCGGCAAGCAATGCGTGGACCATCCGCGCCGGGACCTATCATGTCCTGTTCGGACAGGCGTCGGACGACCTGCCGGCAACGGTCGATGTTACCTTGCCGGAAACGAACTGGAGTGCAGCAGGTCGCGAACGGTAAGGGCTGCCTCCATTACATCCAGAACGGCTTCCACTCCATTTTCTGGCTCGGCCGCTCGGCATAGTTAGTGTGCTGCTCGCCAAGGTCGTCGAGCGGTTGATCGTTGACGTGGGCGAAAGCGGCTTCCATCGCCCGGTCCCGGCCCGCCGCCCAATCGGCGAACCGGAGCGGTACCAACATGTCGGGCATGGTCCAGATTCGCTTGTCGTAGGGGTGGGAGTCGAACCAGGGCAGGGTCGACACATATGCGCTGAACCCGTCGCCCTGGAACGGCCTGGCGTCGCCCTCGTGATTGGGCGCGCCACCGGAGGGTTCGCCCACGAACATGGCCCAGGTCTCCCGCTCCATCCTCGAGGTCAGGTTCTGGGCGGCCGAGAAGGTGTGGGGTCCGATCAGCACGTAAAGCCCGCCAGGCCTGTTGAAGCGGGATCGTTCGAGATGTTTCCTCAGGCCCTCGCCCAGGCGGTTGTCGCCGCCGTCGTTGCGGCGCAGGTCGAGTACGACCCGCTCGATTGCGGGGGCCTCCATGGCCGCAAAGGCTTCCCGCACGAAGGCCAGGATCGAGTCCTTGTTGGCGAACAAACGATCGAAGGCGATGACCAGGACACGTCCTTCTGCCTGGACGAAGTTGGGCGCGGACCCCGGCCGCCAGGTTTCGATCGGGAACGGCCTTCGGGAAAGCGGGACCAGTGCCTCGCGCGCGTCCGGGCGTGGGATCAGCACGGCCTTGACGAGCGAGCCGCCTATCTCGGCCTCGACGGTCACCGGCGCCGAGACGCCGGCGGGCGCGGCCAATCGCGCGCCGCGCAGGACCGCGGGCCTCAGGATCAAATCCGCGTCATGGTGGGCCCGGGTGGGGTTGTTGCCGGGCCACATGGCCGCGAAAGATCTCAGGACCTTCTCAATGGCGACCCCATCCACACGCCTGATCCGTGCACCAAGCAGAGGCGCGCCTTCTCCCTTGGCCGCGGTGACGTAGAGTCCGTCGAAGAAGGGGCTGGTGGCAATCGGGAGGGTGAGGTCGAAGCCTGGCGCCTTGATCATAGCCGTTGGTCCCGCACGCCCATCCACGTACATCGTCGTGTGGCCATCATGGAGCCAAGCCAAGCGTTCCATGAGGCCCATGAGGTAGGCCTCGGGGGTCATGGCGTCCGCCTCAGCGGCGAGACGATCCCAGCCGCGTCGCCAAGCCGGGTCTGCGGCGGCTATCCAGCCGCGCGGG
>JGI24737J22298_10000803_pt1 | contig 11138 bp, 4 predicted proteins | sample KBSCornC3_FD_22298 | JGI IMG/M metagenome (IMG submission 22298) | reverse complement strand
ATTTTTTTAGAAGAAATTTTTACTTTTTTTGATCAATTCAACGCCGACAACTATTCAAAGCAGATAAACAGGCATACGTTACCGAACATCAGTAGCAGTAGCGGACGATTTTTTGTAGTTTAACAAATGCACTATGATCACTATTACTGATAAGGCAGCTCCAATAGCACACACTCCGTTCCACTCATAGTTTTTCCAAACTAAGCTGGCGAAGAACGTGCCTAAAGCCCCGCCTATAAAATAAGACACCATGTACACTGTATTGATACGATTGCGGGCTTCCGGGATCAATGCGAAAATAATAGACTGGTTAGAGATATGAGTAGCCTGCACACCCATATCCAAAAGGATAACCCCGATGATGAGCCCGATTATACTATGGCTCGAAAAATAGAATACAATAAAAGAGATCAGGATAAGCGAAAGTGTATAAATTGATAATTTGTATGCGTCCATTTTATCACTCAGACGACCCATAAAGCCAACGGCTACCGCACCGAAAGCGCCAACAAGGCCAAACATACCCGCAGCGGCGCTGCCCTCATTAAACTGAGGCTGTTTTAACAGGAATACCAGCGTTGTCCAAAATGCGCTGAAACCGGCGAAACATAAAGCCCCTCTGAATGCTGCCAATCTTAATTTAGGTTGGGTTTTTACTAAATGGATCAATGATTTCATCAATTTACCATAATTGCCTTTATAATCGGGTTCAATTTCGGGCAAAAACAAAAATATCATGAACCAGATGAGCAACATTAACCCTGCAGCTATATAAAACATGCTTCGCCAGCCAAAATGCTCGCCTATAAAACCGCTTAGTGTGCGTGACAGTAAAATACCGATTAATAAGCCGCTCATTACAAAGCCAATCTTCTTACCCCGCTCATATGGCTTGGCTAAGTGGGCCGCCATTGGGATCAGCAATTGCGGAATAATCGATGATACGCCCACTAAAAAAACCGCTATCATAAGTATGGTTACGGAAGGCGCCATGGCGCTGGCTATTAACGATATGATCATGAGCACAAAATCAATTAAAATAAGACGCTTACGCTTAAGCATATCCGCCAATGGCACTATAAATAATAAACCTGTAGCGTAGCCAATTTGCGTAAAAAGCGATATTTGCTGCGCTTTTTTATCGCTTACGCCAAAAGTATTCGCCATATCGGCCAGTAATGGTTGGTTATAATATATGTTGGCTACCACCAAACCTGTAGCTATGGTCATGATCCATAAAGTTAATGGCGTAAGATGCGGATGTTGTTTTTCGGTATGTGTTGATGACATATTTTAAAAGGCAGTATATTTTTGCTGCAAAAGTGTTAAAGCATCTTTAAAAAAAAGCCTTTGTAAAGTAATTTTTANNATGTAACTGCGTTTAGAACATAAATTGTTTTAGCAGNCAATCGTTCTTTAAAGAGCTAAAAGCAGNATTAAGGCAAAAAAANTGTGGTATTTTGGAGTTTTTTAAAGAAAAATTGGCGATTGTTTTGCTTTAAGCATACGATATGCTTTNAAATTTAATTTTAATAGGGATTTAGATTCTAATTTTACTTTAAAAATCATTTAAAATTAAATTTTTGTAAACTTTATAAATAAAACCGCATCTTTTTTTGATGAAAATGAACGAGGTGGTAATTATTATAAAATAATTTGAAAAAATTAGTAATTTAATAATGTTTTATTCTTATTTTTGACAATAAGATACCGGATGACAATGTAATTGATAAAACTTACAAAACAATTACAAAATATATTTTCAGAATATCAAAACTTAGTGTTACTTTTACACCGTGTTAAAAATAACGCAATACATAAAGTAGTCTTCTCATAATTTAGGTTTATAATTGGTTAGTAAAGGCCCCTGCCCATCAGGGGCTTTACTTTTTTATAAGCTTTTGCTTCCCCGGAAGCAATTTTGGGGCGAGCCAGGTGCATGTATATTTTAAGTTTAAATTAAANAAGCCGATAGTAAAGGCGCTGAGACAGGATCGGATAAAATAAATAACAATAGAATTTCATTTTAATTCACAAAATTCTATATTTGCAGCCCACTGCGGGGGATTAGCTCAGCTGGCTAGAGCGCTTGCATGGCATGCAAGAGGTCATCGGTTCGACTCCGATATTCTCCACATCTTTTCCGCAAAATCCGCCGAGTTTCGCATGAAATCGGCGGATTTTCTTTTTTCACATACGTTTTAGACAGTCTGGGATATCCAAAAATCGATGCCGAATAAGACCCGTTGCTACCTGATAAAAGACGGACACTTTGGGAATAAACCTGGAAATACCCTATAGTCATAAATTAACAAGGATATTTGCATCAATCAGGTTATATTTGTCAAAACAACACCAATTAAAATAAATTACTGAATTCTTTATTGGTTGCTACGAGTGACTATTCATCAAATTTTAATCATGCTGAAGTTTAAAAGCTGTTATATATTGACATGTCTGCTCTTTTTGTGCGTCCCATCTCAAATTTATGGACAGGCTGCTATAAACTTTACATCTATTACAATAAAAGAAGGATTGTCCTCGAATACAGTAAATACGATTATAAAAGACCGGTTTGGATTGATGTGGTTCGGAACCGGAAACGGGCTTAATAAATTCGATGGCAGTAATTTCGTTATTTACAGGCATAGCGCATCTGGTAATAGTATTCCTTCCAACGAAGTCTTGTCCATGTTTGAAGATAAAAGCGGACGGATATGGGTTGGCGCCAGCGGAGGAGGGCTTTCTTATTACGACCGCAAGTTTGATCGGTTCGAACGTTTCAGGGGAGACGGTTCCTGGCAAGAAATTTCAGACATATCTGTCAGGGCTATTTGCCAGGACCACCAAGGCAAATTATGGGTAGGCACCTATGAAGATCTCCGGATAATTGATACGAAAACCGGCAGAATTACGCCTGTTAAGATTCCAGAACCTGATAAAAAGGACGCGGGCGCGTTTGTCGTCCTCTCTTTGTTCGAAGATAGTCGACAACGGATGTGGGTTGGTACCAATTACGGGTTGTACGTGTATGAATGGTCGTCAAATTCATTCAAGAGGTTTTCGCACAATGAGCAGGACAGGTATGCATTAAGTAATAACACGGTTAAAGCAATCATTGAAGATAAAAAAGGCAGCATTTGGTTTGGTACGTACGACGGGCTGAACAAGTGGACAGATGATGGGCATTTTGAAATTTTTCGTTCTGGCAATCAATCGTCCCTGAGCCTGGACAATAACGCAATTTTCACGATGTGCCTGGCTAAAGACGGCAAGATCTGGATCGGAACAGAGGGTGGGGTCAATTTATTCGATCCTCAACTGGAGGTTTTTCAGCAATTGACCGCAGATCCCAGGAATGCGGGCAGCCTGAAAAGCAATTCCATACGCAGCATATTTATTGACCCTGCAGGTATATATTGGGTTGGAACTTTTACCGAAGGGATCGGAAAATACGACCCTCATCTTGCACTCTTCAATCACAAGAAAAGTGACCCTTTCGATCCTCTCGGTTTAAAATCGCCGCTTGTAACCGCTTTCGCCGAATGCAGCAGCGGTGACATTTTTGTAGGGACCGACGCAGGTATTGCTTTGCTCGACAAAAAGACAGGCCTTTTGCATTCCTATGATATACAAAGTAAGTTGAAACGCCGCGGAAGCTCACTGGCCGTAACATCACTTTATATAGACAGGAAAGGAAACTTGTGGGCGGGAACTTACCATAACGGGCTTTTCCGAATCGACACCGCTACTCATAGGTATGTACAATATACAGCTGACGGCAATGGTCATGGAATTTGTAGCAATGATATTACTTGCATTAACGCCGACGCGAGTGGCAGAATTTGGATAGGTACACTGGGTCGGGGAATAGATATATATGATGAAAATAGCCATTCATTTTCACATCTCACAAGTCAAAACGGGGCCGGCGGCCAGAGCCGGAGTTTACCCGTTAACGGTTTTATCTCTTCTGTTATTCCGGGCCGGGACGGGCGCATGTGGATTGCTTCGATGGGAACTGGAATCGTAGTGCTTGATACTGAGCATCAAAAGTGGACGCATTACAATAAAAAAAATTCGGCACTGGCCGACGACGTGGTACTGAACTTATTTGTAACCAATGACGGCAGTGTTTGGTCTGGCACCAAACAGGGGATTAGCTACTTTGACGAAAATCAAAAAAAATTCATTTCTTACGGTGAAGATCAGGGCCTGGCTAATTCCTTCGTAAAATCAATTTTGCAAGACGATAAAGGTTTCCTGTGGTTAAGCACAGATCGCGGAATCAGTTCGTTTGATTACAAAAGAAGGGTTTTCCGCAATTTTACTAACGAAAACGGCGTACAGCAAGGAGCTTTTTCTTCAGGCTCAGGAATTAAAACCCGGGACGGCAATCTTTATTTTGGAGGTCAGGACGGCTTTAATTTTTTTAATCCATCGAGATTGCCGGTTGTCTCTCGTCCCGGACGGGTAATTCTAAGCAATTTAACCGTTGATAATGCGATAGTAAATCCGGGAAATGAGTCGCCGATTCATGAGCATATCAGTACCGCAAAAGAAGTCACTTTGAAATATGGCCAAAATTTTTCCATCGGCTATGTGGCACTGGATTATACATCTCCTAAACAGAATTTATATGCTTACCGGCTAAAAGGTTTTGATAAAGCCTGGAATTATGTTCAAAATATTCGGACAGCCAGCTATACCAATATTGATCCCGGGACATACAGTTTTGAGGTGATGGCCAGTAAAGATGAAAACCACTGGAATAACCCGGTGACGACGATCAGGATAACTATATTGCCGCCGTTCTGGCGAACAGTTTATGCCTATATTGCTTACGTGGTTATTTTAGGATCGGCTTTGTTTTTCATAAGGAGACGCGGTATTCAGAAGATCCGGAGGCAATTTGAGCAGGCCCAGGAGAAACTTCAAGTCAGTCAGCTTATTGAACAGGAAAGGCGGGAAGCTGAACGTTTGCATGAGCTGGACTTGCTGAAAATAAAGTTTTTAACAGATCTAAGCCACGAGTTTCGAACCCCGGTGTCGCTGATCCTGGCCCCGGTCGAAAAACTGCTTGAAAAATCTGTTCCGGGGAATGACATTGAGGATCTGAAAATGATCAATAGAAATGGTCGCAGGTTACTCAACCTGGTCAACCAGTTGCTCGACTTTCGTAAAATGGAAGAGCAAAAGTTGAAGCTCAGCCTTTCGGCGGGAGAGATTATGTCTTTTATCACCGAGTCGTGCGAAGCATTTCAGGATCTTGCTTTAAAAAAACAGGTTACACTGGAAGTTGATGTGCAACAGGAAGAGGTGCGGGCTTACTTTGACCCGGATAAACTGGAGCGGGTTATTTTCAACTTGTTGTCTAACGCATTTAAATTCACCCCTGCCGGCGGGGTGGTTTCTGTAAGCGCACGGACTGAAAAGAATTCGTTGTTGAGCACAGGCTTGCTGCTTAAGGTTACTGATACCGGAATTGGTATACAGGCCGATGATCTCGAAAAAATATTTGAACGCTTTTATCAATCGCGCCAAAGCAGTGCAATAGTCAACCAGGGTACCGGCATAGGCCTCTCCATAACCAAGGAATTTGTAGAACTTCACGGCGGCACCATTCAGGCGGAAAGTATAGCCGGACAGGGAACAAGCTTTTTAGTAAGGCTTCCGCTCACCGCTGCGGTGGAAGCCGGTACCTCCGAAGCACCTCCCGTTTCTGATAGAGAAAACGCTAAAGACAGGCAGGCCGGCAGTGAAAACCCTGAACTAAAGCCAACCGTACTATTGGTAGAGGACAATGACGAATTCCGCTCTTATTTGTCGGATCACCTGAAAAAATACTATCATATTATTGAGGCGGCCCACGGTAAAGAAGGGTGGCAAAAAACACTTGGCGCGCATGTTAACCTGGTTGTCAGTGATATCAACATGCCCCACATGGATGGAATTGAGTTGAGCAAAAAAATTAAAGCCGATAAGCGCACCTGCCATACCCCTGTAATATTATTAACGGCAACAACAGGGGAAGAGCATCAGTTAAAAGGCCTCAAAACAGGCGCTAATGACTATCTTACGAAGCCTTTCAATTTCCAAATCCTGCAAACCAAGATCGATAACCTTCTTGATCTGAACAAAAATCTAAAGGATACATATTCCAGGCAAATACAGATGGTTAGCCCCCAGGTTGAAATGGAGTCGGCCGATGTAAAGCTTTTAAATTCGGTCATGAAATATATAGAAGACCAATTAAGTGAGCCGGGGTTGTCAGTTGAAGAACTGAGCCGGCATGTGGGCATGAGCCGGGGGTCACTTTATTACAAACTTCTGGAAATTACCGGGCAAACCCCGGTGGAGTACATCCGCAACGTCAAACTTGACAAAGCAGCCCAGTTGCTGGAGATCAGTGATTATAATGTAGCTCAGATCGCCTATATTACAGGCTTCGGCACACCCAGTTATTTTTCGCGGATCTTTAAAACACGCTTCGGCATGTTACCGTCGGAGTATCTGATCATCAAAAGGAATATATCTAAAAACAAGGCCACTCCTGCAATTTAAGGCGTTCTATAGGCCCCGCTACCATCTTTTTACACAATGGCGCACGTATCGGAAGCTGCATTCGGATATTCAGGTGGTCAGACTCTCGAGGCAAAGTAATTCGACAACACTGCAGAAATCACCAATAATGGCATCGTTGAACAAATGTAACACGAATTTTGCGATTTGTCCTACCCTAATCACTTTAAAGCGATGATCTTCGGCATAGCAATGGGGGCATTCCTGCCGCCATATACAATTTATAAACTAAAAAAAACATTCTGATTTATTTGATATCGTCCGGATTAAGATCCGCATTATGTCACCATCAATTTCGCAATCGATTGCGAAGCTGGTCATAATAAAGTTATCGTTGTGATTTAACAAACTATAAAATGAAAAACCTGATTAGGGGCCCGGACGGGAAGCATATTAAACTCAAACCTGGGCGAATTGTTCCATGGCACAAAAACTTCAATTTTTTTAAACCTGAATTATGAAAAAATCATTACAAACTATTCAAAAGAAACCTTTCTTGCTGCTGCTGGCGGTTTTGCTTTCCAGCCTTACAGCATTTGGGCAAGGCAGGAAAATAAACGGTACCGTAGTCGATGAGAAGGGTCTGCCTTTACCGGGCGCTACCGTAAGGGCAAAAACAGCTAAAGCAACATCAGTAACCGATGTTGCCGGCAATTTCACCATAACTGTCCCTCCAACCGAGAAGGCGCTTATTGTGACTTTTATTGGTTATGCCGACCAGGAAATTCAGATTAACGGGCAAACACATTTATCCATTCGTCTTAGCCAAAGCAGTAACAGCCTTAACGATGTGATCGTTATTGGCTATGGTAGCCAAAGGCGGGAAGCTGTAACGGGTTCAGTTGCGTCGATCAGCGGCGAACGGATCCGTGATATTCCCGCGCCTAATATCAGCCAGGCCATACAAGGCAGGTTACCCGGCGTAGAGGTCTCTCAAACTTCTACAAAACCAGGTGCAACGATGCAGATCCTGATCAGGGGCCAACGGTCGCTTACTGCGAGCAATGACCCCTTGATCGTACTTGACGGCATCCCTTTTACCGGCTCTCTTGGAGATATTAACCCTAACGACGTTAAAAGTATCGATATTCTTAAGGATGCTTCCGCCACAGCTATTTATGGCTCGAGGGGAGCAAACGGCGTTGTACTTATTACCACGAACAGGGGCCAGGTGGGAGGAGCCGCGAAAATTACCTATAACGCCTATTATGGGGAGCAAAAACTTTTCGCCAGGTACCCGATGATGACCGGTCCCGAATTTTTAAAACTACGTAAAGCGGCAGGCCTGTACACCAACGCCGTAGACGAAGCTGACGACGTAAATACCGACTGGCAGAAGCTTTTTTACAGAAGCGGCATGGTTTTCAGTAATGACGTAGGTGTTTCCGGAGGCAGTCAAACGGGTACATATAATTTCGGCGGCGGCTATTATAAAAATCAGGGCCTTATTCCTACGCAGCAATATACCCGCTACTCCATGAGAGGATCTGTGGACCAGAATGTAGGCAAATACGTTAAAGTTGGCTTTACCACTAACAATAACTATAACCTTACTGAAGGCAGCCAGGTTGGCGTTGGCAGTGTTTTGGGACTTTCGCCCCTTGCCAATCCCTATAATGCGGACGGAAGCCTGAAAAGAACGGTTAAAACACCACTGTCTGAAAGTTTCGTTTTGACCAAAGGCATCATCAATAACCTCCACGATCAATGGCTCAACGAAACAAGGAATTACGCCACATACAACTCCGTTTATGGCGAAGTAAAAATTCCGTGGGTAGAAGGCCTGAAATACAGGGTAAACCTTGGTCTCGATTATGTGCAAAGCAACAACGGCAACTATACCGGAGTTGGGATTGGCAGTGCCACGCCTACAACGCCGTCAACAGCGGGCGTAAGTAACTCAGCCCAATATCACTGGGCGGTTGAAAATTTGCTGACCTACGACCATACTTTCGCTCAAAAGCATAACATAAATGTCGTGGCCCTGTATTCTACCGAGCAAACCAGATACAATTCTTCCAGCATGTCGGCCAAAGACATTCCAGCTGATGCTTTCCAGTTTTATAATTTGGGTGCAGCAACCGGCGAGATCACAATCGGTAACGGCAACTACAGCCAGAGCGGCCTGATGTCCTACATGGGTCGTGTGATGTATTCATACGATGACCGCTTCCTGCTGTCTGCCACCGTGCGCTCGGATGCCTCTTCCCGGTTAGCTCCAGGTCATAAATGGCACACTTATCCCGCGGTTTCAGCAGGCTGGAATATCATGAACGAGTCTTTCATGAAAGGCATTTCGGTTATAGATAATTTGAAACTGCGTGCAGGCTTTGGGCAAACCTCAAACCAGGCAGTAAATGCTTATCAGACATTAGGTACTTTGGGTACACGTCAGTATAATTTCGGAGACACAAACTATGCTACGGGCTATTATGTAACCCAGCTTCCAAGTCCAACTTTAGGTTGGGAATACTCCAAGACATGGAACTATGGAATAGACTTTTCTTTGTTTAAGCATCGCTTATCAGGTACTGTTGAATATTATGTTACAAATACAAACGACATCTTACTGGGCGTAGGACTGCCGCCTACTGCAGGGGTTGGAAGCTATACAGCAAACGTTGGGCGGACTCAGAACAAAGGGCTTGAGTTAAGTTTGAATGGTACGCTCATCAATAAAAACGGGTTTACCTGGGATTTGGGTATTAATATCTATGGAAACAGGAATAAACTTGTGGCGCTTGCTTCAGGTCAGACGCGTGATGAAGGCAACGCCTGGTTCGTAGGCCATAATATAAACGCCATATACGATTACAAGAAAATAGGATTGTGGCAGTCTGGCGACCCTTACCTGAGCACCCTTGAACCGGGCGGAAATGTGGGCATGATCAAAGTGTTGTATACCGGTACTTATGACGCCAACGGTCAGCCAACAAGGGCTATCGGGGCCGCCGATCGTCAGATCATCGATGTTGATCCTAAATTCGAAGGCGGCTTTAATACGCGTGTGGCATATAAAGGCTTTGATTTTAGTGTTGTAGGTGCCTTTAAGAAAGGGGGCACGCTCATCAGTAGCCTGTACGGCTCAGGTGGCTATCTGAACCTGATGACAGGCCGCAGTAATAATGTTCAGGAAGATTACTGGACGCCGGATAACACAGGAGCAAAATATCCGAAACCAGGCGGTATCCTGAGTGGCGATAATCCGAAATATGGCAGTACGCTCGGTTACTTTGATGCATCCTATCTCAAAATCCGGACAATGACGCTTGGCTATGATTTCAGCAAGCTGCTCTCAAAGCACGCGAATATGCGCCTGCGCACTTACTTCACCGTGCAAAATCCATTTGTATTTTTCTCGCCTTATCACAAAGAGTCCGGGATGGATCCTGAACCAAACTCTTATGGTAATGAAAACGCGGCGGTGCCCCTGTCAAACAGTCTAAGACGATTCTTGACAGTCGGCAGCAACGCCCCTTCGACCACGAATTATGTACTTGGATTGAATTTGACATTTTAACATTATCAACATGAAAACTTTAAAGATAAAAAGCGTCATAAAATCCACGCTTTTGCTAACGGTCTTATCTACGGGATGTAAAAAAGTGCTTGATGAGCAACCGCGTTCCTCCTTCACCCCGGAATATTTTAAAACGGTACAGGGTGTTAATGGGGGATTAACGGCCATGTACGCGCACCTGCGTAATATTTACGGGCAGGCTTATTACTATAATTCGGGTGTTACCGGTACCGATGAAGCTACATGGGGCCAGAGCGCCGACGGAAACTTCAAAGATCTGGATTGCTCAGGCGTCGGTATCATATCTTCAACCAGTTATCCTACCAGTATCATATGGGGCGAGTCTTTTACAGACATCAACACTGCCAGCGGTGTAATCGAAAACGCAAGCGCCGTGGGGATTTCCAGCGCTCTGATTGCTGAGGCCCGCTTCTTCAGGGCATTTGATTATTTTTTGCTGGTGCAATCCTACGGCGGCGTACCGCTTGATCTGGGGTCGGGAGCGTTGAAATTTAATATCACGCCTTCAAGGACGTCGGTGCGTAATACGGTACCCGAAGTTTATACAAAGGCGATTTTCCCGGATTTACTGCAGGCGATCAATGATCTGCCGGAAATCGGCCGGGTAACCGGCGGACTGACCAAAACGGCAGCTCGCCTTTTCCTGTCTAAGGCCTATTTAACTTATGCATGGTGGTTGCAAAATCCCAATAGTATCCCGACCTATCCCGCAAGTAACCGGACAGATCCCAATGGACACGATGCCGCGTGGTATTTTCAAAACGCCTACGATATCGCCACCACCGCAATTGATAATCCGGGCTCGTTCAAATTACAGTCAACATTTTACGATGTGAATGTTGGCACAAACGACCGTAACAGCGAAATGGTGCTTTATGCAGACCATACCCAAAGTAGTGAAAAATATAACGGTTCGAGTTTGACCTACGGAAGCGGCGGCGCTCCGGATAACTTTGCCGGCTGGATGATGACCTGGAACTATCCCAACATAATCAGTGGCGGGGGGGACTCTGTT
>JGI24737J22298_10000801_pt1 | contig 11148 bp, 10 predicted proteins | sample KBSCornC3_FD_22298 | JGI IMG/M metagenome (IMG submission 22298) | reverse complement strand
GACGAACAAGAGGGTGGCATCCCGCCATCGAGACGAGGTCGCGACTGGGCCCCGGCCTTCGCCGGGGAGGGATTTAGGGGCGCAGCGCGAGCCAGGTTCCAAGACCCCGCGCGCCAGACGCGGGCGCGCCAGGAGAGTGACAATGCCCAACCGCGACCCGCTGGCCGCTCCGCATGCGCCCTTCTGGCCGTCGGGACCCAAGCCGCCGGTGGGCGCGCCCAATATCGTCGTCATTCTTTTCGACGATGTCGGCCTGTCGGATTTCGGCTGTTACGGGTCGCCGATCGCGACGCCGGCAATCGATGCGATCGCCGCTCGTGGCCTCCGCTATTCGAGCTTTCACACCACGGCGATGTGCTCGACCACGCGCGCCGCCTTGATGACGGGGCGCAATCATCATTCGGTCGGCATGGGGTGCCTCGCCAATTTCGACAGCGGCTATCCGGGCTATCGCGGCAAGATCGCGCGGGAGGCCTGCACTTTGCCCGAGATGCTGCGGCCGCATGGCTATAACAGCTACATGGTCGGCAAGTGGCATGTGACGCCGCTCGACGAAACCGGACCGACCGGGCCGCATGACGGCTGGCCGCTGGGGCGCGGGTTCGATCATTTTTACGGTTTCATGGACGCCGAGACCGACCAATATGCCCCCGAGCTGGTCCGCGACAATACGCCGATAACGCCACCGGGAACGTACCATACCGGTTATCACCTGACTGAGGATTTGACCGATGAGGCGATCCGCTATCTCGGGGATCACGTTGCCGCGCGGCCGGACAAGCCGTTCCTTCTCTGGCTGGCTTATGGCGCTTGCCACGCTCCACACCAGGCGCCGCGCGACCTGATCCTGTATTATGACGAGATGTTCCGCGACGGCTGGGACGCGGAGCGTGAGCGGCGGCTGGCGCGGATGATCGCGATGGGGCTGGTGCCCGAGGGGACCACGCTGCCGCCGCGCAACGACTTCGTACAGCCCTGGGACAGCCTCGACGCCGAGGCGAAACGGCTCTTCACGCGGCTCCAGGGCGCCTATGCCGCGATGCTCGATCATGCCGACCGCAATATCGCGCGGCTGTCTCAATTCCTCGATGCCGCCGGCCTGACCGACGACACATTGGTCCTGGTGCTGTCGGACAATGGCGCGAGCCAGGAGGGGCTCGGCTATGGCTTCGTCAACGCGATGGGACCGTACAATATGCGGCCGGAGACGATCGAGGAGAAGGTCGCGCGGATCGACGATATCGGCGGGCCCGACACGCATTCCAACTTTCCGCTCGGTTGGGCGATGGCGGCGAATACGCCGCTCAGGCGCTACAAGCAGAACACGCATGGCGGCGGCATCCGCGATCCGCTGGTCGTGAGCTGGCCCAGCCGTTTGCCCGCGCGCGGCGAGATCCGGCATCAATTCGCGCATGCCGTCGATCTGGTTCCTACCCTGCTCGAGCTGATCGGAATCGACGCGCCGGCAAGCGTCGCGGGCGTGGCACAGATGCCTCTCGAGGGCGTGAGCTTCGCCGCGTCGTTAACCGACGCCACCGCGCCCGAGCGCGACACACCGCAATATTTCGAGATGTTCGGCCATCGCGGGATCATCCATCGCGGGTGGAAGGCAGTGGCGTTCCACCCGCCGGGCACGCCCTACGATGCCGACAAATGGGAATTGTTCGACCTCTCGACCGACTTCGCCGAGACGCACAATCTCTCGGCCCAACATCCCGACAAGCTCGACGAACTGATCGATCTGTGGTGGCAGCAGGCCGAAGCGCATCAGGTCCTGCCGCTCGACGACCGGTTCGGCCCGCGCTTTGCCGAGAACGCTACGCGCCGACTGGGCGATCGTCGCGTCTTCACGTTCCACAGGGGGATGGGGCACATCCCGACCGACATCGCCCCGGATCTGCGCGCGCGGTCATACCGGATCGAGGCGCATGCGAATGTGCAGCCCGGCGACGAAGGCGTGTTGATCGCGCATGGCGACGCCACTTGCGGCTACAGCCTGTATTTGAAGGACAATCGCCTGCATTTCGACGTCAATGTCGGCGAGCACCAGATCGTCTCATCCGACGCATCGGTCCCGGCGGGCGAGCGCATCCTGTCGGCCCACGTCACGCACGGCGCGCCGGTGCAGGCCGAGTTGCGGTGCGACGGCACCCCGATCGGTAGCGGTACGATCCGCTTCGGTTTCGTCAATTTCATCAGCTGGTCGGGACTCGACATCGGTCACGACCGATCGAGCCCGGTATCGCGCTACGGGGCGCCGTTCGCGTTCACCGGGGAACTGGCGAAGGTCGTGGTCACGATCGAGGATGAGCAAGGCGATGCCGAGGGCGCGGCGCGTGCGCTGCTGGCGCGGGAGTAAGTCCCGCCGCCCCAATCTGCACATGCCTCCCCGGCGAAGGACGGGGCCTAGTTTCGAGCAGCCAGAGAAGGTACCCCGCCGTCGAGACGACGTCGCAGCTGGGCCCCGGCCTTCGCCGGGGAAAAGCGGTGCGGACGGCGCGCCGCCCATGCTAAAAAACGAAACGGCCCGGAGGAGCTACTAACCTCCGGGCCGTCCATGGTCCGCCGCAAGCGGGGGCTGAGGCGGCGGACATCGCTCGCCCAGGTCAGGGCAGCGAACTGGCCAGCGCCGGTAACGCCGCGGCGGAGCCGCGCCGTCGGTCGGAGCCGGAAGCCCCGCCAGCCGGGCGTGATCGCGGGCGCGGGATAGCCTGCGCTATCCCGTTCGATCACGCCGCGAACTGGTTCATCGTATTGTGCGCCCCGCCCGCCTTGAGCGCGGCCTCGCCCGCGAAATACTCCTTATGATCGTCGCCCAGGTCGCTGCCCGACATGTTCTGGTGCTTCACCGCGGCGATGCCCTGGCGGATTTCCTGGCGCTGGACGTTCTTGACGTAACCCAGCATCCCCGCCTCGCCGAAATACTCCTTCGCGAGATTGTCGGTCGACAGCGCCGCCGTGTGGTAGGTCGGCAGCGTGATCAGGTGGTGGAAGATACCCGCCCGCTTCGCGGCATCCGCCTGGAAGGTGCGGATGCGCTCGTCGGCCTCGGCCGCCAGATCGGTCGCGTCGTAATCCACGCTCATCAGTTTCGCGCGATCATAAGCCGAGATGTCGCGGCCGGCCTCGACCCAGGCGTCATAGACTTGCTGGCGGAAATTGAGCGTCCAGTTGAAGCTGGGCGAATTATTGTAGACCAGCTTGGCATTGGGCACGACTTCGCGGATGCGATCGACCATCGATGCGATCTGCTCGATGTGCGGCTTCTCGGTCTCGATCCACAACAGGTCGGCACCGTTCTGCAGCGAGGCGATGCAGTCCATCACGCAGCGATCGGCCCCCGTCCCTTCGCGGAACTGGAAGAGGTTGGACTTGAGCCGCTTGGGACGGACGAGCTTGCCGTCGCGTTCGATCAGGACGTCGCCGGCCTTGAGGTCGCCGACCGCGATCTCCTCGCAATCGAGATACGAATTATACTGGTCGCCGAGATCGCCCGGCGCGTGGCTGATCGCGATCTGCTTGGTCAGGCCCGCGCCCAATGAGTCGGTGCGCGTGACGATGATCCCATCCTCGACGCCAAGCTCGAGGAACGCGTAGCGGCACGCCCGCACCTTCGCCAGGAAGTCCTCGTGCGGGACGGTGACCTTGCCGTCCTGATGCCCGCATTGCTTTTCGTCGGAGACCTGATTCTCGATCTGCAGCGCGCAGGCACCGGCCTCGATCATCTTCTTCGCCAACAGATACGTCGCCTCGGCATTGCCGAAGCCGGCATCGATGTCCGCGATGATCGGCACGACATGCGTCTGGTGATTGTCGATCGCGTGAATCAGCCGCTGCTCGGCAACTTCGTCGCCCGCCTCGCGCGCCTTGTCCAGTTCGCGGAACATCATCCCCAGCTCGCGGGCATCGGCCTGGCGCAGGAAAGTGTAGAGTTCCTCGATCAGCGCGGGAACGCTGGTCTTCTCGTGCATCGATTGGTCGGGCAGCGGCCCGAATTCGCTGCGCAAAGCGGCAACCATCCAGCCCGAGAGATAGAGGTAGCGACGCTCGGTCGAGCCGAAATGCTTCTTGATGCTGATCATCTTCTGCTGGCCGATAAAACCGTGCCAGCAGCCCAGCGACTGGGTGTAATTGGCCGGATCGGCGTCATAGGCCGCCATGTCACGGCGCATGATCGCCGCGGTGTAGCGTGCGATATCGAGCCCGGTGCGGAACCGGTTCTGGACCTGCATCCGCGCCACCGCCTCGGCGCCGATTCCGTCCCAGGTGCCGTTGTGGCTCTTGATGAGCTGGCCGGTAGCAGCGATCGAATCTTGGTAAGTCACGGTACGTCCTCGCTTGTGGTGATGCGAGGTTATGTACATCGATTTACACTTTTCAGCGTGGCGGCGTGAGGAAGATAGCGGTCACGATGTGACCGCATGGGCTAAATCACGTGACAATATGTAAATTAATTTACAGCCTAATCGACCTTGCGCCAGATCGATATCGGGATGTCGCCGTTGGACCGAGCGGCGACGGTGTAGCGCAGCACCTTGCCCTGTAACTGGTATTGCCTGACCTGTTTCGTCCCATTCCAATTGGCGAAGCTCGCCTGCTCGATTGCGAAGGTCAGCGTGTGCGCCTGCACGTCGGCGCTCAGCATCCCATAATGTACGCTCATCCCCAGCGCGGTCTCCCGATATTCTTCCGGGGTGCCGCTGGCGCGGTCGCCTGAGGCGAAGCGCGGCCGCTCGCTCCTGTAGATCATCAGCGTGTAGCGACCGGCGTTATCCACCATCATGCTCCCGCGGGGCGCTGCGCCGTAATCATGGCTGATCGTGCCGTCAGGATGCTGGACGTCGGCCGCGACCAGCGACCAGGTACCGACCAGCGCGCGGGGCGGCGACCGATGCTCGCCCGCAGCGGATGCCGCGGCGAGCGACCCGCCGATAAGGATGGCAGCAGCAGCCACTTCGATCGTACGCGGTGGCGGCAACAGTCTGAACATCACGCGTCTCCTTCATGACCTCCGCTACTCGGCCAATCCCATCCATAAAAACGAATAGTTTTAATGGATCGCTTCGGTTATTCTGAAGTATGCAGATGCCAAATCTCGACATGGATGTGCTCCGGACGCTGGTCCTGGCCGAGCAATTGGGCGGCTTCGGCCGCGCCGCGGAGCGCGTCGGGCGGTCGCAATCGGCGGTCAGCCAACAAGTCCGCAAGATCGAGGAACAGGTGGGCGAGCCGCTGTTCGCGAAACAGGGCCGCGCCCTGGCGCCGACGCCGGCCGGCGAAATCCTGCTGGCCTATGCGCGTCGCATCCTCGACCTCAACGATGAGGCGCTGATCGCAGTCCGCGGAACGGCGGCGCAGGGCCAGGTGCGCTTCGGCTTGCCACCCGATCTCGCCGAAACCTGGCTTCCCGACGTACTCGGACGATTCAATCGCGCGCATCCAGGCGTGCGTCTGGAAACGATCGTCGATCGCAATCGTGCGCTGATCGATCGGCTGGACCGCGGCGAACTCGATGTCGCGCTCGCCATGAACCAGGCGGACCGCGCCGATGCCCGTCCGCTTGTTGCGCTCAAGGCAATCTGGATCGGACCATCGCCCCGCCGCTTGCATTGGGATCCGGCGGGCAGCGAACCGCTGCCACTCGTCCTGACCGAAGCGCCCTGTTTCTTTCGTCAGCGCGCACTGGCCTTGCTCGAGGCCGCCGGCATCCCCTGGCGCGTCGTACTGACCAGCGCGAGTGCGCGCGGTCTCTGGGCGGCAGTCGAAGCCGGGCTCGGCGTGACCTTGCGCATTCCCATCGGCGTTCCAGCCGACCTGTACGTTCTCGGCGCCAAGGCGGGACTTCCCGATCCGGCCGGCGAGCCGTTCGTGCTGTCGATTCATGATGGCGGGCGCGTCCTCGAACCGGCCGCACGGCAGCTCTACGATATCCTGGCCGCGGCGATGACCGACAGAGTTGGCGGCTAAGGATCGATATCGAAGTGCAGCACATCCTCGCGCCTGCCCAACCCCGTGTAGAGGGCAATCGCGGGATCGTCGCCCAGGTCGGCCTGGACGAAGATGACATACGCGCCGCGCGCTTTCGCTACGCGCTTCAATTCCTCGATCAGCGCGGTCGCGATGCCCCGCCGGCGCCAGGGTTCGGCTACCGCCAGATCGTAGAGATAGACTTCGCGTCGAGGCTGTTCGAACTTGTCGAGGACATAGGCCGCGATCCCGCCGACGATTTGCCCCTCGGCGATCGCGGCGAGGGCAACGAACGTCTCTCCGCCGAGCAGGTGCGCGAGCCAGGCGTCGTCGGGCCGCGCGCCGTCATAGGCAGCCGGATCCTCGAACGCCGCGCCGAACATGCCGAGCATCTGCTGCATCAGCGACAGGTCGGTGGGCCCGAGCGATCTGATCTCCACCACAGCCATCTCAATCGCCTCCAAAGGTAAAGGGGCTGACCCCGCGCTCGCGCTCGTTGACCAGCAAAGCGCGGCCTGCCGGCGCGGCGCTGCGTTGCGGGCAGGACGGGCGCGCGCAGGCGCGGCAGCCCAGGCCGATCGGGGTCGCCTCGCCTTTGAGGTCGATACCGCGCGCCACGGCGAGGTTTCCCGCCAGTTCGGCAGCGACTCCCAGCCCGACCGCAAATTCTGCCGGCACCGCACCATAACGGCGGCCCTGCGGCGTCACCGTCCGCGACAGCGTTAGCCAGCGCGCGCCGTCCTCCAGCGCAACCAGTTGAACCACGAGGTCGCCGGGCCGGTCGAACGCCGAATGCACGCGCCACAGCGGACAACGCCGGTCGCTTTCGACCAACGCCGAACCGCTCGCGCCCGAAAAGCGCTTCGAGACCTGACCCGCGCGATCGATCCGCACCATGAAGAACGGCAGTCCGCGCGCGCCCACACGCTGTAAGGTGGTCAGCCGATGCGCGACCTGCTCGAACCCCGCGCCGAACCGACGCTGCAGCAATTCGAGATCGTAGCCGGTCGCCTCGCACGCGCGCAGGAAGCGGGCATAAGGCATCATCACCGCCGCGGCGAAATAGCTGGTGAGGTAGCGGCGATAGAGGCGTTCGCCGGCGCGGTCGGCGAATGCGGCGCCCTGGACCAGCGCCTCCACCATCGGCCGCGCCTCGATCTGGCCGAGCTGATAGGCCGCGGCAAAAGTGCGGCTGGCGGCATCGAGCGTCTCCGACACTTGCAGCTGGCGGGCGTGGAGATCGGTCCGCCGCAACAGGTCGGGCATCACGTCGACCGGCAGAATGCGGATGGTAAGCTGGTGCTTGACGCGCAGCCGCTCGGCGATCGCACCATAAAGATCGCCGGCGCCCATTCGCAATTCGTCGGCCAGCGCCTCCGCCGCAGCGTCGAGATCGGCGTAATGGCCGCGCCAGCGCTCGATCTCCTTGCGCAATTCGGCGACCACGTCGGGCGGTCCGGCCGCTCCCCCCGTTGCCGCGCCCTGCCCTAGTCGATCGAATACGCGAGCAAAAGCCTCTGCCCCGCCTGGCGCGCCCGCCAACCATTCCTCCACCTCGTTGCGGTCGATCTCGAGGTCGGCGAACATCGGATCGGCCAGCCGCCGTCGGATCGCCGCCGCGCCGCCGCCCGGCTCGCCCGCCGCCNGCGCGCGCGGCGCGCGCGGATCGAAATCGAACGCCTCGGCGAGCTTGACCAGCAACGCGGCGGACAGCGGGCGCTGGTTCTTCTCGACCAGATTGAGATAGCTGGGCGAGATCGCGAGCGTCTCCGCCATCGCCGCTTGAGTCAGTCCGGCGCGCCGACGCAGCCGCCGAACCGCATGTCCCGCCAGCAATTTGCGATCCGCCATCCCGATCCTCGATTAGAATGCCCGGTCTTAGCGATCCGGCGGCGGAGGCGAATTGTCAATCCTTTACATATCAACCGGTCATAACGCCCGATCGGTCGACAGCCTGACCTCGGCGCGGACGCATGCCATATCGCCCGGCGTACGAAATTCGGCCAATTGCCCGGCCAGAGACGAGCCTGGGCGCTTCGGTCTTGTAAGGTTTCCGACTTTCCTGGGGAGGAAAGGATGCCCGCCGGGTTCGTCTCGGCGGGCATTTTCTATTCCGGCAGATCAAATCGCCCGTTTACGGGGAGGGGGACCAAGACGCGAAGCGGCTTGGTGGAGGGGCTGGGCCACAAGGGATTCCGGGGAGGATACCCCCTTCCACCACGCGACTTCGTCGCGCGCCCCCTCCCCACCAAGTGGGGGAGGATTTATCTCCCCTCGCCGCGCGACGCTTGTTAAAGCCCTGCCATGCATCTCCGCCTCCGCACCGCGATTGCGTCCCTGCTTGTCTGGGTAGCGCTCGCCGCCCAGCCGGCCGCCGCCAAGGTCCGCATCACCTTCTGGTCGCGCGAAGAGGGGCAGATGTTTCCCCACGCCTTTGTCACGCTCGACGGCACGCCGGATCGCGGTGGGCGGCCGGTCGACATCTCCTACGGCTTCACCGCCAAGGTCATCTCGCCCGCGATCCTGTTCGGCGACGTGCCGGGCAAGATCGACATCACGCCGCGCAGCTACATCATGGGCAGCTTCGCGCATTTCTCGGTGCTGTTGACCGACGCGCAATATGATTCGGTACTCCATCTGACCGAGGAATGGGGCGAAAAGGGCGACCATCATTACAGCGCAAGCAAGCGCAATTGCGTCCATTTCGTCGCCGAGGCCGCGCGCCGCTCGGGCCTGCGCGCGGTGATCCAGCCGAAATTCGTGAAGAAGCCGCACGCCTTTCTCGAATCGGTATTGGCGATGAACCCCCAGGTCAGCCGGGTCGAAGCCGATGCCAAGACCTTCTATGGGGCACGCGCGGCGGCGCGTTGAGAATCAGTCCATCGGCACCAGTTCGACCACGTCGAGCAAAGATTCGAAATGCGGATAGGGCAGCACCATTCGCCAGCGCCGCGGCCCGATCCGCTCGACGATTCCTGCCATATCGCGATTGGCATCGCGGCCATAATCCATCGGCCGCTTTTCGTCGCCGAGTGACAGCGTGCCGAGAAATATCTGGCGATGCCGGCCGTCGTCGAACACCAGCCCCACGGGCCGCTGCGACCCGCCGATCTTGTAGAAGCTGAGCATCCCGCCTTCGGGATCGATCCGGCAACGGAAGGCGGGATAGGCCATGAAGTCGCGATTGCCCGGCCGCTGTCCACCGAGCTTGAACACGCGGCAGCGATAATCGCCGGCGGGCGGCTTGGCACCGATCAGCGCGCGGTCAGGATCGAACAACACCCCTTGAGCGGCAATCGCCTTGCCCTGGCCAGCCGCGCGCGCCTTGGCCAGCGCTTCCAGCCAGGCCTGACGAATATTGCGCAACCGCACGCGGTCGTCCGCCGTCGCAATGCGCCGCCAATCCGCAGGCATGCCGTCTTTCGCCATCGCCGGAGCGACCGCAACCACGAACAGGGCGCCTATCAGCGCCCCGAAATGCGCCCTTTTCATGCCACGACAACCAACCACCGGCCGGTTGGTTGCGCAGGCGATACGTTAGACTCTGTTTCGGCAAGCTGGAACGGTTGCAGTACCGCCGTACAGCCAAACCGAAAAAGGCATCAGGCCGCGGTCCAGCCGCCGTCGACGGTCATGTTGGCCCCGGTAATGGACTTCGCCTCGTCGCGGCACAGGAACAGGGCAAGCGCAGCAACCTGTTCGGGCGTGACGAACTCCTTGGTCGGCTGGGCGGCGAGAAGCACGTCGTTCATCACCTGCTCGCGAGTCAGGCCGCGCGCCTTCATCGTGTCCGGAATCTGGTTCTCGACCAGCGGCGTCCAGACATAGCCGGGCGAGATCGCGTTGACCGTGATGCCGTGGGTCGCAACCTCGAGCGCGGCGGTCTTGGTCAGGCCGGCGATGCCGTGCTTGGCCGCGACATAGGCCGATTTGTTGGGGCTCGCGACCAGGCTGTGCGCCGAAGCGGTGGAGATGATCCGGCCCCATTTCGCCGCCTTCATATACGGCACCGCCACGCGCATCATATGGAACGCGCTGGTCAGGTTGATCGCGATGATCGCGTCCCATTTGTCGGTCGGGAATTCGTCGATCGGCGCGACATGCTGGATGCCGGCATTGTTGACGATGATGTCGGGCCCGCCGAGTTCGTCGTGACAGCGCTTGACCATCGCCTCGATCGCAGCGGCCTTGGTCATGTCGGCGGCATCGTACAGCGCCTTCGCTCCGCTCGTCGCCTCCAGCGCGGCGCGTTCCTTCTCGATTGCCGCGGCGTCGCCAAAGCCGTTGATCATCACGCTCGCGCCCTCGGCGGCGAAGGCCTTGGCATAGGCCAGTCCGATGCCCGAGGTCGAACCGGTGACGATGGCGCTCTTGCCCTTGAGGAACATGCGGATCTTCTCCTTAGCGAGGGGTGAGGTCGAAGGCAGCGGTCTTGCCGTCGATGATGTTCTCGGCAACCAATTCGGCATTGGCCATGGTCGCGGCGACGTCTTCGCTGCCGGCCTGCCAATGTTCGCGCATCGTCCGCGCCGAGAATTCGAAGTCTCGCGCGCCGCCTTCCCAGGCATTGGCGCGATAGATCAGATGGACCAAATTGACCGGATATTCGGCCGAGCGCTCGGCCAGCGCGCGAACGTCGGGGTCGTTGCCCAATTCGGGCGGCAGCTTGGCGAGCACGCTGCGCGCGATCTCGCGATCCTTGCGCAGCCGCATCAACTGGGTCGAGATTTCGCGCGAGCGGCTCGAAAAGCGGATTTCCTTTTCACGCGCCATCACGTCCATGATCGTCCGCGGCCGCACCGCGATCGACGGGAACAAGTCGACCTGGAAGACCAAAAGAGCTTCGGCCTGATGGTCGAGCACATGGCTGAGCGGGGTGTTGGAGACGAGCCCGCCGTCCCACCACAGCCGCCCGTCTATCTCCACCGGCGGCAGGCCGGGCGGCAAGGCGCCGGAGGCCATGATATGGCGCGCGTCGATCCGCTCGAACCGGTTGTCGAAATAGCGGAAATTGCCGTTTTCGACATCGACCGCACCGACCGACAGCCGCACCGGTCCGTCATTGAGCAGATCCCAATCGACCAGTTCGTTCAACGTGTCGCTGAGCGGGGCGCTGTCGTAGAAACTGAGTGCGGCATCGGTTCCCGGCGGCGCCATCACCGGCGGCAAGCCGCGCGGCGA
>JGI24737J22298_10000798_pt1 | contig 11169 bp, 12 predicted proteins | sample KBSCornC3_FD_22298 | JGI IMG/M metagenome (IMG submission 22298) | reverse complement strand
GATATTAAAACCCAATTCATTACCGATGACCTGCAGGGTTATGACGTAGTCGCTGAAATTCCCGGAACGGATAAAAAACTAAAAGACCAGGTAGTAATGCTTGGCGGTCACCTTGATTCATGGCATGCCGCTACCGGTGCTACCGATAATGCAGCGGGCAGCGCGGTAATGCTGGAGGCCATGCGTATTTTAAAAGCGATTAACTTTAAACCCAAACGCACCATTCGCATCGCCTTATGGAGTTCGGAAGAGCAGGGCTTATTTGGTTCGCGCGGATATGTGGCCAATCATTTTGGCGATCCTAAAACCATGGAGCTTAAACCTGAACAGGCAAAGCTTTCGGCCTATTACAACCTTGATAATGGAACCGGCAAGATCCGTGGAGTGTATTTACAGGGAGATTCGGCCGCGGCACCTATCTTTAAAGCCTGGCTTGACCCTTTTAAAGATCTTGGCGCCACCACGCTTACCATTCGTAATACCGGCGGTACCGATCACCTTTCATTTGATGCCGTTGGTATTCCGGGCTTCCAGTTTATCCAGGATGCTATTGATTACGGTTCACGTACCCATCATAGTAATCAGGACACTTACGATCGCCTTATTGAAGACGACCTGAAACAAGCCGCTACCATTATTGCTTCATTTGTTTACCATACGGCACAACGCGCCGAAATGATCCCGCGCAAAGAGCTGCCAAAGCCACAGCCGGCAAGGTAAAACTGTTACGATATTTATAGAAAAGCGATGCTTCCGGGCATCGCTTTTTTTGTTTAAACTTTATGCTATTGTCCTTTCAGTCGTGACTTAGTGTATTCACGGTTTATAACAGAAATGAACCAACACATATGAAAAAAAACTGGTTATTAGCTTATTTTCCTTAAATAGAGCTGTCTGCAGGCGGTTAATTTCCATAAACCATTTTAATAAATTAATTTTGTATGTTTAATGAGCCTATTTATAAAACCCCAAAAACCAGGGAAATCAACAGACGAAGAACTACTTAGTGATTATCGNGCAAGCGGTAACCTAACAGTTTTGGGCAGCTTATATGAAAGATATATGCCCCTTGTTTATGGNGTTTGCCTTAAATATCTGAAAGATGAAGAACTGGCCAAAGACGCGGTAATNGGCATTTTTGAGGAGCTGGTTGATAAGGTTAAAAAGCATGAGATTAACCAGTTCAGGAATTGGGTGTATGTACTTGGGCGCAATTATTGCTTGATGCAGTTACGGAGCGGTAAAAAGATGGAGTTGGTTAATTTAGATGAAGTTGTGGAATTTACCCCCTTTTTGCATCCTGATGATAATAACAGGGAAGAGGCGTTGAAAGCTTTGGAGCACTGCATAGCAGGGTTAACCGGCGGACAAAAACAAAGTATCGACCTGTTTTATTTAAAAGAGAAGTGTTATAAGGAAATTGCCGGGATAACAGGATATACTTTAAATGAGGTAAAAAGTTATATCCAGAACGGTAAGAGGAATTTAAAAATTTGCCTCGAACGGAACAGTGCATAGTAAAAAGGCAAATATATTGCAAATACAGAAGTATCTCAACGGAGAGCTTGATGCCCGTGCTATGCATAAACTGGAGATGGAGGCACTAAACGACCCTTTTTTGATGGATGCATTGGAAGGATATGACAACATGGGGACAAGTCAACAGTTAAACCTTGCTGACCTTAGCTCAAGATTGCGGCAGCGTACCGGAGAAAATAAAGGCCGTGTAATGCCGTGGACCGTTTGGCCCATAGCGGCTTCGGTTTTAATAGCATTAAGTTTGGGAGGCCTTTATCTTAACAGATCTCCTAAAGCTGAACTGCAAAGTAATAACATTGCAGGAAACAAAAATTCGACCCCGCCCATGGCAGCTGCCGCCGATACCGTAAAGACCGGCGATACAGTTAAAAAAGCAAGTGCCAATACGCCCATACAGGCCCCATCAGTTGCAGGAAATAAAAAACCAAGACGGACAAAGCAATCGGCTAACGCGCTTTATCAGCAGGAAATTTCCGCTGGCGACAATAAAACAGCTTCGAATGATGTTCCGCCTCCTGTGGGCAGCAATCCTTTAACAGTACCGGCAACTCCGCCCGCTGCTGCTAAAGATAAAGTTGTTTTGAAAGAAGAAGGCAATTTAAGTGAGCGGATAGTAGCAGGATACACAGCTCCAATTGCAAAAAAAGATACAGTAAGCCAGGATGTGATAGCATTAAGAGCGAATACTACTGTAGCTAAATCAAAAGCCCCGCTGCAATTTAAATTACCCGGAAAGGTTGACGGTGTTACATCCTCACCGGCAACTGTTTTTGGCAGCAGTAAAGCGGCTGCACAATCATTATACATTGCCGGTACTATTATTTCGAGAGATGACGGCTCTCCTTTAATCGGTGCGGCAATCAGGATCAAAGGCACCAACCGGAGCACGGTAACTGATGTTAATGGAAAATTCGCGCTAAGCTCTCCGGGGGATAAGGCTACGCTTGATGTGGTTTATATTGGTTATGAGCCGAGGCAGGTTAACGCCACACGCGGCGATAGTATTAAAGTAGCGCTTAAGCCAGATTCCAGGGCCCTTAGCGAGGTGGTTGTAACTAAAAAAGACGATGACAACGGTGAGGTAAGTGTCACTGCGGCACATCCGCAACTGGGCTGGGGCAGCCTGAAAAAATATTTACAAACTAATGCTTTACTGCCTGATGGTACTGCCGGCACCGTGACCGTAACATTTACGGTATTCCCGAGCGGCATCACAGACGAGTTTAGTATTAAAAAAGGCCTGAATGAAGCGGCCGATCAAAAAGCCATAGAGCTTATAAAAAATGGCCCCTCATGGGTTGGCAGTACTAACAACAAACCCGAAGTTGTTACTGTAAAGGTTAAATTCCAAAAGCAAAAATATGCCCAATAAAAAAGCTGCGTTGAATAACATCGACGCAGCTTTTTTGTATCTCTTTCTTTTATCTATTTATTGTCCTGTAGTTTTTTTCCTATCAGCAAAAGCGAATACTTTTTGTAATAAAGGCGTAGTACGCGCGCCAAGATTTTGACGAATGTTAAGCTCTTCTTTGGCTATCTCTACAAATAAGCCGTCGATGGCTTTTTGGGTCACATAATCGCTGATATCAGGGTTAAGCTTTGATACAAACGGAACTTTATTGTAAGCCTGGGCCGCGTCAGTATAGTATTTGGTAGCGTTCACTTTATTTAAACTGCCCTGGATAACAGGTTTGAATTGCAGGCTTAATTTCGCGGTAGTGGTACGTTTAAAGTATTGTGTTGCCGCATCCTGGCTGCCCAATAAAATATTGGTAACATCCTGCAGGGTCATTTGCTTAATAGCATCAATAAAAATAGGTTTTGCCTGTTTTGCAGCATCTTCGGCTGCGCGGTTAAGCGAAAGGATTACATTATCGCAAAGGCTGTTCAGGCCAAGCCCGCGTAAGGTTCTCTCAGCCTTTTGTGCTTCGGGCGGGAAAAGGATCTTGATAGCGGCATTGCCAAAAAATCCGTTAACTGCCGATAGTTGATCAGAGCTTTTACCTGTGCCTATTTCAAGGGCCTGTTTTAAACCGTTGCCTATTTCAAGCGACGTTGGTGTTCCCTGGTTTTGAATAGTGGCGTTAGCTACCTGGTTTAGCGTATCACAGCTGGTAAATGTAATTAAAGCTATCAGGGTGGGGATAATGAGTAGTCTTGTTTTCATAGTAAGTAAAACTAACAAAATTACCACCGGTTTGTTTACGCAAAGAAATGTAATAATGCAAATACACCGGCGGCAATCAGGGCCGAAATAGGTATGGTAATGATCCAGGCCCAAACCAGGTTAATGGTTACGCCCCAGCGCACGGCCGATACACGTTTAGTTAAACCCACACCTATAATTGAGCCGGTGATAGTATGTGTTGTTGAAACCGGAATCCCGAAACGCTCGGTAATAAACAGGGTGATAGCACCAGCAGTTTCGGCACTTACGCCTTCAAGCGGGGTAACCTTGGTTATTTTTGAGCCCATGGTTTTAACGATCTTCCAACCGCCCGACATGGTACCCGCAGCAATAGCTGAGTAACAAGCTAAAGGGATCCACTCCGGCATTACTGAGCCTGGCTTTATCACTTTTGAAGCAATAAGGCTTACGTATAGGATCCCCATTACTTTTTGAGCATCGTTACCGCCGTGGGCAAAACTCAGAGCTGCCGACGATACTAACTGCATGCGTTTAAACCAGCGCTCGGCAGTGGCTGGTCTGGCAGCTTTGCACAGGTGGAGTATTAAAATGGTTACAACATAAGCTATAATTAAACCAATAAACGGGGCAAGTACGATGTAGGCAACGATTTTAAGCACATATTGCATTTCAACAGCATGCAGGGCGTTGGCGCCCATATAAAGTGCATTAGTCATACCTGCACCTGCAAAACCGCCTATAAGGGTGTGCGACGAGCTTGAAGGGATTCCGAACCACCATGTAAACAGGTTCCAGGTGATGGCGGCCACCAAACCAGCCAGGATCACGTGCAGGGTAACGTAGTGCTCCAATACGATCTTAGATACGGTATTGGCAACCTTATGATCTTTAATAAAAAAGTAAGCTGCAAAGTTGAATACCGCGGCCATTAACACAGCCTGAAACGGTGTTAATACTTTGGTAGATACAATGGTAGCTATAGAGTTTGCGGCATCATGAAAGCCATTGGTGTAATCAAACAACAGGGCGAGTACAACAATAACTACAAGTAGGGAAGTAACCATTTAGCTGGGGATAAGATTTACTTAAGCGTTTTTAACTAAGATTGACTCCATAACATTAGCTGCGTCTTCGCACATATCGGTAGCGGTTTCAAGAGCGGCTAATATTTCTTTGTATTTGATAAGGCGGATAGCATCTTTTTCATACAGGAACAAGTCGGCTACAGCGCGGTCAAAAACATAATCGGCCTGGTTTTCAACACTGTTTATCCTGATGCATGAATCGGCGATATTACGCACATTCCTAAGGTCTTTCAGTTCTTTTACAGCTTTTTCCAAATCAACACTGGCCTGCAGTATCAGGTCAGATAGCTTACGGATATGCTCATTCAAATCATCTATCCTGTACAGGCTCATGCGGTTGGCCGCACCCTGTATATAGTCGGCCACATCATCAATAGCTGTTGCAAGGGCGTGGATATCTTCCCTGTCAAACGGAGTGATAAAGTTTTTACCAAGCTCCAGGTAAATCTGGTGGGTATATTCGTCGCCTTTGTTTTCAAGCTTGTCAATCTGTTTATATAGATCCTCGCGGGTTGCAGGGTTGTTTGAGTTAACTGCTTCAACCAGTATGGTAGCCATGGCTACAACATTGGCCGCGGCTTGTTCAAACAGCGGGAAGAATATTTTTTTATCCTTGGGTACAAAATACTGGAATATACTGTTTAGCGACATAGTGATTTGAAATTGGTGTAAAGGTACAGTTAGTATGTTAAATTATTGTTAACTTTTTAACACAGGTAAATTTGGGAAAGGAATGGTCTGCTTAGCCCTTGCCAATGTAAAACCAAACGTTGAACCAAGCCCTTCTGTACTGCGCACATTGATAGTTTGCTGGTGGGCTTCAATGATATGCTTTACAATAGCAAGCCCCAGCCCGGAGCCTCCAATTTGCCTTGAACGGCTACTGTCTGTACGGAAAAAACGCTCAAACAGTCTTGGCAAAAACTTTTCTTCAATACCAATGCCGTCATCGGTAACTTCAACCAAAACCTGGTCGTGCAGTACAAAAAGGCTTACCGAAGTGCTGCCTTCTTCTTTACCGTACTTAAACGAATTATCTATCAGGTTCACGAGCACCTGTCTTATTTTTTCCCTGTCGGCATTCACCACAATAGGCTCATCATACTTTTGCTTAAATATAAGTTTGATGTGGTACTGCTTGCCTTTGATCTCCAATGATTCAAAAACCTCTTTGATCAGGTCGTTGATCTTGAATTTAGTGTAATTGATAGGCATCTCACCCGATTCGAGTTTGGAGATTTCATCAAGGTCTTTAATCAGATAACTTAGGCGGTCTACATTTTTCGAGGCCTTCTCCAAAAATTGTCGGGCCATTTCCCTGTCTTCCAGATCATCGTCCTGCAGGGCTTCTATGTAACCCTGGATAGCAAAAAGCGGGGTTTTAAACTCGTGTGAAATATTGGACAGAAAATCCCGGCGGAACTTTTCCTGCTTACGCAATTCGTCTATCTCGGTCTTTTTCTGTTTGGCCCATTCCTTTACCTCCTGTTCTACATCGGCAATGGGGTTGGCGCTTACGTGTTCGCCAAGGGCGTCCCTAAGATCGCGGCCTAATTTCAGGTTATGGATCAGTTTATAAATTAACTTGATACGGGAGTAAATATATTTTTCGATAAGGTAGTAGAAAACGAAGTAACTTACACCAAGGGCCACCGAAAAAGTAACCATTACATCGTACCATTTATGCTGAAAATAAAAGTTAACTGCCGAGAGCGTAATTGCCACGCCAAGCGAGGTTGTTAAAACCAGTACACGCAAATTCATAGCGTAAAGCTACGATTTATAGATGATTAACTCCCATCTGAAAGGCCAGCGCCATGTTAATTTAAAGTTATCAATTTGTGCTTTTTTTAATAATGCCAACAATTCGTGCCTTTTAAAACCACGCTTAACCGAAAGGGGGCCATCATTTTGTGCCATGACATTACGGGTAAAAACACGGGTTATTAACACTATGGCATGGTATAAAAGCCAGTGCCGGTGCAGGTCGGTAATGATAATTCCTTTTTGTGCCGAGGCTTGCATGTTTTTGATGAGCTTAATCCAGCGCTCATCATCAAAATGGTGCGTGAACAGGCTGCAAATGATCACATCAGCCGGTTTAATGAGATATGCTTCGTCAATAACATCGGCTTGGATAAAATTAATGTTGCTATAATCCTTCGCCTGTTTTCGGGCATAATTAACAGCAGCCTGTGCTGCGTCAACGCCGTTTAAATTAAGATCGATTTGTTTGCTTTCGGCCCATTTAGCAATAGCTATCAGGGTGTCCCCTCCGCCACAGCCCCAATCACTAACAGAATAGCCCGTACTTACAGATAATTTATTCAATAAGTTGATAATGTTTTTATGGCCGCCAAATAACGCGTTCATCTTCCCCAGGCCTTCAAGCACCGGAGCTACTTCGGCAGAGGGGAGATTAAAATCGTCCATGATCTCCAGTGTATCTGTACGGTAACTTAAATCAGGCATATATTATAGCATCAGATGTACAAAGCCAAGAGCTGGCAATTAATTATTAAAACCAACTATCAACTTTGGATTAAATTTCTATAATATATACGCTTGAACTATACAAATGGTTGGCCGTGAGTTTTACTTATCAGGTATTGTGCAACAGAAGGCAGGTGATTGAGCGTATTTAAAGTAAAGGCTGTCATATTATCGTTACCAAACAAACGCTGTAACTGCCTGCCAACCCAAAGCCTTTGCGCAAACTGTTTGTTCCAGCTTTGGGCATAATCCTGCTCAAGGTTAGCGCGCTTTTCAGCATTAAAGCTACCCGGCTTATAGTGTGTAATAATTTTTTCGGAAAGGATTTTAGCCGAATGAATGGCCATAGTCATGCCGTTGCCACAAAGCGGAGCTATCATCCCGGCGGTGTCTCCGCTCATCAGGATGTGGTTATCAACAGGCGCCTTCTTCTCAAAGGAGATCTCATTGATCACTTCCGGTTTCTCCAGTAAAAATTTAGCGTTACGAAAGATCTCATCAAGGTAAGGGTTCCTGCGGATCACGTTCTCTTCCAGAGCCTGTAAAGTGCCGTACTTGCGCAGGTCTTCACGATGGGCCATATAGCACATGCAATACCTGTCGCCATCGGTTTTACTTACCCCACAATAGCCGTCTTTATAATTATTAAGCTGGATGAGGTCCTGTGGGAAATCCATCTGCAAATGAAATTTTACGGCCAGGTATGGGCTGCGTTTATAAAAGAACGGCCGTTTAAGTTTTTGATCGAGATTGGAGCGTTTACCGAACGAGCCGATAGCCAACGGGGCTGTTAATGTTTCGCCGGGAGTTACCACTTCAAATTTTTCGCCAGCAAAACGGATATCCTCCACCCGCGTGCCGGTTAAAATGTCAACCCCTTCGGCGAGGGCTTTTTGATACAGAAAATTATCGAAAGTAAACCTGCTTAAACCAAAACCGCCCAGGTCAAGCTTTTGCGAAAGTTTGGTGCCGGATGCCGCTGTTACCTCCAGCCGGTTGATGCGGGCAACATTCAGTTCATCAAGATTGATATCCAGCGAAGACAAAAAGGGGATCACCTCGTTCGAGATATACTCGCCGCAAACGCGATGCATGGGGTAGGTTTTTTTTTCGATAACTGTAACTTTTAGCCCCGCGCGGTTCAATAATATGGCGTTAAACAATCCGGCCAGGCCCCCGCCAATTACAATTACGTCGCTCATAATGGCTTAGTGCATTTCAAGTATCATTCCCTCAACCGTTAAACCCGGCCCAAAAGCGAAACTCAATATCTTCTGATCTACCAGATTACCGGCTTTCAGCATTTTATCCAGCACAAATAAAATAGTTGCCGATGACATGTTGCCGTATTCCTGCAGCACCTGGTAAGCGAATGCGTTGCTTTCTTCCGGCAACTCCAGCGCATCTTCAACGGCTTCCAAAATGGTACGCCCACCGGGATGGACAGCGTAGGCCGTAATATCATCTATATGGGTTTTGGCCTTTTGCAAAAAACGGTCGGTAAGGGCTTTGATATGTTTTTTGATTTGTTTGGATACTTTGGATGTAAGCTTCATTTCAAAACCGGTATTGCCCACGTACCAGCCCATCTCATTGCGGGCTTCAGTAACAAATTCCGAATAGAAATTTTTGAGCGAAAAGTAATTGCCACTGGCTAAACGGTTAGCCGTGTTTTCGACCAAAACGGCAGCCGCACCATCTGAAAATAGCGAGTTGGCAACCCAATTATCCAGCGTGTTTACTTTTTGGAAGTGCAAAGTGCAAAGCTCTACGCTTACCACAAGCACTTTGGCGTTGGCTTCGGCGCGGCAAATATAGTCGGCCGCCTTAAGGCCGTTTATGGCGCCGTAGCAGCCCATAAAATTAATACAGGTACGTTCGGTATCTCGGTTTAATTGAAGCTTGTCCACAAGTTCAATATCAATGCCCGGCGCGTGCATGCCTGTACAACTAATGGTTACCAGGTGTGTTATGTTGCGGGTAATATCACCGCTGAAATTTTGAAGACAGTTTTGAGCTGCATTTACGGCTATGGTGATGGCCTCTTTTTCGTAAAGCTTTAAGCGTTTCTGCGTGTCGGGGAAAGGCTCGAGTCCGGTCGACTGCTCAAAAAAAGTAAAATCGGCAGGGTCGCGGTAGCCAAAATCAGGGATCACCGAATAGCGGTAATCAATTCCCGAATGGTCATAAATTCCCTTTAACCTTGCTGCATTGATTGCATCCAGCCCAAAGGCGTTAGCCATGAAATGGTAAATATCCTGCTGGGCAATTCGATTGGCGGGATTTGCTATCCCGATAGCACTGATGCAACTCTCCATTAAAAATGATTAAGCGTTTTATTTGCTGATCTCCGCCTCAACCGAAACATTGGCTTCATTTGAAAGGATCAGGTTTTTGCCGCCTATTCCAAAATCTGTCCTCAAAATCATAAAGTTTCCTTTCAGTTGTGCTGTATTACCTGATTCCGTATACGTAAAAGGTACTTCAATCAACTTTGTTTTATCTCTTATAGTTACGTTAAAATTGCCGGTATAGTTGCTCCCACTTTTACGTTTAAAGGAAACTGACTTTAGTGTGATCTTTGGATATTTAATTACGTCAAAATAATCTTCGCTTTTAAGATGCTTATCACGGCTTTCGTTATCGGTATTAACCGTATTGGATAACACTGACGCTTCGATAAAGCTGCCTTCCAGGTCATTAGGCTTAAACTTAATATCGGCCTGCAAACCGCCGAAGGTGCCGCCAACATTAAAGCCAAGGTTTTTAATCTTAAAGCTGATATCTGATTTAGATACCGTTTGCGCGAAGCCCGCTGTCGTGGCGAAAATTAAAAGTACAACTATATAAATTTTCTTATTCATGTTACATTAACGTTGTTTCAAACATAATAATTTATACTGAAGGAATTTTGTACTTAAGGTTGTATGTTTATAACCATAATCAGGCAACCTGATGTTGCCTCCGGCAGTAATTATAATGTAAAAACACGCCATGAAGTTTAAACAATTTATCCCTACCCGGTCGGCATTGGCGCATTTGCGGTTTGTTTTCTCTATTTTTTTGCTGCCTGTATACCTGTTTGCCTTTAGCCAGGTCGATGTGGTGAAAGCTTCAACAGCCGTACTTGTGTTTGTTATCTGGCATTTCCTTGCTTTCCCGGCCAGCAATGGCTATAACAGTTATTTTGATAAGGATGAAGATAGCATTGCCCTGTTAGCCAAACCTCCCGAAGTAGATCTCAGCCTGTATTATTTTTCCATTCTGCTGGAGGTTATTGCGTTTTTGCTTGGCTTTATCATTAGCTGGGAGTTTGCCTTCGCGGTGCTCATTTATGGTATTATGTCAAAGCTGTACAGCCATCCTGCTACCCGGTTAAAAAAATATCCGATCATCAGCTTTTTAACGGTGTTCATTTTCCAGGGATGTTTTATTTATTATACCACCTACACGGCTTTGACCGGTACAAGCCTGTTTGGTCATTGGGATTTAGGCCTGATTATTCCGGGAGCTATCAGTTCATGCCTCATCGGGGCATCATACCCCTTAACCCAGGTTTATCAGCATGATGAAGATAGCAGGCGGGGCGATAAAACGCTTAGTATCGTTTTAGGCTACAAAGGCTCCTTTATTTTTTCGGGCGTATTGTTTGCCGCGGGGATAGCCCTTTCCTACTGGTACTGGCACCTGGCCGGGATGATGCTTAACTTTTATTTCTTTATAGTATGCGCCGCACCAATATTTTTCTTTTTCAATTATTGGTTTTATAAAGTAGGCCAATCAACGGCGAATGCTAATTTTAAAAACGCCATGCGCATGAATTTCATCAGCTCGGGTTGTATGCTGGTTTATTTTGGGGTGCTGGCGGTGTTTAGTTGATAGATAAATCTAAAAACTAAACGC
>JGI24737J22298_10000795_pt1 | contig 11190 bp, 11 predicted proteins | sample KBSCornC3_FD_22298 | JGI IMG/M metagenome (IMG submission 22298) | reverse complement strand
TACGATCCGCGCGAGCGCCGGGATCGGGTTATCGGCGAGGTGGGGGTAGGCGACATGGCCCTGCGTGCCCGGCACCTCGATCCACATATTGACCGATCCGCGCCGCCCGATCTTGATCGTATCACCAAGCCGCGACGACGAAGTGGGCTCGCCGACCAGGATCAGATCGGGCTTGTGGCCCTGGGCCTTCATCCATTCGATGAGGGCGACGGTGCCATGGGTGGCGGGGCCTTCCTCGTCGCCGGTGATGATCAGGGCGAGCGTACCCTTGTGATCCGGCACCCGCTTGGCGGCGGCGGCGAAGGCGGCGAGCGCGCCCTTCATGTCTACGGCGCCGCGTCCGTAGAGCAGGTCACCGTCTATGTGCGGATGGAAGGCGTCCTCGGTCCAGCCCCCTCCGGGTGGCACGACATCGCTGTGGCCCGCAAAAGCGAAGAAGGGAGCGCCCTGGCCGCGGATCGCGAATAGATTCTCGACCGGGCCGTCTGGCGGCCCGCCGTCGGTAAACCGGTGAACCTCGAACCCCTGTGCTTCGAGCACATAGGTCAGCACATCCTGCGCCCCCGCATCCGCTGGCGTGACGCTGGGGCAGGCGATCAGTTGGGCTGTAAGGTCGACGGGATCGATCGGCATGGCTTGCGGTTAGCCTGACCGACCCTTTTTGACTAGCGCGGCTGGATTGCTTCACCGGCGCAGGCCGGGCAAGCAATCCAGACCTTTTTGTTAGCGGGCGCCGCCGGTGCGCGTGACCGCATTGCGATGCTGGCCGGGCGCGCCCTTGCGCGGACCGAAGCGGCGCTTCGGAGCCCCGCTCGCGGGACGCTCGCCGCCGCGGCCGCCGTCCGAACGGCCGCCGCCATCGCGACGCTGGCCCTGGCCGTGACGCTGGCCATGCGGGCGATCGGGACGCTCTTCGGACCTGGCCGGCTTGGGCAGCTTCGCCTGTTCAGCCAGGAAATTCTCCGGCAGCGGCACGATCGTCGGGCGTACGCGGGTGAGCTTCTCGATTCCGCGCAGGTAGGGACGCTCGTCATCCGCCACGTACGAGACGGCAAGGCCGGTCGCGCCGGCGCGCGCGGTGCGGCCGATGCGGTGGACATATTGCTCGGCCACGTTGGGCAGTTCGAAATTGAACACATGGCTCACGCCCGACACGTCGATGCCGCGCGCGGCGATGTCGGTCGCGACCAGGATCGGGGCGCGGCCCGCCTTGAATTCGGCGAGCGCGCGCTCGCGCTGCGGCTGGCTCTTGTTGCCGTGAATTGCATTGGCGGCGATGCCGGCGGCGGTGAGATGCTTCACCACGCGGTCGGCGCCATGCTTGGTGCGGGTGAAAACCAGCGCTCGCTCGATCGTCTCGCGCTTGAGCGTCAGGGTCAGCAAAGCCTGCTTCTCGGCCTGATTGACGAAGGTCACATATTGCTCAACCCGCTCGGCGGTAGTCGAGGGCGGCGCGACCGAAACCTTGGCCGGGTTGGTCAGGAAGCTATCGCCCAGGTCCGCGATCGTCTTGGGCATGGTCGCCGAGAAGAACAGGGTCTGGCGCTTCTTCGGCACCAGCTGATGGATACGCTTGAGCGCATGGATGAAGCCCAGGTCGAGCATCTGATCGGCCTCGTCGAGGACGAGGATCTCGACGTCGCGCAAGGTCATCGCGCGCTGGTCGATCAGGTCAAGCAGGCGGCCCGGCGTGGCGACGAGGATGTCGACGCCGCTGGCGAGCTGGCGGATCTGACGATTGATCGGTACGCCGCCGAACACGGTCATCACCGAGAGGCGCAGATTCTTGCCATAAGCGGTGAAGCTGTCGGCGATCTGGCTGGCGAGCTCGCGCGTCGGCGCCAGCACCAGCATGCGGCAACCCTTGAGCGGACGCGGTTTGAAGTCGGCGGCGAGACGGTGAAGCGACGGCAGCGCGAACGCCGCGGTCTTGCCCGTGCCGGTCTGTGCGATCCCACACAGATCGCGGCCTTCCATCACGACAGGGATGGCCTGCGCCTGGATCGGGGTGGGAATTTCATAGCCCTTGGCGGCGAGCGCCTGCTGAAGCGGCGCGGCGAGGCCGAGGTCGGAAAATTTGGTCAATTAATGCACTTTCGTGTGCGCATGACCGCAGTTCGGAGGCGCAAGCGTCCCGAATCCGCGGTAAGCGGGTTCATGAGACGACCCGCGTGAAAGGGGAGCCCTTGGCTAACAGCACCTCAAGGGGGGCACGACCCGCTTAAAAGCGGAAGTTCACGCTGCCCAACCGGACGCACGAATGCGTCGGTGCTGGCGCCCATATGGTCTATTGCGGGTGCGAAAGCAAGTGCATACGCCTCGACCGGCCACGGAACCTTTCGCGCCGCAGCAAATTTATGCTCCATGGCCACGACCTTACGTCGGGCCCCGGTAGCCAATCCGGCACCTGCGCGGCTCGCTTCCTCTCCGCCGAAACGGCCCTTGAGCGTTCGCATCGGCAAGAAGCTTCGGCGAAAGGCCGATGCGCTGATCGAACGGTCCTCGCTCGTTTCCAACGCGCCCGTCCTCGATGCGCACGATTTCGGCTGGACGCGCGTCTTGCGCGACAATTGGCAAACTATCCTCGACGAGGCGCGCGCGGTGCTTGAACATCCCGAGGCGGTGCCGCTGCTCGACGAAGTGTCGCCCGATCACAAAAGGATCGCGCCGCCAGGCAAGTGGCGCAGTTTCTTCCTGCGCGGCTATGGCTGCGACATCGCCGACAATATGGCGCGCTGTCCGCGCACGACCGCGCTGGTGCGGCAGATTCCGGGCCTCAACAGCGCCTTCTTCTCGATCCTCGCGCCCGGCGCGCATATCCTGCCGCACCGGGGCGTGACCAAGGGGCTCGTCACCTGTCACCTCGGCCTGGTCGTGCCGGATGGGAACGTCCGCATGCGCGTCGATCGCGAGGTCGTGCACTGGGCGGAGGGCGAGGCCTTGCTGTTCGACGACACTTACGAGCATGAGGTGTGGAACGACACGGACGAAACCCGCGTCGTCCTGCTCGTCCAGTTCGCGCGTCCGCTTCGTAGTCCCGGCAAATGGCTCGCGGACCTGTTTCTGTGGGGCGTCAAGCGTACCGCCTTTGTACGCGAGGCGCATGATAATGTCGCCTTGTGGGCGCGCACCATGCGCAAGGTCGAAGAAGCGCACAGCTTGGATAGGGTCTAGCCCCTCTCGACCCCGTCCGAGAGCGCGCTAAGATGCGGACATGATCCGCATTGCCGCCGCCGCGCTCCTCGCTCTGCTCGCCAGCCCATCCGTCAGCGCCGCGCTTTCTCCCGCGGAGAAGAAGATGGCGGCGACGGTCGAAGCTTCGCGGGAGCAGGACGTGGCGCTGCTCCAGAAGCTGGTCGACCAGAATAGCGGCACCCGTAATTTCGAAGGCGTGCGCGCGGTCGCCGCGATGATGCAGGCTGAGCTCGAACCCTTGGGCTTCACCGTGCGCTGGGTGGCGATGCCCGAAACGGGCCGCGCCGGCCATCTGCTCGCCGAACATAAGGGCAGGGGCAAGCACATCCTGCTGATCGGCCACATGGACACCGTGTTCGAGAAGGACAGCCCGTTCCAGAAGATGGTCCGCCGCGGCGACACGGTCGAAGGGCCGGGCGTCAGCGACATGAAGGGCGGCCTTGTCATTATGGTCTCCGCTTTGCGCGCGATGCAGGCGGCGGGCACGCTTAAGGGCGCCGACGTCAGGATTGTGCTCTCCGGCGACGAAGAGAGTGCGGGTCATCCGGTCGAGCAGGCGCGCGGCGACATGATCGCGGCGGGCAAATGGGCTGATGCGGCGCTGGAATTCGAAGGCCTGGCACAGGAGCATGGCCAGGACGTCGGCTCGATCTCGCGGCGCGGCTCGATCACCTGGACGCTCAACACCACCGGACATACCGGTCACTCGGCGGGCATTTTCGGCAAGGAAGACGGGTTCGGCGCCAATTATGAGCTGGCCCGCATTATCGATACTTTCCGCCGCGAGCTGCGTGAGCCCAATCTCACTTATAGCGTTGGAATCATGCTGGGCGGCGTCACGGTGACCCCCTCGGCTACGACCGAGGAAGCCGTGGGCGGTAGTGCGAAGGGCAAGGCGAACATCATCGCCGGTCAGGGCTATGCGACCGGCGACATCCGCGCTCTGTCCAACGACCAGGCGATGCGGATCGAGCAGAAGATGCGCGCGATTGTCGCCGACCATCTCCCCAATACTGGTGCGGAAATCAGCTTCAGCGAGGGCTATCCCGCGATGGCGCCGACCGAGGGCAGCCGCGCGCTGCTCGGACAGCTCAATGGCGTGAATCGGGATCTCGGCCTGCCGCAGATGGGCGAACTCGATCCGATGCGGCGCGGGGCGGGCGATATCGCCTTCGTCGCGCCCTATACGGACGGGCTGGTCGGCACGGGCGCTGCCGGCAACGGCGCGCATGCGATCGGCGAGACGGCGGACCTCACCAGCTTCCCGCGCCAGGCGAAACGCGCCGCCATTCTGATGACACGCCTCGCCAGGCAGAAATCCGCCAAGCGCTGATCGTCGGGCGGCGTGATGGCCATGCCTTTTGCCATTCGGCCGACTTCCTACTAGGGCGCGAACTCTGTCGGCGAACGATGGGCATCGCAGCACGCACCTTCGTCGCAATGCTCTTTGATCACGCCACGGTCCGAAATCGCCGCGATCGCGTTGTCTCATGATCGCACCAACCGAAAGAACCCCTTTTCATGCCTCCGTTCAAAGACCCCAGCTTTCAGGACCGCACTGCCAGCGCCGCACAGGCGAGGCAGCGTGCGCTGGACAAGCTCAAGGCGCGGCCACCGATCGATCCCGCCGTGCTGGAGGAAAGAAAGGCTGCACAGGCGCTGCGTGACGCTGCCGCCGCCAAGGTGCGTGAAGAGAAGAAGGCCGCCCGCGAGCAGGAAAAGGCCGAGCAGCGCGCACGCGCTGCCGAGGCAGCCCCCCCAGCGCGTCCGGAGCTGACCGAGGAAGAGAAAAAGGCGGCCCGCGACGCGCGTTATGCCGCGCGCAAGAATCGTGCGGGCCGCTAAGGGTTGATCCCGCTCGAGCTGATCGACACGGCCGATCTTCCCGACGGCGGCACGCTCCGCCTGATGCGGCGCGGTCAGGATCATATGATCCTGTTCGGCCGCAACGAACTGATGAGCAGCCGGCTGCGCGGATCGGAAGAAGCGCTGGCGACCTTATCCTACGCGCGTCTGGATGAGCGCCCGCGCCCGCATATGCTGGTCGGAGGGCTTGGCATGGGCTTCACCTTGCGCGCCGCGCTCGCCGTCGCGCCGGCCGACGCGCGCATTACCGTTGGCGAGCTCGTGCCGAAGATCGTGGAGTGGGCAAGGGGGCCGCTCGCGCATCTGTTCGATGATAGCCTCGACGATCCGCGAGTGTCGATCGAGGTGCGTGACGTCTTTGAGCTGATCGCCGGAGCGCGCGCCACCTATGATGCGATCCTGCTGGACGTGGACAATGGCCCGGATGGTCTGATCCACCTCGCCAACGATCGGCTATACGGCAAGGAGGGACTCTGGGCGGCGCACGCCGCGCTGCGCCCCGGCGGCGTGCTCGCGATTTGGTCGGCTTATCCCGACAAGGCATTCACCGGTCGGCTGCGGCGTGCGAACTTTCAGGTAGACGAGGTGAAGGTTCGCGCCACCGGCGGCCGAAAGGGCGCGCATCATGTCATCTGGCTCGCGATACGTAGCTAGCTTGCCTTGATCTGGCCGCTCCTTCGGCCCACATGCACCCCATGCTGATCGAGACCGAAACCACGCCCAATCCGGCGACGCTCAAATTCCTTCCCGGTCGCGCCGTGATCGAATCCGGCCCGCCGCGCGATTTCGCCGATGCGGACGAGGCGGCGGCATCGCCGCTCGCCGAGGCGCTGTTCGGGCTGGGTGACGTTGCGGGCGTCTTCTACGGGCGCGATTTCATCGCGGTGACAGCGGGCGAGGGCGCCGACTGGCGCGACCTCAAGCCGCAGGTCTTGTCGATCCTGCTGGACCATTTCTCCTCGCAGGCGCCTTTGTTCAAGGCGGGCACGGCTGGCGATATCCATATCGACGACAGCGAGGAATGGGCCGAGAATCCCGAGGATGCGGACATCGTCGCGCAGATCAGGGAGCTGATCGACACGCGCGTCCGTCCCGCCGTCGCCAATGACGGCGGCGACATCGTCTATCGCGGCTTCGACAAGGGCGTAGTCTATCTGGCGATGCACGGGGCCTGCTCGGGCTGCCCGTCCTCGACCGCGACGCTCAAGCAGGGCATCGAGCAATTGCTCAAGCATTATGTGCCCGAAGTGACCGAGGTCCGCGCGGCCTGAACCCGCCCGAACAAGGGGAATTACCATGTCCACGCCGCTCAACGACGAGGCGCTCGACCGCGTCTTTCGCACCGCGCGCACCTATAATGGCTATACCGACGAGCCCGTCAGCGAGGATCAGCTTCGCGCGATCTGGGACCTGCTCAAATGGGGTCCGACCTCGGCCAATCAGGAGCCCCTGCGCATCGTCTGGTGCGTGAGCCAGGAAGCCAAGGACAAGCTCGCCGAATTTTGTTCCGCGCAGAATACGCCCAAGGTGCGCAAGGCGCCCGTTACCGCCATCCTCGCGATGGATCTGGAATTCTACGAAAAGCTGCCCAGGCTTTTCCCGCACGTCGATGCGCGTGCCTGGTTCTTGGGGAATGAAGGGCTGATCCAGGAATCGGCGTTTCGCAATTCCACGCTGCAGGGCGCTTATTTCATCATCGCCGCGCGCATGCTCGGGCTCGACACGGGTCCGATGTCCGGCTTCGATACCGCCAAGGTGAACGAGGCGTTCTTCGCTGGTACCACCTACAAAGCCAATTTCATCTGCTCGCTCGGCCACGGCGACCCGGCGAGCATCTTCGGCCGACATCCGCGTCTCGACTTCGACGAAGCGAACCAGATACTCTGATTCGCATGACGGTGTTGGTGATCGAGACGGCGACCGCCGCCTGCTCGGTGGCGCTGCTCGACGGCGACCGCGTCGTCGCTGCGTGCCATGAGATTGTCGGGCGCGGTCACGCGGAGCGGCTGGTACCGATGATCGGCGAGGTTCTGGCGGAAGCCGGCCAAAATCGTGCCGACCTGATCCAGGTCGATTGCGGGCCGGGCAGCTTCACGGGTATTCGGGTCGGTATCGCTGCCGCACGGGGCCTAGCGCTCGCGTGGGGTGTTCCAGTTGCCGGCTTCAGCGCGCTTGCGTTGATTGCGGTGACGGCGAGGGAGGATGTCGGCGTGGCAATTTCGGGAGGGCATGGCGAATTGTTCGTCCAGCGCTTCACGCATGGGCCCTTCGCCGCGCTCGACACGCTCCGATCGCTACGTCCCGAGGCGGCCGCTCAAGAGGTTTCGAACGATCTGGTGCTGGGGTCGGGCGCGGAGGCCCTTGTCGCTGCGCGTGGCACGGGGAGAGCGGAAGCGGGCTTCCCTAATGCCGCCGACGTGCGCTTTCTGCCGGCAGAGCTGACCGGTCTCGCACCGACGCCCCTTTACGGACGCGCGCCCGACGCGAAGATTCCGCAATGAACATCACGCTGCGCGAGAGCGACGAGGGCGACATCGACCTGCTGATGCAGGTCATGGACAATGCGTTCGATCCGCTGTTCGGAGAGGCGTGGAATGTCGGCCAATGCCTCGGCATCCTGTCCTTGCCGGATGTCTGGTTGAGCTTCGCGGAAGACGGGGAGCGCACCGTCGGCTTCGCACTTAGCCGACTTTTGATCGACGAAGCCGAGCTTCTGCTGCTCGCGGTCGAGCCGCATGCGCGCGGGCACGGCGTCGGCCGCGCCTTGATCGAGCGGACGGTCGCTATCGCAGCGGAGAAGGGCGCGCACCGTCTGCTGCTGGAGGTGCGCGACGGCAATCAGGCGTTCGATCTTTATACCGAAGCGGGGTTCGGCGAGATCGGGCGGCGGCGGGATTATTACCGCGGTCTGGACGGCACCGCGCGCGACGCCCTCACGCTCGCGCGGCCGATCGGCGACCGTTTTGCCTGACGGTCTTCCAACGCTCGCGCAAAGCCGGTAGCATTGGACATATGACACGTTCGATCGACGTTGAGGCGCTCTGCGCCGATAAGGGCCTGCGCATCACCGAGCAGCGCAAGGTGATCGCGCGCGTCCTGTCGGAATCGGAGGATCATCCTGACGTCGAGGCGCTCCATGCGCGCGCGGCGGCGATCGATCCCGGCATCTCGATCGCCACCGTCTATCGCACCGTAAGGCTGTTCGAGGATGCTGGCATTCTCGAGCGCCACGATTTTGGCGACGGCCGCGCGCGTTATGAGGCGGCCGCCGAAACGCACCACGACCATCTGATCGATGTCGAGACCGGCCGTGTGATCGAGTTCGTCGATGCCGAGCTCGAAGCGCTGCAGAAGAAGATCGCGGAGAAATTGGGCTTCCGACTCGTCGATCACCGCATGGAATTGTACGGCGTCTCGCTCGACCGGCAGGACTGAGCCTTTTCAATGACCGCAAGAATGGTGGCGCGCGTGCTGGCCATGGCGGTGTTGCTGATCGCCTATCTGCCCATGTTCGGGCTGTTGCGGCTGTTCGGCGGCGGCAATGCCCTGGTCCGCTCCTATCTCAATTGGGTTGGCTGGCTCCTGGGCCTGCGGATTCGGGTTGATGGGGCGCCGGTTGCCGGCAACGTGCTTTACGCCGCCAACCATATCTCCTGGCTCGACATTCCCGCGGTCGGCGGCACTGTCCGTGCGCGCTTCATCGCCAAGTCGGAGATTGCCGGCTGGTCGGTGATCGGCTGGCTCGCCAAACTCGGCGGCAGTGTTTTCGTCCAGCGCCACAAAAGGAGCGCGGCGCGCGTCCAGGCCGATGAGGTCACGACCGCGCTGACCGGTGGGCGCCCCGTGGTGCTGTTCGCTGAGGGCGGCACCGGCGACGGCATCAGGCTCTCCCCCTTTCGCGCGTCCCTGTTCGCCGCGGCGAACGAGGCGGGCGTGACAGTCCAGCCGGTCGCGCTCGATTACGGGACGCGTGCCGCCGAGATTGCCTGGCCTGACGGTGCCGGCTTCGTCAGCGAGATGAAGCGCATGCTCAATCGTCCCGCGCCGGTATATTTGACGCTGCACTTCCTGCCGCCGCTTGACGGCGCGCGGGTCGACCGGAAGCAACTCGCGGCGGAGACGCATGCCGCGATCGCCGGCGCGCTTCTTCTCTAACCGCCGAAGCGCAAGCCCACCCACAAGGTGCGCGGGTTGGCGCGCTCGATCGTGCCGTCCGACGCGACGGTGGCCTCGATCAGCGCGTTGGTCACGTTTTCCGCGCGCAGCTCCAGCGACAGCCTGCCGCTGAGCGGGATGCCCGCGCTCAGATCGAGCGTGGTCGCCCGCTTGTCGGTCCGGCTATTCTGGTCGTCCTCATACTGGCCCGAAACGTAGCGTAGGGTCGCCGACGCGGAGAGCCCCCAAAGCGATTCGCGTCCCAATGTCACAGAGGCCTGGTTACGCGGCGTCTGGGCTGGGCGCAGCCCATCGAGCGGTGCGGACAGGCCCGATCCGCGCACACGGGCGTCGATATAAGCATAGGATGCGGACAGCCGCCATTGCCCGTCGGTCACATGGCCCTCGAGTTCGACCCCGTTGGAACGAATTGCGTCGAGATTTCCGCGCTGGCGATAAACACCGCCCGCCCCAACGAAGCCGACCCCCGGGAAGGTGCCCGGCCCTTGCGCGATCGTGACGTTGCCGATCGCGTGATCGAGGATGTTGTGGAACAATGTTCCGCTGAACTTGATATTGGGCAGCGGGCTCCAGTCGATACCGCCATCAATACCCTTAAGGCGTTCGGGCTGGAGTGCCGGGTTGGCCGCGGTCGCGTCTGCGCCAGCCCGAAAAGGCCGGTAAAGCTCGTTGAGCGTGGGCAGGCGCCAGCCCAGATAGGCCGCCGCGCGCAGGTGCCAATGGCGTGCGGGCCGCCACGAAAGGCCGCCACGCGCGGTGGTCTCTGTGCCGTCGCGATTGGGATAATCCGTGTTCGTGACGAAGGCGCCGGTTGCGAGTGTGCGTTCGCGTAGCCGTCCGTCGCTGATCGACCAGCGGTCGATCCGTCCGCCGCCGGTTATGATCCATTTGTCGTCGATCGGCCAGCTCAGGTCGGCGAAGGCCCCGATGTTCGTGGTGCGCCCGCCGGCCTCGCGCTGACGCGTGGGCTGGCCCGCGACATAGGTAAAATATTCGTCGGTCTCGCCTTCCGTATAGCGCGCGTCGCCGCCAAGACGGAGCTCAAGACTGCCGTTCATCGGCGGCCGCAATTCGAACCGGCCGCCAATCCCGGTGGCGGGCACGTTGAACTGATTGAGCGTTTCGGTGGCAATGGTACGCCCCGCACCGGCGCTGGCGAAGCCGGATTTGAACTGGCGCATCTGGACATAGGTCAGCGCCTCGAATCCCCAGCGGCCGCGCCCCACCAGGCGCAGGCTGGCGTCGGCGCCGGTGTTTTTATTGTCGGTCCCGGGTAGCCCGCGATTCCGTTCGTCGCGCAGCACCAGCATGTTGGCCTGCAGCTCGGTCTCCGGGCCGACCGGGAAGACTGCGCGCGCATCCACACTACCCTGGGCGTAGCGCGCGGGCTGGTCGATCGGGCCGCGCTGGCTGGCGACGATCGGAATGAAGCCATCGCCCCGCTTGTAGGAGGTCGACAGGCTGACGAAGCCGGCGCCTGCATTGCTCGACAGCAGTGCGCCGGCATCGATGGAATCGCGGCTGCCATAGGCCACCGCCACGGTTGCGGGGCGCAACTGATCGGGGGCGGCACTGTCGATCTCAATCGTTCCGGCGAGCGCGCCCGGTCCGTAGATGCCGCTGCCACCGCCGCGCGTCACGCGAATCTGGCCGATCCGCGCGGGATCGAAGGCGGTGAATGTTACCCAGCCGCCGAAAGGGTCCAGTTGCGGCACGCCATCCAGCACGATCATCGCACGCGACGATGCATTGCCGCCCAGCCCGCGCAGGCTCGCCCCTTGGCTGGTGGGATGAGCCGATCGCGAATCCGAGCGCCTGAACTGGCCGAAGCCCGCGACATCGCGCAGCACGTCCTCGATCCGGCCGCTCGCGGTTGAGGTTAGCCGTGCGCGGTCGATCGTGACCACGTCATAGGCGGCGTCGCCGGCAACCCGGCCCAGGCCTTCGCCGGTG
>JGI24737J22298_10000793_pt1 | contig 11195 bp, 10 predicted proteins | sample KBSCornC3_FD_22298 | JGI IMG/M metagenome (IMG submission 22298) | reverse complement strand
TCCAGTGCGCTCGTAAGGCTGTGGGCTTCCATACCGCCCACCGTCTGCCCCAATCACCACATCGTGCAAGGTGGGTGGGAAACACCGCTTACGCTACCTTAATGAATTTCGTCCGCTTTCGGGTGGCGCCGATCTACGGCTGAGCGTCCTACTTGGGGCGCGAAGCTGCCTCGCGAATACGCTACCAGAAACGTCCGCTATCCCAATCTAGGTCCTAAAAGACGCCGTTCCGGATCGTCCCCAGACCACGCCACTCCGGTTCACCCTGACGACGGTGACCAACGATTGGTTTCGACGCCCAGATCCCTCATCGTGAATAGCGGCTAGGTCGGCGGTCATAGGCATTGGAAGCTGGGGCTTACGGCGCAGGGGCAGCGAGGAGCGTCCAACTGGCACATTTCACAATGTGCCCTTCGTAGCGAAGACCGGGAAGGGGAGGGGCCATCAAGGATGGTTGCGGGCATCACGCTGACCCCCTGAACTGATCCAGCTTCGGCTTCGTTCGTGCCGCCTGTTGCGGCCCGTGAGTCGGAGCCTCGATCATGACCCCCACCAAGCTGCTTGTCGGCCAGATTTTCGTCGTTTTTGCTATCGTCATTCTGGGCGTCTGGGCTGCGACCCAATGGGCGGCCGCTATGCTCGGCTATCAGACTCAGCTTGGACAGCCCTGGGCGATGGCGTTAGGGTATCCGGTCTATCAGCCGTGGCAGCTCTTTGCATGGTGGTATCACTACGAAGCCTATGCGCCGGAGGTCTTCGACAAAGCAGGCACGCTCGCGGGGGCCAGTGGCTTCCTCGGTTGCGCTTCGGCGATTGCCGGTTCGCTCTGGCGGGCCCGGCAGAACCGGCATGTCACTACCTATGGGTCTTCACGCTGGGCATCGCGTGGCGAGATCGGCAAGGCCGGGCTGTTCCGCGATGCAGGCGTGTTTCTTGGCCGCTATCGAGGCGATTATCTGCGCCATGATGGTCCGGAACATGTCATGGCCTTTGCGCCGACCCGGTCGGGCAAGGGGGTTGGACTGGTGGTGCCATCGCTGCTGTCATGGACCGGCAGCACCGTAGTTCACGATATCAAGGGCGAGAACTGGCAGCTCACGGCCGGTTGGCGCTCGCGCTTTTCGCATTGCCTGCTGTTCAACCCGACCGATCCGCGCTCGGCGCGCTATAATCCGCTGCTCGAGGTCCGCAAAGGCCCGGACGAAGTGCGCGATGTTCAGAACATCGCCGATATTCTCGTCGATCCCGAAGGCGCGCTCGAACGCCGCTCGCATTGGGAAAAGACCTCGCATTCGCTGCTCGTCGGCGCGATCCTCCATGTGCTCTATGCCGAGGAAGAAAAGACCCTAGCGCGGGTAGCGACCTTCCTGTCCGACCCCCAGCGTTCCTTCGCGCATACGCTGCGGCGGATGATGGCCACGAACCATCTGGGGACCAAGGAACAGCCGCAGGTTCACCCGGTGGTTGCGAGCGCAGCGCGCGAGGTACTGAACAAGTCGGAAAATGAGCGCAGCGGCGTCCTTTCAACCGCCATGTCGTTCCTTGGTCTGTACCGGGATCCGATCGTGGCGCGCAATACGGCGGCCTGCGACTGGCGGATCAGCGACCTTGTCGATGCTGCCCATCCGGTCTCACTCTATCTGGTCATTCCACCGTCCGATATTTCGCGGACGAAGCCGCTGGTCCGTCTCGTCCTCAACCAGATCGGGCGGCGCCTGACCGAGCGACTGGAGGGCGATCCGCACAAGAGCCGCAAGCATCAACTCCTGATGATGCTGGACGAATTTCCGGCGCTCGGACGGCTCGACTTTTTCGAGACCGCACTGGCCTTCATGGCAGGCTATGGCATCCGCGCGTACCTGATCGCCCAGAGCCTCAATCAGATTTCGAAGGCTTATGGCGAGAATAACGCCATTCTCGACAATTGCCATGTCCGCATCGCCTTTTCCTCGAACGACGAGAGAACCGCGAAGCGGATCAGCGACGCACTGGGCACAGCGACCGAACTGCGTGCGCAGCGCAACTATGCCGGGCACCGCCTCGCGCCTTGGCTCAGCCATGTCATGGTGTCGCGGCAGGAAACCGCCCGTCCGCTGCTGACGCCGGGCGAGGTGATGCAACTGCCACCGGCAGATGAACTGGTGCTCGTCTCGGGCCTCGCACCGATCCGCGCGAAAAAGCTTCGCTATTTTGAAGACGCCAATTTTACTGCCCGCGTCCTCCCGCCACCCGGCCTCGGTCCTGATGATGGCGTCTACGCCGATCGCCCCAGCCCGCGGCCCGATGATTGGGGCAGCGAAGTGCGCGGTCTGCACGAAGGGCTGGTAGCGACCGCTGATCAGGAAGGCGCGTCCTTTGATGAGGAGGCCGAAGGCGGCCTGCAGCAGCAGCGCCATCCCGGCCTTGCCGAAGAACGGCCCGAGCCAGTCACTGAACCTGGCGCGAACATGATCCCCGGCATCGAGGATGAGAGCGATACGGCTGCGGACCGGCAGGCCATGGACCGCCTGCGGGGTCTCGGCGCTGTCCAGCGAGCCCATGCGATGAATGAAGCCGATCGTGGTGACGATCTGCTGCCGAGCTTCTGAGGGGAGGACCGCCTGTGAAACCCCGCCATCACCTCTATCTCGACGATGAACTGACGGCTCAGCTGGAACGATTGGGTTCGAAGCCGGGCACATCCAAATCGGCCATCGTTGCCGATGCCCTGCGCGACTATCTAAACCGGCGCGCCACCCGCCAGGTCGACGATCTTCTGAAAGTTCGGCTCGACCGTATGAGCTCGCAGCTCGGAAGGATCGAACGCGACAGCCTCGTGCTGCTCGAGACGCTTTCGCTGTTCGTACGCTACCAGCTCACCGTTACCGCACCGCTTCCCGAGGGAGACAAGGCGGCGCAGGCGATAGGTCGGGAGCGTTTTCGCCGGTTCGTTGATCAGGTCGGGCGGCAGCTGGCGACAGGCCGTTCCATTGGTGCCGCGGCTTCCGACGAGGCTGGACAATGAGCGGCGTCAACAGCCAGGCGGAGGGCCGCCGTCGCGCCATGCTGCGCACCGCCATGGGCCCGGCGATCGCGGCCGCGCTCGGCGATCCGCGCGTCATTGAGATCATGGTCAACCCCGATGGGTCGCTCCGGCTCGATCTGCTGGGTGAAGGCCGCGTCGATACGGAACTACGGGTGGAGCCGGCGGAAGCCGAACGCATCATCCGCCTGGTCGCCAGCCATGTTCGCACTGAGGCCCATGCCGGTGCGCCGATCGTCAGCGCGGAGCTGCCTGAAGGCGGTGAACGCTTCGAGGGCTTGCTGCCACAGGTTGCCAGTGCGCCATGCTTCTCGATCCGCAAGCCGGCGGCACGCATCCACAGGCTGATCGACTATGTCGCGGATGGCATCATGCGCGCCGAAGTCGCGCTGGCGCTCTCCATGGCGGTGGTCGAGCGCAAGAACATCCTCGTTGCCGGCGGCACCTCCTCTGGCAAGACGACGCTCGCAAATGCGTTGCTGAACGAGATGGCGACGCTCGATGAGCGGGTCATTCTGATCGAGGACACACGCGAGCTGCAATGCGCTGCGGCCGATACAGTAGCGCTGCGAACCAGGCCGGGCGTCGTCACCATGGCCGATCTGGTCCGTTCGACCCTGCGGCTGCGCCCCGATCGCATCATTGTCGGCGAAGTTCGGGGCGGTGAAGCGCTCGACATGCTCAAGGCTTGGAACACCGGGCATCCGGGCGGGATCGCAACGGTCCACGCCAACTCAGCGCGTTCCGCGCTCTATCGCATCGAGCAACTCGTCGCCGAATGCGTGGTCACCGTTCCACGCCGCCTGATCGCCGAGGCCATCGACATTGTCGTGTTCATTTCCGGCCGGGGCACCGGCCGCAGGATCGAGACCGTGGCCGAGGTCAGCGGGCTCGATGCCGACGGTGATTTTGCCGTCACCGACCTCGCCATTCCCCACAGCACAGGAGATTGAAATCATGCACGTCCGCTATCCATCGGTCATCCGCCATCTGCCGAACCCGCTGCTCATAGCGGCGGCTGCTCTCGTCTTCCCCACCGTAGCCATGGCCTCCGGCTCCGGCATGCCGTGGGAAGAGCCACTCCAGCAGATACTTGAATCCGTTCAGGGGCCTGTCGCCAAGATCGTCGCGGTCATCATCATTATCACAACCGGGCTGGCGCTGGCCTTTGGCGAGACATCGGGCGGCTTTCGCAAGCTGATCCAGATCGTCTTCGGCCTCTCGATCGCCTTTGCCGCCAGTTCCTTCTTCCTGTCCTTTTTCAGCTTCGGCGGCGGAGCGCTGGTCTGATGGTCGGCGCCGGCTCTATCGCGGCGGCAGGGCAGGTCGAGGGCTTCGAGGTCCCGCTCCATCGCGCGCTCACCGAACCGATCCTGTTGGGCGGAGCGCCGCGGGGCATTGCGATCCTCAACGGAACGCTAGCCGCTGCGATGGGGCTGGGACTTCAGCAGTGGATCGCGGGGCTTCTGCTCTGGCTCGCCGGGCACAGCCTCGCGGTGTTCGCGGCCAAACGCGATCCCGATTTCGCCACCGTCCTTGCTCGCCACCTCCGGCAGAAGGCCTATCTCTCATGCTGAACCTGAAGGAATATCGTGGGATCGCCGACCGGCTTGCCGATCATCTGCCCTGGGCCGCACTGGTCGCCCCAGGCGTGGTGCTCAACAAGGATGGCAGTTTTCAGCGGACCCTGCGCTTTCGCGGGCCCGATCTTGAAAGCGCGACCGAAGCCGAACTCGTTTCAGTCTGCGCGCGAGCCAATAACGCGCTGCGGCGTCTGGGCTCGGGCTGGGCGCTGTTCTTCGATGCCGAGCGTGCGCAAGCGCTGGGCTATCCCGCGAGCAACTTTCCCGATTCGGCGTCATGGCTGGTCGACGAGGAACGTAGAGCCCATTTCGATGGACGGCGCGGCGAGCATTTCGAGAGCCGCTATCACCTGACCCTCTGCTATCTGCCGCCTGCCGATCAGGTAAGCCGGGCCGAACGGGCGCTCCTCGAGCGCGATGTTCCGCAGCAAGGACGAGACTGGCGGCAGGAACTGCGCGCATTCGTCGCCGAGACCGACCGGGTGCTCGATCTGCTTTCAGGCTTCATGGCCGAGGTCAGAGCGCTCGACGATGCCGAGACGCTGACATTCCTCCACGGCAGCATCTCGACAAAGCGTCACGCCGTCGCGGTGCCGGAAACGCCGATGTATCTCGACGGGCTGCTGGTCGATACACCGCTTTCGGGCGGGATCGAGCCCATGCTGGGGGACCAGCATCTGCGGACGGTGACGGTCATGGGTTTCCCCAACGCCACGCGGCCGGGCATTCTCGATGCGCTCAACCACCAGGGCTTCGCCTATCGCTGGGTCACCCGCTTCATCGCACTCGACAAAACCGCCGCGAAAACGACGCTGACCCGCATCCGTCGGCAATGGTTCAACAAGCGCAAGTCGATCGCGCAGCTCATGCGCGAGGTGATGATGAACGAACCGGTTCCGCTCACGGACAGTGACGCCGACAACAAGGTCGCCGATGCCGATCTCGCGCTGCAGGCGCTGGGCGGCGATCATATGGCGTTCGGATATTACACCGCGACCATCACCGTGTCCGATACGGATCGCACGGCGGCGGACGAGAAAGTCCGCGTCGTCGAGCGCATCGTCAATGGCCTCGGCTTCACCTGCATTCGCGAGAGCGTGAACGCGGTGGAAGCCTGGCTGGGATCGCTGCCCGGCCATGTCTATGCCAACGTCCGACAGCCGCTGGTCCATACGCTGAACCTCGCCCATCTGATGCCCTTGTCGAGCGTCTGGGCAGGGCGGGCGCGCAACGACCATCTTTCCGGCCCGCCGCTGCTTTATGCAGAGACCAGCGGATCGACACCGTTCCGCCTTTCCACCCATGTTGGCGACGTCGGGCATATGCTGATCGTCGGACCGACCGGTGCCGGAAAATCTGTGCTGCTGGCGCTGCTTGCCCTGCAGTTCCGCCGCTATCCCGGATCGCAGGTCTACATCTTCGACAAGGGGCTGTCGGCCCGCGCCGCTGTGCTGGCCTGCGGCGGCGAGCATCATACGCTGGGGGAGGGCGATGGTCTGGCCTTCCAGCCCCTGAAGGCTATCGACGATGAGAGCGAGCGGGCTTGGGCGGCCGAGTGGATTGCTTCGCTGCTGGTCCACGAGAAAGTCGAGGTGACAGCCGAGGTGAAGGAAGCGCTCTGGTCGGCGCTGACCAGCCTTGCGAGCGCGCCCGTCGAAGAGCGCACGCTCACCGGTCTTTCGGTCCTGCTCCAATCCAACGCGCTCAAAGCCGCGCTCATGCCCTATACGCTGGAAGGGCCGTTCGGCCGCCTCCTCGACGCCGCCGAGAACAGGCTCGCGCTTGGGGCCATGCAGTGCTTCGAAACCGAAACGCTCATGCACTCGGCCGGTGTGGTGCTGCCCGTGCTCACCTACCTGTTCCACCGGCTAGAAGAGCGGTTCGACGGCAGGCCCACATTGCTGGTGCTCGATGAGGCCTGGGTTTTTCTCGACAATCCGGTCTTCGCCCAGCGCATCCGCGAATGGCTCAAGGTCCTGCGCAAGAAGAATGTCAGCGTGGTGTTCGCCACGCAGAGCCTTGCCGATATCGCGGAGAGCAGCATTGCCCCGGCGATCATCGAGAGCTGCCCGCAGCGCATCTTCCTTGCCAACGACCGCGCGATCGAACCGCAAGGGCGCGCCGCATATGAACGCTTCGGGCTCAATGACCGGCAGATCGAACTGATCGCCCGGGCGACGCCCAAGCGGCATTATTATCTGCAATCCCGGCGGGGCAATCGCCTGTTCGAGCTGGCGCTCGGGCCTGTCGCGCTCAGCCTGTGCGGGGCTTCCGATCCAGAAACACAGCAGCTGATCGACCGGCTACTTGCCGAACTTGGGCAGGCCGCATTTCCCGCCGCCTTTCTTGAGGCGCGCGGCCTCGCCTGGGCTGCCGAGCTTCTCCGAGACTTCCCCGGCGCGAAAAGCGCCGGGGAAGACCCCATCCACCCCCAGCAGAAGGAGCGCTTCTCATGAAATCGCCTATTCTTGCGTCCGTCCTTGCAGGCATTGCCTGCACCGGCGCGGCCATCGTTCCGCTCGCGCCGGCACACGCCCAGTTCGGCGGTGTCGTCTTCGATCCCAGCAATTATGCGCAGAATGTGCTGACGGCCGCGCGCACGCTGCAGCAGATCAACAATCAGATCCAGGCGCTGCAAAATCAGGCGTCGATGCTGACCAATATGGCAAAGCATCTCCAGCGCCTCGATTTCTCGTCGCTGACGCAGATCACCCGGTCGATGCAGAAGATCGGTACGCTGATGGATCAGGCCGAGGGAACTGCTTTCGACCTTGCCTCCACCGATGAGGTGCTGCGCCGGCAGTTTCCCGCTGCCTTTGATACGGCGCTTTCGACCAGCGAGATCGTAGCGCAGGCGCGGAGTCGCTTTGCGGCGTCGATGCAGGGCTATCGCCAGACCATGCGTGTCCAGGCGCAGGTGGTCGAGAATATCGACGAGGATGCGGACCTTCTTGCGCAACTGGTATCCCAAAGCCAGTCCGCGACCGGCAGTTTGCAGGCCGCTCAGGCGACCAACCAACTCATCGCGCTGTCGGCCAAGCAACAGCTTCAGATCCAGCAGATGATGGCGGCGCAATATCGCGCCGAAGCGCTCGAGCGAGCGCGCCAGCAGCAGGCCATGGAAGCCGCCCGTGAGCAGACCCGGCGCTTCATCGGCTCGTCCCGAATCTACACGCGCGACTGACGGCATCCGGAAGGCGGCCTGGCCCATGAACCCCGACCTCAACATCATCGACGGCTTCCTGGAAGCCTTCATCAGCTACATCGACAGCGGCTTCGGGCTTCTCTCGGGCGATGTCGCGTTTCTCACCAGCGTGCTGATCGGCATCGACGTGACGCTGGCTGCGCTCTGGTGGGTGATGGACAATGACCAGGATGTGCTTGGCAAGCTCATCAAGAAGGTCCTCTATGTCGGGGCCTTCGCCTTCATCATCGGCCAGTTCAGCACGCTTGCCGATATCATCTTCAGGAGTTTCTCCGGCCTCGGGATCACCGCGGGCGGGGGCGGGCTTTCTGCCGACGATCTGATGCATCCCGGCGCTATTGCCGGGACCGGCTTCGAGGCGGCGCATCCGCTGCTCGATCAGGTCTACGAGCTGTCGGGCTTTCCCGAATTCTTCGGCAATTTCCTGTCGATCGCGGTGCTGCTCATCTGCTGGCTGCTCGTGGTGCTGGCCTTCTTCATCCTCGCGATCCAGCTCTTCATCACCATCCTTGAGTTCAAGCTGACGGCGCTGGCGGGCTTCGTCCTCGTGCCTTTCGCCCTGTGGAACAAGACCAGCTTCCTGGCTGAACGTGTGCTCGGCAATGTCGTCTCGGCGGGCATCAAGGTGATGGTGCTAGCGGTCATCGTCGGGATCGGCACCAATCTCTTCGACGAACTGACCGCGCTCGTCGGTAGCGAGCCGGACATTGCCGAGGCGCTCAGCCTGCTGATGGGCGCGCTCACCCTGTTCGGGCTCGGTATTTTCGGCCCGGGCATCGCAGCAGGCCTTGTATCCGGTGCCCCGCAGCTTGGCGCGGGTGCCGCTGTCGGCACGGTGGCAGGCGCTGCGATTATGTCCGGCGGGGCTGCTATGCTCGGTGCTCGCGGCGCGATGATGGCGGGACGGGGCGGCATGGGCGCGATCCGGGCCGGAACCGCGATGGGTTCGGCTGCCTCGAGCGCCTACCGGCTTGGCCAGGAAACCGCCGGGAGCGCAAGCATCGGTGCCGGCCTTGGCGGTCTGGCCACCGCTGCCGGAGGCGCTGCATCGCAAGGCGCGAGAGCGGCCGCTTCGCGCATCGCAACGCCGCTTCGGTCCAGTGTGGAGAAGGGCCGGCAGGCCGCCTGGAACGCCGGGCAAACCTCATCGACATCGCCCGCCTCCGGCACAGGGCCGGCGGCCGGGGCGAGTACATCGCCTGCCGGCATGCCTGCCTGGGCGCAGAACCTGCGCTCCGAGCAAACCGCGCGTCATCGCCGGCACATGGCGATGCAGGCGCTGCGCGACGGAGACCGGCCCGGCAGCGGCGCAAATCCCAACCTCAGCGAGAAGGAGTAAACCCCATGATCTTCAAGCGATCGATCCAGCGCTATGGGGTGACGCCCCAGCCCGAGACACCCTATCAGCGTGCCGGTCAGCTCTGGGATGAGCGTATCGGCTCGGCCCGTGTCCAGGCGCGAAACTGGCGGCTTGTCGCCTTTTCCTGCCTCGGTCTCACCGGCGTCCTGATCGGTGCGAATGTCTGGCAGTCGATGCAAAGCCGCGTCGCGCCCTATGTGGTGGAAGTCGATCGTTTCGGCGAAGCGCGCAGCGTCGCCCCGGCAATCCAGAACTACCAGCCCACGGACGGGCAGGTCGCCTGGCATCTGGGGCGCTTCATCTCGAATGTCCGCTCGGTCTCGACTGACCCGGTGCTGGTGAAACGCAATTGGCTCGATGCCTATGACTTCGCCACCGACCGGGCGGCGATCTTCCTCAACGAATATGCAAGGGCCAACGACCCTTTCGCCGGTATCGGCCAGCGCAGCGTCTCGGTCCAGGTGACGAGCGTGGTGCGCGCTTCGGACAGCAGTTTTCAGGTCAAATGGACCGAGAGCATTTATGAGCGCGGCAGCCTGGCGAAGACCGAGCGCTGGACCGCCATGCTGACCGTGACGATGCAGCCGCCCAAAACGGCCGATGCCCTGCGCAAGAACCCGCTCGGCCTGTTCGTCAATGCGATCGACTGGGCCCGTGAACTCGATGGCCAGCCATCCCCGTCTCCGCGGCGTCAGGGGCAAGCAGCTGACCTTGCTGCGCCCGCAGTCCCTGCCGCCGTGCCCCCGATGGCGGCCGACCCAGAACAGAAAGGAATCCGTCCATGATTGCCCGTCTTTCCCTGTCCCTTCCCGTGATGGTGCTGCTTTCAGCCTGCGCCGGGAAGACGCTGCCGCCTGCGATCGCTTTGGACAGCGCGCAATTCCGGCCTGCCGTGCTTGAGGCTGAACCAGCCAGGCCTGTCGAGATCGTCGAAACACCCGTGCCGCTGCCCTTGCCGGGCCAGCTTCTCCCGCCGCCGTCGGTCAGGGCCGAGGTCGGACCTCCCACGGCGCGGGTTGAAGCGGCGAACCGCGCGGCCACGCGCGAACCGTCGAGTGCAGGCTATATCAATGCCGTGCAGGTCTACCCCTGGACCGACGGCGCGCTCTATCGCCTCTATGCCGCCCCGGAACAGGTGAGCGACATCGCGCTCCAACCCGGCGAAAAGCTCGTGGCGGTTTCTGCGGGCGATACCGTGCGCTGGGTCATCGGCGATACCTCGAGCGGAGCCGGCGAGACTGCACGGGCGCACATATTGGTCAAGCCCTTCGCGCCGGGGCTCGAGACCAACATGGTCATCACCACCGACCGGCGCGCCTATCATCTGGCGCTCGAAAGCACCGACAAGACCGCGATGGCGGCGATCAGCTGGACTTACCCGCAGGATCGGCTGCTCGCCTTGCAGCGGCAGAACGAACGTGCCGAGGAAGCACGGCCGGTGGCGGACAATGTCGCACTCACCAATCTGCGCTTCCGCTATGCCATTACCGGCGACAATCCGCCCTGGCGCCCCGTCCGGGCATGGGACGATGGCGCCAAGGTCTATATCGAGTTTCCGGCCCGGCTCGACCAGGGCGAGGCGCCGCCCCTGTTCGTGGTCGGGCCGCTGGGGCAGAGCCAGCTGGTCAACTATCGTGTCAGCGGCAATCACTATATCGTTGATCGCCTCTTTGGCGCCGCCGAGCTGCGGCTTGGCGAAAACCCGCAGGCCGTCGTGCGCATTTCCCGCACCGATGCGGCGCAGGGGAGGGCACGCCCATGAGCGGTCCCGACAAGGATGACGCTGGCCCGGAACCGCGTCCTGATGGGGAGCCGACAGCGCTCCGGCCTGAGCCGGCCAAGCTGAGTGCGGAAAGGCTCGCCCTGCGCGCCACACCACGGCGTGTCGTCCGGTTCCGACGCGGTGTGATCATCGGCGGAGCCGCTTGCGCCTCGCTTGCCATCGCCGGTGTCGCCTGGATGGCGCTGGGGCCGAAGACGTTGCAGGTGGTCGCCACCGGTAATGAGAAGGTTGTCGCGGATCGG
>JGI24737J22298_10000792_pt1 | contig 11199 bp, 12 predicted proteins | sample KBSCornC3_FD_22298 | JGI IMG/M metagenome (IMG submission 22298) | reverse complement strand
AACTTGCGCGATCGGTTCCGTTGCAGGAACGCCTTGCGGCCCTGCTGCACAGCGGGATGGACAATGGCTTCCAGCGCCTTCAGTTCCTGCGGATGACTGAAGACCGCCGCGCCCAGTTTCGCCCGGTCGACACCCCTGGCACCCGTCGTGCCGGGAAAGCGCGCCTCTATGGCCGGCAGCAGCGCACCGCCTGGACCCTGCAGCCGATGCACCTCCGCATCGGCATCGAACAGCGGAACCCCTTCCCGCCGCAGCATGGCCGCCACGGCGGATTTNCCCATGCCTATGGAGCCGGTGAGACCGTAGATCTTCATCCCATCATCTTCATGNGTCTCAGGCGGCGAGCAACAGGGCGCGCAATTCCTCATCCCGATCGCGNGGCGCCTCTGCATCGAAGAAGATGTCAAAGGCCAGTGCCGCTTGCCCGATCANCATCTCCAACCCGTCCAGGGTCTTCANTTCCCTCCTGCGCGCCGCCTTGAGCAACTCCGTCTCCAGCGGCGCATAGACGATGTCATAGACCGTCGCTTCGGCACCCAGGGGCGCCAGATCCAGATCCAGCACGGGCTGACCGATCATGCCGAGCGAGCTGGTGTTGACNAGCAGGTCGGCCTGGGGCAGCGGATCGGTCATGCCGATCACGCGGCCCTTGAACCCTGCCCGGTCAAGCAATGCCTGTCCCTTTGCCGGATCACGCACCATGACGGTGACATCCGGCACCCCAAGGCTCATCAACGCGAACAGGATCGCCCGCGCAGCCCCGCCAGCGCCGACCAGAACGGCGCTCTGCCCCTTCCATTTGTCGCGCAACAAAGGCTGCAGGAAGCCGCCCGCATCCGTATTGGTGCCGATCAACGGCCCGCCCGTTTCGCTGGCGATTGTGTTCATGGCGCCGATCCGGTTACGCACACCGCCCGGATCATCGGTATAGTCCATCACCGCTATCTTGTGCGGGATCGTGACGTTGCAGCCAAGCCAGTCCGGATCGGCCCGCCGCGCCAGGAAATAGGCGGCCAGACCCTCGCTGGTGACGTGGGTCTTCCTGTATTCCGCCTCTATTCCCAGCACATCCAGCCAGAAATTATGGATCAGCGGCGATTTGCTGTGCGCGATCGGATCACCGATCACTTCGGCATAGGGGAGCGTATCGGTCATGCCGCCAGAACGCCCCGGATGCGCAGAAAGTCAAGCAAAGGCAGCAGCGGCAGGCCCTGAATCGCAAATTGGCTGCCTTCGACCCGGCTGAAAAGCTGCGCGCCCGGCCCTTCGATCCGGTAGCAGCCGACGCACCAGCGGCATTGCTCCCAATCCCCATCGAGATAGGATGCGATGAACGCGTCCGACAAGGGTCGCACCGTCATCCGCACCCGTTCGACATGGCGCCAGATCGGTTCGCCGTTCAGGGCGATCACCGCCGCGCTGTGGAGATGATGCACCCGGCCGGAAAGCAGCTTCAATATGCGCTCCGCATCGCACGGTCGACAGCCTTGTCGATCATCGTGCCGTCGTCGAGGCTGAGGGTCTGGTCGCAGCCCAACACCAGTCCGCCCGGCACCCGGCGCGACACGCGCAACGCCTTCAGTTCGGCCAGGGCATCGGCCAGTTTCCGCGCATCCAGCCCGTCAGCGCGCAGTGCATCCCTGGCGGCCTCCTCATCGACACCGGGAGACAAGGCCTCGAACGGAACCTGCGCCGCTTCCAGCAGCGCGCGGCGGCTCGCGCTTTGCGATGCCAGCACGATCATGACTTAACTCCCTTCCGCCAGAACGCGGTCGTTGAACAGGTTGATGATGGCGGCGGCTGCTTCCTCGATGGAACGGCGAGTCATGTCGATCACCGGCCAGCCATTGTCCGCAAACATGCGCCGGGCGAAGGCCAGCTCCTCCTGCACCCTGTCGATGTGGACATAGCTCGTCTCTGGCGCCTGGTTCAGCGAGAGCAGGCGATTGCGGCGAATCTGCACCAGCCGTTCCGGACTGACGGTCAGCCCGACTACCATCGGATGCTTGAGCGTATAGAGGCTGCGCGGCGGTGGCGACTGGATCACCAACGGAATATTGGCGGTCTTGTATCCGCGATTGGCAAGATAGATGGAGGTGGGTGTCTTGGACGCGCGCGACACCCCCGCCAGCACGATGTCCGCCTCTTCCCAATTTTCATGACCCACGCCGTCATCATGGGCTATGGTGAACTGGATTGCCTCGATCCGGGCGAAATAGGCCTCGTCCAATATATGCTTGCGCCCCGGCCGGTTGCGCGTTTCCTGGCCCAATATGTTGGAGAGTGCGTCAGTCACGCTGTCCAGCGCGGCGACATGCGGCAGGCCGAGCGCCCGGCAGCGCGTCTCCAGGCGCCGACGAAGCTGGTGATTGGACAGGGTGAACAGAACCAGGCCCGGATTGGCGGCGATCTCCTCCATGATGCGGTCGAGATGGACATCGGAGCGTACCATCGGCCAGAAATGGCGTACGGCTTCGACATTCTCGAAAGCGCCGATCGCGGCCTTGGCAATGTTTTCCAGCGTTTCGCCGGTAGAGTCCGAAAGCAGGTGGAGATGGATGCGCGACATGAAGCATATCTCTGTGGGGAGGCTGTGGATAAAGCAAGGGATAGGTTGCGGGGAAAATCAGCGCCTTATCGCCCTCCTCGATTCCGGTAATCTTGTCCACAGGCCGCAAACAGGCGGTGAATTTTGATCCACAGGCTGTGGATAATGGGAATAAACGGACTGACTCGGACGGGAATCAGCCGCCTCAAGGAGTCAAGTTGTTGGCAAATCGGGGCACAGCGCATAAACCCCGCTGCCAACCGCTCTACTATCTCCATCATCCTTTTTTGAATCTAAGTATAAGAGAGTCTATGACGGGACCTGATGCCGGCCGTTCGAACGGGCCATCCGCCAAGCCGTTGCTTTCAGTCCTGAAAGGCGAGTGCCCCGATGTGCCGCCCATTTGGCTGATGCGGCAGGCGGGCCGTTATCTGCCGGAATATCGGGCCTTGCGAGCCGAAAAAGGCGGATTCCTGGAACTCGTCTATGACAGCGCGGCGGCGGCGGAGGTGACTCTCCAGCCCCTGCGGCGATTTGGTTTCGATGGCGCGATCCTGTTTTCCGATATTCTGATCGTGCCCTATGCCATGGGACAGGATCTCTGGTTCGAAGCCGGGGAAGGCCCGCGGCTGGCCCCAGTCCTGGCGGAAACGGAACTGTCGGCCCTCAAACCCGATTTCAGCCGCTACGAGGCGGTCTATGAGACGGTGCGACGGGTCAGGGCGGCGCTGGACCCCCAGGTGACCTTTCTCGGCTTTGCAGGCAGCCCCTGGACCATCGCGACCTATATGGTTGCCGGGCAGGGCAGCAAGGACCAGGGTGCAGCCCGCCGTCTCGCCTATCAGCAACCACAGAAATTCGGCGCGATCATCGATGCGATCATCGACGCTACGGTCGTCTATCTTTCCGGCCAGATCGACGCGGGGGTAGAGGCCGTGCAGCTCTTCGACAGCTGGGCAGGCAGCCTTGCCCCGCTGGAGTTCGAACGCTGGGTGATCCAGCCCAACAGGCGGATCGTGGAGAAGCTGAAGGCGATCCACCCCACCATTCCCGTGATCGGCTTTCCCAAGGGCGCCGGCGCCAAGCTGGCGGATTACGCTGTGGGGACAGGCGTCGATGCTGTCGGCGTCGATGAAACTGTCGATCCGCATTGGGCGAACCGTGCGCTGCCGCAGGGATTGCCGGTGCAGGGAAATCTCGATCCCCTGGCACTGATCGCCGGCGGCAAGGCAGTGGAAGAAGCCGTCGACAACATCCGTGCCGCCTTTGCCGGGCGACCGCACATTTTCAACCTGGGGCACGGGATTCTCCCCGACACCCCCATTGATCATGTGGAAGCGCTGCTTAGCTATGTGCGCCGGACGCGGTCATAGCGGGAGATTGGACCATGCCTTATCTGGGAGCAGCCTATTTGTGGGTCAAAGCCGCGCATGTCATCTTCGTCATCTTCCTGATGGCGGGCCTGTTCATGATGCCGCGCTTCTTCGTCTATCACCAGCAATGTCCGGTGGGGTCCGACGAGGATAGAAAATGGATCGACCGTGAACGGCGGCTGCTCAGGATCATCCTCAACCCGTCCATCATCCTGGTCTGGATCTTCGGCCTGATGTTGATGGTGGAGATCGGCGCCTGGCACTTCGGCTGGTTCCATCTGAAGCTGCTCTTCGTGCTGGGCCTGTCGGCCTATCATGGCTGGATCGCAGGCTATGTCAAAAAGCTGGCCAAAGGGGAGCGTCCGCTCAGCGAGAAGCAGTTGCGGTTGCTGAACGAAGTTCCGGGAATTGCCGCTGCCGTGATCGTGATCGCGGTGATCGTGAAGCCGTTCTGATGTCGATCAGATCTGGCGTGCCTGGTCACGCCGGATCGACCGGAATATTGTCGATCAGCCGCGTCTTGCCGATCTTCGCAGCGCCCAGCAGCCTTGCCGGACGGTCCAGCACCGACATCGGTTCCAGAGTCACCGCGTCGCACAGCGTCACATAATCGATCGGGTCGAATCCATGGGCCGCCAGCAAGGTGATCGCCTTGGCGAGGGCAGCCTCGACGGTCGCGCCATTTTTCATCTGCCGGGCCGCTTCGCCCAGGGCGCGGGGCAGAGCCAGCGCCTCCTTCCGTTCTTCTTCCGTCAGATAGGCGTTGCGCGACGACAGCGCCAATCCATCCTCCGCTCGCTGGGTCGGCACTCCGACGATCTCGATAGGCACGTCCAGGTCGCGCACCATCTGCCGGATCACGGCGAGTTGCTGATAGTCCTTTTCCCCAAACAGCGCGACATCGGGACGGACCTGGTTGAACAGCTTCGTCACCACCGTGGTCACGCCGTCGAAATGGCCCGGTCGCGCCGCGCCGTCCAGCCCTTCGGTGAGGCCGGAGACGGAGATGTTGGTGGCATAGCCGGCCGGGTACATGACCTCGACGCTCGGCGCCCAGAGGATGTCCACTCCGGCCGCCTGCAACATCTGCGCATCCTTGGACTCGCGCCGGGGATAGGCGTCCAGATCCTCGTTCACGCCAAACTGGCGCGGATTGACGAAGATCGACACGGCGACATGCCCGGCATGGCGGCGCGCTTCCTCGACCAGCGCCATATGCCCGTCATGCAAAGCGCCCATGGTGGGCACCAGCGCCAGCGGTTTTCCGTCGCTTTTCAGCGTATCGACAGCAGTGCGCAGCGAAGGCAGGTCACGGAGGGTTTGCACGACAGGAACGGCTCCGATAAGGGCATCATCAGGGGTACATCCTGCTAAAGGCACGACCGGCTGAAACGGTCAAGAATCATTGCGACAATCAACGGGGTTACAAAGGTCCGATGGCGAACGCCCAAACGCACCATATCGTCTTCGCCAATGAGAAAGGCGGAACCGGCAAGTCCACCACGGCCGTGCATACGGCCATCGCGTTGACGGTATTGGGTCATCGCGTCGGCATGATCGACCTCGACCCGCGCCAGCGCACCATCACCCGTTATATGGAAAACCGCGCCGACACCGCGCGCCGCCGTGCCATCGACCTGCCTACCCCCGATTTCGCGGTGTTCACGGGCGACAGTGTCGAAGCGCTGAACGAACAGGCCGCTGCGATGGCGCAGGACAAGGATTTCCTGGTCATCGACACGCCCGGCCGCGACGATGACTATGCCCGTCACATGGCTGCCCGCGCCCATACGCTGGTGACGCCGATGAACGACAGCTTCGTCGATTTCGACCTGATCGGGCAGGTCGACGCCGAAACCTTCAAGGTGAAGCGGCTCTCCTTCTATTCCGAGCTGATCTTCGAGGCGCGCAAGACCCGCGCCAAGGCCGACGGCGTCACCATCGACTGGGTGGTGCTGCGCAATCGTGTCCAGCATCATGATGCGCGCAACAAGAAGCGGGTGGGCGACGCGCTGATGGAATTGTCGCGCCGGGTCGGTTTCCGCGTGATTCCAGGCTTGTCGGAGCGCGTGATCTTCCGCGAACTCTTCCCGTCGGGCTTGACGCTGCTGGACAAGGGGCATCTGGGTGAACTGGGCGTCAGCCATATCGCCGCACGGCAGGAACTGCGCGAGATGGTGTCGGGCCTTGCCCTTCCCTCGCGTGACGAGGTCGCGCCGATGGATCTCCTCGGCGCGGCCTGATGGGTCTGCTTGCCCTGGCTTTGATCGGGCTTGCCGCCTGGCTTGTCTGGACGGGACGATTGCAACGCATGAGCGCAAAGGATGGAATGGCGCTGGGTGCCGCTCTGGTCGGCGCGGTCGTGGCGGCCAAGGGCAAGCCGCTGGTCGGTGCACCGCTGCTGATTGGTGCCGTGCTGTTCTTTTCCGCCAGGAGCCGGCCTGGCAGGGCAAAGGCTCGATCGAGCGGTCCCGTCACGCAATCCATTGCTCCGCAGGCGATCGTCGAGGCCCGCAAACTGCTGGGCGTGGGGCCGGATGCCGATGCCCGCGCCATCCGCGCCGCGCATCGCCGGCTTATCGCCTCGGTCCATCCGGACAAGGGTGGCACCGAAGCGCTGGCCGCCCAGATCAATGCGGCGCGTGACCTGTTGATCCAGGAAGTAACGCAGCGTCACAAAACCCCCTGAAACCAAGGGAGAGGATGTCATGGCCCATCGCTTTCATCCCACGCTCCTGCGCGAATATGACATTCGGGGCGTAATGGGCCGGACGCTGAGCGAGGCTGATGCCTATGCCGTAGGCCGCAGTTTCGGGACGATCGTCATGCGGGCTGGCGGATCAAGGGTCGCGGTGGGCTATGATGGACGGTTGAGTTCCCCGGCGCTCGAACAGGCGGTCGTCCAGGGCCTTCAGGACGCCGGCACCGATGTGCTGCGCATAGGACTGGGCCCGACGCCCATGCTCTATTATGCCGAAGCGGTCCTGGATGTAGATGGCGGCATTCAGGTAACCGGCAGCCACAATCCCCCCGATCATAATGGCTTCAAGCTGGTGCTTCAGCATGATGCCTTTTTTGGCGAGGCCATTGCCGATCTGGGCGCCATGGCTGCGGCGGGGGACTGGAGCGAGACGGGGAGCGGACGTGGCGGCCGGGTTGAGACGGTCGATATCATGGACCGATACGCCGCGCGGCTGGTGGAGCGGTTCGACGGCGCTGCCTGGCGTATTGGCTGGGACGCCGGCAATGGCGCGGCCGGGCCGGTGGTGGACAAGCTCGTCAAGCTCCTGCCAGGTGAGCATCATGTGCTTTTCACCCAGATAGACGGACATTTTCCCCATCATCACCCCGATCCCACTGTCGAGGCCAATCTGGCCGAGCTGAAGGCCCTTGTCCGTTCGAAGAAGCTCGATTTCGGAGTGGCTTTCGACGGTGATGGCGACCGGATCGGCGTGATCGACGGCAAGGGCCGGACGATCTGGGGCGACCAGTTGCTCGGAATCTTTGCCGAACTGGTGTTGAAGGATCACCCCGATGGCGTGATTGTCGCGGATGTGAAGGCCAGCCAGGCCCTGTTCGACCGGGTCTCTGCGCTGGGCGGGCGACCGCTGATGTGGAAGACCGGGCACAGCCTCATCAAGTCCAAAATGAAGGAGATTGCTGCTCCCCTGGGTGGGGAGATGACCGGGCACATCTTCTTCGCGGACGATTATTATGGTTTTGACGACGGCCTTTATGCCGCGGTCCGGCTTATTCGGGGGCTGACCCGGCTGGGCCGCAGCGTATCGGACCTGCATGACGAAATGCCCGTCATGGTCAACACTCCCGAAATCCGCTTTCCCGTCGAGGAGAGCCGCAAATTCGCGGTGGTGGAGGAAGTACGGGCGCGATTGCGAACCCTGGGCGCCAGCATGGATGAAACCGATGGCCTGCGGGTCAGCACGGCTGATGGCTGGTGGCTGTTGCGGGCGTCCAATACGCAGGATGCGCTTGTGGCGCGTGCCGAGGCGCAGGACGAGGAAGGTCTGGGCCGTCTGGTTGCGGAGATCGATGCGCAACTGGCCGATTCGGGCGTGATTCGGATTTCCGAAGCCGATCGCCGATGGATGGAATGGGAAAAATGGCGCCGTTGGTCAGCCAGATTTACGTTACGGAATTCATGCAGACCAGTGACGATTGCATGAAACGCAACCAGGCATCAGCTTTTCGCATTTGCGAAATAAAGCGCTGCACCGCAAAAGGAAAAGGCCTTTCAGGCATCCTCTCCTAAAACTTTCAAGCCGTCCTTCGGGGCGGCTTTTTTTTGCCTGCAGAGGGTCCGCTTTTTCGCTCCCTGCCGTAGCGTCGCTTCGCATTTTGACCGCCGGACGCCGAGAAACGGCGCAAATTAGGGCTTTTCGAACGAAAATTTAACCATATTGCTAATAGGGCGAGGCTTTGAGCGGATCGTTTTGCCGCGAACGCCATTTGCCAGTGACGAGTTTGAAGAGAGGATTCACCATGCCCTTCCGCCGCCCCATCCTTGCGAGCCTCCTGTTGTCGGGCATATGCGCGGCACCTGTTCCGGCTCTGGCAGGTGGTTTCTACCTTCAGGAGCAGGCGCCCAAGGAAACCGGGCGCGCTTTGGCCGGCGCGGGCGCGGCGGCGGACGATCCGTCGACCGTCTATTCAATCCTGCGGCCATGACGGAATTGTCGGGCGTCCAGACCTCGATCGGCGGCATCGCGCTGATGGCGTCCGCGCATCAGGCCAATCGCGGCACCTATCGCACCGTTCCCACCCTGCCTGGCGCGCGGGTGCCGGTAAGCGGCAATGACGGCGGGCAGCCGTTCGAAAAGGTCATTCCCATTCCCAGCTTCTATATTACGGCGCAGGCGACCGACCGGCTGTGGCTGGGCCTTGGCGTCAATGCCCCGTTCGGGCTGAAGCTCGATTATGACGACGGGTTTTTCGGGCGCTATGACTCGCTCTACACCAACCTCAAGACCTATAATATCCAGCCCAGCGCGGCTTATAAGCTCAACGACAATTTCTCGATCGGCGGCGGCGTCGACGTGCAATATGTGAAGGCGACGCTGACCAACGCCCTGCCGCAGCTTTCTCCCCTGGCGCCCGCCGACGGCTTCGCGCGACTGAAGGGTGATGATTGGAGCGTCGGCTGGAATGCGGGCCTGTTCTACACCAATGGCGACACCAATGTCGGCATTTCCTACCGTTCCGCGATCAAGCACAAGCTGACCGGCACGCAAAGCATTTCGGGCCTGCTTGGACCGATCGCTGCGGCCAATGGCGAGTTGGACGCGTCCGCGCCGCTCAACCTGCCCGACATCGTCACCGTCGGTTTCATGCATCGCCTGACGCCCCGGTTGCGGGCGATGATCAGCGCCCGCTGGTACAATTGGTCGACGTTCAAGGGCATCGCCATCACGACTGCCACCGGCACCAGCAACAAGGAACTGGACTACCGGGACAGCTACAGCGTCAGCCTGGGTGGGGAATATGACGTCAGCCCGGCTCTGACGCTGCGCGCGGGCACGATGTTCGACCGCACGCCGACCAATTCCCAGCATCTGACGACGCGCGTGCCCGATGGCGACCGTGCATGGCTGACGGCTGGCGCCACCTTCAACCTGTCGCCGGCCTTTGCGCTGAACCTCAGCTATGCCCATACATTTGTGGAAAAGGCCAACATCATCCGTCCCGACAGCTATTATCCCGCGCCAGCGACGGTGACGGCGACCACCCTGTCTCAGACCAGCGGCAATGCGGACCAGATCGGCGCATCGCTCACCGCACGCTTCTAACTTGATCCAATAATCCCTATAGGGGCTCCATCAGAACGGAGCCCCTTTTTCATGTCCGACCATAATCCCGGCCTGCGTCCCTGGCGCGATATTGCTCGTCGAGAGTGTCGCCAGATCATGGTCGGCAACGTTCCCGTGGGCGGCGGTGCTCCGGTCACGGTGCAGACCATGACCAACACGCCGACCCATGACGTCAGGGCGACGATCGACCAGATCCGCCGCTGCGAGGAAGTGGGCGTGGACATCATCCGCGTCTCCTGCCCCGACGAGGCGTCCACTGCTGCCCTGAAGCAGATCGTCCGCGCTGCCCGCGTGCCGATCGTCGCCGACATTCACTTCCACTATAAGCGCGCCTTGGAAGCCGCCGATGCGGGCGCGGCCTGCCTGCGCATCAATCCCGGCAATATCGGCAGCGAGGCGCGGGTGAAGGAAGTGGTCGACGCGGCCAAGGCCAATGGTTGTTCGATCCGCATCGGGGTGAACGCAGGCTCCCTCGAAAAAGACCTGCTCGAAAAATATGGCGAGCCTTGTCCGGAGGCGCTGGTCGAAAGCGCGCTCGACCATATCAAGCTGCTGCAGGATCAGGATTTCCACGAATATAAGGTGGCGGTGAAGGCCAGCGACGTCTTCCTGGCGGTCGCCGCCTATATGCAACTGGCCGAAGCGGTGGACTGCCCGCTGCACCTGGGCATCACCGAGGCGGGCGGGTTGATCGGCGGCACGGTGAAGAGCGCCATCGGCATCGGCAATCTGCTCTGGGCCGGGATNGGCGACACGATCCGCGTTTCNCTTTCCGCGGAGCCGGAAGAGGAAGTNCGCGTCGGCTATGAGATATTGAAGTCGCTCGGCATCCGCACACGGGGGGTCAAGGTCATCTCCTGCCCCAGTTGTGCGCGNCAGGGTTTCGATGTGATCCGCACGGTCCAGGCTTGGAGGAACGGCTTCAGCATATCCATACGCCGCTTTCGCTGTCGGTCCTGGGCTGCGTGGTGAACGGTCCCGGCGAAGCGCGGGAAACCGACATTGGCCTGACTGGCGGCGGGGCGGGCAAGCATATGGTCTATCTGTCCGGCCTCACCGATCATACGATCCAGGACGAAGGCATGATCGACCATATCGTCAACCTTGTCGAAGCCAAGGCGGCGGAGATCGAAGCGGCGAAGCTGGAAGCCGAAACGACCGATGCAGGCAAGGCGGAAGCGGCGGAATGACTGACGGTTTCCCTGATGCTGACGAAGAGGCGGTGGAACGGGGCAAGGTCATGCCGGCTGGCCGTGCCGTAGAGAAGAGAGGCGCATCAGCGGTCGGCGCGTCCGCTCTGGGCACCGGAGCAATCGGCAGCCTGGCGATTGGAGCGCTGGCATTGGGTGCACTGGCTCTGGGCGCTCTGGCCATCGGCGCAGTCGCCGTCGGCCGCTTGCGCATTGGCCGGGCGCGCATTGCCCGTCTCCAGATCGATGAACTGACTGTCGGG
>JGI24737J22298_10000789_pt1 | contig 11223 bp, 5 predicted proteins | sample KBSCornC3_FD_22298 | JGI IMG/M metagenome (IMG submission 22298) | reverse complement strand
GGTTAGGATACTTGGATTGATCTCCCGGTTTTCGCCATATATCCAAATCGTCCAATGGAACTGTTGCCAGCAGGGCATAAGGGTCTTTCATGATCGACAACCTGTCTGATAACGCGTTATTTAATATTGTTCTCTTGGCGGTGTAGGAAGCATAAATATTTAATCCAAAATTTTTATAGATAATATTTGTCGATATACCACCGGTAATTAAAGGTTGTGAGTTACCGGTTATTTCATAATCCCGGTCATCAAGTATATAATCGCCGTTAACATCTTTAAACCTCGGGTCGCCGCCCTTGAAAGCGAGGCCACTGGTTTGATATTTTTTACCGGTTACAGGGTCTACCGGTACATCAGCATCCGTTGAATAAACACCCTGGTTAATCAGCAGGTAGTTTGACAATGTATTTTTACCTACCCTGAAAACAATGTGCTGATAGTTATTATAATCAAATTTGATGTATTGTCCGTTGTATTCGGCAGGTAGCCTCAACAGGTAATCGCGGTTAATAGCGCCGTTAAATGACACCGTCCAGTTAAAATCCTTAGCGGTTAAAGGCCTGAATGTTACCATTAGCTCATATCCATAGTCGGCAATGGATACATCATTACTTGACTTTTTCTGGAAACCTGTACTATTGGGTAAAAACCTGTCAAAAAGTAAATTATCAACCTTTTTGTAATAAGTGTCAAAAGTCAGGTCAACTTTACCCTGCAAAATCGTCATATCAAATCCAAGGTTGTACTGCGTAGTTGTAGTAGGCTTTAATGCCGGGTTAGGCACAAATTCATAATTAATACCGATGGTTGGATTATTGTTGAAATTGCCATTCAGGTTATATAAGCCGTAAATACTTTGCAAACTGCCTGTGGGTACGATATTTTGTCCCCAGGTTAACCTTAAACCTCCTGAAGTGAGCCAATCCCAGTTTTTAAACCAGTTTTCCTTGTAGTAATTCCACCTGAAACCGGCTGCGGGGTTTTTGGAATACGGATTCTCTAAGCCGTTTGAGGATGTACCATCTAACCGGTATGATAACTCCAGTACATACTTCTTTTTATAATCGTAGTTAAAGGAGCCTGCAAATGAGGCGATGGTGGCATTTTTAAAGTTTGACAATACGCCTCCGCCTCTTGAATTATATGGGTCTGACCCTACCGGCCCCTGCAATTGATCATTAGGTATACGGCTTTGCCTGATGATACCGCTTTGGCCGCCTTGTTTATATATTTCATTAAAAGTATTAATGAATATTGTATGGTCGGCACCAAATGTTTTGGCGTAAGTAAGCGCGTTACGGTTGTATAATGTGAAATTACGCCCTTCATAATCGTACACCTGAGCAAACTGGGCATTTGCAGCTGCCGGTGTAAACGTTGATTCGGCATCTGAGGTATAATCGTAACTAATACTTGAGGATAGGGCCAACCCTGGAATAAACTCGTAACGACCATCTACATTGGTACGGATATTTCTGGTGCTGTTACTGTTTTGAGTTTGCAGGGCCGATGTAACGCCATCAGGTGAAAGATAAAATGAAGGAGGCGGCAGCAGTGTAGATGCCTGACCGTTCGAGGCCACTCCTTGTTGCAGTAAGCCCACACCATTGCCCTTAGCCTGGCTTCCCAATGAACCGAATAATGAGCCAAAGAACCTAAATTTATCGTTCGGCTTAAACTCCATGTTCATATTCAGGTTATACCTATCAAAACCGGTGTTTTTGATTACGCCTTTTTCCGAATAAAGCCCCATGTTCACTTTGTAGTTAAAGCGGTCGTTGCCTCCGTCTAAGGCTACGTTATGGCTTTGGTTATGTGTTGTGCCATAAAAAATGGACTGCCAGTTGGTTGAGTTATTCCAATACGCATTTAAGCTATCAGCCAGGAAACCAGTTTGCCCCAATCTCCTCGGCTCGTCAATAATTGTTGCATTGGATAATATTTGCTGGATTTTTGCCCGGCGTTCGGAATTACCACCCAGTGTTGCACGCAGCTGTGGGGTGGCATTAACGAAGAAATTGCCGGTGTACCTTACCCTGGGTACTTTAGAGTTTCCACGCTTAGTGGTTATAATGATTACGCCATAGGCTCCTCTTGATCCATACATGGACGTTGCCTGTGCATCCTTCATGACCTGTATACTCTGGATATCCTCTACGGGTATCAATGATAAAGGGCTAACGCCCGGCCCCTGGGTTTGAAAACCGAACTCAGCCGCCTTATCTGCGTCTAATGGCACCCCGTCAATAATATACAGGGGAGATGTAGGTTGCAGGAATGATTCACTGCCACTGCCCGATACACTCAGGGTTGATAAACCACGCACCTGAACCGAGCCCCTGAAACCTGGTGCACCCGTATTGTTCTGAACGTTTAAACCAGCTACTTTTCCCTGCAGCAGGTTTTCTACGTTTGATGCCGGAACATCCTGGATGTCCTTTTGGGTTAGGGTAACCGCAGCGCCTGGTGATGACTCTTTATTCCTGTTCTGGTAAGCCACAATAATTACTTCATTAAGGCCCTTTTTGTCTTCAGTCAGCGTTACAGTTATGTTTTTTTGCCCGGGTTCAAGTTTTACTTTTTCCGTAACAAAACCTACAAACGTAAAAGTAAGTGTGCTGTTAGCCGGCACAGAAACCGTAAACCTCCCCTTGTAATCAGTTTGTATCAGGCCTTTACTGCCCATATATATATTTACACCGGGTAAAATTTTATTGGTAGCTTTTTCAACCACCGTACCGGTAACCGTTATATTTTGTGCTTGTGCATAAACATCTGCACAGAATAAGATCGTGCAAACAGCAAGCACTATATAAAATAGTATGTGTTTTCTCATGGTGATAAGTTTTAATTCGGTTATTCGTCTTCAAACTTTGGATTATCCTTCAAAAAATGGAACACTATCTCCCAGTCGCCTTTTTTGTATATAGCGAAATCTATCCCCAAACTTGCCACTACCCTGCTGCCGCCAAAACCAATTCGCGAATATTTAAATTCGGCATGGTCCCTGGTTCCTCCTGGGGCATATACAGTTGGTATTTCCACTAAAGGAATAGGATATGCAACATCGTATTGTACATATGTTGCAGTTTTTTGCATGTTAAACCCATGCACTATTTTATCCCAGGCAGTTTCGTTAAACAGGGCCGGATTCATCTCTACTGAGTCTTTGTTCAAAAACTTGAACCTTAACGAATTTCCCGTACCGCCGGTAAACGGGCGGATATAAACCACCACATCCTTTTTATCGTCATTACTCTGCAGCGGAATATCGGTTACCTGGCCTATTACCCCGTTTAAAAATGGCCTGATGTAGTTTCGGCTGGCCGGATTATAAGGCGTTTTAGGATGAGGCGCAGGCAGGCCGGAGTAAATATTAAAGTCATCAGAAGGCTCATAAGGACGCTCGCGGAATGGGCGTACCTGCAGGTCGCGTATTATGGTACTTCCACCCGTGTTGGTTATCTTAACATCAAAATAACGCGTATCCTGCGGAAAATTGGTACTATCAGACGGTCTGGGCTTGATCAGGTCATTATTAGAAGATGCCCACATAATGAACTCGCCCGATGAGCGTACTTCAAATAAAGGGTGTTCCTCCACCTTGCGTTTTGCCTCTATCTCGGCCAGGCTCTTTTCAAGGCCGTTGTATGGGGCTGTCCATACATAGGTTGGCCTTTTTTGAAAAAGATCGGTTACCGGTTTACCGTCACCAAAACGTGCGTTAATGATCTCGAACTTTAGGGGCTGGGTTGAATTATCTCCGTTAAACCCGCCCATTAAAGTAGTACGCCCTAAAATCGGTTCGAAAATTTTGTTGCTGTAGTTAATATTCGAACTCAGATAATCTTTTTCATCCGGAACTCCATACATCTTTTTACAGCTACTCAGCACGGCTGCAGCAAACAGCAGAGCTACAGATCCCATTTTTATGAATGTTTGCATTTCTCTTCGTTTTTTTATTGCATTGAGGTTTTGATCTTCCATAGCTTACTTCACTTTATTGATAGTCCACTCGGCCAGTTGGAAAAGACCTCCGTCGCGCAGCTCGGTAATATCTACCCGGTAAAATTTATAAGCCGTGGTGTTGGGGCATCTGAAAACTTTTGTCTGGTATCGTTCTTCGAAAAAGAAGTTGCTTCTACGGTCTAACTCAGTCCAGGTTTTGCCATCATTTGAGCCCTCGTAGGTCCATGCTCTGGGGTCGCGTTCCTGGGCATCATTGGCAGATGTAAGCGTGTAAACCCCTGATACGGCAGGCTCATTTAGCTCAAACTGCATCCACAGGCGTCCCTGAAGTTCAGTCAGGAACTTGGTATGGTCATCGCCGTCAATTACTTTTTTAGAGCCTTCGCCATTATCCGGACCGCCACCGTTATCTCTCAAAACGGTAAGCTTGCCGCCTATCAGGGTCATCAGGTTTGGCGGTGGCGGAACAAAGGTTAATCGGGATACAAATTCATCAAAACCGAAAATGTGATCGGGACTTACAACATGGACAATACCATTTTTGGTACTGATATTATTGGAACCGGTAGTAGTAGTTGACCAGTTTCTGATAAACTTGCTGCGCTTGGTATTGCTAAATTCAATGATGTCGGGGCCGCCACCGGTAAGTCCGGAAGCTGATATTTTGGAAACCTTGCCATGCATAGGATATCCAAAACGTACGCTGGAAAGATCGAGTCCGTCCTGCAGCAGCAGTGAATCAGTTGTACGTTTACCCCTGATAATATAATATGAAACCATGGTGTCCAACTGCACGCCATCAATTTTTGCTAAAAACAGTGGATCTTTATCGCTTTGCCTTCTTAATGTATTCAGGTTATTAATTGCCAGCTGAAAACTTGGATTGGTAACCGCAAAAAGGGTAACATTGCTGTCCATGAGCGTTTGCTGAAGTCCCATCCTGTTCACTACCGCCAGTAATGAATCATATACACCAGGCTTGCTTTTCAAATACTCATAAGTATTACCCGCAAATTTTGAGTTGGTGCCTGTAGCGTCATGGTAACCGCCATCCTTTTTGCAGGCAGTTTGCAACAGGGCTGCAATCAACACCGGCGCTAAGGCACTCATATATTTTTTTAACTTTTTCATATATGGTCAGTTTATTTCCAGAAAGGGTTTTGGATTAACAGGTTATTTTGAGCGATGAGCTTACGCGAAACAGGCCAGTAGATCCCCTGCGAATTGATGAGTTTCATGAATGCCGGGTTGTTTTGCTTGATTTTATTATAGCGTACCAGGTCATACCAGCGATGTCCCTCTCCCATCAATTCGCGATGGCGCTCCTTAAATATCAAATCAATAATGTCCTGGTCGCTGTCTATCGTAAGATCTCCCATCCCCCGGCGGGTCATGATATTAAAAACTTCATTTTCAGCCCCATTCACATCCCCTAAAACAGCCAATGCCTCGGCCCGGAGTAATACGATATCCTCTATCCTTGTAAAGATCAAAGCACTGGTGAAGTATCGGAAGTTAGGATCAGAAACGCCTCCCAGTATCACTTTTATTTTACTAAAAATGGGGTACTTGCCATTGATATTGGTGAAATACCTTTCGGTACGGGGCTGGCCAAGCGTATCTATACTAAAGCGCTCATCCTTTGGCAAGTCAAATATTTTCAGGATAGTATCTTTAGGCATGTAGATATCCGGCACTTTTTTATTCACCACGGGTTCGGCCAGGGTTAACTCTTCCAGATGGCCTGTTACCGACCCGTCAATATGCCCCCAGTCAGAGTTAAAACCAAACATCTGGCTGGTGTTTTTATTGAAAAAGAACCCATTTGATTTGGTCAGATCTTCAGTGCTTTGAAAATTGATGCCGCTTTTACCATAATTATCTTCAACAAACTTGGTATAGGTAGCTACATCGGTATAATTACCTTGCCAGGCCGCCAAATGAGCCAGGACCGCATAAGCTGAGTTCTTTGTAGCTAAAGCACCTCCCCAGCGGGTAGCATCTTCATTATAATAATTGCCGGGCTGCTGCACATCGTTGTTACTGTATACAAATGGCAGATCAGCTGCAGCTTTAAGCATTTCCTGTTGCGCCCAGACTAATATTTTGCTGCCGCTTTCGCGGGGCTGATTTTCAAACTTGCCATCGTGGGATGCGGTAATAAAGGGTACATCTCCCCAAATCCTTACCATATAGAAATAGGTAAAGGCCCTTAAAAAACGCACCTGGGCAACATCAACTATCAAATAGTTTTCTGTGTAGCGCTTGTCGGCGGCTTTTACATCGCCAATACGTTCAAGGAAAATATTCGCAGCATTAATTATGGCGTAAAATCTCGTCCAGTCGCTCAAGGCCTCAACAGTTGGATATGAGGCGTTGAGCTGATTACTTGCAATTGCTTTTAGGTCCTGCCGGTTCGGACTAATAAATTCTCCTGTACGTACATCGCCATAAAGCCAGTGACCATCGTTGTCAGATAAGGCTGCACGGGTAAGCGCATACACTCCTAATAAGCCGGCACGTGCATCTTCAAGCTTATTCCACATGTTTTTTTCGCCCACAACCCTTGTTGAATCAATATCCAGTGTTTTATTGCAGCTTGTTATTACCGCAGTAAACAGGATCAGGACGATACATAATGTCTTTTTCATTTTTACAACATGATTTTTGTGATCGTTTTTCATATCATAATTCCATTTTTACACCCAGGGTATATGTTCGTGGTATAGGCAGGCCATAACCGGTATCATAGCCATCATAATTCACTAATTCAGGGTCCTGACCGGTATAAGGGGTTATGGTGAACACATTATTTGCCGTGGCATATACATAAAACCTGGTTAGCTTGATTTTCTTTAAGCGCATTGCTTTGGTTAGGTCATATCCAATGGAAACGGTTCTTAATTTCAGGAATGAAGCATTTTCAAGAAAAAGGTCCTGATCAACACGATATGGGATAACGGTACTCCATGGATTATACAGTGGGTATTTGCCGTAGTCTCCGCGTTTTTCCCAAAATGTGATCTCTTTAACAGAGTTTACATCACTGTTACCTTCCCGGTTAATAAAATCAAACCGGTTGGCCATTTCCTGGTGTATAAGGTCGCGCCCCAGGTTGAAATAGAGATTGACATTTAAATTCCAGTTGCCGTATCTGAAATTATTATCATAACCACCTGAAATTTTTGGTAAAGAATGTCCCTTTAATACCTTATCGTTATTATCAATTACGTTGTCGCCATTGATATCACGCCATTTGGGATCGCCGGCATGCAGGGCGATGCCATTGTACTTAAGTGGCTGCCCATTTACAACGGGTATTTCGCTTTCTGCTTTATAAATACCATCATTTACCAGTAACCAATACTGATCAACCGGGCTTCCTACCTTTAAAAGCCTGTTATTAACAATAATCTGGTTTAAGCCCCTTGGCAACGCTTTTAGCTTATTGACATTATGATTTAGATTTAAGGAGGATGTCCATCCAAATTTGCTGTTACGGATGATGTTGGCTGATACAGATACATCAATACCGGTATTATTTACAGCCATACCGCTCTCGATAGACTGTTTATAGCCGTACTCGGCAAAAGCAGGGATGCCTATCAGCAAATTCTTTTCCTGTTTCAGGTACCAATCAACCGAAAGGTGCAGGCGATCATTAAGGAAACCGGCATCTGTGCCAATATTAAGTTGATTGGAGTATGACCAGGGTATTCCGTAACCGATCCAACCGGTAGAATAAGGCCTGGTAAGCACACCAAACGCATTATAGCCAGGCACGGTTAAGTTACCGGTATACCCTACCGATGCTGTATATTGAGGACCCTGTGCATAATTATCAAAAGCATTGAGGCGACCGATCCTACCCGCGCTTGCACGTAAAATAAGATCGTTTATAATAGTACTATTGCTCAGCACCTCTTTTTTGATATTCCAGGCCGCAGATAATACCGGCGAATAGAACCAACGGCTGGTAGGTTGAGCGTTTGATGATCCATCTGCGCGTACTGTTGCCGAGAGGAAGTATTTTTCTTTGAATGAATAATCGGTCTTGGCATAAAACGAAACCAGGTTATGCTTGATCTTATCCAGAAAACGGAATGTTAACTCGCGCGGAAAGGCTGTTGGATTGAGATAATTACCGTTGTCAGATCCGTCTGGGTTTTTTGGGTTCGAATCCAGCAGATCTATCTTAATATAGTCATTTACACCTTTGTAGGCATAGGCGTTGCTATATTTATAAATGTCCCATTGGGTTGATTGACCAAGCTCAAAATGGAAATCGTTTACTTTATTTACTGTCAGATCATAGGTTGCCCTGTTATCTGCCATTATCCTTTGGCTAAAACCAAAGTAATTGGAAGCATAGCTGTTGCCCTGCAAAAGGGTACGCGCATAAAATACATCGCGGTAGCCCTCATTATAATCTAAATTGAAGGTGGTTACGAATTTAAATTTCCCGAGATCGATGCCTATTTTGGCATAGCCATCAACAATATTTGTTTTGTTGTTATCAAAGCCTTTTTTGTATTGCGCCAGGTAATCGGCATAATACTCTTTGTTTGGTGGTAGCGGGGCGCTCAGATCGGGGAAATAATTGATCTGGGCAAATCTGTCGCGAAGATATTTGTTTCTTTGCCTGTCGAGCCGGTTGGCATTTACCATGGCCGAAAAGAGAAGCCATTTAAGGGGCTTCATGTTGATGTTGAACATTGCGCTATAACGGTTTAGCACTGTTCCATCAGCAATGCCATTATTCTTCAGATCACCCAACGAGAAACGGAAGTTTGCACGATCCGTACCGCCGGAAATTCCGAAGTTTATGCCATAAACAGCTGCATTGCGGTAATAAAGGTCGCTCCAGTCAGATTTTCCGCTATATACATTATTTAAGGAATCGCTTAAATAAATAGGGTAGTTCTCATCGTCCGAATACCTGCCATTGGTAGTATAAAGGTCATAAAAGCGCTGCCGGAAAGCATTTTCATATTTGCCGTTTATGGTAGTAACACGCGGGCGCTGTGCCAAACCTATATACGAATCAAAAGTAATGCTTTTGGCTGCTAAAGGGGTTTTAGAGGTTAAGACTATAACGCCATTAACTGCGCGCGGCCCATAAATGGCCGTGGCCGAGAGATCTTTTAATACCTCGACCGAGGCTATATTATTCATGTCGATATCAGCAAATGGGTTGGTGGCTGTTCCCATCCTGTTATAATCATACAGCTGTATATCATATGCAAACGGGTGCTCCGTTACAAGTGGAATACCATCCAGTACAACCAGTGGCTGCGATTGGTAAACATCCCTTGGAGAAAGAAGCGGCATGGGCGCTCCTCTCATAAACATATTTTGAACGGCACCGGGTTCGCCCGAAGGTTCCTGCACATACAGCCCTGCAAATTGCCCTTTTAAGAGTTGCTGCAGGGACACCGCCGGGAATTTGGATAGATCATAAGGCTTTTTGGTAACACTATCTGCCAGCTTATTATAAAGGGTATGCTTTATAATAATATTCATGCTGTCTTTTAATAATGAATCTTTTGCCGTCGTATCCTTACGGATATAGGTTTTATAAAAAACAGAACGTTTTACTTTGCTTTTTTTACCCTCATTCCCCTTAGCTAAGCCTGTAAGTGCATTTGTGGTTATTGCTGCGAAAACCACAAAGCACAGCCATAAGTATCGCATAATGAATGGATCTTTTAGATTGTAAAATAATTTTTGATTTAACGGGCCATGTGCTTCTATGCCTGCAAACGAGTTATGCAGATGACATGCACCTTTAGATTAAGTAGAATGTAATTCTTTTTCCATAGCGCTGATTTACAAGCGAAAAGAACAGAAATCAAAAATAACCGGCAGGAATATTTTTGACAGCGGTGCATAATTATACACCCCCAGGTTTGCCATTAAAAATGACCATACCCAAGCGTTCTTTTCACTTTTGGTGATTAGGTTAATTAATAAAATTCTTGATACCTAAAATCTCAATAAGAGATTTTTCCGAAGGATCAACCCTGTCAGAGGATAGGCTTCTGAAAGATGTGGTACAGGTAAATCATGTTTTTCATGTCAGTGATATTGGTTAATTTAATGATTACAAAAATCTCAAAACAAGCAGTTCAGGTAGCTTAAACGATTAAGTAATAAAGTATTTTTCACAATTGGTTTTAACAAATATAATTAAGAAAAACGTTTTACCAAGTAATATCAAAAAAATAATAAACTTTTATTATTTCAAATAGCAACAATCGATACCTATTGAAAAAATGACAAAAAAAGCGACAAAAATTTTAAGTTTTTTTACAATACATCAATAATGCAGCCGGTAAAATCCGGATAAAATGTTAAAAATCATGCTCTAACCAATTTAAAATCAGCCATAAAATGTAAGAATTACATTTTTAGTTAGGTACTGCAACCCGCACTTCATGTTCTTACCCCTGCAATCGGTTTTTTTCTTTCTTTGTTTTCCATATTGTTGTTTACTTTCTGCGAATCAAGTACATCAGGATATAAGCTGCACACCGCTTCCCGGCGTCGCCATCATTCACCTTTGGAAATATTAAAACGCGGGGGAAGATTAGGCCGGACAGACGGACATCCACCGGTAAACGAGTCAAAACCTGTATATATTGATTAGATTAAAAAATTTATAGCTGCAGGGATAGCATGCCGGAAAATTAAATAAAAACCGGGCAAAAGTTAAATTATTGTAATGGGCTTATATCATCTTATTTTGTTACTCTTGCTGGGCCCGAAGGCAAAAAGTACAACCAGCCAAAACCGATTAAGAAAAGAATTGATGAGGCGATAAAAGAGGGGAAGGCTATATCTGTATTTTTTTCCAATGCGTTATTTAGCGCGGTGTATAATAGCCATACCTGGATACTCACATTTAATATCAGGATCATGATCAATGCCAGCATGAGTGTGTTGGTTTTATTAGGATGTGCCTGATTTTGGGCTTCGCGGAAATTACTCATAACTTAATTATACTGTTTGTAAAGGCTAATGACCTTATGATCTGAATTGACGATTCGTTTCCGGATTGTCATTATCAGGTTTGAAATCTTTGACGTATACTTCTTCCCCTTTAATCACTACGGCTAAACGGGGTAACGGCCGGGGCGGAGGGCCGGCAAGCACTTCGCCGGTAAAAGCGTCGAACAAGCCATTATGGCAAGGGCATTCAATTTTTCCGCTACCGGGTTTATAAAAAACCGCGCAGGATAAATGGGTACATTT
>JGI24737J22298_10000785_pt1 | contig 11230 bp, 10 predicted proteins | sample KBSCornC3_FD_22298 | JGI IMG/M metagenome (IMG submission 22298) | reverse complement strand
ATCGGAGCCCCCGCGGCCGCCAGCCACACCGACGCCACGAGCGCTACGACCGTCCCCACGAACAGCCCGATGTGGAACGGGTCCCCTTCGTGAACGAGATACGTGTACAGCAGGAACAGGACCACCGAGAACACGAGCACCGGCACGGCCACGCTCGCCACGGCGCCGGTCACCCCGAGTTCACCGACCCCCTCGATCTCGTACGCGACGACGTGCAGCCCCGCCCCGGTCGCTGCGATCGAGGCGAAGAGCAGGATGTGGCTGTAGCCCCACGCCACCGCGCGCCGGCGGTGCCGTCGGAGGATCTGCGACGACGGGATGATGAAGTACGTCCACCAGAGCCCGAAGGTCAGCCCGACGCCGGCCAGGGCCACCAGGGCGGCCTGGACGCTCCATCCCTGCTTCTCGACGAGCGCCGCGACCGACGTGACCGTCCCGAACAGCACCTCGCCGAGCGCGATGATCGTGAGCAGGCCGTAGCGTTCGGCGATGTGACCGGCATTCCAGGGCGTCCCGCCGAGTCGGACTTCGGCGAGGACGGGCCCGCCCAGCTCGACCACGTAGAGCAGCGGCGCCACCAGCAGGACCGTCTCGAAGCTGGGCCGCGCGAACGCCAGCAGCACCCAGCCGACCTGGGCCGCGGTGACGAAAGCGGCGTAGACGAGGGCGGTGCGCCGCCTGGCGGGATCCTGTGCGGCCGCGCGCAGCCACTGGGCGACCAGGGCGATGCGCATGACGACGTAGCCCGCGACCAGCACCCCGACCTCGAACTCACCTCCCGCGTCGACCGACGCGAACATCTCCGGCAGTCCGAGCGCCAGGATGACAACGCCGACCATCTGCACCATCGTCGTCACGCGGTAGAACCAGTCGTCGGTGTCGTAGGCCGACGCGAACCACGAGAAGTTGATCCAGGCCCAGCAGATCGCGAACATGGCGAACGAGAACGCGCCGATCGCCGGCCACACGTGTCCCTCCGAGAGCAGGTGTGCGAGTTGGTCCCCCGCCTGCCCGAAAGCGACCACGAACGTCAGATCGAACAGCAGCTCCAGCGGTGTCGCCGCGCGGTGCGCCTCGCCCGGGTCCCGGCCGCTCATCCGCAGCAGCCGGTGACCGAGGTCGTCTCGCGTGGTCTCGGACATGTCGCCTCCCGGATGGACGCCCGGCCCCTGCGGCCGGGTGGCCCTATTCTGCGCCGCGTCACCGCCGTCGACCAACGGTTCGGATTCGCACGCGCGTCATAGGGTGGTCGGCATGAGCGCAGGCGATCCACGAGGCGAGACCTGGTCCATCCCCCTGACGATCGCCCTGATCGGCCCCGGTGCGATCGGCACCACCGTGGCCGCTGCGCTACACGAGGCAGGCACACCCGCCCGGCTCTACGGGCGCACCGCTCGGGAGCAGCTCGTGCTGCACCGCGGAGGTCGGGACGTCGTCGTCCCGGGACCCGTCATCACCGATGTGTCGCAGGTCGACGGTCCCGCGGACGTCGTCTTCCTCGCGGTGAAGACCACCCAGCTCGAGGCCGCGTCACCGTGGTTGGCGGCACTGGTCGGACCGCAGACCGTCGCCTGCGTCCTGCAGAACGGCGTCGAGCAGCAGGCGGCGCTGGCCCCGCTCCTCCCCGGGGGACGCGTCGTCCCCGCCGTCGTGTGGTTCCCCGCCGAGACGGAGCCCGACGGCTCGGTCCTGCTGCGCGGCGACGCGCGCCTCACCTTGCCGCACTCGCCGGCGGCCTCGGTCGCGGCCCAGGCGCTGAGTGCCACGTGGTGCGGGGTCGAGCTGTCCACGGATTTCACGTCCGTCGCGTGGCGCAAGCTGCTCCAGAACGCGGTCGCCGGACTGATGGTGCTGGCGGGCCGCAGGGCCGGGATGTTTCGGCGAGACGACATCGCCGGTCTGGCGCTGGCCTACCTCCGCGAATGTCTCGCCGTCGCCCGGGCCGAAGGGGCTGCGCTGGGCGACGACGTCCCGGCCCAGCTGCTCGCGCAGTTCCAGGCGTTCCCCGCCGACCTGGGCACCTCCATCCTCGCCGACCGCGAAGCGGGCCGCCCTCTGGAGTGGGACGCACGGAACGGTGTCGTGCAGCGCCTCGGCCGCGCTCATGGCATCCCGACGCCGATCAGCGATGTGGTCGTCCCCCTCCTCGCCGCGTCGAGCGACGGGGCGGGAGGACCGGCCGGGACGGCGCCGGTCACGTCCGGCTGATCGAGGTGAGTCCGGAGAGAATGACGTCGATCGCGAAGTCGCGCCGACGGCGCTCGTCCGCTCCGGTGAGTGCCGGGGCGAGCCGCCGCACGCGCGGGAACAGGTCGGAGTCCGCGGTCGCGTAGACGGCGAAAGCATCCTCTTCGCGTCCACCGGGGACGGCCGACCGATCGCGCACGGTGCGTTCGACGGCGGTGGACGCGGCGAACTGGGCGATGAGGTCCACGGCGAGCGCGGCATCCGAATCGGGGATTCCGCCGGCCCCCATGAGTGCGAGCTCGTGCTCGGCGAGACGCAGCGCCCCCGGAAGCGTCGGGATGGTGCCGAGCGCCACCGCACCCAGACCCGGGAACGACTCGAGCGCGTCGACCGTGTTGACGATCGTGGCCGCCAACGCCGCGCGCCAGTCCCCGTCGACCGGAGCGACGAGCCCGATGCTCCCGTAGACGTCGTCGAGCGCGTGCTCGAGCAGCACATCCCGACCTCCGAAGTAGGCGTACAACGACGCTGGGCCCGTGTTCACCGCCGCGGCGACGTCGCGGAGCGTCACCGCGTCCACCCCGCGTTCGCGGATCAGCCCGAGAGCGGCCTCGACGATAGCCCGTCGCGACAACGGCGGCTTCGCCGGGCGGTCCCGACGCGAAACAGGCTCAGCGGGCAGCGGCATCGCCCCAGTATAGCGAGTTGACACGATCGCCGTTCTATACGAACATTGTTCGCGAACAGTGTTCGTAAATATTAGATGAAGGAGAACTCATGTCGGTACTGGTGGTCGGCGCGAGCGGTGCGGTCGGCGGCCTGGTGGTCGCCGGACTGCTGGAGCGCGGAGAGCGGGTGCGGGCGACCAGCCGGCGACCGGAGAAGCTGGCACTGCCGGAGCGGGTCGAGGTGCTGGCCGCCGACCTGAACGACCCGCCAACGCTCGGCCCGGCGCTGGAGGGCGTGGATCGCGTGTTCCTGTACGCGGATCTCGACGACCCGGAAGCCGTGGTCGCGCAGCTGGTGCGCTCGGGGGTCCGCCACGTGGTGCTGCTGTCGTCCTCCGCCGTGACGTTCCCCGGAGCCGACGAGGACTTCAACGGCGCGAGGTTCCTCCGTGTCGAGCGGGCGATCGAGTCATCCGGACTGGACTACACGTTCCTGCGGCCCGGCGGTTTCGCCAGCAACGCGGCGCGCTGGAGCTGGAGCGTGAGAGGCGAGAGCGCCGTGCCGCTGCCCTACCCGCACGCCGTGCAGGTCCCCATCCACGAGGCGGATATCGCGGAGGTGGCCGTGATCGCCCTCACCGGGAACGCCCTGCTGAACGCGACCCCCGTGCTCACCGGCCCGGAGCGGCTGACTCTGCGCGAGCAGGTCGAGACGATCGGCTCGGTGATCGGCCGCACCGTCACCGTGATCGAGCAGACAGAGGCGGAGTCGGTCGCGATGCTGTCGCAGTACGTGCCGGAAGTCTGGGTGACGCAGATCGTCACGGATTGGCGGGAGGCCGTCGGCACCAGCCCGGAGGTGTCACACGAGTACACCCGCATCACCGGACGCCCATCCCGCACGTTCCGCACCTGGGTCAGCGACCACGTCGAACTGTTCCGCTAGGGCGTGCTTCCGGAAGGCGACGTGCTCCCTACTCGAACACCGGAGTGAGGAAGCGGCGCTCGTACCGTCGGATGCACCCGGTGTCGCGGGCGAACTGGAAGGCCTCCTGGCACTCGGGATCCGATGCCGAAGCCTCCCGGTAGCGCTCGTAGTCCGCGAGGGACGGGAAAGTGAACAGGGCGAAGGCTTCGTCGCTGTCGCCTTCGCTGGGCATGAAGTACCCGTGGTGGGTCCCGCCGAGTCTGTTGACGAGACGGATCCAGCGCTGCCCGTACTCGGTGAAGTCCGCCAGCTTGCTGTCGTCGATCTCGTAACGCAGGTGAACGGTGATCACGGATGCTCTCTCTCGTCGGTCACAAGGTGCGAGCCCATCCTGGCAGAGGGTGCGGCCGACGCGGGTCGGCGGAGCTAAGGTGGCTCGCGTGAGCGCCCACGCCCTTCCCTCTCGTGCTCCGGCGGTGGTGATCGGAGCCGGCCCCGCCGGTCTCGCCGCCGCCGCCGAACTGAAGCGCGCGGGCGTCGACGCCGTCGTCATCGACAGGGCCGACCGTGTCGGGGCGAGCTGGGCCGGCCATTACGACCGCCTCCATCTGCACACCTCGCGCAGGCTCTCCGGGCTGCCCGGCCTCCGCATCCCGCGCCACTACGGTCGCTGGGTCGCGCGCGACGACGTGCTGCGCTACCTCGCCCAGTACGCCGCCGTGCACGACCTCGACATCCGATTGGGAGTCGCCGCTCTGTCTGTCGAGCGGTTCGAAGACCTCTGGCAGGTCGCCTGGAGCAGAGGCTACGAGCGCGGCGTGATCGCGGCCGACACCGTCGTCGTCGCGACCGGCTACAACCACAGCCCGAAGATGTCCGATTGGCCCGGGCTGGGCGCTTACTCCGGCACGGTCTTGCATTCGAGCGTGTACCGGAATCCCGCATCGCTCGGAGCTCGCGACGTGCTCGTCGTCGGGCCGGGAAACAGTGGAGCGGAGATCGCCGCCGACCTCGCAGAGGCAGGTGTCACGGTCTCCCTGGCGGTTCGTACGCCGCCCAACATCGTGCGACGCGCCGTGCTGGGCATCCCCAGCCAGGCACTCATCCTGTCGATGGCGCCGCTCCCCCTGAAGGCGCAGGATGCGCTCGCCGGCGCGCTTCAACGAGTGGCGGTCGGCGACCTGCGCGCGTACGGCATCCCGAAGGCGCCACGCGGGATCGCCACCCAACAGGCCCGCGACGATGTCACGCCGACGCTCGACGTGGGTCTCCTGCGGGCCCTCAAGGCCGGTCGCGTCACGGTCGTGGCGGCCGTCTCGAGGTTCACCCCGGATGCGGTGGTTCTCGCCGACGGCACCGAACTGCATCCCGACGCCGTCGTCCTCGCGACCGGGTTCCGCCGCGGCCTCGAGTCGCTGGTCGGCGGTCTCGGCGTCCTCTCCCCCAACGGTCGTCCGCTGATCAACGCGGACGCTCAACTGCCCGCCTACCCGGGCCTGTTCTTCCTCGGATACTCGAATCCACTGACCGGCAACCTGCGCCAGCTCGGGATCGACGCCAGAAAGATCGCCGCTGCGACGACGAGCACCATCGAGTCGGACCGGTGAGCAGCAGCGGGATACTGTACCGTTCTGGTCATTGCATGTCGCCTCGGGGGGAGCGCTGTTTCATGTCATCGTCACGTCATGGTCCGACGTCTGTGAGTCCACGCGGCCGAGCCGAGTCACTCGTCATGGGAGGGGCGCTGGGCTTCGCATCCGGAGTCATCGGCCTCCTACCCTGGCTCGTGACGGGCGGCCGCCTTCCGCTGCAGAACCTCTGGCAGACCGACACACCGCCGGACGAGATGCCGTTCGCACTGCTGCCGGTGAGCCAGTACTCCGCCACGACGCTCCTGGTCCTGCTCCTGGTGGGCGGGGTGCTCGCTGGCGGCGCGACCCGGCTGCTGCAGCGGACCGGACAGGTGGAGGCGTGGAGCGTGTCCATCGGACTGCTGCTCCTCCAGCTCGCCGCCCTCCTGCAGGCGTTCGTGGTGATCGCCGACGGGTTGGGCATCGGGCGGCCCGGCGTCGATAGCCGCGCCTCGCTCTACTTCGCCGGGATGCTCGGGGGCGCGATCGTCTCCGCGCTGTTGGCTCAGGGACTGTTCTGGCTGGTCTCCCGGCGCGCCGTCGGTCCCGCGTCGCTGGGCCTGGTGCTGGCGGCGGTCCCTGTCACCTCCTGGATCGTCGGCGCCGTCACGGCGTTGGTCGACCCGTACAGCGTCGCGCTCGCACTCGGGTCGATCTTCCGCTGGCTGCCCGCCGTCATCGTCGGTGCCGTGCTCGGGTGGTGCGGCGTGGTCCCGCTGCGCCGCCTCGGCGTGTGGGTGGTGGGGCTGATCGCGCTCTGGGTGACGCCCGCCGTCTTCACGGCCGTCTCGAACGCGCTCGGCATGCGGGTGCTCGACGGCGACCTCCGAGAGATGGCGCAGATCGCCGTCAAGATCTTCCCCGCCGCCGTCGGCCTCGGCGTCGGCCCGGTCATTCTGGCGGCGCTTCTGGGGGCGGCTATCGTCGTCGTCCGCTGGGCCGTCGCCCGCGGTGGACGCAGACGCGAGACGCTCCCCGAGCCCGAGGCCTGAGAACGCCGATCACGAATCGAACGAATATCCTAAGGCGTCCGCCACCTTCAGGATCACGCCGTCGCGACCGCCGTTCCGGTCGGAGCGGACGATCTCCCGCTTGATCACCGCGACCGCCGCCGATGCGATCGGCTCCGGCGGGATGGGGAGCGGTTTGGTCCGCACCAGCCGCGTCCGGGTGATCTCGGTGTCCGCGCCGTCGAGCAGCTCGAGCATCACCTTCGCCGCAAAGCGGGTGGCCGCGACGCCGAGGCCGGTGAAGCCGCTGCTGTAGGCGACCTTGTCTCGCATCGCCGTGCCGTGGAATGCCACCAGCCGACTGGACATGTCGATCATGCCGCCCCACGCGTGCGTGAACGTGATGTCGCCGAGCTGGGGGAACGTCCGCAGGAAGTGGTCGGCCAGGCGCCGGAATGTCTCGTCCCGCATGTCGTACGACGGCTTGATCCGGCCGCCGGGATGGTACACGGCGTCGTAGCCGCCCCAGAGGATCCGGTTGTCCGCCGACTTCCGGTAGTAGTGGAACTGGCGGGAGGAGTCGGTCATCCCGAAGCGCTCCGTCCAGCCGATCGCCTCCAGCTGCTGCTCGCTCAGCGGCTCCGTCATCAGCGCATAGTCGTAGACGGGGATGGTGCGGAACCGGTTCCGGCGCAGAAGCGACGGGAAGCCGTTGGTGGCCAGCACGACGCGTCGCGCCGACACGAGACCGCCAGAGGTCGTCGCGCGCACCCGATCGCGCTCGTCCGACAGCCCGCGCACCGGAGTGTGCTCGTAGATCTTCACGCCAAGGCTCAGGCACGCCTGCTTGAGCCCCCACGCCAGCAGCGCGGGATGGACCAGGGCCTCGCCGTCGCGTTCGAAGAGTCCCGCGCGGAAGAGCGGCGACTTCACGTAGCGCCGGAGCGCACCCTCGTCCAGGAACTCGCTGTGCTCTCCGGCCGCCTCCCGGAGCGCGGAGACCTGATGCGGTTCGGTGGCGACGGTCAGGACGCCGGTCGCTTCGTACTCCGCCTCGATGCCGTGCCGCTTCAGGTCGGCGGCGAATTCGACCCAGTTCTCCATCCCGAGCCGGTCCAGGGTCTCGAGTTCGGCCGGGAAGTACCGCTCGCCGTTCTCGGAGCCATGCGTGAGGCTCGCCTCGACGAAACCGCCGTTGCGTCCGCTCGCGGCCCAGCCCACCTCCTTGCCCTCCACGAGGACCACCTGGAGGTCCGGCTCGCGCTCCTTCGCCAGGAGAGCGGTCCAGAGGCCGCAGTAGCCTCCACCGACGACCAGGAGGTCGGCGCTGACGTCGCCTGACAGCGCCGGTCGCGCGACGGGCCGGCGCGGGTCGTCGAGCCAGAACGAGACGTTCTTCGCACCGCGGAGCGCGCGGTCGATGACGGCGGGGTCGCTGCGGAGGTCGAGGTCGTAGGCGGGAATCGGTGCGGACACGGGGTCTCCTGTGGAAGCGGTGGCGCTGGACGCTCTGCCCACCTTCCACATTAGGAGAACGCATCCCGTGGAGACTCGGACAGTGCGTCGGCATTCTGCGTCGGCCGCAACAGGTTGTCGCGGCCGCGGACTGAGCCCCCGGGGCTTGTGCTTGCCTCATGTAAACAACATGTGACTTTTCCGTCCGCGAAGAAGCTCGCCGGATCGGATCTTCCTATGCTGCCTCCATGACCACTTCCCCCACGGCAGGGATAGCGCCCGCCGACGCGCAGCATGTCAGCGTCACCTGCGTCGAGTCGGGCGGCATCGAAGCCATCCCGCCGGAGCGCCGGCACGGTTCTCCGTGGCAGCTTCTCGCCACCTGGACCGCTCCGAACCTCGAGTTCGCGACGATCTTCGTCGGCGTGATAGCGGTGGCGTTCTTCGGTCTGGGCTTCTGGCAGTCGATGACCGCGCTCGTCTTCGGCACGGCGCTCGGCGCCCTCACCCAGGGCGTCCTGTCCACCTGGGGTCCCCGCGAGGGGCTCGCCCAGATGGTGATCGGCCGCACGGCATTCGGCAGCCGCGGCAACATCCTGCCGTCGGCCCTGAACACGGTGATGGCCGGGCTCGGTTGGTTCGCGGTCAACTCCGTCAGCGGCGCCTTTGCGCTCACCACGCTGACCGGGATGCCCGCCGTGCTGTCGCTGCTGATCGTCGTCGTCGTCGAGGTGGTCGTCGCCTTCATCGGCCACGACCTGGTGCAGCTCTTCGAGCGGTACGCGACCTACATCCTGGGAGCGATCTTCCTGGTCGCGACGATCACCGTGTTCGCGCATGCGAACCTCGGCGCTCCGGTCAAGGGCGGCGGCTTCAGCTTCGCGGGCTGGACCCTGACCGCCGCTGCCGCGTTCGGCTATGCCGCGGGGTGGAACCCCTACGCGTCCGACTACAGCCGGTACCTTCCGGCGAACTCCAGCCGCCGGGCGATCGGCTGGGCGGCGGGCCTCGGCAACTTCATCAGCTGCGTCGTGCTCATGGCCGCGGGCGCGGCGGCGGCGACGATCGCGGGATTCAACCCCGACGACCCGACCGCCTCATTCACCGCCCATATGCCGGTCGTCATCCGCGACCTCACGCTGCTCGCCATCGCCGTCGGAGCGATCGCGGCGAACGCGCTCAACATCTACTCCGGGGCGATGTCGTTCCTCGCCGCCGGCATCAAGATTCCCTTCGCCTGGCGTCGAGCTATCGTCGCACTCGGCTTCGGCGTCATCGGGTTCTTCATCGCGTGGAGCGCTCTGCCGGACGCGGGAGCGAAGTACGAGAACTTCCTCCTCGTCATCGCCTACTGGATCGCGCCGTGGCTCGGCGTCGTCCTCACCGACCGACTCCTGCGCCGTGGCACCGAGATAGCGAGCCTGGTCACGAGCCACGCGAATTACCGCAACCCCGCGGGTTGGATCTCGCTCCTGGTCGCCGGCGCGGTGTCGATCTGGCTGTTCTCGGCTCAGACGTTCTACACGGGCCCGATCGCAGCGGCAGCGCCGATCGGCGACCTGACGCCGCTCGTCGGGTTCGTGCTCGCGGCCGCGCTCTACTGGATCCTGTTCCGCGCCTTCAAGGTCCGGCTCGGCGCCTCTCTCGCGACGGAACCGTCGGTGATCGTCGGGGTGGACGCCGCGGACACGGTCGCGTGAGCGCCGCCGAGGCGGACGGCCGCACCTACACGACGGACGCCGAGAAACTCTCCGTCGCGACGACGGAGGCACGGCGCGGCGCGGAGGCCGGTGGCATCCCGATCGGCGCCGCGCTGTTCGACGGGGAGGGCAGACTGCTCGGCAGCGGTCACAACCGCCGGGTACAGGACGGCGACGCCTCCATGCACGCCGAGACGAACGCCTTCCGCAACGCCGGACGCCAGCGCAGCTACCGCGACACGGTCATGGTCACCACCCTGTCGCCCTGCTGGTACTGCTCCGGCCTGGTCAGACAGTTCGGCATCGGCCGCGTGATCGTGGGTGACGACCGCAACTTCCTCGGCGGCCAGGACTGGCTGGCAGAGCACGGCGTGGAGGTCACGGTCGTCAACGACCCGGAACTGATCGCGATGATGGCCGCATTCATCGAGTCCAACCCCGAGCTGTGGAATGAGGACATCGGGGAGGAGTGACTGAGGAGGGTCTCACCTCCATCCCCGAGAACGAAGAAACGGCGGCTGATGATCAGCCGCCGCCTCCGGTGTCTCGAGTCCCTTGACATTCGTATGGTACCGAACGACAATCGTTCGGTACCGAATCGATAGGAGCGGACATGACCGGAGAACGCATCGCCCTGATCACCGGGGCGAATCAGGGAGTCGGGTTCCAGGTCGCGAAGGAACTCGTGGCGAACGGCGTCACCGTGCTGCTCGGCTCTCGCGACCCTGCGCGCGGCCAGGCCGCGGCTGAGCAGATCGGGGAGGGAGCCCACCCGATCCAGATCGACGTGACGGATGCCGCCTCGATCGCCACCGCCGCCCAGCGCATCACGGACGAGTTCGGGCGGCTGGACCTTCTGGTCAACAACGCCGGCATCTCCCGTGCCCGAAGCAGCGATGGGGACTTCCTCGGCGACTACGCCGCGGCGAACAAGGCCAGCACCGCGTCCATGGACGAGATCCGAACAGTGTGGGAGACCAACGTCTTCGGCACTCTCGCGGTCTATCAGGCGATGCTGCCGCTCCTGCGGAAGTCGGCCGATGCCCGGATCGTCAACGTGTCGAGCGGGGTCGGATCGCTGACAGCCAACGCGGACCCCGACTACCCGTACCATTCGATGTTCGGACCGGTTTATCCGGCGTCCAAAGCGGCCCAGAACGCGATCACCCTGGCAATGATGGTCGAGTTGGAGGCGACGGACATCAAAGTCAACCTGGTCTCGCCGGCCTTCACCGCCACGAACCTGAACAACTTCGCGGGGACCGAGTCTGTCGAGGACGGCTCCCGCGAGGTAGTGCGGGTGTGCCTGTTGGGACCGGAGGGTCCGAGCGGAACGTTCACGCGTTGGGAGAACACACCCATCCCCTGGTGAATACTGAACGCATGACCGAGCCCGTTTCCGAGCCAGAAACCGTCGGCACCTGGGCCAAACGGTATTACTACGCCAACCGCGGCGCCGTCGATCGCGTTCTTCGACCAAGAGGCATCGGCTCGACACAGTGGGCAGTGCTCTACCAGCTCGCCACCAGCGGACCGACCTCGCAGCGCGACCTCGGCCGCGCACTGCATATCGAACGGGCGAGTCTCAGCGGCATCATCGCGACGCTCGTACGCAAAGGCCTTGTCGAGCAGGCCCCCTCTGCGACGGATCAGCGGCAGCGGCTCGTCACCCTGACCACCGACGGTCGCGCCCTGTGGAGCACCCTCCCCC